>Ga0209809_1000517_pt1 | contig 35292 bp, 27 predicted proteins | sample YNPMSTMetaG_FD_186172 | JGI IMG/M metagenome (GOLD analysis project Ga0209809, IMG submission 186172) | Anoxygenic and chlorotrophic microbial mat microbial communities from Yellowstone National Park, USA - YNP MS-T MetaG (SPAdes) (version 2) ...
GATCGCAATTCGCGCTTCCGGGGCGAACTCGCGGACCTCCGCCGCGACCTCGTCCATTCCGGGCGCCAGCACGACGACCAAACGGTCGAGGTCGAGAGCGCGTGCGGTTGCGAGCACGTGGCGGATCAGAGGCCAACCCGCCAACGGGTGCAGCACCTTGGGCCGGCCGTTGCGCATCCGCGTTCCCTTGCCGGCAGCCAAAACGACGATCGAGAGCGGTAGGCGCGACACGAAGCCTCCGACGGTTGGCCGAACCCGACTGCTGGCCTATCTCTCGCCGCAGCGCTGCGCCCGAGCAACCCCGTCGGGAACGGCACGAGGATCGGGCGGTGCGAGGAGGGTGGATGTCACTGTCGGCCGTGGTCTTCGATCTCGACGGCACGCTCGTCGAAACCGCGCCGGACCTGCACGCCGTCCTGGCCGAGCTCCTCGAGCGCGAAGGTCTTCGGATCCCGCCGCTCCACGCCGTCCGGAGTATGATCGGCGACGGTGCCAAAATGTTGATCCGCCGTGCATACGAGTGGCAGGGGGCGGAGCTTGGACCCGATCGGCTCGAGGAGCTCTACGCATGGTTCCTGGCCCGGTACACGGCCGAACCCGCACGGTTCAGTCTGCCTTACGAAGGAGTTCCGGCCGCACTCCGGGCGCTGCGCGCTCGCGGGATCCGGCTCGGGGTGTGCACCAACAAGCCCCAAGCTCCGAGCGAACGCCTCCTCGAGGCGGTCGGACTGGCCCCCTGGCTCGACGTCGTAACGGGCGGCGACGTCTTACCGATCCGCAAACCGGATCCAGGCCATTTGGCAGCGACCCTCGAGGCCTTGGGAGCGGCACCGAGCCGAGCCGTCATGGTCGGCGACAGCGCCAACGACGTCGCCGTCGCGCGCGGGCTGGGCGTGAAATGCGTGGTCGTGAGTTTCGGCTACACGTCGAAGCCGGCCCGAGCCCTCGGTGCCGATCGCGTGATCGACGGCTTCCACGAGCTTCTCCCCGCGCTCGATGCTCTCACCACCTCGCCTTGACAACAACGCCGCCGCCTGCCTAGATCGGCGGCTCGAAAGGGCGCTTAGCTCAGCGGTAGAGCACCGTCTTCACACGGCGGGGGTCGCTGGTTCGAAACCAGCAGCGCCCACCACCTTCGGAACCGATTGGGCCTCGAGCGCGAGACCAGTCGAGCGCATCCGCGCAGCTGGCACGCGCGGCTCACGCGCTCCGCAGGACGCTCGCCGCCGGCCGACCGAGAAGCCGCCAAGCGCTTGCGGCTCCGATGGAAAGAGCGAGGACCGTCGCGAGGGCGAGTACGAGGACGGGCGGCGCCCAGGTGACATTCCAATCCATGCCGAACGCGAAGCGGACGATCGCCCAGGCGACGAGCCCACCCGCGACGATCGCCGCGACGCCGGCCAAGCCGGCCAGCATCAAATGCTCGACCAGGAGAATGCGTAGGATCTGCGATCGCGGCGCCCCGAGAATTTTCAACAACACGGTCTGCTGCACGTGGCGACGGTGTGCTGCGGAGAGCGCGGCCGCCAGTACCAACGCGCCGGAAAGGAGCGTGATACCGGCTACGATGCGGATCGCGAGCGCGATTTTCTCTAGGGATGCCCCTAGCTCACGGGCGATCGAGCCGACCTCGATCGGCGTTGCGTTCGGAAGTTCCCGCGCCAGCCGGTCGAGGAACTGCGGTGCCGGCGATGTGGCGAGCTCGAGTGCGGCGATCCGAACGTGCGGTGCTTTGTCGATCACGCCCGGGCTCAACACGAAGACGAAATCGAGCCGACCGGCGGCCCAGTTCACTTCGCGTCGGATGTTGGCGATCCGCGCCTCGAGCGTCCGACCGAGCACGTTGAAGGCGAGCGTATCGCCGACTCCGACTCCGTATCCCCGGGCGACCTCGCCCTCGATCGAGACAAGGGGCGGCCCGACATAGTCCGGTGGCCACCAGGAGCCCGCCAGGAGCTCGGTTCCGGGTGGCGGAGTGGCCTGCCAAGTCAGGCCACGATCCCGATCGATCGTCCAGCGCACGTGCTCGGCGACCTGCGCGCGGTCGACGGGCTCCCCCTTGATCCGGGTGATCCGAGCCCGAAGCGTCGGTGCCGATTGCAAGAGTATCGCCCCCGGCGTCTCGGCGACGAGCCGCTGGAACGGCTCCCACTGGTCGGGCTGAATATCGATCACGACGTGGCTCGGTGCCCGCTCGGCCGGTCGAACGCCGAGCTCGCGGCGGACATTGGCTTCGACCAGTCCGATCGTGACGAGCGCGCCGAGTCCCGCCCCGAACCCGACCAGAACGGGCAAAGAGCCGCTCCCCCTCCGCGACAGGTTGCGTGCGGCGAGCCGCAGCGTCACGGGTGCCCGAGCGAACAGCGGCACCACGAGGAGCAGAAGGATCCGCCCGAGCCCTGCCAGGAGCGTGATCGTGGCGAGCGCTCCGCCCACGAAGAGGACCCCGAGGAGGGGGCGGTCGACGCTCGCGACGACGAGGCCCGCGAGACCCAGCGCCACGAGACCGAGCAGCCCGAGCCGGCTCCCTCGCGGCCACTCTCGGATCGGCTCGACCTCCGCACGCAAGAGGCTCGCGGCCGATACTTCCCGCGCCGTCGCGAGCGGCCAACCGGCGAAGAGGGCAGCGGTCGCGAGACCGGTCGCGGCGGCGAGTATCAAGGGCTCGAGGTGGAAGCCGGCCTGGATCGGGATCGGCAGCAACCTCGAGAGCCCTGCGGCCAGCAGGAAAGGCACGAGCTGGCCCACGACGAGGCCGAGCCCGACACCCGAGACCGTGACCGCGCCCAGCAGCACACCGTAGACCGCATCGACCTCGCCAGCGGTGGCACCCAATGCCTTGAGCACCGCGATCGACGGCCGCCGGCTCGCCAGATAGCCCGAGACGGCGAGGGCCATCCCGAGGCCGCCCACGATCAACGAAGCCACACCGGCGAGCATGAGATAGCTCGCGAGCCGATCCGAAAAGCGGGCGACCGAGGGCTCCACCATAGCCGCGGTTCGCAGCCGCCAGTTGGCGTCGGGCTCGAGCGCGCGCAGACGGGCGAGGACGGGTTCGAGTTCCCGCTGCGGTACCAACGCGCGATGCTCGTAGCGCAACAGTGCGCCCGGACGGATCAGTCCGGCACGCTCGGCCGTTCGCTCGTTCACGAGCAGGCGCGGGCCGAATCCGGCGAATCCGGCGAGCCGGTCGGGCTCTCGCAAGATCGCAGCGCTGATGCGCACACTCGTCTCTCCTAGGAGCAACCGGTCGCCGATCCCGACACCGAGGCGCGCCATGAGTGGCGCTTCGACGACCGCGCCGTCCCCCTCGAGTGCCGTCGCAATCGGGATCGGCGGGTCGAGCTCGACGGAGCCGAGGAGCGGCCAGGCCGCGTCCACCGCCTTCACGGCAACCGCGAGCCTGCGGCCGTCGGGTCCGGTCACGAGAGCGGTCGTTCGCACCGTGGTCGACAACAGGGCATCGGGCCCGAAAAAGCGTTCGAGGTCGTCATCCGCCACGGGCAAATTCGCGCTTTCGAGTACGAAATCCCCGCCCAGGAGCGCTCGCGCATCCCGACGGACACTGTCGCGCACGCACTCGGCCAGGACTCCGACGGTGGCGATGGTCGCGACGCCGATCGCCAGCGACAGCAACACAACGAGCAACGGCCGGAACGCCCCGCGCAGCTCCCGCCGGGCGATCGTCCAGGCGAGGGCGAGCCGCGCCATCAGGCTTGCGCCGTTGCGCGGTCCGGAGCCACGGTCGCAACGCCGGGTGCGGTCACCTCGGCGAGCCGCCCTGCCTCCATGACGACCCTCCGCCGGCAGCGGGCGGCGAGGCGCGCGTCGTGGGTCACGAGCATGAGCGTCGTGCCATGCCGAGCCTGCAGGCCAAACACCAAGTCGACGATCTCGCGGCCGGTCGCAGCGTCGAGGTTGCCAGTCGGCTCGTCGGCCAGAAGAAGATCCGGCTCGTTCGCCAGGGCTCTTGCCAGCGCAACCCGTTGCTGCTCACCACCGGAAAGCTGAGCCGGGTAGTGGTCCATCCGATGCGAGAGGCCGACCTCTTCGAGGAGCTCGCCGGCGCGCGCCATCGCACCGGAACGCCGCGCGAGCTCCATCGGCAGGGCCACGTTCTCGATCGCCGTCATCGACTGCACAAGATGGAACGCTTGAAAAATGATCCCAATGTGCCGGCGCCGGAACAGCGCCAGGGCGTCCTCGTCGAGTAGACCCAGATCCTGCCCGCAGACGACGACGCGCCCCGAGGTGGCCCGCTCGATCCCGCCGATGATCGCCAAGAGACTCGACTTGCCGGAGCCCGAGGGCCCGACGACACTCAAGCTCGTCCCCGCCTCGACCTCCAGGGCGATCCCGCGCAAGATCGTCACCGGGCCGGCCGGGCTCGCGAGCGTGAGGTGGACATCGTCGAGGTCGATCATGGGTCGTCCGGCCAATTTGCGGCAGCAAGGTCACCGGTCGGACATGGAACGCACCCTTCCTCGCCGCAAGGTGCTGATGACACTCGCCACGGCCGGCTTCGCCGGAACCCGGGTCGCCGCAGCGGCCGAGTGTCGCATCGTCGTGCTCGGCGATTCGCTCGCAGCCGGGTACGGCCTGCCGCTCGCCGAGGCGTTCCCGGCTCGCCTGGAGGGTGCTCTTCGCCGCCGTGGGTTCCCCTGCACGGTACTCGATGCGGGGGTGTCCGGCGACACGAGCGCCGGTGGAGCGGCCCGGATCGAGTGGGTGCTGGCGGACCGGCCGAGCCATCTCCTCGTCGAGCTCGGCGGCAACGACGCCCTCCGCGCCTTGCCGCCCGAACAGCTCGAGGCCAACCTGGAGCGCATCGTCGCGGCGGCCCGGACCCGCGGCGTCGCAGTGATGATCGCCGGCATGTTGGCGCCGGCCAACCTCGGCGCGGAGTATGGCGCCGCCTTCGCGGTCGCCTACCAGCGGGTCGTCGATCGCCACGGTCTCGCCTTCTACCCTTTCTTTCTCGATGGTTTGATCGGTCGGCCCGATCTTTTCCAGTCCGACGGGATCCACCCCAACGCGGCCGGCGTCACGGTGATCGTCGAGCGGATGCTGCCGACGATCGAGTCGTGGTTGCGCGACACCGGGGTCCATCCCGAGGGTTGACGAGCCTGGGCTGGGGAAGCAACTCGGCACAGATAATTACCCACAACCTGTTGAAGAATCCGGGGATAACGTCGGAAGACCGCTCTTGCGGCATAACGTCCCCGCGTGCTTGAGATCGGGATCGGAGTGGGGATAAGCCCCGCCCGGAGACGGCGGCCCGGAACCTCGGCGGGGCCATCGGGGAGGGATCGATGAGCGAGCTCTTCAAAGTCGACCCGGCTTGGGCGGCGAGCGCACATTGCAACCGTGAGCGCTACCTCGAGATGTATCGCCGCTCGGTGGAAGATCCCGACGGCTTCTGGGCAGAGATGGCCGAGCGGATCACCTGGTTCAAGAAGCCCACGAAGATCAAGAACACGACCTTTCAGGGCAACGTCTCGATCAGGTGGTACGAGGATGGCGAGCTGAACGTCTGTTACAATTGCATCGACCGGCATCTGCCCCAGCGGGCCAACCAGGTGGCGATCATCTGGGAAGCGGACGATCCGGCGATCGACAAGAAGATAACCTATCGCGAACTGTACGATCGGGTCTGCCGGCTTGCCAACGTGCTCAAGAGCATGGGGGTCAAGAAGGGCGACCGGGTCACGATCTACCTCCCCATGATCCCCGAGGCCGCCTATGCCATGCTGGCCTGCGCACGAATCGGCGCCATCCACTCGGTCGTCTTCGGCGGCTTTTCGCCCGACAGCCTCGCCGACCGCATCAACGATGCCAAAGCGCAGCTCCTGATCACCGCGGACGGCGGCCTGCGCGGCGGTAAGGTCGTGCCGCTGAAGGCGAACGCCGACGAGGCTCTGCGAAAGTGCGATCCGAACGTCAAGGTTTTGATGTTCCGTCATACCGGCATCGCGGTCGACATGATTGCGGGTCGCGACTTCGACGCTCGTGAGCTCATGGCGAGAGCCGAGGATCACTGTCCGCCCGAGGTCATGAACGCCGAGGATCCCCTGTTCATCCTTTACACCTCTGGGTCGACCGGCAAACCCAAAGGAGCCTTGCACACGAGCGGCGGTTACATCGTCTACACGTCCCTCACGCACCAGTACATCTTCGACTACAAGGACGGGGACGTCTATTGGTGCACTGCAGATGTCGGCTGGGTGACCGGCCACAGTTACATCGTTTACGGGCCGTTGGCAAATGGCGCTACGACCCTGATGTTCGAGGGTGTTCCAAACTACCCGAGCTTCTCGCGCTTCTGGGAAATCGTCGACAAGCATCACGTCACGATCTTCTATACGGCTCCGACAGCGATTCGAGCGCTCATGCAAAAGGGCGAGGGACCGGTCAAGGCAACTTCGCGCAAGACCTTGCGGCTTTTGGGCTCGGTCGGTGAGCCGATCAACCCGGAAGCCTGGCGCTGGTACCACCGGGTGGTGGGAGAGGGGCGCTGCCCGATCGTCGACACCTGGTGGCAGACCGAGACCGGCGGGATCCTGATCTCTCCCCTTCCCGGTGCAATCGACCTCAAACCCGGCTCCGCGACGCTACCGTTCTTCGGCGTGAAGCCCGCGATCGTCGACGGTGAGGGCAAGATCCTGGACGGGCCGTGCGAGGGTAACCTCGTCATTCTGGACAGTTGGCCTTCACAGATGCGGACCGTCTTCGGTGATCACGACCGCTTCGTTCAGACATATTTCTCGACCTTCAAGGGGATGTACTTCACTGGTGACGGGGCCAGAAGGGACGAGGACGGATATTATTGGATCACGGGCCGGGTCGACGATGTCCTCAACGTGTCGGGTCACAGGCTCGGGACGGCCGAAGTCGAGAGTGCGCTGGTCGCCCATCCGGCCGTCGCCGAGGCCGCGGTCGTGGGTTACCCGCACGATATCAAAGGCCAGGGGATCTACTGCTACGTGACGCTCAAAGCCGACATCGAACCCTCGGATGCCCTACGAAAGGACTTGATCGCCTGGGTCCGCAAGGAGATCGGACCGATCGCGACCCCCGACGTCATCCAGTGGGCGCCCGGCCTGCCGAAGACCCGCTCGGGCAAGATCATGCGCCGGATCCTGCGCAAAATCGCCGAAGGGGAGTTCAAGGCACTCGGAGACACGACGACGTTGGCCGACCCGGCCGTGGTCGACGATCTGATCGCGCGTCGAGCCGAGGCGATGGCGCAACGCTGAGCCTCGGGCCCGAACGGCCGGCGGCGGTTCACGGCGACCCGAACCGTTGCCGGCCGAGCGCACGTTCCTCCACCGCGAGCCGCACCCCCAAGAGAATGGCGTTGGAGAGCCCGAAGCCGAGGGCCAGCCCGGGGGCATCGCAAGCGAGCGCGAGAACCGGCACCTCGAGCAGCACGATCAGATAGTTGGGGTGCCGCAGCCAACGGTAAGGGCCCCGCACGACGAGCGGAGCGGCGGGTAGCACCAGCACCCGAGTCGTCCAGCGCTCGCCCAGGCTAACCATCACCCAGAGGCGCAGTGGTTGCACGGCGAGCCACACGAGAAGCCAGGGCAGCACCACCGCCTGTTCGGCTGAGCTCGCCAGCCAGAGCGCAGCGAGGAGGCCTGCATGAAGGGTTACGATTGCCGGATAGTGACGGGCCCCGTACTCGACGGCGCCGGCCGCGCGCAGTCGGCGCTCGTTGCGGCGCGACCAGGCGAGTTCGGTCAAACGCTGCGCCGCGACAAAGAGCAAGAGCAGATGAACGGGGCCGAAGCTCACCGCTCGACCACGGCGAATGGGGCGGTGAACCCCGGCCCCAGCGCGCTCAGGACCGCGCGTTGCCAGCCGGTCTCGACTAGAGCGCGATCGAGCACGAACAAAACGGTCGGCGCCGACATGTTGCCGAACTCCGCCAACACCGCGCGAGCATGCTCCAGCCCAGCCGCGGGTTGCGCCAATACCTGCTCGAGCGCCGCCAAGACCTTCGCGCTGCCCGGGTGACAGAGCCAGCGATCGACCGCACGCGCCGCCAGACCCTGGCGGGTAAGAAATTTTGAGAGCACACCACCTAGGCGGTCGCGAGCGATCTGCGGAACGGAAGGGGCGAACAACAAGCCGAGCCCATCGTCCTCGATCCGCCAGCCCATGACCTCCAGCGTGCCCGGAAATCGTTGCTCGCCAGTGGCCCCGATCAATGGGCCCTCGCCCTTGGTCGAGAGGATCGCGGCCGCGGCGCCGTCGCCGAACAGCGCGCAGGCCACGAGATTGGCGACGCTCGCATCCGACCAGCGTAGGGCGAGCGAGCAGAGTTCGACCACAACCAGCAGGACGCTCGACCCCGGCCGAGCGCGGGCGAGGTCGGCGGCGCGCGCAAGACCGAGGACGCCTCCCGCGCAGCCCAATCCGAAAAGTGGGGTTCGGATCACATCGTCGCGCAGGCCGATCCGCTCGGCCAGATGCGCGTCCAACAAGGGGGTCGCGATCCCGGTGGAGCAGACCGTGATCACGCCGTCGATTGCCTCTGCCTCAAGGCCGACTGTGGCCAGCGCGCGGCGGGTCGCGTCCTCCAGCAGAGTGAGCGCAGTTTGAACGAAGAGCGCATTGCGCCGACCGAGGCCTATCGGCTCCAAATAAGCCGAAAAGGGAAGCGCGATCCGCCGACGCTCAATGCCGCAATGGTCGAACAGCTGAAGCCGCCGATCCAGCTCGTCGAGACGGCCGGCAAAGAGCCGGCGCGCGCCTTCTTTCGCTACCGCTTGCGGTAGGACGTGCGCCGGGTTCGCAACGGCGAGAGAACGAAGGGCAACCCGGGCCAATGCCGGGGCCTTACACGCCGTCGAGTTCGGACGCCAGGATGGCCCCGCGCGAGGCCATGCAATAGAGCCCGATGTGGTGCGTCGGCCATTTCGGGTGCGCCGATGTCATCGGTAATCCGAGCTCCTCGGCGGTTGCTCGCGGCAGGTCGTAGGTGGCGCAAGCCGGCTCATAGACGACGATGTCGCGCAATGTCGGCGCAAGGCCATGATTGCGCGCCGAGAGCAAGGTGAGCACCAAGTCCATCACGCAGATGTCGGTGCAGATGCCAACCACGACTACGGCTTCCAGTCGGTTCAGATTGATCCAGTCGACGAGCTTGTTGTGCGAGAGCCCGTGTTGACCGCGTGCGGTCGCCGGCTCGATCGCTCCGACGAAGCCGTTGATGCAGTCCTTTCGGATCAAAGTCACGTCCGGATCGCTTTCGAGCCAAGAGAGCTGGGGCACGAGATTTTCTTCGCCCGTGCCGCGGATGCAGTGTGGCGGGTAAGGCGGCTCCGGCCGATCCGCATCGTGCGTATCGAGAAACGCCAGGACTGGCCGCTTCTTCGCGCGAAAGGCACGTGCCAACGCGTCGGTCCGCTCGACCATCTGCGCGATCTGGGCGTCCGGGGCGGGCGGCGCCAAATTGCCGCAGCCTACCGTGCAAAAGCCGTTGACCTCGTCGACGATGACGAGACCGGTATCTGCCGGCAGCCGGTAGGACACGAGCCGAACCGGCAGTTCCTGCCTCATGGTCGCGAGCAGCGCCTCGACCGCGTTCATGGTCCCTCCCCGGACCGAACATTCCCGACACTCCGAAGATCGCGCGGATCGGACCGCCGTTCAATGCCGCGCTTGACACCTGGATCGGTCGTGCGCTCCTGCCGTGGACGGAGCGGGGAGCAGAGCCTTGCGCATAGGCGTGATCGGATGCGGTGGGCGCATGGGCCGGGCGGTGTTGCGCGAGGTCCTTGCCGCCCCTGACCTCGAGCTCGCTGGTGGAGTCGAGCGACCGGGTCACCCCGATATCGGGCGTGATCCCGGCCTGCTCATCGGTGAGGCAGCGACTGGGATCGTCGTTCGCGACGATCTCACGGATCTTCTCGCCGCAGCCGACGCGGTCATCGAGTTCTCGACTCCCGAAGCGTCACTGCTGCACGCCCGCGCTTGCGCCGACCGGTGCCGCCCGCTCGTCATCGGGACGACCGGCTTTTCGCCGGAGCAGGAACGCGAGCTCTCGCAGCTGGGCGAACGGCTGCCGCTGCTCGTCGCCCCGAACATGAGCTTGGGTGTCAACCTCCTCCTCGTGCTCACCGAGCAGGTCGCCAGGGCCCTCGGTCCCGAGTTCGACATCGAGATTCTGGAGATGCACCATCGTCAGAAGGTGGACGCGCCCTCAGGCACCGCCTTGGCCCTCGGGCGCGCGGCGGCCGCGGGTCGCGGGATCCGGCTGGAGGATGCAGCCGTGCGTGTGCGCGACGGGCTCACCGGACCGCGGGTGCTGGGCACGATCGGCTTCGCCACGCTTCGCGGCGGCGACGTCGTCGGCGACCATTCGGTCGTGTTCGCCGGAGAGGGCGAGCGCATCGTGCTTCAGCATCACGCCGCTGATCGGCGCATCTACGCGCGTGGCGCCGTCGCCGCCGCGCGCTGGCTCGTGGGTCGCCCGCCGGGCCGTTACGCCATGCGCGACGTGCTCGGCCTTTGACATTAAACGGTCGGTCGGACCGGCCGCTCAGGCCGCCAGCTCGTAGCCGAGCTCACCCGCCAGGATCTCCAGCAGCTCGACGGCCGCATCGGCGATGACGGTCCCCGGCGGGAAGATCGCCCGGGCTCCGGCTTCCTTGAGCGCGGGAACGTCTTGCGGCGGGATGACACCTCCGACGATCACGATGATGTCGCCGCGGCCCTCGGCCTCGAGCGCTGCCACGAGCTCCGGTACGAGCGTGAGATGGCCGGCCGCCAACGAGCTCACGCCGATGATGTGGACGTCGTTGTCGATCGCTTGTCGGGCGACCTCGGCCGGCGTCTGGAACAAGGGGCCTATGTCGACGTCGAAGCCGAGGTCGGCGAACGCGGTGGCGATCACCTTTTGACCCCGGTCGTGGCCGTCCTGTCCCATCTTGGCGATCAGGATCCGAGGTCGCCGACCCTCCTGGGCAGCGAATTTTTCGACCATGCGCCGCGCCTTCTGAACCTTCTCGGCCGTGGCCATCTCACGCGCATAGACCCCGCTGACCGCCCGTATAGGCGCCACGTGGCGTCCCCAAACTTTCTCGAGCGCCGCAGTCATCTCTCCGACCGTTGCCCGCCGTCGCGCTGCCTCGATCGAAAGTTCGAGGAGGTTGCCCCGGCCGGTCTCCGCCGCGAGGGTGAGCGCATCCAGTGCGCGACGCACGGCGAGTTCGTCCCTCTCGGCCTTGAGCCGGGCCAAGCGTGCGAGCTGCGCCTCGCGCACCGCTCGATTGTCGATCTTGAGGACCTCGATCGGCGCCTCCTCGCGCGGCGGCCAGCGGTTGACCCCGACGATGATCCGCCGACCACTGTCGATCTGCGCCTGAGTGCGCGCGGCCGCCTCCTCGATCCGCAGCTTCGGCAGGCCAGCTTCGATGGCTGCAGCCATGCCGCCCAACGCCTCGATCTCGGCGATGTGGTCGAGGGCGCGGTTGGCCAGCTCGCCTGTCAGTCTCTCGACGTAATAGCTGCCGCCCCAGGGGTCGATCGTCCGCGTCACGCCGGTCTCGTGTTGGATCAAGAGCTGGGTGTTGCGCGCGATGCGCGCGCTGAAGTCGGTGGGGAGCGCGAGCGCCTCGTCGAAACTGTTGGTGTGCAGGGATTGGGTGTGGCCGTGGGTTGCGGCCAGCGCCTCGATCGCCGTGCGCGTGACATTGTTGAAGACGTCGCGAGCCGTGAGGCTCCAGCCCGACGTCTGGCAATGACAGCGGAGCATCAAGGAACGCGGGTCTTTGGGGCGGAACTCCTCCTGGACGAGCTTGGCCCACAAAAGCCTGCCCGCGCGCAGCTTGGCGATCTCCATGAAAAAGCTCATCCCGATCGCCCAGAAGAACGACAGGCGCGGCGCGAAGCTGTCCACGTCGAGACCAGCACGAAGTCCGGTACGGATGTACTCAAGACCATCCGCGATCGTATAGGCGAGCTCGAGGTCCGCGGGCGCTCCCGCTTCGTGCATATGATAACCTGAAATACTGATAGGATTGAATTTCGGCATATTCTTCGCTGTCCAGGCGAAGATATCGGCAACGATACGCATCGAGGGTTCAGGCGGGAAAATGTACGTGTTTCGTACCATGAATTCTTTGAGAATGTCGTTCTGGATGGTTCCGGATAACTTTTCGGAAGGAACACCTTGCTCCTCGCCGGCAACCACGAACAGCGCGAGGATCGGCAAGACCGCGCCGTTCATGGTCATGCTCACGCTGATCCGATCCAAGGGGATGCCGTCGAACAGCACCTGCATGTCGAGGATCGAATCGATCGCCACGCCGGCCATGCCGACATCCGCGACGACCCGGGGATGGTCACTGTCGTAGCCGCGATGGGTTGCCAGGTCGAACGCGATCGAGAGTCCTCGCTGCCCCTGCGCGAGGTTCCGCTTGTAAAAAGCGTTCGACTCTTCAGCGGTCGAAAACCCGGCGTATTGCCGGATCGTCCAAGGCTGGGTGGTGTACATGGTGGGATAGGGGCCCCGCACGAAAGGCGGCAACCCCGGCAGCCCCTCGATGAAGTCGAGCCCGTCTCTGTCGGAAGGGCCGTATACAGGCGCGAGCGCGATCCCCTCCGGCGTGATGAACGGCTCGGCATCGACCGACGTCGTCCGGCTCTGTGCCCCTCCCCAGAGTGGCACCGAGCTCAGATCCGGGATCCGACTGTTCACGACGAGCCTCCCGACGCCGATTCCGGGATACCCAGCAGTGTGTGCAGTTCCTCGAGAAATGCGACCACGTTCATCTCCCGGCCGATCGCCGCCACGTCGGCTGGCCAGGGGTCGGCCGAACCTGCGAGCCAGATCCTTCGGGCTCCAGCCGCGCGCAGTGCGGCAGCGACTTCGGCAGCCCGCGGAGCCGCGCTCGCGCCGACGCAGAGGATCGCCGACCGGCCCCCGAGCCGGAGCAGCGCTTCGACGGCGGCACCGGGTTCGCCATTCGGGCTGCGGACCGCGACGAGCCCACCGGCCGCGAGCAGGTTTTCGACCTCGGTCACGAGTTCGTGCAGCTCGCCGGCGCGGCCGAGCCCGACCACAAGGACCCGGGGCGGAACGCCGTCACGTTGCCGAGCGGCATCGGCTCGGTCCCGCAGCTGCTCGAAGGGCTCGGCCAGGCGGATGCGGCGTAAGGGCGGGAAAGGGGTTGCCCCCGAAAGCGGGCGGTATGCGGCCAGCGCCCGCCGAGCGGCTTCCAATGCCGGGCCGATGTCGAAGGCCGTCGATGGAGGCGCCCTCTCCTCGAGCGCGGGGAAGGCCGATACGCCGACGAGCCGATCCCGCCGATCGGCGAGGCGCGCCAGGCGAGCCCGCGCGCGTGCTTCGACCTCGTTTTGCAGGCCGCCCGCCCGCAGCGTCGCCAGAAGGCCACCCTGCGCCTCGATGGACTGCAAGCGGGCCCAGGCGGCCTCGGCGAGCGCGCGCGTGAGGTGCGCAACGTACCACGATCCGCCGGCCGGGTCGCGGACGCGGCCGAGGCCCGCTTCCTCGCGTAGGATCAATTGAATGTTGCGTGCGATCCGCCGAGCGAGCGGGCTGACATCGCCGAGCGGAAGGTCGAAGGGCTGCACCGTCAGCACGTCCGCGCCGCCCGCGATCGCGGCGAGCGCCGCGACGGTGGTGCGTAGGATGTTAACCCAAGGATCGAGGCGCGAGAGCATGCGGGACCCCGTCTCGGCCCGGATCCGGATCTCCTTGGACCACCGACCGAGATCCGCAGCCTCGAGGATCCTCTCGAAGCACAAACGCGCCGCTCGCAGCTTCGCGAGCGAGAGGAACAGATCGGTATCGACCGCCAAGACGAGCTCCATGCGGGTGAGCGCGGTCTCGAGCGGTACACCGCCGGCCTCCGCGGCGCGCAACCAGAGCACGGCAGATGCGAGCACCGCAGCGATCTCTTGGGCCTCGCTCGCCCCGGCCTCGTGCCATGGCCGGCCGTCAGCCATCAGGTAGAGCAGTGGGCGCTCCGCCAGCGAAGCGACCACCGTCTCGATCCGTTCCTGGAGATCGACCTTCGCGCCCTCGAGGGCATCGCCAATGGGATCGGCGAAGATACGCCAGGCGCAGGTTTCCGGACCGCCCCGGTGCGCGCACAAAGCCTCCAGGTCGGCGAGCCGTTCGAACGTCCACTCACCGGCCTCGAAACGAGCCAGGACCTGTTCTTCCGTCAGCGCCCGCAGCAGCCGCTCGAGGGCGACGCGGTCGTAGACCAGTACGCCGTCGGGCCGGTCGGCTCCGCGCCCAATCGCTCGGTCGAACCGAAACAGCACCGAGGTGGCTCCGCCCTCGAGATCCTCCTGTGCCCGACGTCCGGCCTCTGCAGGATCCGGGTGGGAGTGTGGCTGCGCGATCTCCCAGGCCGTCGGCCATCCCGATCCCGGCGTCCGGTCCGCGACCGCGTTGCCGAGCGGCGGTGCGTACAAAGGCGCGATTTCGATCCCGTCATCGGTGTGCGAAACGAGCCCCTCCAAACCTGCTGGGCCGCACGCGCGGGCAGCCGAAGCCCCCCACGCTTCCGCGTCCGCGGCGGGGAACTGATCGGCCAAGGATCGCAGCCCGCTCGACCACATGCGATTGTTGCCCATTTGGAACGACACGCGCCGGAGTGTCTGCGATCCATCGAACGGACGCCAGAGCCCGCTGCGTCGCAAGCGGCCGCCCTTTCGACGATTCGGCGGTAGCCAGCCGACCTGCGGGTCTCGTTCGTCGCCTCGCCCCGCCGCGGCTCGGAACGAGCGTGTCATCCGACGTCCAATCCGGCTTGCGGTGTTGGGGACAAAATTGTTCGAGAAATGCAAAAGTTGATACTCCTCCGCGCCTCGAATTCGAAAAGGACGTCGTAGACTTCGGAAAAAAGTTGGGCGTGTGATTCGCCGAAAGTCAGTTCAAGGCTTGTGGCATCGGTAGATGGGAAAATCCCTTCCGTTTCCGACTCGCTCCGCCGCCCGTGCGCCGCGCGACCGATGTTCTCACCTGCCGGCAGGCCGTCGAGTGGTGTCGAATGCGGTCGTGCCATGGTCCGCAGCGATCGTGGCTTCGGAAACGTTCTCGATGCCGTCTCTCGAGCCTGGGCCCCCGAGTGCGAGACGTCGGTTCGGACCGAACGAAGAGGCAGCGGGAAACCTCACATCTGCCCCCACCCCGCACCCGGGATCGACGCCGCCCTGGAGAGCTGCGGTGCGGTGCTCTTGGGAGCGACAGGCTGCCCGCTTGTTGCCAACTGGCCCCTCAAAGAAGCCGTGCCGGAGGATCGGTCTCGAGGACGGGCTCGACAAGCCCCGGGTGATCGATGCGAGGGTCGTTGACCCCGCGGCCAATCTCGAAAGCCTCGAGGCTCGGCTCGTCCGGAGCGCGGCTGAGGAGTTCGTCGACCAGCCCGACCGGTAATTCGGTGGCGAGCCAAAGCTCGACGAGACGGGCAGGCAGGACCACCGGCATGCGGTGGTGGATCGGCGCCAAGAGCGGATCGGCGGGCCGCGTGAGAATCGCCACGGTTTCGAGCAGGCTGCCATCAGTCAGGCGGTTGCGTCGCCAGAGGCCGGCCATGAGCACGGGGGCTCGGTCGACGCGCCGGACGAAGAACGGCCGGCTCCGACCTCCGGACTGCTTCTGCCATTCGTAAAAGCCGGTCGCCGGCACGAGGCAGCGACCCTTGACGAAGGCCGCCTTGAACATGGGCTTCTGCGCCGCGGTCTCCAGACGCGCGTTGATCTGCCGGCCAGGGTCGTTCGGTTGGGCCGTCCAGGGTGGGAGAAAACCCCAGCGCGCGAACAACGCCACCTCGCCTGCCCCCGTGTTCCGAAGGATCACGATCGGGCTGTCCGGGGCGACGTTCCAACGCGGTCGATAGCCCTCGGGCGGCGGCACACCCAGAACGTCCGCAAACTCGGACGCCACGAGGGACAGTGCGAAGCGACCGCACATTCAGACGGCCGCCGCGATAATCGCGCGGGCTCGAGCCAGCACGCGCTCGAGCCGGTCACCGGCCGCGATCGTCCACCACCCTTCTTCCGGCGTTGGCGGCAGGATGGTCGTCGCCTGCCGGCGGACGACCATCACGTCCGCGTCCGAGGCATCGCCGCTGCGGGCCGCCACACGTGCCTCCATGACCTCTTCGGGGGCTTGTAGCCAAAGGCCGGCGAAAGGGACTCCGGCAGCCCGCGCCGCCGCGGCCAGACGCGCGCGTTGGCCGGGCAAGCCGTAGACCGCGTCGCACAGCACGGTGCAGCCAGCGCGGAGCAGGCGTTCGGCCCGCTCCGCCAGAGCCTCGAACACGCGCTCCGAGACGGCCGGCGCGTAACCTTCGTCGGGCAGGCGGCGATCCAACGGGGTACCGAAGAGCCGCTTGCGCAAAACGTCGCTGCGGAGAACCAAAGCGCCTAGCGGTGCACCGAGCTCGGGGGCCAGGACGCGGGCGAGGCTCGACTTGCCCGTGCCCGACCTTCCGCCGATGGCGACGAGGCACGGTCGACCCGGCTCGAGCACGCGTCGAGCCAGCTCGAGGTAAGTAGCGGCAGCCGAACGGTGCGCGTCCGCGGTCGGTTCCTGCTCGGCGAGGCGCGCCGTGAAGCCTTCGACCTTGGCGCGAATGGTCGCGCGGACGGCGACGAGTAGCGGGAGGACGGCGAGCCCCTCGTCCTCGATCCGGGCATCGATCCAAGCCTGTAACGTGGCACAGGCCGCCTCGGTGCGCCCCCGGGCCAAGAGATCCATGATCAAAAAGGCCAGGTCGTAGAGCACGTCGGTGGTCGCGAGCCCAGGGTCGAATTCGAGACAGTCGAAGGGGACCGGCTCGCCGTCGAGCACCACGATGTTGGCGAGGTGGAGATCTCCATGACCGTGGCGCACGAGGCCAGCGGCGCGGCGCGCTTCGAGCTGCGGAGCCGCACGGGCGAACCAAGCGTCGATCTTCTGCACCACCGTTTCGACCGCATCGCGCTCGAAAAAATCCGGCACCAGTGTGCGAAGATCTCGGGCATTGCCTTCGATCACATTGCCGAGACCCTCGGCTCCCCCCCGATCGCGGCACGGAGCCAATCGGCCGTGGAAGCGGACCACGGCCAGTCCCAGCCGCTCGGCCAGGGGAGGATCGAGGCCGCCCCGCGCTGCCACTACGTCGAGCCGCGCTTCGGAAGGGAAACGCACCATTTCGAGCAACCACTCGACGACCTCGCCGGGGCCCGAAATTTCGAAGCCGCCCTCCGGCCGCCGAGTGACGGCCACTAGCCTGTGGTACAAGTTGGGCGCGGTCCGACGATTGAGTTCGAGTTCCGCTTCCAAGGCACGGCGGCGTTGCTCGAGGGTCCTGAAATCGAGGAAGCTGTAGCGGACGGCCCGCTTCATCTTGAAAGCCCGACCTCCCGCCAGCAGAACCGTGGAAGCATGGGTGTCAACGCGCTCGATCGGCTGACCGAGGCCCCCGCCCTCCAGGAAGGAGAGTACCTCTCCTTGATCGGCCACCGTTGCCCCCGAGCACGGTCCACCTCGTGCGCATCTCGACGCGAAGTGGTCCCGCCGCAGGCTACCGCGACGATCGGTCGCAGACCGCGGGAGTCGATGCTCGACGGGCGCGCCGAGGCCGCGTTAAAGGTCCTGCGTACCGCTACAGCGACCTGCATGATGATGGAAACGGAAACGCGGCTCACCCAGCTCGGACAGGCCGTTCCGGTCCCGCCGTCGCCCGACGCGGCGGTCATCGAGACCGTGCCGAACCCGGATCCCGGGGCGCTATACCTCGTGCGGTTCACCTGTCCCGAGTTCACGACCCTCTGTCCCATCACCGGCCAGCCGGATTTCGCCCATTTGGTTATCGACTACGCGCCCGATGGTCGGCTCGTGGAAAGCAAGTCGCTCAAACTGTTCCTCGCGAGCTTCCGGAACCATCGCGGATTCCACGAAGCCTGCACGCTTCTCGTGGGTCGCCGGCTGGTCGAGGCCGCGGCGCCGCGTTGGCTCCGGATCGGCGGCTATTGGTACCCGCGCGGCGGCATCCCGATCGATGTGTTCTGGCAGACTGGGGAACCGCCCGCCGGTTTGTGGCTGCCCGCACAAGGCGTACCGCCCTATCGCGGCCGCGGCTGAAGCGAACACCAAGCGATCGGCTGTTAGGGCTCCGTTAACGGGCGCGGCCTACGTTCGAACTCGTGCGCGGCGGGACGGTCCCGGCCGCCTTCAGGAGTCGGGCGATGGCACGGACCACGGAGACCCCCGACGTCGTTCGATCGGACATCTGGCAGGTGGCCGAGCAGGACGGCGAGGCGCGCTGGCCCTTGTACAAGACAGCGCTCTTCGTCGTCACGAGCTCGGTGCTTCTTTGGAGCGGAATCTTCGCCCTGCTCGGCTGGCTCTTTTGATCCCGGTGGGACGCTCGCGCCGGCTCTTCAGATTTCTGGCGGAACGACCTTCGTCACAGGACCAAGCCAGGCGGCCTTGAGGTGAGCCGAGCGCGTCGCCATCATTCCCGCTCGTCGGCGGGGAGATGGCGTGATGTTCGGCGAGGCTCTCAACGTCCTCGATCGGTTGAAGGACCTGTCGGGTGAGACGGGGTTCGTCGCGCGGCCGGAGGGCGGTCGCCCATTCGAGCTCGTCGCCGACTACCGGCCAGCTGGGGACCAGCCTCAGGCAATCGAGGAACTGGTCGAAGGGCTGCGCCGCGGCGACCGCGATCAGGTCCTCCTCGGCGTGACTGGATCCGGCAAAACGTTCACGATGGCCAATGTTATTGCCCGTGTCCAGCGTCCAACCTTGATACTGGCTCCGAACAAGATTCTCGCGGCCCAGCTCTACGGCGAGATGAAAAGTTTTTTTCCTCATAATGCTGTTGAATATTTCGTGAGCTATTATGATTACTATCAGCCCGAAGCCTATGTTCCGCGAACCGATCTCTACATCGAAAAAACCGCAAGCATCAACGAGCAGATCGATCGCATGCGCCACAGCGCTACTCGGGCGCTGTTCGAGCGTGACGACGTGATCATCGTCGCGTCGGTATCCTGCATCTACGGTATCGGCTCACCCGAAGTCTATGCGCGGATGACGTTGACCATCCGCGAGGGTCAGCGCATCGAGCGCCAACAGTTCCTTCGAGCCCTCGTCGAACTCCAATATCGTCGTAACGATCACGATTTTTCGCGGGGCACCTTCCGAGCCAAGGGCGACGTGATCGAGATATTCCCGGCACACCTCGACGATCGGGCTTGGCGCGTGACGCTTTTCGGCGACCTCGTCGAACGGATCGTCGAGGTCGATCCCCTCACCGGTGAGCGGACGGCCAAGCTCAAACAGGTCCGGCTTTACCCGAACAGCCATTATGTCACGCCGCGACCGACGCTTCAGCAAGCTGTCGAGGCGATCAAGACGGAATTGGCCGAGCGCCTGGCCGAATTCCGTGCCCAGGGCAAGCTGCTCGAAGCCGAGCGGTTGGAACAGCGGACCAACGCCGATCTCGAGATGATCCTCACCACAGGGTCCTGCCCAGGCATCGAGAATTATTCTCGTTACTTGACCGGACGAAGGCCCGGTGAGCCGCCGCCTACTCTCTTCGAGTACTTACCCGAGAATGCACTCCTCTTTGTCGACGAGAGCCACGTCACCGTGCCGCAACTCGGCGGCATGTTCCGCGGCGACTGGCACCGTAAGTCGACACTCGCCGAGTACGGCTTCCGCCTACCCTCCTGCTGCGACAACCGCCCGCTCAAGTTCGAAGAGTGGGACGCGATGCGGCCGCAGACGATCTTCGTCTCGGCCACACCCGGACCGTTCGAACTCGCCCGCACGGGCGGCGCGTTCGTCGAGCAGGTGATCCGCCCCACAGGGCTCGTCGATCCCGAATGCATCGTACGACCGGTCGAGCACCAGGTGGACGACCTCCTGGCCGAGTGCCGGACCGCACGCGAAAAAGGCTACCGCGTCCTGGTCACCACGCTGACCAAGCGCATGGCCGAAGACCTTTCGGAATATCTCCACGAGCAGGGCGTGCGGGTGCGCTACATGCACTCCGATATCGATACGCTCGAGAGAATCGAAATTGTCCGCGACTTGCGCTTGGGCAAGTTCGATGTCTTGGTGGGGATCAACCTTTTGCGCGAAGGCCTCGACATTCCCGAATGCGGCCTCGTTGCCATCCTCGACGCGGACAAGGAGGGCTATCTCCGCTCCGAGACCTCACTCGTTCAAACGATCGGCCGGGCTGCACGCAACGCCGAGGGTCGCGTTATTCTGTACGCCGATACCATGACACGTTCGCTGGAGGCCGCGATCCGCGAGACCAACCGGCGGCGCGCGAAACAGATCGCCTGGAACGAGGCGAACGGCATCACGCCGCAGTCGGTCAAGAAGCACATCGCCGATATCTTGGGCTCCGTCGCCGAACGCGACTACGTCACGGTCGAGATCGGGCCGGACGCGCCGAGGACGCTCGTCGGCAAAGATCTGTCCGCGTACATCGCCGAACTCGAACGGAAAATGCGCGAAGCGGCGGCGGAGCTCGAGTTCGAGGAGGCAGCGCGTCTCAGAGACGAGATCCGGCGGCTCGAAAACAGCGAGCTCGGGCTAGCCGTCCCGGTCGAATCGGCCCCGCTCCCGCCGCAGAAGCGCAACCTCCGCGAGGAGAAGCGCCAGAAGGCGGAGGCTTCCCGTCGCGCGCGCGCAAGACGGCGGACGGGCGCGTGAGCAGCCCGGAGGGGGCGGTCTCGGCCGACCCCGACCCGAGCGCCGACGGTCAACTCCCCGGACCAGGGCACCGACCTATCGGCCCAACGAGCGACCGACTCGCCGGCGCAGAAGGGCGACGGCTGTTGATCTCGCTCTTCGATTCCTCCCCACGCGAGGTTTCACTTGGCCCTCTTGCTTGCCGCCATTCCTGGGGCAACACGAAGCCGGCCGGTCGGCGGCACTGCCCGGACAGGCGCCGGCGCCGCCGGGCCAGCGGTCCGGCCGAACGCGAGCTTCGCCCGATCGGACCCAGCGCACTGTTGCCGGGTGGGGTGTTCGCAACTTTCGGTGGATAACTCCTACAGTTTGTGGCCCGGATCGTTGACTTGACCGACATGTTGTGAGGATATCGGGTCGAGGAGAATAACGAGGAAGGTTCCGCGGTCGGCCGGGGGTTGCTCGAACAACCCGTCGACGATCGGCCCGACGGACCGACGTTCCCTTGCCCCGAAGATCCGCCGGTGCCCCGACCGGCGCCACATCGTAGCTCTGTCCGTTCACCGCCCCTCGAGGGCGGTTTCTTTTTGGCCGAATGGGGTCGCGGTGAGCTCTCGCTCAGCCCGCGGCACCATAGAGGCGCTCGATCGCCACCACGTGACGCTCGACGATGCGCGTTCGCCGCAATTTCATCGTTGGTGTCATCAGGCCGTTCTCCACTGTGAAGGGCTCGGTCAGGATCCCAACTCGGCGGATCCGCTCGAGCGAGGACAGCTTGGCGTTCGCTCGGGCGACCGCGGCCTCGACGGCGCGCTCCAGTTCCGGATCGTGAGCCAGCTGCGGACTGTTCGGAGGCAGGCCGGTGCGCGAAGACGCAGCTTCCAACAGCTCTCTGGACGGGACGACGAGGGCGACAAGGTGCGGGCGGCGGTCCCCGTAGACCATCGCCTGACCGATCTCGGGCTCCAACGCGAGTACCCCCTCGATCTTCTGAGGGGCGACATTGTCGCCTCCCGACAGAACGATGATGTCTTTCTTTCGGTCGGTGATCGAAAGAAAGCCCTCGGCATCGAGCGTGCCGACGTCGCCGGTATGCAGCCAGCCGTCGCGCAGCGCCGCCGCGGTCGCCTCCGGATCTTTGTAGTAGCCCTTCATGACGAGCTTGCCGCGAACGAGGATCTCGCCGTCCTCGGCGATCCGCACCTCGACCCCGTCGAGTGGCGGACCGACCGTTTCGACCTTGTTGCGTCGCGGCCGGTTGGCACTGATGACCGGGCTTGCCTCGGTCTGGCCGTAACCCTGCAGGAGCGGCACGCCGAGAGCCAGGAAGAAACGGCCGACCTCGGGATTCAAGGGGGCTCCGCCGGAAACCACGGCCTTGAGGCGACCGCCGAAGCGCGCTCGGACCTGCGCCCGGACCAGATGATCGAGTAAGCCGTCGAGCATCGCGCGCATCGGGTCGAGCCGGCCGCGGCCATCGAGCCGGTGCAATCCCATCTCGAGCGCGAGCCGAAAGAGTTTCGCGCGCAACCCCCCCCGGCGCTCGACGCCAGTGAGGATGCGCTGACGCAGCACCTCGAGGAGGCGCGGGACGCAAGTCAAAATCGTGGGCCGCGCCTCGATCAGATCCTGCGAAAGGCGCTCCACCCCATCCGAATACCAGATTTCCGCGCCGATCGAGATCGGCAGGAACTGACCCACGGTGTGCTCGTAGGCGTGGCTGAGCGGCAAGAACGACAGGAAGACGTCGTCCCCGATGCCGACCTCCTCGAGCAAGCTCCAAGCGCCTTCGAGATTGGCCATGATGCTACCGTGGCTCAGCATCACCCCCTTGGGCCGGCCACCGGTCCCGGATGTGTAAATGAAACAAGCGAGATCGTCGGGGTTGGATTGCTCGCCCGCGAGCTCTGCCCCCGCGTCTCGACCCCGCGCGAGAGCCTCCTGCCATCCCATGCAAGGAGTCCCGGACGGAACCTCGGGCGGCCGATCCAGCGCCACGACCAGCCGCATCGGCGGAAGGCGAGCCAGTGCAGGGGTGAGCCGGTCCGGGATCGTCCCGCCGCCCGTCACCACGGCGGCCGCCTCGCTGTGGCTCAAGACGTAGGCGTGGTCATCCGCCGTCCAGGTAGTGTAAGCTGGTACGGTGATCGCTCCGATCGCCAGACAAGCGAGATCGGCCACACACCATTCCGGCCGATTCTCCGCGACGATCGCTACCCGGTCACCGGGCCGTACGCCGTGCGCGGCGAGACAGGCACCGAGCGCCCGTGCCTGTTCATCGATCTCGGCCCAGCTGAGTGCCCTCCACGAGCTCCGCTCGCGCCGCCGGAGAAACGGACGATCGCTGCGCTTTTGTACGGCTCGAGCGAACATCGCCCACAAGTTGTTGCCGAGATCGGGTGCTGCCACCGCTCATCCTCCCCGCGCTGGCAGCGGTCGCCTGGATCGCGGCCGCCGCGGCCATATATGAGCCGCAGCCGACAGTTTGGAGTCCGTAGATGAGTGCGCGGCTTTCCGCACTGGCGACGAGCGTCGATGAGGTCCTGAGCGAAGCACCGCGCTGGGACCTCTCGGATCTGTTCGCCGGGCCGGACGACCCGCGGGCGAAGGCGCTGCTCGACGAAGCGGCAAGCGAGGCCGTCAAGCTCGAGGCGACCTACAAAGGAAGGCTTGCCGCGCTCACGGGCGACGAGCTCGGCGAGCTCGTAAGTGCGTACGAGCGGCTCCAGGAGAAACTCGGACGGGTATCCAGTTATGCTTCGTTGCTGTTCGCGGCGCACCGAGACGATGCCGAGATCGGCCGCTTCTATCAGGATGTCGAGGAGCGGGTGAATGGAATCGAGACCCGCCTCTTATTCGTCACACTCGAGCTCAACAAGCTAGGTGAGGCCGAGCTCGAATCCAAGATCGGCGGGAGCCCGGCCCTGGCCCGCTATCGGCCTTGGATACGCAACGTACGCGCCTTCCGTCCACACCAGCTCGCGGACGAAATCGAGCGCGTCCTACACGAGAAGCAGATCACCGGGCGAGCCGCTTGGGTCCGGTTGTTCGACGAGACCCTGGCATCCTTGCGCTTTCCGATCGACGGTCGGGAGTTGACCGCCCAACAGGCCTTCGATCTCCTGTCAGCGAAGGATCGGGCGCAGCGTGAGGCGGCAGCGACCGCGATCGGCAAGGTCCTCGGTAACAACATCAAGCTCTTCTCGCGTATCACCAACACGCTCGCCAAGGACAAGCAGATCGAGGACGGTTGGCGCCGGTTCCCACGCCCGATCAGCGCACGCAACTTCGCGAACCAGGTCGAGGACGAGGTCGTCGACGCGCTCATCGGCGCAGTCCGCAACGCCTATCCGAGACTCTCGCATCGCTACTATGCGTTGAAGGCCCGCTGGCTCGGTCTCGACCAGTTGCAATACTGGGATCGTAACGCGCCTTTGCCCGAAGACGACGATCGCCGCCGGCCTTGGTCCGAAGCGAAAGTCGTCGTGCTCGATGCTTATCGCCGATTCTCGCCGACGCTGGCTTCGATCGTCGCCCGCTTTTTCGAGCAGCGCTGGATTGACGCCGAGGTCAGACCCGGCAAGGACAGCGGCGCATTCTGCCACCCGACGGTACCCTCGGTCCACCCGTTCGTGCTCATGAACTATCAAGGCAAGACACGGGACGTCATGACGCTCGCGCATGAGCTGGGACACGGGGTGCACCAAACCCTGGCAGCCGAGCAGGGCTACTTGATGTCCGGGACACCTTTGACGCTCGCGGAGACGGCATCGGTGTTCGGGGAACAGCTCGCTTTCGAGATGCTGCTCGACCAGGAGCGAGATCCGGCGCGTCGGCGCGTGCTGCTCGCCGCCAAGATCGAGGACAAGATCAACACCGTCGTGCGCCAAATCGCATTCTGCGAGTTCGAGCGCCGCGTCCACGATCGCCGCAAGGAGGGCGAGCTCACGCCGGAGGAGCTCGGTGCGATCTGGATGGAGGTCCAGGGCGAGAGCCTCGGCCCGGCATTCGAATTGCGTGAGGACTATCGTGTGTATTGGTCATACATCCCACACTTCGTCCACGTACCCTTCTACGTGTATGCTTACGCCTTCGGCGATTGCCTGGTGAGCTCTTTGTACGCGGTTTACGAGGAGCGGCCCGACGGCTTCGAAGAGATGTATCTCGGGCTGCTCCGTGCCGGCGGCACCTTGCGCCACCGGGAGCTGCTGGCCCCCTTCGGTCTCGATGCCAGCGACCCGGCCTTCTGGGCCAAAGGGCTCGGCCTCTTGGAGCGGCTGATCGATCAGCTCGATGCCGAACTACCGTTGAACAGGTGAGAACCCGGATGGCGACGCCCAAGACCCGGGGCGAGAACACCTTCGGCGGGCGGATGCGCCGCTACGCCCAAGTGGGCGGGACGGTCGCCGGTCAAGCGGCGAAGTTCGCCGGCGCGCGGCTCGTGGGTGCCTTCGACCGCGGCACGCATGCAGCCGAGCTCAAGGCCGCACTCGGTGGGCTCAAGGGTCCGCTCATGAAGGTTGCCCAAATGATGGCGACCATCCCCGATGCGCTGCCCGTCGAATACGCCGCGGAGCTCGCCCAGCTGCAGGCGAATGCACCGCCGATGGGCAAGCCGTTCGTCCGGCGCCGCATGGCGGCCGAGCTCGGCCCCGACTGGCACCGATATTTCGCCGAGTTCCCACTCGAAGCCGCGGCCGCCGCCTCGCTCGGCCAGGTGCACCGCGCCCGACTGCACGACGGCCGGATCGTCGCTTGCAAATTGCAATATCCCGACATCGAAGCGGCGGTCGAGGCCGACCTGGCCCAGCTCGGCGTGATCCTCTCGATCTGGCGACGATTCGACAGCGCGATCGATACCAGCCGGATCTACGAGGAGATCTCCGCAAGGCTCCGGGAAGAGCTCGACTATTCGCTCGAGGCCAAACACATGCGGCTATATGGTCACATGCTCGCATCGGAGCCTCGCGTGCACGTGCCCGAGCCGGTGCCGGAGCTTTCGACCCGTCGGTTACTCACCATGAGCTGGCTCGAGGGCCGGCCGCTCATGACCTATCGCTCGGACGACCAGGAAACGCGCAACGAGCTCGCGCTCGCCATGTTCAGGGCCTGGTACGTTCCTTTCTACGAGCACGGCGTGATCCACGGTGATCCACATCTGGGCAACTACACCGTGCGGCCCGATCTATCGATCAACCTTCTCGATTTCGGGTGCGTGCGGATCTTTCCGCCGACCTTCGTCCAGGGCGTGATCGATCTCTATTGGGCTCTCGTGCGCAACGACCGAGACCTCGCCGTCCAGGCTTACGAGGGCTGGGGCTTCACCGGGCTCACCCACGAACTGATCGACGTGCTCAACGAATGGGCAGCCTTTCTTTACGGACCGCTCATGGAAAACCGGGTCCGCAAGATCAACGAGACCAACAGCGGCGAGGTTGGCCGCAAGGTAGTCGAGCGGGTGCACCGACGCTTGCGCGAAGTGGGTGGAGTCACCATCCCGCGCGAGTTCGTCTTCATGGATCGTGCCGCTATCGGTCTCGGCTCGGTCTTTCTCCACCTCGCCGCCGAGATCAATTGGTACGAGCTCTTCATGAGCTTGATCGAGAATTTCGATGTCGGGGCGGTCGCCGCCCGCCAAGCCCGTGCCCTCGAGGTCGCAGGTCTCACGGGACGAACCTGATCGGGTATGCGTCATCCCCCTCGCGGGTCAAGCGAGCCATTCGTGAAATGGCCGGATCGTCACGCCGGCCCGTTCGATCGCGGAGCGCACGGCGCGTGCCATGGCGACCGCCGCTGGATTGTCGCCATGGACACAAATCGTATCGATTTTGGCGGGTACCTTCTTTCCCGACTGGCTCGTGATCGCCTGGTCCTCGAGCATCTGAAGGATCCGGCCCGCGGCTTCTTCCGGGTCGTGCAACACCGCCCCCGGCAGCTTTCGGCTGACCAACATCCCGCGGTCGTCGTAGGCGCGATCGGCGAAGACCTCCCGCGCGACACGGAGGCCTTTTCGCTCACCGGCACGCTCGAGAGCACTCCCTGGCATGGCCACGAGCACGAGGTCGCGCCCGCAGACGCTGGTCGCTTCGGCTACCGCCATGGCGAGCCCGTCGTCCTCGGCCGCCATGTTGCCGAGCGAGCCGTGCGGCTTCACATGCGTGACACGGTGCCCGAGCGCAGCCGCCACCGCCTGGAGGGCGCCAATCTGGTAGACGCAGAGGCGCATGATGTCCTCCGGTCGCTCGCCTTGGATGGGCCGTCGCCCGAAGCCCCAGAGGTCGAGGAACGAGGGGTGCGCGCCGACCGCGACACCGTGGGCCTTGGCGAGCTCGCAGGTCCGCCACATCACGAGGGGATCACCAGCGTGAAAACCGCAGGCGACGTTGGCCGAACTCACGACAGCGAGCATCGCCTCGTCTTCGCCCATCGTCCAGGCGCCGAAGCTCTCGCCGAGATCGGCGTTGAGATCCACCTTGGTTTGCATCGCCGCGCTCTCCGACCTTGGTCGCGGCCAGCCTAGCCGCTCGCTGCGAAGGAGCAACCGAACGCGCCGCTGACGGCATGCTTGCGGCGCGCTAGGTCTTGCGCATGAGCGAGCCCCCGTCCGAGCCCTTTCGGCCGAGAATCGTCCCGGTCGGGGATTCGGCCGTCCTGATCGAGCTCGGCGAGACCATCGATCCGCTGATCAACGCGGCCGTGTTGGCGCTCGACGCACAGATCCGTACCCTCGAGCTCGAGGGCGTCATCGAACTCGTGCCGACCTATCGCTCGCTACTCGTCCATTACGATCCCGAGCGCCTAGACGGACGGGTGCTGCTCGCGCGTCTTTCGAAGCTCGACCTCGAGCACCCCGGGACACCACCCGACGGTCGGCTCTGGACCGTACCGGTGGCTTACGGCGGCGTGTTCGGGATCGACCTCGAGGCCGTCGCCCGGCGGCACGGCCTCCGCGCCGAGGAAGTCGTGCAGCTGCACACGGCCCCAACCTACCGCGTCTACATGGTGGGTTTCGTTCCGGGCTTCACCTACTTGGGCGGCCTCGATCCGCGATTGTACACTCCCCGCCTCGACGATCCACGGCCGCGGACACCAGCTGGCAGCGTCTCCATCGGTGGTATCCAGGCCGGCATCGCTTCGCTCGAAATCCCCTCGGGCTGGCACCTCTTGGGCCGAACGCCGGTGCGCACCTTCGATCCGGAGCGCAGGCCGCCCCTGCTCTTGGAGCCGGGGGATCGGGTCCGCTTCGTGCCGATCGATCCGGCGACCTTCGACGAGCTCGATCGCCGCGCCGCCGCGCACGACCCGCTGATCGCTCCGGAGCCCGCGTGATCGACCCCACTCCCTCCCTTCTCGTCGAGCGCTGCGGGCCCCTCGTCACGGTCCAAGACGTGGGCCGGTTCGGCTATCAGCGCTTCGGTGTGACGCCGGCGGGGCCGATGGACCCTTGGGCCTGGCGCCTCGCCGTGCGTCTGGTCGGTGCGGCCGGCAACGACGCCGGACTCGAGCTCGGTCCTGGCGGCCTCGTGCTGCGTGTCGAGGCGGAGCGTACTCGGCTCGCCTTCGCTGGCGCCGAACGCCCGTTGGCGGTTGACGGGCGGCCGTTCCCTTGGTGGTCGGTTCTCGGCTTGGTGCGCAGCCAGCGGGTCGAGATCGGGCCCGCTCTCCGCGGCGTCTGGTCCTACGTCGCCATCGCCGGTGGTCTCGGTTTGTCTCCCGTGATGGGCAGCCTGGCCACCCACACCCTGACCCGCCTCGGGGGGCTCGAGGGGCGGGCGTTGCGCGCGGGCGATCGTCTGCCGCTCACCGATTCCGAGATCGGGGCCGGTCTCCCCGATCTGACTTTGGCGGCGCCACCAACGGAGCCCGAAGGCCCGATCCGGGTCGTGCTCGGCCCGCAAGAAGCTTGGTTCGGCAAAGCTGGCATCGCTACTTTGCTCGAGGGAACTTGGCGCGTTTCGCCGCGCAGCGACCGCATGGGCTATCGCTTGGAAGGGCCCCGGATCGAACACGCGCGCTCACCGAACATCGTCTCCGACGGGATCGTTATGGGCGCGATCCAGGTTCCAGGGTCGGGGCAGCCCATCGTCTTGATGGCCGATCGCCAGAGCACGGGGGGCTATCCGAAAATCGCGACCGTGATCGGGGCCGATATCGGCCGGCTGGCGCAAGTCGGCGTCGGTGGAGCGATCCGTTTCCGAGCCGTAACCTTCGAAGAGGCCCTCCAGGCACGAGCCGAAGCGAGGGCGCGGCTCGAGGCCGCGCTTGCCGGCCTCGAGCCGGTGGCGATCAGCGGACGCCTGGACGCGGGCTTCCTCCTGTCCGTCAATCTCGTGAGCGGGGTCACAGCTGGCGAGCCTTGAGCTCCCGAGAGTTGCACCGCTCCGTCGGCGAGCGGGCCTTGCCGATCGCGGAAGCGACGCGCAAAGCTCCCGGGCCGCGGGCGGAGGGAGGGGATGAAGGTCGTCCTGCAAACCACCTGGAACACGACAGCGGCATGGCGCGCCGAGCTCCTCCGCCAGGCCCCCGACCTCGACGTTCGGGTCTGGCCGGAGATCGGTGATCCGGCCGAGATCGAGGCTGTGCTGTGTTGGCAGCCGCCTCCCGACCTCTTCGCCGGCATGCGCAACCTCCGGCTGATCCAGGTCTTGGGTGCCGGCGTCGACGGCCTGTTGCGCTCCCATCCGCGACTCCCGCCCGTACCGGTGGCACGGTTGGTCGATCCAGTCATGTCACAACGGATGGCAGAGTATTGCCTCTACGCGACGCTCCGCTTCCATCGGCAATTCGACGTCTACGAGCGGCAGCTCGCCCAGGCCCGCTGGGAACGGCACCAGCACCCCGATCCGGGCGAGATCGGGGTGGGCGTGATGGGCCTGGGTGCGATCGGCAGCGCCACCGTTCGGCTGCTTCGCCAGCTCGGCTACAACGTCGCGGCGTGGGCCCGCTCGCCCCACCCCGAGGCCGAGGTGCCGGTGTTCGTTGGCGAAGAGGGCCTGCCCGCCTTCCTCGCGCGAACGCGGATACTCGTTTGTCTTCTCCCCCTCACACCGGACACGGCGAGTATCCTCGATCGCCGGCTGTTCGAGCAGCTCCCGCGGGGCAGCTACCTCGTCAACGTCGCCCGCGGCGAGCATCTCGTCGTGCCTCATCTTTTGGCGGCGCTCGAAACCGGCAGGCTCGAGGGAGCGATGCTCGACGTGTTCGCCCACGAACCTCTCCCGAAGAGCTCGCCGCTCTGGCGCCATCCGAAGGTGTTCGTTACGCCGCATGCCGCCGGCATCACCAACCCGCGGACCGCTACGGCCGTGATCGTCGAGCAGCTGCGCCGGCTGGAGCGCGGCGAGCCACTCCTGCACCTAGTCGACCGCGCTCGGGGTTATTGAGGGAAGACCGCCGGTGCGTGTGGCGCAGACGCCGACCGAAGCGATGCGCCTCGAAGGCGTTTCGATTGGTTACCGATTGCCGGACGGTGCCAACTATACCGCCGTGGCGCGGATCGACCTCGCAGTGGCACCCGGGGATTTCGTCCCGCTCGTCGGAGCGAGATGGACGTTTCGTCGATCGCTCCGGGAAAGGATGAGCTCCGCGCGATCGGCGCTTCCCGGCTGCTCTCACCGGCGCTAAGCCTCGGCTGAAGGGGGTGGACACGATGGCGCGTTTCGATTTGATCCTTCGTGGTGGGCGGGTTTTGGATCCAGGTAACGGCCGCGACGAGATCGCCGACATCGCTTTCGCCGATGGTAAGGTGGCAGCGATCGGGACCGAAGCGGCGGCCGGCACGGGCGCCATCGAACGCCGCGTCGACGGGTGCATCGTCACCCCCGGACAAATCGACCTCCATGCCCACGTCTATTGGGGTGGCACGTCGCTCGGTGTGGACGCGGATCGGTTGGCCCGGCGCTCCGGTACCACGACGTGGGTCGACGTCGGCTCCGCCGGGCCCGGAAATTTCCTGGGCTTCCGCAAGCACGTGATCGAGCGATCCGAGACCAGGATATTGGCTTATCTCCACATTTCTTTCCCCGGCATCTTCGGTTTCGCGCACGAGGTCATGGTCGGCGAGGCGGGCGATCTGCGGTTGTTGAGCCCCGAAGCGTGTGCTCGCGTCGCTCGCGAGAATCCGGACCTCGTCAAGGGCATCAAGGTCCGTATCGGCGCCAACACTTCTGGCGCCAACGGTCTATCCCCCCTGTTCCTCGCGATCGAGGCTGCGGACCGCGCCGGCCTTCCCGTGATGTGCCACATCGACCGGCCGCCTCCCCGCTACGTCGACGTTCTCGAGGTCTTACGGCCCGGTGACATCCTCACGCATTGCTTCAAGCCGTTTCCGAACGCCCCCTGCTACGCCGACGGCCGGGTCCGCGAACAGATCTGGAGGGCACGTGAGAAAGGGGTGATCTTCGACATCGCCCACGGCAAGGGCTCCTTTTCCTTCCATACCGCGCGGGCTATGTTGGCGGCCGGCTTCTGGCCGGACGTGATCAGTTCGGACGTGCACACGCTCTGTATCGACGGTCCGGCCTTCGACAATCTCGTCACCATGTCGAAGTTCCTCTGCCTCGGGATGCCGCTCGAGGAGATCGTTCGTGCCGTGACCGTCACACCGGCTCGGATCCTCGGCCGACCGGATCTGGCCGATCTGTCGATCGGCTCGACCGGCGATGCCACGGTGATACGGATCGTGGCCGGCCGGCACGTCTACGAGGACGTTCTCGGCGAGAAGATGGAGGGGGATCGCCGCCTGGTCGTCGACAGCATCGTCTTGGGGGGCCGGCTCTGGCACACCGCGGAACCCTCAACCGAGAGTGTCTGACACCGACGGAAGGCCTGCGGGACCCCGTGTTACGCTCAGCGGGCCGCTCGGGTCGGAGATTCTCCCCTCGTTCCGGCAGGCGAGCTGCGCGTCAGCGCGGGAGGCGGGTCGATCTGCAAGCCCATCAAGCGGCCCCGCGTGGTCCGGTAGTTCCGCTCGGCGTCGTAGCGCTCGACTTTGAGGCCGAGGCCCTCGGTGGTGAGCTCGCCGATCGCCGCTTTGAGTTGAAAACTCGCCAGGACTTCCTCGCGCTCGGCACGAACGAGGTTGACGCGCGAACTGAAAAGCTCCTGCTCGGCATCGAGGACGTCCAACACGGTTCGGGCTCCCACCAGGTTCTCCTCTTGAACGCCCTTCAATGCGATGTCGTTGGCACGCACCTCGGCACGCAGCGCCACGATCGCCGCAGTCGCCGCGAGCAACCGGTCCCAGGCCGAGGCGACCTGCTGTTGCACGCTCCGATGTGCCGCCTCGAGATCGTTGCGCCGGGCTTCGACGGATTGTCGTGCTGCTCGGATCCGAGCGTACTCCGCACCACCTTGGTAAAGGGGTACGGTCACCGACAAGCCGATCGAAGCACTGCGCTGCCAGCTCAATGTCGCCTGGGGCTCTTCGACGCGCTCGGCACGAGCCACGAGGTCGACGCTCGGCAGGAGCGAGGCGAAAGATAGGTCGACTTCGTCCCGCGCCGCGGCGAGGCTGAACGTCGAAGCGATCACTTGAGGATTCTGAGCCGCGATCGATCGTGCTTCGGCGAGTGTCTTCGGAAGCGCCGTCAGCCGAGTCGGCTTCGCGAGACGCCCGGGCTCCTTCCCCACGACCCGTTCGTAGAACGCCATCGATCCAGCGAGGTTGGCCTTGGCGGCCTCGACATCGGCCCGCGCCCGCGACAACCGCGCTTCTGCTTGGGCGACGTCCGTGCGTGCCACTTCGCCCACCTCGAAACGATCGCGCGTCGCCTGAAGTTGTTGTCGAAGCCTCTGCTCGTTGTTCAAAGCGAGATCCAGGACCGCCCGGTCACGCCAAACAGCCGTGTAGGCATCGATGGCGTCGAGCAAGACACGTTGCTCGAGGGCGAGTAGGTTGGCCCGTTCGGCCCTTACCAAATTTTCGGCCCGGCTGGTCGCTGCCGTGGTCGCGCCACCCGAATAAAGGTTTTGGCGAAGCTGGGCGCCGATGCGCCGGGTGGTCCGGTCGATGTCGAGCTGCTGGCCGGTCACCGAGGAACGTGACTGGCCCGTCACGCCTTCGACCCCGGTGTCGAGCGTGATCGTCGGCCGCCAGCCCGCGAGAGCTTGCGGTACGAGCTCATCAGTAGCCCTCAACCGGGCACGACCCGCTGCCAGCTCCGGATTGCCGACGTAAACGTCGACCAAAGCCTCTTCGAGGGTCTCGGCTTGGGGCCCGATCGAGGCGAACAGAAGAAACGCGAGGGCTACCGTAGCCATCAGCGTTCGTACCGGACCCACCCTTCCCTCCTCGATGCACCTCGAGCGGTCCCGGATGTCGAGCCAGATGCCCGCCACACGGATCGTAAGCTCCTGTCCTCGCTGTGGACAAGTCCTGCTCGGGACATCTCGGACCGGCCGAGATGGCCTTTGCCTTGGCGTGGACCGATCGCCACATCACGAAGTTCGAGGCCGAGACGTGAGAGCGAGAGACCCTGCTCGCCCGGAGGAGCGACTGGCGACCTTGCTCGCGCGATGCTCCTCGTCCCCGCTTGCCCACCGCCGGCCCCTCGACGTGTCGAAGCCGAGCCGGGCCCGCGCCCTGAGACGAACATTCGTAGCCGGATTGATCGAGGCGGCTCGTTCACCAGCCGACTTCCACTCGCGGCTAGCCGACCCCATCCGCTGGATAAGGCGAAGCCAATCGCCGCCACGCTGGCGAAGAGCCGCTCCATCTCTCCCGCGGCTTCTCCGATCACGGGTAGTCGCACGTCTCGAGTAAGAGGTCGATGGTACCCCGCCGATCTCCGGCACGGGCGGTGAAGCGGTATTCGCGCCGATCGAGGACGATCGATTCCACGAAAGGAAGTTTGCCCGTCACGATCTTCGGCTCCTGACCGGCCTGCCGGATCGTCAGCTGGACAGGCTGACCAGGATCGAACCAAGCCTCGGTTCGACCGGTGGGGCTCTTGGCGGGGACACCCCGCGCAAGCACGTTGAACCGTCCGCCCGCGAAGCTACGGCCGCCCGCTTCCCGCGTCGGTGTCACGGCCACCGTCAGAGTTCGCTCCTCGATGCCAGGATCACACACTTGCTGAACGGTTACGGCCGCGATCGCCCGGGCCAAGCGCTCGCGCGACATGCCTTCGGCAAGTCGGGCGACGAGGAGGGGCACGAGCGAATCGATCTCCGGCGAGCGGCTCGGTCGCGCCGATTCCCGCGTGTTTTGTCCCCGCTCGAGCAACCGGGCCGCCCGCTCCTCTGCGGCAGCGGCACGAGCGGTGGCCTCGCGGGCGATCGCCCGGGCACCTTCCAGATCCGCCTGCAGACGCTCGATCTCGGCCGCGCGTTGTGATGTTCCCATGAGGTAAGCCGCCCCGAGACTGAACAGCAACCCTCCCGTGGCGACCAGACCGAGGAGAAGAGACCGCAGCAACCGCTGCCGCTGCCGCCGAGCCGTTGTCCCGAGGGGCCCGGTGGTCCGCGAGGGTGTCATCTGTCGGCTCTCACGGTTCCGCAGAACCGGGAGGGTCGACCGTACCGACCAGTGCCTGGACCTCGGGCCACCTCCGAGCCTGGAGCATCTGATAGATGGTCGCAGCCGTTTCCTCGACGGAGCGCTTGGTCACGTCGATCTCCGGCCAACCCATCCGTGCATACAGGCGCCTCGCAGCCACGAGCTCGGCGCGGACTCTCGGCAGCTCGGCGTAATCTCCTCCGTAGCGCCCGTGGTCGCCGGCACGCACGCCCAACATTCTTTGACGATTGGCTCGGATCTCGGCCAACAGCTCGGGATTCACCGTCAGGCCGACGACCAGCGGCCGCCGAAGTGTCTCCAGCACCGGCGGATGCGGTACGTTGGCGACCAGCGGTACGTTGCCCGCTTTGATCCCTCGGTGGGCCAGGTAAACACAGGTCGGTGTCTTCGAGGTCCGCGACGGTCCGACCAGAACGACGTCGGCTTCGTCGAGCTCCTCGACGAGCTGGCCGTCGTCGTGGCGCATCGCGAACTCCATCGCCTCGATGCGGGAGAAGTAGCCGGCGTCCATGGCGTGCTGCCGCCCGATCTGCGGCTTTCCTGCCGACCCGAGAAGGCTTGCGAGGGCATTCATGACCGGATCGAGAACAGATACGCAAGGAACGCCGATAAGTCGGCATCGCTCGTGCAAAATATGTCTGAGATCCGGTGATACCAGGGTATAAAGCACCAATCCCGGTAACGCCTCGATCAAAGGAAAAATTTTTTCCAACTGGTTCCTTGTTCGAACGAAGAACCAGACGTGTTCGACTGGGACTACGTCCTCGAACTGCGAGACTGCGGCGCGCGCTACCGTGCTCACCGTCTCGCCCGTCGAGTCGGATATCAAATGCAGGTGAAGGCGCACAGCACACCCTCGGGGAAAGACACAGGACAGCGCTCGGGAGACCGCAATTCACGCCGACATCGGCAAGGCCATCCAGACCCTGGGGCTCCTTCGCCGTCCAATCACCCACAGGGATTCCAGCGAGGGACGGGCCCGCGGCAACGTCGTGGCGCAACGTGTGCCGAACGGATTATCCCCGCAATCCCTTTCCCCTTTCAAGTTACCGAATCACGCCGTGAGGCCAAGGGATTGGCGACTCGCATT
>Ga0209809_1000522_pt1 | contig 35145 bp, 26 predicted proteins | sample YNPMSTMetaG_FD_186172 | JGI IMG/M metagenome (GOLD analysis project Ga0209809, IMG submission 186172) | Anoxygenic and chlorotrophic microbial mat microbial communities from Yellowstone National Park, USA - YNP MS-T MetaG (SPAdes) (version 2) ...
GACCGAATACAACCTGGAAGACACGCTTGTCAAACAGGTCATGATCAAGAACGCCAAGCGGGTCATTCTGGTTGCCGATGCCAGCAAATTCGGGCGAATTGCCTTCACCGCCATTGCGCCAATTAATATGATTAATACCTTGATTACCGATGAGGAAGCTGATCCAGAATGGGTGATACGGCTTAGAAAAATGGATGTTGAAGTGATTGTTTGTGGAGAAGGTGATTCATGAGGCAACATTCGCTGCTTGGTATCGACAGCGGCACGATGGCTATCAAAATAATCGTAATCGATTTCTGTTTACACTCATTTGTGTTTTTTTGATGTATAACTTGATTATATAAGTAGCTTCTATTTGGTTTAAGAGAACCTTCAGACTCTTTCCAAGGGGTGAAGGTCACGAATGCTGATTAACGATAGAGCGTGCTTGTCAGGTGAACCATTGAAATTAAATAGGGTTCATCTAGGAAAGGAGAATTCTATGGAAATTAAATTAGACGCTCAAACCAGAGTTAGCGTCGATCAAACGGAAACCTATATGATTTTTCGAAGCGCCATTCCAAAACCGGCAAATGAGGAAGCTCATCTACGCCATATTCTCCGTTTTTATATGGTGCGCGCCATGCAAAAACGTGGTGATCAGAACATTTACATTCTCCCACACTTGGATGTAGGAGGGAAAAAGCTTCGCGTGGATGTGGCTGCGGTATCAGAAGGTAGATGCACTTTATCTATTTGTGAACCGGAATCAGTTACTTCTGAAACGGAGGACATTCTAGATGCATTGAAAGATGTACAAGGAATCGAAGTAATTATTGTCCATTCACAGTTTGGACACCACGGAAATGTTATGAACAAATTCAAAGATCAGTTTGAAACCAGAAAATTCCAATTGCTATCTGTTGTTCCACCACCTTTCGACGATGTATATGAATATGATATCTGGATGTTCGAAACCACATTTCGGAATCTGTACGAGGGAGCCAATTCATGACAAATAGCTCGTCTGCTAAAAGAGTATTCAAGATTGTTGTAGCGTGCGGCACAGCCATTGCTACCTCCACTCATGTTGCTATTAAGGTGAAAGAACTATTGGAAGAACGCGGTTTCAAAATCCACACGATTCAATGCCGTGTGCCTGAGGTGCCATCACTTGTGCAGGATGCCGACCTTGTGGTGGCCACTGCTCAAGTACCATACGATATTGATATCCCGATAGTGGATGGAATTCCATTTCTTACTGGAATCGGAGTGAAGGAGGTGATCGATAAGATAGAACAATTATTAACAGTTAGATAATTTTCTCAACCAATTCATGATTACTTTTTTGATTTATAAGGAGATGATAAAATGGAAACGATCAAATCAATTTTTGACTTCTTAACAGGCCTTGGCTCACCAGTCATGTTGCCTATAATTATCTTTGTCCTAAGTCTGATACTCGGACAAAAGGTCGGCCGTGCATTCATCTCAGCTATCACTGTTGGCGTAGGCTTTATTGGTCTTGGCCTAGTGATCACTTTGTTATTCGATGCGCTTGGACCGGCAACATCTGCGTTGGTTAAAGCGACAGGCATCCAACTTACTGCCCTAGATGTTGGCTGGGGTGTGGCCGCTGCCATCGCTTTTGGAACTGCCGTTGGCTCGCTGGTCTTCATTGTTGCCCTTGCGATCAACCTTATTATGCTGGTGTTAAGGTTGACTAAGACACTTAATGTTGACATGTGGAATTATTGGCACTACGCCTTTACTGGCTCACTAGTCTACCTTGTGACTGGTGGTAACTTGATATTGGGTCTGATTGCAGCTGGTATTCATGCAATCGTTTCCCTGTTGATTGCTGATTGGGCAGCAAAGGATGTGCAGGAGTTCTTCAAGATCCCAGGCGTATCTATTCCTCAAGGCTGGGCAATCACCAGTGTGCCAATTATTAAAGCGCTCAATTGGATCGTTGAGAAAATTCCCGGTTTACGCGATATTTATTGGGACTCTGAAGGGATGCAAAAACGCCTTGGCGTGTTCGGGCAGCCAATCATCATGGGCGCCATTCTTGGTTTACTCTTTGGTTTAATCGCTTATGGGTTTAGTACCAAGATCCTGACGTTGGCAGTGCAGATGGCAGCAGTAATGCTACTCATTCCGCGAATCATCGCAATTTTTATGGAAGGCCTTACGCCTCTATCAGAAGCTGCTCGTGCCTTTATGCAAAAGCGCTTTGCAGGTCGTGACTTCTACATCGGTTTGGATTCCGCCATTTTGATCGGTCACCCCATTACCATTGCTGCCGGTATCATCTTAATTCCGATCACGCTGTTGCTTGCAGCCATCTTACCAGGGAACAGTACATTGCCTGCTGCAGACCTTGCAGCGACTGCATTCTTCATCGCCATGGTCCCGCCATTGACTAGAGGCAATTTTTTCCGCTCAATTTTATATGGCACTATTATTATGGTAATGGTGCTATACATTTCAAGTGCCTTTGCTCCTTTACTAACTCAAATTGCTAGAGAGATTGGATATACTATTCCCGAAGATGCTGTCCAGATCACTGGTCTTTCCGGTGGAAATTGGATTGCTTGGGTTCTGACTACCATTAACAGGCTGATATTCGGAGGCTAGTTTTACCATGTTCCACAGAGAAGGGATTTGACTCAAAATCCCTTCTCCTTACAAGAAATTATTCTAGACTGATAAAGAACATGGAGGCCCACATGAAACAATACGATTGGACATTGCTAGAACGGATATGCGCTATACATGCTGTTTCTGGGCGCGAAGATTTTATGACTGCATTTATCCGCGACACAATCTGCCCGATGGTGGATGAAGTGAATGTGGACAATCTAGGCAATGTCGTAGGGATTATAAAAGGCATCCAGTACCCAGAGTATCGGCTGATGGTGCAGGCGCATATGGATGAACTGGGCTTGATTATAAGGAACATTACAAGCGATGGTTTTCTTCTCTTTGAACGCGTTGGTGGTATACCAGAAAAATCCTTGTTGGGGCAAAGGGTGGACGTGATGACGGATGATGGTCATTTGATTACTGGGTATATTGGAACAAAATCTCATCATATTACTTCGCCAGACGAGAAATACAGGGTTCCGAATGTGCATGAAATGTTTATAGATATCGGGCTTTCTAGCCGCGAAGCGGTGGAGAAAGCTGGTATTCAGGTAGGTGATCCGGTGACTTATCACCCGAACTTTCACCGCTTTGGGGACGGTATGATCTGCTCAAAGGCGCTTGATAATCGCGTTGGCGTATTTATTTTACTGGAGGTATTAAAGGTTTTTTCCAAAGAACGTCCTCCATGTACTATAATCTTTTCCTTCACCGTGCTTGAGGAGTTTAGCATTCGTGGCTCGCTGCCGACCGTTACAGCGACAAAACCACATGCTATTCTGTCTCTGGATATCACGATTTCAACCGATACATTGGTTGACAAACATCTTCATCCAGTTGCTATGCGCAAGGGTCCTGCCATTAAGATGATGGATTTTCATGGGCGGGGAACTCTCGCTGGATTATTTTCATCGCCAAAATTGCGTCGTTTCATTGAGGAAGTTGCAAGAATGGAAAATATCCCTTTGCAGAGAGAAGTCATTGTTGGTGTAATCACTGATCCTGCATTTCAGTTATATTTAGGCGATAAGGGTTACGTAATTGCTGGATTGTCAGTTCCGAATCGTTATAGTCACGCACCTACTCAAATGTGCCATGAAGTAGATATTGTATACACAATTCAACTTTTGGAAACTGTTATCAGATCATTTACTCCTGAATTGGATTTAACTCGAGGATAATCACTAATAGAAGAATTTCTTGAGAACTTGGGAAAAGGCTTCTTTTGGATTTGAGAAGTCGAAAATTGCAACATGATATGTAAACTATCTCAAGCGATTCACATCCCATAAACTATAAGAGCAATATTTGAGGAAACTTGCTGAATTCTAACACCGAAAGAAAAATTATCACCTTGCTTGTAATACGAGCGTTAGGTTTTCAAAAGTGAAAGTCGTGATATTAGAATTGATAAAATGAGTGTTCGGATTTCCGCTTCACTGGCCTCTGCGCCGATGGAATGCCTCAGCAAAGTAATAGACGAACTGGAGAAAGGAGGCGTGGACTATATTCATTTCGATATCGAAGATGGATTATTTGTTCAGGCGATGACTCTAGGAACAAAGATCATTCCTGATTTACGGCGCTTAACGAAATTGCCGTTTGATATTCACTTAATGATGGTCAATCCTGAGTGGATGCTGCCACACTTGACAGCTTTCGGTGCAAATCGTATCTCTGTACATTATGAAGCTTGTCCTTATCCAAGGCGTGTACTTAGATATATTACATCGTTGGGGGCTCACGCGGGGCTTGCGTTTAACCCTTCTACCCCGCTTCCAGACTTAAAATATCTTTTTCCGTATTTGTCTTTTGTGGTTATTCTTACGACTGAACCTGAAGTGCCAGATTCTCCGTTTTTACCGGAAGTGTTGGAAAAAGTCAGATATGGTAGGCAGCAGTTAGGAGGAGTTGAATGGGTAGTTGATGGAGGTGTTACACCAGAAAACCTATCCGAAGTTGTGAAATCTGGAGCACAAACTGTTGTTGTCGGCCGCGCTATATTTTCGCAAAATAAAATCAAGGAAAATATTGCAGCTCTACGATCAGCATTATGATTGGATGATGTATGCAGACTTACCTCAGTGATCTACTGACAAGCGAACATATTTTAGTCAACCTTGAAGTAAAGGACTCCCGTGAGGCAATCGACAAAATTACTGGTGTATTGGTAAATACCGGGCATGTCTCACCGGAATTTGCGGAGGATGTTTGGAAACGAGAACAAACTTTTCCAACCGGCTTGCCTACTCAGCCGTTAGCGGTGGCTCTTCCTCACGCAGATCCTGATCATATCAATCGTTCTGCAATTTGCATTGGCATATTGAATTCACCTGTTCGCTTTGCCCAAATGGGTACAGATAATTCGGAAACCCTTGACGTACACGTAATATTTTTGCTCGCCATTAAGGAACGTGAAAAACAAGTAGGTGTGATTCAACAACTTGTTACTTTGATCCAAAGTGGCAGTATGATAGAAGCGTTAGCGAAAGCAAAGGAACCTACCGAAGCATTAAGCATAATTCAAAAAACTCTAGTTTATAAGGGACAAAATGCTGAAGATCAAGTTGAATGTTACTAGCGATGTAGGGCTTCATGCCCGACCGGCCTCTGAATTTGTCAAAACGGCTTCGAATTTCAAAGCCAAAATCTCTGTGCGGAATGTGACCAAGTCATCAAATGCTGTGGATGCCAAAAGCATTCTTAGTGTGCTATCGCTTGGTGTGGAAAAAGATCATGAAATCGAGTTGACTGCTGAAGGCGAAGATGAAATCCTTGCCATTCAATCTCTACGAAAGTTAATTGAGCCTGATATTTTAGGTAAGTTTTGACAGCCAAAGTAAGGAAATCCAAGCGGCGCTCAGCCTTGTAAAAGTGTTCTAGTTGAGATGGGATGGATTATTGTTGATGTGAAAATCAATCTGGCCAATGCATAATCTAAACATCTGGCTGAATATGTATCATGTTTTGGTTTTGTATCAAAAGAACTCCCCGAATACTTTTTTGGCCAGGTGCGGGATCAGTTTACAGTCATCTAGATTCTTAAGCGTGATAAAGACAAGATTCCGTCCCCTTCTTTGACGACTGGATGCCATTTGAAACCCAAAAAAACCAGCCAGTCGAGGCTTGACCGTGTTGTGTCAACCCGGTAAAACCCTGTGAGCGTGAATACGTTGGTTGCTACAGACCACTAAAGCGGTGGAATCGATGAACGAGATGCCCGTACACTTTCCCAGATATCAACTGTGCAAGTATATGACCAGCGGAACAAAAACGGACGGGATGTACTCTACAAAACTGGTATAGCTGACCAACTTGGGAAACTCCGCTCGGCAATATTTCAAAACGTGTTCAGTGTAATAGGCTTTGAAGTTTCTATAGTGGATTTGTTGGAAAGCAATCAAGATGGTCAGTTTTTCACCGCTCGACAAGGAACGATCGCGTTGGCGCTGTTTTATCCCGCTGACAAGCAGATAAGGCTCCCAGTGGGGCAGAGATGCTTTGCAAAAATCATCGACATTACAGAAGATTTCGAGTAAACTATCCAATGAGGGCCTTCTCAGGTTTTAACTTGTTTTGTAGTGATATATGTTTACTATTGAGGTTCACCAAAGTTGATTAAGTTTAAGGCCTGCATGATGAAAGAAACCGAGCAAGATGTCTGGTCGCTTGCGCAGTCGGGAGAAACCTTGATCCAGTGCGCTACGAATTTCTGCCTTGTTTTGGTAAACGGCATTTTTCATGCGTCTCTTTACGTTGCCATGACAATACTCTTCTGGATTGAGTTCCGGGGCATAGGCGTGTAAGTGTTCACTATGAATTTCAGGATGCTTTTGCAGAAACGCGTTCACGATTTTGGCTTTATGGGTCCGAGATTGATCCCAGATCAGAATGAAGGGACGTTGGATATACCGCCGGAAGTGCTCCAACCCGATGATCATCTTTTCGGCGTTGATCGAGCCATCGAAATGTCGTTTGTATATCTTGCCCGAAATCGTCAAACCAACCATCGTGGATGTTTCCCGGCGGAATTTGGTAATGCGCTTCAATCTCGGTGTGTGGCCTTTTGGCGCCCAGGTGAAACCGACCGGTTCGGTGTAAGAAAGCCCAAATTCATCTTCAAATACGATTTCGGCGCCGAGCCGCCGCGCTTTTTTTATCCTGGGCCAATCCTTGCTTAGCCAAGCGCGGATCAATTCTTCATCCCTTTCTAGCGCGCGCCCTTCCGGCTTTTGCACACTCCAGCCCAGCTCGGTCAATAATCGACTGATGGAATTCTGATGGTAGCTTACGCCAAATTCACGTTCAATGACCTTCTTCACACGGGCTTGTGTCCATTGTTCCGTCGCAAAGCCGGCTGCCAGCACACCTTTTTCCAGTTCCTGCAGCAGCTTCTGTTTGGCGTTCTGATCCAACTTCGCCGGTCTGCCCGAAGATTTCCGCATTCTCAGCGCTTCCGGTCCTCCCTCGGCAAGCTGTTTTTTCCACTTGCTCACCGCTGCTTCCGTGACACCCAGGTAACGCGCTATCTCAACTTGCTTCATCTCTCCGGCTTCCAGCAGGCGCATTGCTTCTGCTCGCCTTTCAGCTTGTTGTTCTCGTGTAAATATTTTCGGTCGCCATATCATGCACTTATCTTAACATACTTTTATGAATGTCAATAACTTTTAAAATAGCTCCTCCCATTATCCCGAATACACGTTATTGATTATTATCGTTCCTTTTCGGAGGATATTTAACCAGATTGCATTGTGAGGTTGGGATGAGCAAAGAATTACAACTCAAAGTCAGTGGCATTACCGGCGCCGGTTCGGGGATCGGAAAGGCGATAGCCAAGACACTTGCCCAGGCGGGCAGCCGCGTGGCGGTTACAGATGTCAACTGGGAATGGGCAAATATCGTTGCCAATGAAATCAAGGAAAGCGGCGGCGAAGCCATTGCGCTGAAACTGGATGTGACCCGTCAAGATGAATGTCGCGCCGTGGTAGATTTGATCGTTGAGCGGTGGGGACATCTTGATATTTGGGTCAATAACGCTGGCGTAAGCACGATGAACCGCTTTGTCGATCTCACCGAGCAGGATTGGGATTTCAATATGAATGTGAACGCAAAAGGTGCCTTTTTATGTTCGCAAGTGGTCGTACGGCAGATGTTAAAACAAAACCCGGATGCCACCAGCGGCTTAAGAGGCAAGATCATCAATATAGCCAGCATGGCCGGCAAACGCGGGAATGCGCCATTTCTGGCGCATTATGTTGCCTCAAAGTTTGCCGTGGTGGGTTTAACGCAGGCGATGGCCGGTGAGCTGGCGAGGCAAGGGATTACGGTGAATGCCATCTGTCCTGGCTATGTGGCAACCAGCATGCAAGCTCGCGAGGTGGAGTGGGAAGCAAATTTGCGCGGCGTTTCCCCTCAGGATGTTCGCCAGCTTTACATCGATGACACTCCCCTTGGGCGTTTGGAAACGGCGGAGGATGTCGCTAAGGTAGCTTTGTTCTTAGCTTCAGCAGCATCTGACTTCATCACCGGGGAAAGCATTAACGTCAACGGCGGATCGTTTATGGATTAAAATATCCTGTGCTGGCAGAAACATCGCGATCTGTATCCGGCTTGAAGGAGAAATCTTCTTCGACAAGGGGAGGGCGGATGGCGATGCCCGCCACAAGATCAACTTTCTGGGATGACAAAATGGATCGAGAACTCAACGCTGCCATCGACGCAGCCCTTCAAGCAGGGAAATTTTTATGCCAGCATTACGGTGAAGCCAATGCCCTGCGCTATAAAAGTGCCATTGAGGTGGTTACCGAACTGGACGGGCAAACGGAAAAGATCATCGCCAGGCGCTTGCAGAGCGAATTTCCGCACTATGGCTTTCTTGGCGAGGAGGGTCATCGGCATGAGAGCCAGACAGGTATCTGGGTGGTTGATCCGATTGATGGCACGACCAATTATGTGCGCCGCATTCCGGTCTTCGCCGTCTCAATTGGATTGGTGATTGATCATGAAGCGATGGTTGGGGTTATTTACCAGCCCATGACCCGGGAGTTGTTTGCCGCATGTAAGGGAAAGGGAGCCACCCTGAACGGCGCGCCTATTCACGTATCGGAGGTCGATCAGATCGGTAAAGCGCTGCTCGGTTCCGGTTTTCCGTATGATGCCTGGACTTCATCGAGAGACAATCTTCTCCAGTGGGGTCGGGCAGTGAAAAGCGCTTTTGCAGTTTACTGCAGCGGGGTTGCCGCCTTGGGGCTGTGTGAGGTCGCCACCGGAAGGATCGATGGCTATTGGGAACTCTATCTCCATCCCTGGGATATCGCCGCCGGAGCCTGTATTGTGCGCGAAGCCGGTGGGGTGGTAACCCAGGTCACCGGTGAGCGTTTTGATCCTTTAGGGCATACGATCCTTGCCGATAATGGACGGATCCACGAGGCGTTGCTAAAAATGGTCACCGAAGCGGAAGTTTAGTTCATCAAAGCGAGGTTCGCCAGAGAATAAGCGAACCTTTATGTTTATGAGATTGCCGGTTTCTTGCAACCTTCCTTGGAGAGAATGACCTGCAAGGAAGACATCCCAAATCGTTTCCTTCTAAAGCAGGAGGCGTGATGAAAACCAAAACCAGTTCGGAGAGGATGCAGATTATGTTCGAATATGCCCCCATTTCCCTATGGGAAGAAGATTTTAGCAGGATCAAAATTGCCTTCGATAACCTGCGTGCGCAAGGGGTGGAATCACTTGCACCCTACCTTGATATGCATCCTGAATTTCTGGATGAGTGTATGAGCAGAATTATTGTGCGCCGGGTGAATCAGAAGACCTTAGAGCTGTTTAAAGCTAAAACCGAAGCCGAGTTGCTTGCCAATTTGGGTGATGTCTTTCGCGATGAAATGCGGGCCCATTTTCGGGATGAACTCATGGCACTTTGGGAAGGTAAAACCTATTGGTCTGGGGAAGGGGTAAACTACGCCCTCGATGGCACCCCCATTGCTATACGCCTGCACTTGTCAATACCACCCCAAGGGCTGCAGACCTGGGATGCCGTGCTGGTCACCCTGGAGGACATAACACAACGGAAAGAAGCAGAACGCCGTTTTCAGGCGCTGTTTGAACACTCTCCGATTTCTCTATGGGAGGAAGATTGGAGCGCAATCAAAACTGCCCTTGATCATCTTCGCTCGCAGGGGGTCAAGAAACTCCAGCCCTATCTGGTTCGGAATCCTGATTTTGTCAGCCATTGTATGGGGCTCATTCGCGTGGTAAATGTCAACCAGAAAACGGTTGAATTATTCAAAGCAGGTAGCAAAGAAGAATTGATGACGAATTTAGACAAGGTCTTTAGAGATGAGATGTCCCTTCATTTCGTCCAAGAGCTTGAAAACTTATGGAATGGGGTTCTTGTCTACCAGCGCGAGGGAGTTAACTATGCGTTGGACGGGGAAGCCATTCAGGTGCATATTGAAGTTCGCATTATGCCCGGCCATGAGGATACCTTCGATTGGGTTCTGGTCTCCCTGCAAGACATAACGGCGCGGAAGAAGGCAGAGGACTATCTACGTTATCTCGGCAGCCATGATGTATTGACCGGTTTATACAACCGTATGTATTTCGAGCAAACCCTGCGAGATTGGGAGCAACAGCCCATTTATCCGACCAGCTTGATCGCTGTGGACATTAATGGCTTGAAAGTGGTCAATGACACATCCGGGCATCAGGCAGGAGATGACCTGATCCGTCGCGCTGCGGAGGTTTTGAGCAAAGCCATTGATGAAAACAATATCCTTGCCCGCATCGGAGGGGATGAATTTGTCATCCTGTTGCCAGGGTATGGGGAGCGAAAGACTGCCAATATCATCGAACGGATTCAGAAATTGATGGAGCTGAACAACAAATACCATGATCAGTCGCCCACCTTAAGTTTGTCAATTGGAAGGGCAAGCACCAACTCAGAACGATTCCTCCAGAAATTGATCGTCCAGGCAGACAATATGATGTATCAAGAGAAAGGAAAATATTACCGGCGGCGCAAAGAGGATTTGGAAGGATCTCTCGAATGAGAAAAGCCTTCGCACCGAAGGCGACAACATTTTTTCAGGGTGGCAGTGATCTATGAAGGGCGGCTGATGGGAATTGTGGAGGCCCGCACCGCTGAACGTTCGCAGGTGGTCCTAATGATGGCCGGGATGGCGCAAGCCCGCGTCTAAGTTGATTTATGGATAATTTGAAGGGCGCAGGGTGTTGCGTGACCAGGCGTTGCGCAATACATCGAACAGGTCGTTGGGCACCTCGCTGAAATTGTTGGGGTCTGGCCCGTACAGGTAGTTCATCCCCTTTGAGCCCCAGGTCTGCCAGGGCGGCCAACTGGAATCCCAAACCCACACGGCATAATTCATCTGTTGCGTTTCAAAGTAGTTAATCTGATCGTTCAGGAAGGCATTGGCTTGCGGCGCCCAGCGGACAACACCGAATTCGTTGACGGCTTGCGGCATCGGATGTTGCTGTTGATAGGCAGGCAGGCGATCCAGATACGCAGCCATCCAGTTCCAATCGAATTGGTCTGGCTGACCATCCCAGTTGAGATCGAATTGACCCGGATAGCCATAGTTCTTGTCTGGCGATTGGTGCGTGTACACAAACGGCGCATATTGATCGACCACAAAAACCAGACGCGGGTCGGAGATAGGTTGCAGGTAAGGAAGCCAGAGAACAGATGCCCAGCCCATGCCGCTGAGCAAGATGGGGGTATGGGGGTCAACCTGGCGGATTGCCTGGACAAGCGGCGGATAAAAGCGGTTCCAGTCGTACAATGTGTTAGCATAGCGCGGGTAAAATTCGGCCGGTTCGTAGATATCCAGCGCCACTTCATCGGCGTTTGGTTCGACCATCAGCGTATAACCGACCACATTGGGATGGTGACGATATCGCTCGGCGGCAAAGCGCCACATCTCCGCCCAGGCATCCTGAGCCGCTTGATCCGTCCAGACGGTTTCAATGAGCAGGTCAGCCGGGTACCAGACCCCCGCCCCATCTCGGTAAAAGGTGAAATCGCTCCGTCCCGGACCGGTCCGAAACGAGATCACGGCGAACAAATCGGCTTGTGCCACCAGATCCAAAAGCTGATCAAGGTGCGCAACCGCATTTTCATCCACGCGATAGGGCGGGCGTTCGGTGAACAGGCCCGGAATCGAGAGATTGACATAGTTAGCGCCCAGTTGAGCGAGACGGGTAAAGTCTTGCAGGGTATAGGGCGGGCCGATATACCCCTCCCCAAGGTAGTTCTCGTCCAGGGTCGGGACACGGATGCGTTGCCAGATGTTTGCCCCGCGGATTTTTGGCCCGTTCTTCCATAGCTCCCATTTATACTCCATCGAATTCATTTTGGAAACCAGCGGAAGATAAAGGTTAGGGATCACAGCTTCAGCTTGATGCGTCGTTTGCGGCTGCGGGGTAAGCCGTCCCTGCATCGAAGGCGCGCTAATAGCAGGGCGCGGCTCTGCTATTAGCGCCAGGGCGCAGGCTGATACGGTAAGGCAGAGTAAAAGGATGAAGGCTTTCACTTAAGTCCGCCAATCAGGAAATGGAGAATTTCTCAACATTTTATTACCTAATTGCCCCATTCTACTTCTAGCGTCGGCCGGCCCTCCTTATTCCAATCGCCGGTGTCTGAAGAGATGAAGTACTTGCCGCTGTGATAGTCGGAATCGGCTGAATACAAGATCAGCCGCAGCGGTTGCCCCTGGGCATAGGCTTTGGCTACGGCCGCGGTGACATCAAAAGTGCGCAAAACTCCGGGGAAACCCGGATGAGCGGTTAGCGTCCCGACCCAACTGCCGCCAAAGTTTTCATAAGCCAGCGGGGCGTTGTTCCAGGTGATCTTGTCCTCCTGCCAGTCGGAGAGGGTGGTCAGCACCTGAATCCAGGACGGCTTTGCCCCGCTTGGGTCTGAATTGCCGAACTGGTGCAATTTTAAGGTGGCGGAAACGATGGTTTTGCCGCGCGGGATCGAATCCAGCGGAAAGGTCACATAGTACTTGGCAAAGCACGGCCAATCAGCAACATCGGATTGATTCTGGATGTTGAAGTCCCCTGCCTTGCCATAGTTGCGGTTTGCCCACTCGTTCCAGATGTGAAATTCATCGCCAGGACATTGATTGGCGATGGCGCCACCCACATCGGCGTCTGGCACCAGCGGGCTGTCCTCGGTTGGGCGTCGGATGATCGTTTTACCCGTGGGCTGGACCGAGGTCGAATAGGCAGGCAAGCCAAAGTTCAAGAAGCCCCACGTGCCGAGATCGTTCGGCGAGGCTTGGGGCGGCCAGGACTGCTCGCCGATTGGCGGGCCGGAGCGCGAATCGCGATCGTGAACGATCACCGCCATGCGCCAGGAGGTGTCATAAGGAGGGGCACTCGTCAGCCCAAAAGCGCTAAAGGGAATGGTAAAGCCCATTGCCCAGCCGCGATCGCTGTCGTCATCGTTGTTCAGGGCGTTGCCGCGCCAACCCGGCTTGGCGCCGAAAGTCAAAGCGGCAGACTGCCAGCCGGCTGAGCTGCCGCGATAGGCCGCCTGATAGCGCCGGTCTTCATCGCCATAAAGCTGGGCGACAAAGCGGTAGGAAGTGGTGCTAAGGGTTGTGCTAGCGGCCGTATCGAGCAGCAAGGTAACTGCGTCCCACTCGGTCAGGCGCGCCGGGGATGGGTTTTCATCGTACCACAAGCGCCGATCAAAAATCGCCAGATAGACATAGAGCTGCTGATTGTTATATCCAACGCGGATATCGGTGTAATTCGTGTCTGGAGAGAGTTGCCCAAACCAGGCGATGGCCGTTTGCCCAAAGGGAATCGGCTGATTGCCAAAGTTGGGCGCATTGATGCGCGGCAGCAGTTCGGCTGGTGTGCCTTTCATCAGCAGGGGTAAAAAAAGAAGCTGTTCCCCCTGCCCGCGTGCCCCTTGCCAGGCAGTGGGCAAGGAGGCAGCTAGTAAACCGCCCAGAATGACCAGAGTGAGCAGACGCCAGAGAGAAGGTTTCATTTCACGCTCCTTCAGGGTTGGCTAAAGGACTTCAAGATCATGGGCAGGTAGAGCGAGTTGGCGAAGACGCGTTCAAACTTGACTGCCACATCTTCGGATAACTCGGAGGGTAGCGAGAGGGTCAATTGTCCGTTTTGCGAGGCGACCAACTGGGTTGTGAGCACCTGACCTCGCCAGGTATCCCACCAGATAACCCGAAAATTCCCTTCCGGGACGTTCGGCAGGGTAATCGAACCTTGCCGAATGGGGGTAATCGCTTTTCCATCGACGACATTCCGCCAAGTGAACTGACGGTGGCGCAGCCACAGATGCCCGCGCCCGGCGCTGCGGTCGATTTGTCCCAGCGCAATCAGATCAGGATCAGAAGGGGTAGCCTGCGCATCCTCGTATTGACCGTTATTCAATGGAATGCCATCCATAAAATCGCGATAGGTTTTGAAGTGATAGTACAGGTCATATTCTCGGATGTTCACGGCGTCCCAGTAAAGTTCGATCAGACCGCCGGGATTGATTTGCGCCCAGACAAAGTTGTGCAGCCAGACGCCGCGGGTATCGCGACTCTGGTCGTAGTTTGAGTCACCGGTGTAGTTTTCATCGTCGCCGATGGCGACCTCGCCACGCGTGACCGGTTTTCTCGGACCCGAGGGCGTGCGACCGCCGATTTGCAGGCTGAGCGAAGCGGTCAGATGAGCCGAATCTTCGCGTACCGAAGTCAGGTCAAATTCGCCGTTGAGATAGACTTTTTGTCCTTGCGGGCTGATCAGCTCAATGTTGTCGATCCAGGCGTAGCCGCTCGTCCCAAAGCCGTTCTGAATGGCGATGTGGAGGGGATAGGGTTTATCGTCAGGCAGGATTAAGCGATTCTCTGCAGGCGCAAGCTGACTGTCATGCGTGTAACGGCTGTCAAATGTTCGCCAATCATACGTGCCGCTTGGGGCTGTGCAGAGGAAGCCCTTACCTTCTTCGCGAGGAGGCGGCACAACGCCGGAGCGATCGGGCAGCAACCACAACAGGCGCGGCCCGGCCAGCGAATTGGGCAGGCCGTATTCGCATTGCCCTTGAAAGTTCTCGGCTTTCATCTGGTAGCGGATCACCCATTCGCCTCGCCCGCGAATGATCAGGTGGCGCAGCGTGCCGCCGGCATTGTTAAACCGGGGTGTGCCGGGAATGCGCACCGAATGCCCACGTCCACCGACCACATAAGCCGGGCGATCTTCAAAAGCCAGCGGACTACTAATATTTTGTGCCCAGCCGGCATAGCGATTGCCGCAACAGGCGTATTCGTGAATATCGGCGTAGTCCACTCCGCTATATTGAGGGTTTGCCCAGAACTCAATCTGCGGAAAACTGTGCCAGAAAGAGGTGGTGACCAGATGCTGGTGCGGATCATGTTGGTGCATAAAGCGCCCAAAGGCGTCTGCCATCGCATAGTGGTTACCGTTATACGGGTCGCCTTCGTTCATTAACTCCCAAGAGTGTACGGCGCGGGAATACCCCCAGCGGGCGATCAGATAGCGCCAGAAGTATTCATGGTAGCGTCGCACGGCGGTGTTCGGCGCAGCGTAAAAGCGGTTGTTATCCAAATCGTAGTAGCCGCCGACCGAGTTGCCATTCTGGTCAAGGTGGTTGGCAATCCAATCGTTCTTCTCCAGCACCACCGGGCGGATGGTCACTTCGCCCTGCTCGGCGCGTTGGAAGAGATAATCCCACTGCCAGGAGGGTTGTTGGTCGAAGTATAAGTGATAAGCAAAGCGGTTCTTGCGCAGCACCTCCGCTCCGCTGGGGCTGCCGTTGACCAGCTCGCGGATCGAAACTTCATCCACATAGACATCCCCGCCGGTGGTGTTTTCCAAAATCAGATAGAGGTTATCGAGGAAGTACTCATTCGCGCCGGTAGTGAAGGTGGATGTGACCGTCGTCCAACCATTGGTGCTTTTGACGTAGGTGTTCAGCAGGCGCCGACCGGGGGATTTAGAATTTTCCACCGGGTTCCAACAGGTGTCGCCTAGCCAGCCGGCCTTGCGCACGATAAAGCCGTAATCGTGCCCGGCGATGCGCGGTCCGCTTACGTTGACGGCTTTCAAGCGCACGCTCAGTTGGTAAGTCGTATTGGGCTTGACTGCTACATTGTTGGTAAAGCCTTGAAACATGCACGGATTGCGGCGGTTCTCGATTTGCGGATCATTGTAATCCCACAGGCGCAGCGAAAATCGATTGTTGCCGTAGTACTCAGCATAGGTGAGGCTCACGGCGTTGAAATAGCCGCCCTCGCCGGGCAGGTGATGGGAATGCCAGGGCGACCAGGGCGCCATATAGATATTGCTGCCGCTCATCCACATGCGAATCAGATTCACCCGCCCACGCTCCAAACGCCGCAGGGTATCATCGGCGTCATAGGTAAAGCGCCAGCCGCTGAACCCCTCCCCGTGGCCAACGCCGATAAACGGCGCGCCGTCAGAGTATTCAAAGTAGCCCGGGTCGCGCTGGCTAATGCGAATGAAGCCATGGTTGTGTGGCAGAGTTGAGGGACGAACGTCGAACGTTCCTTCTTGGCTCTCAACCGTTCCCGATGCGTCGGTCACCCGCAGGCGATAGCGCCAGGTGCCAAGCTGCTGGGGGGCAAAGCGTACCTTCCACACCGGATTTCCCTGCGGATAGAGCCATTCCTCGCCGTTTGGCGGACAGGGATCAACCGGGCGACCGTCAAAAATGCAGCGCCGCTCATAAGCCTGATAGAGAAAGCCGGGTTGAATGAGGACGGTCTGCCAGTTATCCGGTGTGAACAATCCCTCGACCGTGATGCCAACTCTAGCCGGCACACCGTTGGGCGGTGAGGGATCGTAGGGGAAATAGGGATTGGTTGCCACCGAGCCTTCAACCGAAAACGTAAGCTCAAATTTCTCGTATAAACCAACCGAAGATGCGTTGGCTTGTATGCCGCTAATCCGCAGGGCAGCCGGCGCAGCGCGGGCCGGCAGGGTTGGCGGGGCAAGATTTACGGTTAGGATCGAGATAAAGATCAGTCCAGAGAGCCCGGCGCCCCAGGGGAAAATGCGCCTGCCACTTAATGCCCATGCCACCAGCGAACCGGTGACCATCGAACAGGCGATTCCTACCCGGAGGGGGAAGCTAAGGGGATGGGTAAAAACTTTGCCTTGACTAAGGAATAGGATAACAAGGGAGAGAGCGCTACTACTCAAAAGAAGCCAGAGGGTCTTCGAACGCTGTTGCGCTTTCATCTGTAACCTTCCTTTCTACTGACGAGTGCGCAAGATCAACGGCAACCAGAGGCGCGGCAGGAGGTGTTCATCGTCCATAGCCTGGATGGTGGCGACAAGCTTCTGGATCGAGTACAGGTCGCCCTTGCCCCACGGGCGGTCGAGATAACGGCGCAGTTGGCTGCGCGGTTCGCCGAGAATGTAGGCGTGCGCCATGAAATGCGACCAGGCCGCTTGCGGCGCCACAAAAGCCGTCTCGCCTTCTTCAGCGTGTGTGCCGGCGCGGGTCAGATACCACCAGCGTAAGCCGTCGCCCGTCTCGCGGGAGAGCAGGTGCTCGGCTGCTTTGCCATCGGTTTGTTCGCGCAGATAGAGGCCGATTTCCGGCTGGATGCCGAAAAAGACCGGCACATACCAGCCCTTAAAGGTCCCCCATTCAGGTTGATTGTCGCGTGGGATCCAGTACTGTTGACTGGATTTGGCGTAATCGATATACCGTTGAATATTTTTTCCAGCCGTCAGGGCATCGACCACGACCTGCACTGCCTGCGTATAGGCGAGAGACGAGTCTCCGTAGAGCTGGCGCGCCAGGCGCGCATAGCCAATCACGCCACCCATATCGGCGTAATAGGTCAGCTCGTTGCGCCGGCTGTTATAAAGCGCTGTCAAGCCGCTCCAGTTCGTACGCGCCAGCTCCCAATCGCCCGTATTCTTTGCCCACAGCCAGATGGCATAGAGCGAGGTTGGGCTAGCGGCCGGTGGCGGCCAGTTGTTCAGGTTTTGGCGAATTTCGGGTGGCATGGGGTAAAGCTCGCGCGCAGCGCTGTTTTTCAGCCAGTCGCCGCCCCAGGGCATGCCTTGCCATGGAGGGTATCTTTGAATTACGCCAGCCACGTATGAGCGAACTTCGCTTTTCAGTTGCTCGTCCAGGTAGGGATAAGCCATTGCCAGTGTCAGTACCAGTTCGCCTGAGTCATACCAGACTGCACTACCGTGGCTGTCATAAAAAATTGCCGGGGGCTCGGGTGGTTGGGTCGAGTTGTGTGGCCACATGGCTGGGTTGTTCATGCCTCGCTCGAAATAATAGGGCATTGGGTAAGGTTTCAGGCTGATCAGGGTGCGCACTTCGTCGCGCAGGCGCCCCACCAAATCGAGTGGCGGGTTGGTGGCTGGCTCGGTCAGATCCAGGGTCACATACTCGGCCAGAGGGCGGGCGGCGTTGGAGGCAGGGAGCACCCTGGCGGATGGCGAGACCGCCAGGGTGCGGGTGTAAACCAGCGGCTGCGGACAGGTCGAGCCGCTGCGAGTGGCAATGCCAGCCAGCCCGCCCTCGATGACCCGCCAGTAAATCATGTTGTTGGCGATTACCGCGCCGGAATGCGAGACGCCCTCACCAACTCGTGGCGAAGGGAAGGGGTAAGCTGGATCGCTCGGGTTGCCGCTGAGTGGAAAGAACGGATTAGGACCTTCAGGGCCGCAGCCTGAACCTGGACCACCTCCACATTCCGGCCAGATGTTCGAGACATTGCCGACGTGCACCAGCCTGCCGCGGATCGGGTCGTTGTCGTCCAGGAGAATGCCGCCCAGGCGCTCCCAGTTGTCCACCAGCAGCAAGCGACCGCCCATGGTCAAGACGGCCGGCTCATCAGAAGTCAAGCGAAACTCGGCATGATAGCGCGAGGCGGGATAGTCCGCGGTGCGCAAGCCACGGATGGTATCGAGTTGCTGGATGTCGAGCAAGCCCAGTTCGGCGTCATAGCGGGTTGAAACGTGAACCGAGCCGCCGGTGGTCTGAATGCCCTTCCGGGCGCGGTACATCACGTAGGCGCGTGAGGAATCGCCTTTAGGTACTACCGGCATAGATGGCACGTCGCTGTTCCCGAAGGTCAGCAGCACCGGCGCAACACCACGCGACTGTCCGCTTTGGGCATTCAAGATAAACAGGCTTTGCTTGTGTGGATTTGCGTTCAGGTAATTGAGGATAGGGGTCTTGATGGCTTGCCAGTCTTCATCCCAGTCTGTTCTGACTGGGCCGGCCCGATCCATCTCGTCATCACCCTCGTGCAGCAGTTGCCACAACGAATAGACCGGTTGGGAGCGGTAGATCACCGTATCGCTCAGGACGACCGGATAGCGTTCGCTGAGGCTTTGACCGTAAAGGCGAGTTTTCCAAACTTGTCTGCCGCTCTCGGCGTTCACAGCAAAGGCGTAAATGGCTTCATTGCCGCCAAAAATCAGTTGACCATCGCGGCTGAGGGCTGGGCTGGTAAGAATCGGAGCTTCAGAGTCGTATTCCCATACCAGCGTGCCATTGCTCAGGTTCAGGGCGCTCAGCCGCCCATTGGTGGAAGCGACGATAACGCGATTGCGCCCTGCGTCAATCAGCGGAGCGGTGGCGCTGGGTCCAGTAAATCGCTGCCAGCGCACGGCACCATCCGCTACGTTGAGCGCAAAGGTGTTGCCCTGATGGGTGCTGAAGATAACTGTGTCAGCGGCCACGGCAGGCGAGTGGCGGATTGGACTGCCATCGCCGCCAAAAGTCCACAAGGAAGCGCCTGTGCTGGCGTTGCGGGCATAGAGCACTCCATCCATGCCGCCGATAAACAGGCGACCGGCGACAACGACCGGTTGGGCGCGGGAGGCGAAAGGAACTTCATACCACTTCCAGATGTAGCAGTAGGGCGGATTGACCTGCTGGGGGGAATAGTTGCTGCGCTGGCCATCCCGCCCCAGTTGCGGCCAGTCGGCATCCGTCAGAGATGCAGCCTGGCTTTGCGGATGAGCCGCCCATGCGGGTAGGGCGGCACGATCCACGCCGGCTGACAAGGGATGTAGGCTGAGAGGCCCTGCCGCCGCAAGGCCGGCCGGCTGAGCCAGCGCCGTGCTGCCGATCAGCAAAGCGATCAGGCACAGCGCAAGCCAGGGACGACCGAAAAGGGAAGCGTTCACAAGAGACTCCTCTCTATGTTTAACCGACGAATGGGGCGTAAAACATCCTGCAGAGTTTTGTCGCTCATCTTCCGCTAGGGTTGGCTTGCACGATAATCTGCTCAGGCGAGGTGACATAGATGACCGGGTCACCCTGATACCATTCAATCTTGCCGCTTACCAGCACGGTTTGACCGACCGCATAGAGCACTTCGGGCGGTTTGGGGAAGTTTGCCCAGGCCTCTTTGCGGATGAGGATCTTGAAGCTGCCCTGGTGGGGGTTAGCGAAGCCCAGCAATACCTGTTTGCCGTTGTTGAAGACGTATTGCAGTGTGCCGCTCACCGTGGCAGTTGAGCCAGCCCAGGCGCGGGCTTTGTCGTGCGGCAGGATCCCCTTCGGCTGGCGAGGAGGTTGGGCGGTTGCAGCGTCGGTCTGGACGCCAATCGGCGCATGGGTGTGGGCATTGCTTTGCGGATTGCCGCTGGTCAGTGCCACGAGGGCGCCGTCCGTGCTGACAAAATATAGCGTGTCACGGCTGATGACCCATTGCGCATATTCGCTCCAGTATTGGTCATAGACCGCACCTTGCCGCCAGTAAATGTAAAAGCCGCCCGGCCAGTATCGAGTATTGATCAAACCCGTTTCACAATAATGTGTATTGAGAAAACCGCTACCGCAGGCATCTGCATCTTGAGAGGTGGCGATATGGGGAAGATTGCTGACCGTTATCGGATTGGTGCCGCTGCCTCGCCCAGCCGAGCGATCTTGAATGCGGTGGGCTATGCCGGCTTCCCAATGCGCAGCGAAGATCTGATCGCCAGCCATCGATAGAAAAGCCTGTTCATCGCTGGGGAAAAAGGTGTTCTGCATATAGCGAACATAACCCGCTTGCAGACCGCTGAGGGTTTGATCATCGAGCATCATTTCCCCGAGATGCGAGTCCCAGCGACTGTCACACGGTTCTTGTTTGCAAGGTCCGCCGCGCATGACCACATAGGCAATTTGCTTCCCATCCGGAAAGGTTTTGATCACTGGCATCGGACCCATGGGCATATAACCGCCATCGCCGAAACCAGCGTGGGGGACATGAGCGATGAACGCTTCCTGACCGTTGTCCAGGTCAATGGCGAGCAGGGCTTTTTGATCGGGATGGTTTTGCAGGTGCTGACGCATCGCAGCGTTATTAGTCATCAGAGATGGGTTCCACTCCCATAAGGTTTGCCAGTCTAAACGCAATTTAATCAGCACAATGCCGCTCTGATCAGCGATAACCGGCCAGCCTCGACTGACTTCGGCATAGTCATTCGAGCCGCTCGATCCCGGATCGCCTGGTTGTAAAGGCGTGTGTTTGACCCGCCACTTTCGAACCCCGTTGCGGTTGTCGATGGCGTGCACATAGAGGTCTCGGCTGGCGACAATGATCAGATTGCGAGTAGCAGAGTAAGCCGGCGGGGTATCGACTGGCGAACCGGCCTCATATTTCCAGACCTGTGAGAGGGTGCTGGTCTCCAAAGCGTAGACAGAGCTACCCATCGAGAAAAAGATTCGTCCCTGGGCGATAGCCGGTGGCAGGGGCAGATTGCTGTTGGATGAGGTTGAAAAACTGGCGAGGGTTGTACCGGTTTGAGCGTTGAGTTTATAAAGGGTACCGTTGGCACTGAGGACAAAGAGCGCCTGAGTCGCAGGGTCATAGGCTGGAGTGGAGTTAATGCTGCCCAGATTATTTCGGTTCCAAACAACCGACCCATCGGCGTTGCTCAGGGCAAAAACGCCCCGAGCTCCGCCGGCGATATAAACTTTTCCATCGCCCACCACCGGTTGGCTGTTGCGTGGCAAGCCAAATTTTCCGCTGCTGATCCCGCCGCGGTTGTCGGGTCCGTTCCAGGCCCACTTCCAACGCCACGGGGTAGGGATAGCGTCAGGCAGATAACTGGTGCGCTGGGCGTCGGCAGCGTGCTGATACCAATCTGTGTTTTGGGAAGGCGGTGGCGGTGAAGCCTCAGCCTGAAAGATCAGCGGTAAGTATTGAAGATATGCGGGTTGTTGGGCGAACATCGGCGCTGGCTGGAGACCCAGCATCGTCAAGCCCACAATGATTGTTAGGAGAAGCGTGTAGAGGATGACTTTTTTGTTCATCGCAATAGCTCCACAAGGGGGTCAGAACGGCTTTTGATTGGAGTCATAGACGGGCCCTAAAGGATTCCCGCCGACATTGCGCGTGCCGTGGCTGGGGCCTCCGCTGGCACCCGACGAGTCCAGCACGGTTGTCCCGCTTCCCTCGTCAAAGTGGTATAGACCCACCGTGTTGGCATCCGGGGTAAAAGGCGCTAACAGAAGGGTGAAGTTTGCCGGGTAGCGCAACGTGTTTGAAAGACGCACCTCGTCAATCCAGCCGCTGAACGAGGGGTAGGTGCTCGGGTCGTAGTCGTGCTTCTCCGCCCCAATGACAATGTAGGGTTCGTTGACGTAGTTGCCGGTGATGCTGCGCCCGACCCGATAAGCAATGTTTCCAGACGGGCCGTTGGCTTGGCGCGAGAGCTGTCCATTAATGTAAATGCGCATCGCGCCGCTGGTGGCGCGGGTCACGGCGACGTGGTGCCAGGTGTTGGCGCTCAAGGTTGTGTTGCTACAGATGGTTGTGCCGCTGGAGCCATTGTGCACGCCGAAGGCGATGCGGTTGCCATAGAGCGAAATGCCGAAATCGCCATAATCCGGCGTGCCGAAGATGTCACGGTCGAAGATGATGTTGCCGTATATCCAGGTGTCGGTTCCTTCGGTACATGTGCCGCTGTTGTTTTCGTTCGGCGCAAAGCGCAGCCAGAACTCGATCGTGAAGTCGCTTGCTCCGATATTGACCGGCAGGGAAGCGTTGTTGGCGGTGACGGGGATTTTGACTCGGTCTATATCGTTGATGCCATTGCCATAAAAGCGCAGAGAGTAGGCGTTCGCAGGTGGCGGTGGGGTGGTAGGGGTGCTGGATGGCGGCGGGGGTGTTGTGGGAGCGGGAGTTGTGCTGCTACCAGAGTTCAAGATCAAGGGCAAATAGAGAAAACTGGTCGATTCGGGTTTGGCGGTTGAGTGGCCTGGCTGCGCCAACCAGGACAACAGTCCGAGGGCTATCAGGCAAACTTTGGGCAATACCGATAAACGAGGTTTCATCCAGCGCTCCTTGAGGTGATTCCCTTTTCATCCAATCCGTTCCTGCCCCCAATGGGGTAGAGAGACGAACCAACGATAACAAAGTTTGCGTTGCGCGTCAGGCAAACTGAGCAAAAAGGATTGTATTTATTATCCCCCAAAAGCGGTCGGAATTAGGTTAAGACTGGCTTACAGTTTTGTTATGGACTGCTAAACTCTTGTAACCCCTTTGGCGGGTTTTCGTTAACAGGAAAAATTGCCTTCTAATCGCCGAACATCTCACTGTAATCCTGACAGGCTGCTTCGATAACCCGCATGGCATGGGCTGCGTCATAAATGCTTTCGATATAAGCCACCGACTCTTTGCCGGGGATCAGCTTATAGGTGCTAAAGTAATGGCGCAAACGTTCCACAAGGACCGAGGGGAGATCGGCAACATCCTGGGCTTTTTCCCAAAAGCGATCTTTATCCAACACAGCCAGAATTTTGTCGTCAGCTTCGTTGTTATCAATCATCAGCATCCCCCCAACAACCCGAGCGGTGAGGATGACTTCGGATTTGGTGATAGGGCGTTCACTGATGACGCAAATATCCAGCGGGTCTCCATCTCCTTTGCTGGCTTTGGTTGCCAGCGCCCCCACGCGCACCCCGCAGTAGGTGCGTGGGATGAAGCCGTATAACGTTGGTGGTTGCGAAGAGGTGTGTTGGGGGCGGTCCACTTTGAGGTAGCCGGTGGTTTTGTCTACCTCGTACTTCACCAAATCGAAGGGGGTCAACTCAATGTAAGCGGTAACCAGTCTGGGTGGCTGCGGGCCGACCTCGAGTCCGTGCCAGGGATGCGGTCGCCAACGATAGAATGGAGAAGGAAAGGTCATGGAAAATCAGCTCCCTGAGATGAATTGAAATCTTTTGGTTCTCGACAAGGAGAACGGGTTACTAACCAAGCAGAGTGCGTGGTTTTCCTCTATTGTAATCCATCTTGCTGTCAAAGGGAATTTTTATTGAAGCCATGCTTCAGTGTATTAGCGAAAGCAGGGCTTTCGCACTCCATAAAATGCTAGAAATCGGCTAAATTGGGCAAAAATTGGTATAAATGTACTATTGCATTTAGCGTAACAATCTGCTATAATTTGCGTTAATAAGGATATAATATATCCAATATCTCCATAAACGAAAGGGCAAACCCGCCGCAAGACGGGGACGCAAAGCCAAGAATCGCAGGGGGTAAAGATCGTCTGGCTGCCGAAAAGGAGACCCCAAACCTATATTTTTTACAAAGGAGGTATGCTGATGAAAGCAGGAGAGAAAACAACTGTCTCTCGGCCTCTCCCCGTCTGGCGATTTTGGGGATTGGCGCTGTTCGTGGCGTTCGTCTTTGGAACGCTGTGGGTGAGCCCGGTTCAAGCCGAAACCGATACAGGCAAAAAATCCAAAATTATAGTCCGCAAATTCGAGGATAAAAATGGGAACGGAAACAAGGATAGCGGTGAAGGATGGTTGAATGGTTGGAAATTTACCCTATCCGACAGTGGTGGCAACCCTATCGGCAGCGGTTCTACAAGCGGTAGCGGCAGCAGTGCAGGATCGTTAATCTTTGGAAATTTAGTTAGTGGGACTTATACCGTTACCGAAACCCTTCAAAATGGTTATCTATCGACCACCGGACTTAACCAGTCGGTAAGTTTAGGCTCTGCCGAAACAAAAGAAATCAAATTTGGCAATGCCAAGCTGGCTGAGATTTGCATTTATAAATTCAAGGATTTGGACGGCGATGGAGCAAAGGATGAGGGAGAACCCTACCTGTCAGGCTGGACGTTCGAATTATATGATAGCCAGAATAACCTGATTGGCAGCGGCGTTACCAACGCAAATGGAAAGGTCTCCTTTTGGGTCTTTGTCCCTTATAACCAGAGTAAAACTTTCAAGGCTGTTGAGCAACCTCAGCCGGGCTATTATCCCACCACGCCCACCCAACAAACGACCACGCCCGTCAGTTATGGCGGTTGGGCGGAGTTGTTTTTCGGCAACGCCCCTTACGGTGAGATTAAGGTCTATAAGTTTGAAGACCTGGATGGAGATGGAGATTGGGACGATAACGAACCTCCGCTATCCGGTTGGGAGTTTGAACTTTCTCAAAGCCAGTTCATCACCAGCGGCGTTACCGGACAGAATGGCAGCCTGCTCTTTGGAAACCTGAAAGCCGGCAACTACACCGTCACCGAAGTGCTTTCCGGCGACTACCAGCCGACCACCTCGAATCCTCAGTCCACCAGCGTTATCCCAGGTCAGCAAGCTACCTTGACCTTTGGCAATCAACGCTATAATATGGATTACGGTGACCTGCCGGAGGAATATGACTTAACTTTATTCGCCGATAATGGTGCGCGCCACAAGCCGATTCTTTGCCTTGCATCCGAGGATGCCTGCGATAGCTGGTTGGGTGATGAACGCGATCACGAAACCGATGGCATAGAGCATGAAGCAGCCTTTGGGGATGATCCAACCAACAACGACGAGGATGGCATTGTTCGGGGCGTCTCTTGGGGTAGCGGCACAGGCGTAATATCGGTTACGGTCAGTGGCAAGCCGGGCTGCTTGACGGGTTGGGTCGATTATTTCAACGAGGGGAGTAAGGAATTGGGTGTCGATTACCAGTTCTCAGAAAGTTTCTCCTATAATAGCAATACGTATACAGAGAAGGTGATTGATCTTCTCCTCCTGACGCCGGGTACCCATTCGATCACCTTTACCCTGCCACCCGATTTCGCCAATACCTCGGTTTTTGCTCGCTTTCGCCTGGTGCCGGCGCTGTGGAACGGAGAGAGCTACCATTGTGATCGAGCTCCGATTGAACTCTACGGTTTGGAGATTGGCGGTGAGGTCGAGGATTACTACTGGCAATTCGGGCCTACGGCGGTCGATTTGAAAAAGGTCAGCGCCGTTCCGCAACAATCTACAGCCGGTCTTGGGTTAGCTGTACTTGGTCTGGTTGTCAGCCTGACGGCTTTGCTGGTTGGGCGTCGGCGTCGCAAATAGATTTGATACAGGAGGTGTCTGATGAACGAACAAGAGCGCAAAGAGTATCTTACCCCAGCGATCGTGCTGGAGATGGAGCTGGAAACCCGTGCCGGGTCATCCCTGGTGCCCAGTCTGGATGAGTTCTTTAACAGCGAAGAGTAATGGGAGTGACGCAAGAGTCTGCCCTCCGCACAGCAACCTGTGCAGAGGGCTTTTTTCTCCAGGCGTCTCTCCTGGGGGTGAGGGTCTGCTCCCCTCTCCCGTCCTCGGAGAGAGGCTGGGGGTGAGGGTCATCTCCCCTCGCCCATCCTGGGAGAGGGGCTGAGGGTGAGGGTGTCTCCCCTCGCCCATCCTGGGAGAGGGGCTGGGGGTGAGGGTCATCTCCCCTCGCCCATCCTGGGAGAGGGGCTGAGGGTGAGGGTGTCTCCCCTCTCCCGCTCTGGGAGAGGGGCTGAGGGTGAGGGTCATCTCCCCTCGCCCATATCCCTCACCCTAGACCTCTCCCTAAGGGAGAGGGAATCTTTCTCCCCTCTCCCGTCCTGGGAGAGGGGCTGTGGGTGAGGGTCTGCTCCCCTCTCCCGTCCTCGGAGAGGGGCTGGGGGTGAGGGTCATTTCCCCTCTCCCGTCCTGGGAGAGGGGCTGTGGGTGAGGGTCTGCTCCCCTCTCCGAGGACGGGAGAGGGGCTGGGGGTGAGGGTCATTTCCCCTCTCCCGTCCTCGGAGAGGGGCTGGGGGTGAGGGTCTTCTCCCCTCTCCCGCTTTGGGAAAAGGGCCGGGGGTGAGGGTCTTCTCCCCTCTCCCGCCTTGGGAGAGGGGTAGGGGGTGAGGGTCTCTCTCTACCTCCTATAACTGACCGAAAGGTGCGTCATTCACAAAGCGAGCAACGTATGCGGCATCTTGATATCGTTGCGGAGTGAATTCGCCCGCATAGGTGGGTAGCGGTTTATCCAGAATCTGGGCGGCTAAGAGCTCAGCAGCAGCGCAGGCTGCCATGATGCCAAATCCGGAGAGGGCTCCCAAGACGTACGCACCTTCGATCGACAAGGCACCGATGAGCGGTCGGTTGTCGGGTGTATGCGTGTAGTAGCCACCATCCAACTGCGGCCGAGGCATCTTTTTGCCATAAGCCCTTAAACCGGGCAGCATTGTCATCAAACCTCGTAAGACGACCTCGGCAAATAGAGGATCTTCCATAGGCGGCCAGACGACTGCTGGAGAGGGACGTGCCTGATAATCCCATAACATGAGCACCATTTGGCTTTCACCCCTTCCTTCTGGGCGGACATGAGCACCAGGCGGTAAAGTCGAGAGCAACGCTCGCGTTTGAGGGTCAGCCCTCAGGAATTCGCGCTCCTCCATGCTCCACTCCAATTCCTGAGGGTCGCTCCAGATCAGCAGGGGAGCGTTGCGTCCAATGACTCGCAAATGATCGCGCAGGCTCATCTTCAGATGCAATTCATTCTCTACCGGAAGGTCAACCTCAAGCAGTCTTCCTATCTCTTTAAGATAGGGTCCAGCAGCATTGACAAAAATATCACACGCGATGCTTTCGCCGTTATTCAGGCGTGCCCTCCGAACTCGACCGGCAATCACTTCGATGTCGATTAAGCGCGCCCGTCGAAAGCGAACACCATTCTGTTGAGCTTTTTGCAAAAGGATCATGCCCAATTGCTGAGCAGAAAGCCAGCCGGCGCGGCGCACGTGAAGGGCAGCCACCGCTTTTTCGGTAATGTAAGGAAAATGTTGTCGAATGAGGGCGTTGCCGAGAAGCAAATCAGCTCCATCCAGTTTGGGAGTTTCCGCTGGTTGATAGGTTTTGCTGTTTTCCTCATGAATGCGCAGATCCCCCGCCCCTTGGCAAGCGATCCGTTCAGCCTCGCTGATCATCTCTTCTACCCGGTTGCTTTGAGCGGTCAGGTAAAGATACCCTCGTCGATTCAGATGAAAGGCATTTTGGGTTTGTCGGGCAAGACTTTCCATCAGGTCAATGCTGCGGTTCATCAGGGCGAGCATGGCAGCGTCAGACCACCAGTTGCGATAACATTCCGAAGAACGATCCGAGGTAAAAGAGAGCGGCGGATTCTCATCAACGAGAAAAAGGTCACCTTTCCAGAGTTGCGAGAGAAAATAGGCCGCGCTGACCCCGGCAATGCCCGCCCCACAAATGACCAGGGTTGGCTTTGGCGTCCTTTGTGAGGTTCGAGCTTTAGAAAGCGGGTAATCTTCAGCGCCAGGGTTGGCGAGGGAGACATGAGAGAGTGACATTCTGTTTGCTTGCAGGGAAGCGATGCGCTGGGGATATTGCTCCGCACTTAACCTTTTCTGAATCTGAGAGATACCGCTGAAATATCCCCCTGGTTTTTGCAAGCGAGGTTTGGGCGGCCGAACTGAGGCTTCTGTATGCTCGTTTGTCTTAATCCGCACGCATAATAACCTTAATTTTTTTCTGACAAATGTCTTAAACCGAGGCGTTCCTCGGCGAATAGGGGTGTGACAGGTTTCATTAAAATTCATGACATCCATGACTGAAATTAAACCTCTTTTATCGTTAGTATCATATCACGAAGCAACAATGGTAGAAAGGAGAGATGTTAATCATGCAAGCTATTCCAAGTGATTTCCTGGCGATTGATCGTAAGTTTCGCGCCCATATCCCCTCTGAGGAGTTGGAACAACGCGATCCGCGAGAGCGGATTTGCGATTTTGATGACGTCTTAATCCCCTTGACCCCGGAACGAGCCATGTTCGAGGCATCGCGGTGCGTCCATTGTCCGGATCCCGCTGCCTGTGTAACCGCTTGCCCGGCCCATAACGACATCCCTTCGGCGATGTGGCTGATCGAGCAAGGGCAATTTTTAGAGGCGGCAAAAATCTACCGTCAGACCAGCTCCTTCCCTGAAATTTGTGGGCGCGTTTGCCCTCATGAGCAATTATGTCAGAACTCTTGTGTGCGCAATAAATATGGGGAACCCGTCTTAACCGGCGCATTGGAAGCTTTTGTCGCTTGCTATGAACGCAAGACGGTCGGAGTGGATATTCCGCTTGGTGCATCGACCGGCAAGCGAGTTGCTGTGGTGGGGGCAGGTCCGGCTGGCCTGGCTTGCGCAGAACAACTGGTGCAGCGCGGTCATGAGGTCACCATTTTTGATAAGAACCCCGCGCCGGGCGGTTTGCTGGTTTATGGCATTCCTAATTTCAAACTGTCCAAAGAGCTCGTCTTTGCCCGCTGGAGCGATTACGAACGAGCGGGGGTTAAATTCGTTGGCAATACCTATATTGGAAAAGACAAAACGATTGATGATCTATTTGCCGAAGGATTCGATGCTGTTTTCATCGGCGTTGGCACCCAAATTGATGCACCAATGGAGGTGCCGGGCGAAGATTTACCGGGAGTCTATAAAGCTACGGAGTTTCTGGCGCGAGCCAATGTGGATTTAGAACTCCTACCCGAACACCTGCGCGAACGGCCGACCATTGGACGCAGAGTGGCTGTGATCGGGGGTGGGGATACTGCTTCAGATTGTCTGCGCACAGCCTTGCGCATGGGGGCAGAGGAAGTCTTTTGCCTCTACCGCCGTACCGAACGAGAAATGCCTGGTGGACGCCACGACCGAGAATTAGCCAAAGAGGAAGGTGCTGTTTACCACTTCCTGACGCAGCCGGTGCGCTTTATCCCAGGAGCAGACGGTCGCCTGGCTCAAATTGAATGCATCCGCATGCAACTCGGCGAACCGGATGCTAAGGGACGCCGCAAACCGGTGCCAATCGAAGGAAGTAACTTCATTGTAGAAGCAGATACCGCTATTCTTGCCCTTGGCTATTGGCCTGATCCGATTATTGGTGAAACCACACCGGGTTTGGAAACCCATAATTGGGGCTTGATCGTTGTGGATAAAGAGACTGGCGCAACCACCCGACCCGGCGTATTTGCTGGCGGCGATGATGTCACCGGACCCGATTTGGTGGTAACTGCCATGGTCGCCGGCCGCAAAGCTGCGGCGGGAATTCATCAATATCTCCAAAGGAAGTAGCGAGCTGCCTAGCTCGTTGCCGTCTCTCCTTCCTCCTTTCGTTGCCGTTGAGCGGTCCCACAGAAAGGGACCGCTCAACGGCTTTAAAGCCAACTGTTGGGAAACCCACAGAGCAATGGCTATGGGACACAAATCAACAAGGATCAGACGGATGACCACGGATAGCAAATCCGTGACGATCCGTTGCATCCGAGTCCATCCGTGAGCTATTCTGGGACTCGAAGGCGGTTTCCTTTCGCGGTATAATTTGAATTTGAAGGACGGCAAAAACCAAGCGGGTTTTGCCTTTGAGTGGAACCAAAAGTAGAGCGGAATTCCTTCCGCTCTACTTTATGCCGGAGCTTGAACACACTAGGTTTGCAGGTGTGGATCGTCCTTGAAATTTTTACGTTTGATCTTTTGCAACAACTACAATCGCAAGGATGTTGTAATTTGCTGAGAAAACCGTCCACGAATGGATCACGAATAAACGAATAACAGCGCTATTCGTGCACTCGTAAACTATTCGTGGACGGTCTGCCATGCCAAGTAGAGCCTATAGTAGGTAATTGCGATCTTTTGCTTTCAGAAAAGGGTTCAAAGGTTATGGAAGTTGGATTGGTACAAACAGTCGATATTGACGGACAGATGCGCGCTGCGTATCTAGATTATGCCATGAGCGTGATTGTGGCTCGGGCTTTGCCTGATGCGCGTGATGGCTTGAAACCGGTTCATCGGCGCATTCTCTACGCTATGGATGAGTTGGGCTTACGCTCGAATGCGCCGTATAAAAAATCGGCTCGCATTGTCGGTGAAGTTTTAGGGAAATATCATCCGCATGGCGATGCGGCTGTCTATGATGCCATGGCGCGCCTGGCGCAAGATTTTTCGATGCGTTATCCCCTGGTAGATGGTCAGGGGAACTTTGGTTCAATTGATGGTGACGCCCCGGCGGCCATGCGCTATACCGAAGCTCGTCTATCCCCAATGGCGGAGGAATTGCTTGCTGATCTGGATGCCAATACCGTGGATTTTATCGATAATTTTGATGGCTCCCTAAAGGAACCCGCCGTTCTACCTGCCAAACTGCCCAACTTGCTCTTGAACGGTTCCTCAGGAATTGCTGTTGGGATGGCGACCAATATCCCACCGCATCATCTGGGGGAACTGGTATCTGCCATCAATTACCTGATCGATCGCTATGATCAGATCGAAGAGGTTAACATTGATGACCTGTTGCGCCTGATGCCGGGTCCCGATTTTCCGACTGGAGGGGTCATTGTTGGCAGTGAGGGTATTCGCCAGGCCTACACAACCGGACGGGGTCGCATCGTTTTGCGCGGCAAAGCCCACATTGAGGAAAACGGTAAAGATCGCCATCGAATTGTGATTACCGAAATCCCATACCAGTTAAATAAAACTACCCTGATCGAACGCATTGCCGAACTGGTGCGAGAAGGAAAACTGGATGACATCAGCGATCTGCGCGATGAATCGGATCGGCGCGGCATGAGCATTGTCATCGAATTGAAACGTGGCGCGCAACCGCGCAAAATTCTCAATCAACTCTATAAATATACGCCTCTCCAATCCACCTTTGGCGTGCAGATGCTCGCTTTGGTTGAGGGTGAACCGCGTTTGTTAACGCTCAAGCGCGCTTTACAGGTTTTTATCGAACACCGCCAAACGGTGATCACCCGTCGCTCGCAGTTCGAACTGGATAAAGCGCGGGCGCGGGCACATATCCTGGAAGGTTTGTTAATTGCCCTTGCCAACCTCGATGAGGTCATTCAAACCATTCGTCAATCGCCGGATGCAGAGAAGGCGAAAGAGCGCCTGATCAAGCGCTTTAAGCTTAGCGAACGGCAGGCGCAAGCCATTCTAGACCTGCAACTGCGCCGCCTGGCGGCCCTTGAAAGACAAAAAATTGAGGAAGAGCAACGGCAGACCTTGGAGCGCATTGCCTACCTGGAAGACCTGTTGGCGAATCCAGCCAAAATTTTGCAGGTGATCCGCGAGGAATTAAATGACCTGGCACAAAAATATGCTGACCAGCGACGTACCCATATTGCTGTGGATGCCAGCGAAGACTTTGCCGAACAAGATCTGATCCCTGATGAAGCGATCTTAATCAGCCTGACCGAACGAGGTTACATCAAACGCACCAGTGTGAAAGCCTTTCGGCCACAAGGCCGTGGCGGGCGAGGCGTTGCCGGCCATGCTACCAAAGAGGAAGATGAGGTGCTGGTCATTTTGCCGGCCCGTACCTTAGACACCCTGCTCTTTTTCTCGAATCGCGGCAAGGTCTACTCGGAAAAGGCGTATCAAATCCCCGATTCTGAGCGCCAGGCGCGCGGTATTTCTCTGGTGAATGTGATCGGACTGGAGGCTGGAGAGACCATCACGGCCGTGGTAGCCGTGCCCCAGTTTGAAGCGGCCCGTTTTCTCTGTCTTGCCACGCGCAATGGGAAGATCAAGCGGATGCCGTTAGGTGAATTCGTCAATGTGCGGCCGTCGGGTATTATTGCCCTGCATCTCGAAGAAGGGGATGAGTTGGGTTGGGCGCGCTTGACTCAAGGCGATCGAGAGTTGATCCTGGTTACCGAAAAAGGGCAGGCTTTGCGCTTTTCTGAACAAGAAGTACGTCCACAGGGACGCGCTGCCGGCGGGGTGAGCGGAATCAAGCTCATGGCTGGCGACCATGTTGCCAGCATGGAAGTGGTCGAAGCAGATGGCGAATTGTTTGTGATCACCGAAAAAGGGTTTGGTAAACGAACGCCATTAAGCGAATACTCCACCACCGGTCGAGCGGTTAAAGGGGTGCGCACCCTTGCCCAGGGTTCTTTGGAGAAGACGGGGTTAATTGCGGCCGCTCGGGTGGTCCAACCCAATGATCAATTGACAATAATCTCTGCCAATGGGGTGGTATTGCGCACCAAAATAGCCGATGTGCCAACCCTGGGACGGGCTGCGCGGGGCAATATGCTCATCAAGCTCCAAAGCGGCGATCGGGTGGTTTCGGTAGCCCGACTGGCTGAAGCGGATCTGAAGACTGCTTAGGGAGTTGCCCGTTCTTCCCCTACCAGAGCGACGGCTAAAGCCTGTTTGAGCGAACGAGCTTCGATGATCTCAATGTTGCCTGGGTACACTTCACTGCGCCCCAAGCGGCGCGGCACAATAGCAGCTTGAAACCCCAACGCAGCAGCTTCGCGCAAACGGGCAGCGATCTGTCCTACCAGACGCAACTCGCCCGATAACCCCACTTCGCCAATCAGAACGAGATCGGCGCGCAAGGGGCGGTTTTTATAAGAAGAGGCTATCGCAGCCGCAATGGCAAGGTCGGCAGCGGGTTCTTCTACGCTTAACCCACCGATCACGTTGACAAAAATGTCCTGCTCACCCAGACGCAAGCCTAAGCGCCGCGTCAGCACGGCGCAAATTAAGAGCAAGCGATTAATGTCCACGCCATTGGCCGTCCGGCGCGGGTTGCCAAATGGAGTTGGGCTGGTTAACCCCTGGATTTCGACTAAGAGTGGCCGGGTGCCTTCCATCGTCACTGCAATGGCCGAGCCAGGAGCGTTGACAACCCGCTCGGCAAGGAAGGCTTGCGAGGGATTAGGCACTTCAATCAACCCTCTTTCACCCATCTCGAAAACGCCCACTTCGGAAGTCGCCCCGAAGCGATTCTTAACCGAACGCAATAAGCGATAGGATTGAAAGCGATCACCTTCTAGATACAGCACTGTGTCGACAATGTGTTCCAGCACGCGGGGACCAGCGATGGTTCCTTCTTTGGTGACATGCCCGATCAGAAAGACACTGATGCCCGAAGTTTTTGCCAGCTCGCGCAGGCGCGAAGCGCATTCTCGCACCTGGGAAACCGAGCCGGCTGTGGATTCGAGTTCAGGCAAATAGGTGGTTTGAATCGAATCAACGATGACCAGGCGCGGCTGAAGAGCGGCAACATGCTCCAGAATCTGTGGCAATTGCGTCTCGGTGACCAGATACAGGGTCTGCGGGGTGGACTTCTCCCTGACTTTCTCTCCATCGCAACCGTTTGCCAGCAAGCGTTGGGCGCGCATCCGAATCTGCCGCTCCGACTCTTCCCCAGAAACATACAGGACAACCCCTTGCTGCGCCATCTCTAAAGCGACCTGGAGCAGGAGCGTGGATTTGCCGATGCCGGGATCGCCCCCAATGAGAATGATGGATCCGGGCACAAGGCCACCGCCCAAGACGCGCCCAAACTCGCCGATTGGCAAGGGGAGGCGATCTTCATGTAGGGCGTCAATGTCCATCAGCCGCCGCGGAGTTGAGGAACTGGCTGATAACCCTTTCAGACGTTTTGTCTCGCTCTGCGGAGGCGCGAGGACTTCTTCGACAAAGCTATTCCATGCCCCACATTGCGGGCAACGTCCCATTTCGCGGGGAGAAATGCGCCCGCATTGTTGACAAACAAATTGAGTGCGCTGTTTCGGCATGGGTTGCTGAAGGGTGTCCTTCTATCGTGGAGGTTTTTTCTTTGGTGAATGCGCTTTATCTGGATCTAATTATACATCCAGGCGACAATTGGGGAATATGTAATAAGGATGGTGTCGCTTCCTGTTAGGAAAGCGAGACGCGCTCCCCAAGCGGCCGAGAGCGCGTCTCCTAAACCATCTTTACTGGGCGAGATAACCGCCATCCACGGCGTAGTAAGAGCCAGTTACAAAGGAGGCTTTCTCCGAACTAAGCCACATCACCAGCTCGGCAACCTCTTCGGGCTTGCCCAAACGCCCGATGGGGTGTAGCGCGATAATCATATTCATCAGATTCTCGTCGCTTTCTAACACCGAGAGCAACGGCGTTTTGATAAAGGCGGGACCAATGCTGTTGACGCGGATATTGCTCTTGGCATATTCAATGGCAGCGTTGCGGGTTAAACCAACCACACCATGTTTGGCGGCCACATAGGCCGGGGCATTAGCGAAACCCACTTGCCCTAAGATCGAGGCAATGTTTACGATGGAGCCGCCGCCATTTTGTAACATGGCCGGAATTTCGTAGCGCATACAATAGAATACGCCGTTCAAATTGATGTTGATCACCTGATTCCAGCCTTCGATACTGTAGCTGCCGGTTGGGTTGGACTCGCCACCAATACCGGCGTTATTGCAAGCAAAGTCAAGCCGCCCGTATTGGT
>Ga0209809_1000526_pt1 | contig 35124 bp, 24 predicted proteins | sample YNPMSTMetaG_FD_186172 | JGI IMG/M metagenome (GOLD analysis project Ga0209809, IMG submission 186172) | Anoxygenic and chlorotrophic microbial mat microbial communities from Yellowstone National Park, USA - YNP MS-T MetaG (SPAdes) (version 2) ...
GGCCAGTTTGGGGCTCCGGCCAGGAAAGAAGCTCTGTGGGGTTGGAAGACCCTCTGATGCAGCGAGCGCTGGCGCCTGCTGTGCCCGCACAGTTGCCCCGCCAAGGGGTCCAAAAAACTGAAATGCGCCGGAGCCTTCTGGCGCAAGCATTTTGCGCTTGGCGCACGAAGTGCTCGCGTCATCATGGCGGGTCTATGAAGATCGTGCTGGCATACTCGGGTGGACTGGACACGTCGGTGATCCTGGCCTGGCTGAAGGAACACTATCAGGCTGAGATCGTCGCTTTCTGCGCGAACATCGGGCAGGAGGAGGAGCTGCGGGGGTTGAAGGCCAAGGCGCTGCGCACGGGCGCCAGTAAGTGCTACATCGAAGATCTGCAGGAAGAGTTCGCCCGCGATTTCATCTTTCCCATGATCCAAGCTAGTGCGATCTATGAGGGGCAATACTACCTGGGCACCAGCATCGCGCGGCCGTTGATCGCCAAGGCGATGATCGAGGTGGCGCGGAAGGAGGGGGCGGAAGCCGTGGCCCACGGGGCCACCGGCAAGGGCAACGATCAGGTGCGGTTCGAACTGACGGTGGCGGCGCTGGCGCCGGACCTGAAAGTGATTGCGCCGTGGCGGGATCCGGAGTTTCGCCGACGTTTTCCCGGACGCTCCGAGATGATTGCCTACTGCGAACAGAAGGGGATTCCGGTTCAGGCCACTGCCCAAAAGCCCTACTCCATGGATCGGAACCTGATGCACATCTCCTACGAAGCCGGGATTTTGGAGGACCCGTGGATGGACGCTTTTGCGCCGGAGAACAAGGACATGTTCAAATTATCGGTGGCGGCGGAAGACGCGCCGGACAAACCGGAGTACGTCACGCTGGATTTCGAACAGGGCATCTGCGTGGCGGTCAACGGACGACGGCTCAGCCCCCTGGGGGTGATGAAAGTTCTGAACCGGCTGGGAGGCAAGCACGGCATCGGCCGGGTCGACATGGTGGAAAACCGCTATGTGGGGATGAAATCGCGGGGCGTGTACGAGACGCCCGGAGGTGCCATTTTGCATTTTGCCCATCGGCAGATGGAGTCCCTCACCATGGACCGGGAGGTCATGCACCTGCGCGACAGTCTGATCCCGCGATATGCCGAGCTGGTCTACTACGGCTACTGGTACAGCCCCGAGCGGCTGGCCTTGCAGGCCTTTGTGACGGAAAGCCAGAAAAACGTCACCGGCACGGTGCGCCTCAAACTTTACAAAGGCAACATTATGGTGGCGGGTCGCAAATCCCCCGTCAGCCTTTATCAACCGGCCATGGCCACCATGGAGGCCGATCCCACGCAGGCCTACAACCAGGACGATGCCACGGGCTTCATTCGCCTCAACGCCCTGCGCTTGAAGGTGGCCGCCCAAGTACAGGCGCTGGCCGCTCAGGCAGGCCGCGGAGTCCCCTCCTCCCGCAAGCCAACGGCCGCCCGAAAGCGTTCCGCTCGGTGAGGTGCTTCGGAGCATGGCCTTGCAATCCGGGACCCAGGGCCCGGGACTGGCGGGTCGCGGTCAACGTGGTTGCGGTCAGCTTGTTCGGGCCCCTGCCCCACCCTAGACTCTGGCTCCGATGGATTCGGTCCCGGACGCCGATGCCGAATTGATGCTGCGGGTCAAGCGCGGCGATCGCGAGGCGTTCCAGATCCTGCTGCAACGACATGCCCCGGCCGTACTCAATCTGGTGGCACGCATCCTACAGGATCCGGTGGAGGCGGAAGACATCACCCAAGCGGTCTTTGTGCAGGTCTGGAAGTCGGCAACGCGTTACAAACCTACCGCACCGTTTCGCACCTGGCTCTTTACCATCGCCCGCAACCTCTGCCTCAACGAACTGCGCCGACGCGCCCGGCACCCGGCCGAGCCGTTGGAACCTTCCTCTCCGGAACCCGACACCCCGGTGCGGACCCTGCCGGATCTGCACGCGCCTCCTCCCACCGAAACTCTCCTGCAAGCCGAGCTGGAAGCCAAGATCGAAGAAGCCATTGCCGCCCTGCCCGAGAACCAGCGCACCGCACTGCTGCTCTGCCGCCAAGGCGACTGGTCCTACGAGGACATCGCCCGCGTGCTCGGGTGTTCCGTTTCGGCGACCAAGTCCCTGATTTTTCGCGCCCGCGAGACGCTGAAACGACGGCTCAAACCGTACCTACGCTCCGGCTCATGGACGCCCTGAGGACTCGCCCGATGGATCGGCGGCTTTCACGCCGGCCCCGGACTCTGGCCCGAACCTCGGCCAGGCTTTTCGTATGAACGGCCGGCTCATGGACCAGGCTCCGGGCTTTGTGCGCTGGCCGATCTTGCAAACCTTTTTGCGTGTCCTGTGTGATCTGTGGTTGATGAAACCATCGGCGTGCTCTGCGGTTTGCAGCGGACCCGTAGGCTTGCAAGCCTGATCTCACCAACCGCGCCAGCAAGCCGGCGCAGTGCAAGCGCTTCGCGAGTGCGGAGGCGCCGTTTGCGGGCGCGGCAGTGCACGACGGGCGCTGTCCGTCGCTGTGGGCGAGTGATTGTCTTTGCGGCCAATCAGAGCGCGTCAGAGGTCTCCTGTGCGGGCGGTGGGGTGGCCGGTAGGCGGTGCCCGGTGTGGTTATCGGAACAGATCCAACTGGGTGGCAGGCGCCAGTTGTCGGAGCTTTTCGCGGTCGCGTTGTCTGCGAGCCGAGGTCTTGGGGGATCCGTCCGGGTTGAGTTCCGCTTCCTCGAGATTGGCGAGGATGATTTTGGCGCGCTCCAGGACGGGTTGGGGGACGCCGGCCAGGCGGGCGACGTGGATGCCGTAGCTTTTGTCGGTGGCGCCCTCGACGATTTTGTGGAGGAAGACGATCTGATCGCGCCATTCGCGAACGGCGACGTTGTAGTTCTTGAGTCGGGTCAGCCGGGCGGCCAGCTCGGTCAGTTCGTGGTAATGGGTGGCGAAGAGGGTTTTGGCCCCGATCTGGTTGTGGATGTATTCGACGATGCTCCAGGCCAGGCTCAGTCCGTCGAAGGTGCTGGTACCGCGGCCGACCTCGTCCAAAACGATCAGGCTGCGCGGGGTAGCGTGGTGCAGGATGTTGGCCGTTTCGGTCATCTCGACCATGAAGGTGCTCTGGCCACGGGCCAGGTCGTCAGAGGCGCCAATCCGGGTGAAGAGGCGATCGATCAGATCGATGCGCGCGCTGCGGGCCGGCACGAAGGAACCGGTGTGGGCCAGCAGGACCAGCAGGGCGACCTGGCGGATGTAAGTGCTTTTGCCGGCCATGTTGGGTCCGGTGATGAGGGCGATTTGTGGAGGCGAACCTGCAGGGAGGCTGCCGGCAGAGGGCGCCGGGCCGGAGACAGAGGCCGCGGCGGCCGGGGCGCTGGCCAGCCAGGTGTCATTGGGAACAAATCGCTCCTCCAGGAGGGTCTGTTCCAACACCGGATGTCGCCCATCGCGGATGTGCAGGAGGCCTTCGTCCCGAACTTCGGGTCGACAGTACTGGTGGATGCGTGCGGTTTCGGCCAGGGCAGCCAGCACATCGGCCTGGGCCAGGGCTGCGGCGGCCTGTTGGAGGGCCTCCAGATGCGCCAAGACTTGCTCGCGAATCTGCTGGAACAATTCGTATTCGAGTTTGGCGCTGCGATCCTCGGCACCGAGGATTTTGGACTCGATTTCCTTCAGCTCCGGGGTGATGAAACGTTCGCCATTGGCGATGGTTTGTTTGCGCTGGTAGTGGGGCGGGACACGTTCCAGGTTGGCGCGGGTGACCTCGATGTAGTAGCCGAACACGGAGTTGTAGCGCACCTTCAGCGAGGGGATGCCGGTGCGCTGGATTTCCTCGGCCTGAAACCGGGCAATCCAATCCTTGCCCTCTCGCATGGCGCGGCGCAGTTCGTCAAGGCCCGGATGGAAGCCGTCGCGGATCAACCCTCCTTCTTTGACCGTGAGTGGGGGATCGTCCACGATGGCCCGTTGGAGGAGGTCCACCAACTCTGGCACGGGCACGAGTTGTGCGGCCAGTTCCTGGAGCAGGGGCGGGGGCGTTGGCCGGGGTGGCGGCGCGGCCAACGGAAGCTGCGGATCGGGCGGCGGCGCACAGTGGAGGCTGAGCAATAGTTGGCGGAGGGCGGGGAACTGTTCCAGCCCCAGGCGCAGGGCGACCAGATCGCGTGCATTGCCACTGCCGGTGCTCAGGCGGCCCAGCGTGCGTTCGAGGTCGCGGACTTCGGCCAGTTGGCGGCGGAAGCTGTCGAGGACGGCGGGATTGTCCAGGAAGGCTTGGATGGCCTCCTGCCGACGGTGGATGGGGTCGAGGGTGGCCAGGGGTTGGGTCAACCAGTCGCGCAGTCGGCGGGCGCCCATGGGAGTGACGGTTCGGTTGAGGGCGCCGTAGAGGCTGGCCTGTCGGGGGGCGTCGCGGTGGAGCGGTTCCAGTACTTCCAGATGACGCAGAGTAGTGCTGTCCAACACGAGAAAATCGCTGCGCTGATAGAACCTCAGGCGCGTCAGATGCCGGGTATCCCGGTGGAGGTATTGGGTCAGATAGTGCACGATGGCGCCAGCCGCGCCGATGGCCCAGGGTCGGCCTTTGAGGCCGAAGCCGTCGAGGGTGGCTACGCGGAAGTGTTCGCGCAGGGTGTACTGGGCGGTGTCAGGGGCAAAGGCCCAGTCTTCGTAGGGGTTGACGACCCAACCGAAACGGGTGGGGCGTGGCGTGGTCGCCGGATCGGGAAGCTCGGCGGGAGATCCTCCGGGCACAAAAGCGGTCGGGTAGGCCACGCTGGGGGATTCGGGCGCCAACTGGGCGCGCAGGCTACAGGCTTCCTGAGGTAGGATGATTTCGGCGGGCCGGAGCCGTTCCAGCTCGGTCAACAGGGCGGCCTCGTCTTCGAGTTCGGTGGCGCGGAATTCACCGGTGGTCAGGTCCACCACGGCCAGGCCGAACCGCTCGGGACCTGGACAGACGGCCGCTAGAAAGTTGTTCTGTTCCTGGGTCAGCAGACGTTCGTCGAAGTGGGTGCCGGGGGTGAGGATGGCGGTGACCTCTCGCTTCACCAATTTGCCCGGCTTGGGCTCCTCGATCTGGTCGCAAAGGGCCACTTTGTAACCGGCGCGCAGGAGCCGTCCAATGTAGGAAGACGCCGCGTGATAGGGCAGGCCGCACATCGGCACCCCGTTGCGCCGGGTGAGAGCCAGGCCCAGGATCCGGGCGCCGATCTGGGCGTCGTCGAAGAACATTTCGTAGAAATCGCCCAACCGAAACAGCAACAAGGCGTCCCGGGGCAGCTCGCCCTTGATGCGGCGATACTGCGCCATCATGGGCGTCAGTGAAGTGTTGCCGACCATGTAGAGGGATTCTTCCGCGGAGCGGATGCGAGGGCAAGGGGTTTGCCGCAGCAGCCAAGGCCCGGTGGATACGGCAGGCTGCAAAATGGCCGAAAAAGGCGCGACCCGCGGAGGACCAAGTCCGCGGGCCGGGCAGTACAAAAGTTCCCGGAGACGATCAGCGACTGCTGTTTCCGGTGCGCGGGGGTTCCGGCTCCCAGGGCACCACCCATTTGTAGATGGTGTGAGAACCGTATTCGAAACGGCTTTCGCGGTCGGTGATCTCCCGACCCGACGGTGGATCGATGTTCATCCGGTAAACCAGCACAGGTTTGGCGCCGCGCATGTCGAAGTCGTGGGAAACGATGCGGGAACCGGGCTTCATCTTGGCCAACTGCGGCATGAGCCGAACGTTCAGCTCCGGCAGCAGGTAGAGGGTCACCACCGTGGCTTCACTGAGGTCCAGAGTGAAAATGTCCGCCTGCTTGATGGTGACCAGATGCTCGACCTTGTTGGAGCGGACGTTCTCGAGGGCTTCTTTGACTCGTTGCGGATCGATGTCGAAGCCCACGGCTTTGACCCCGTACTTCTTGGCGGCCGTAACCACGATACGGCCGTCGCCGCAGCCCAGGTCGTACACCACGTCGCCGGGTTTGATCTCGGCCAGTTCCAGCATCTTTTCCACCACCGGCATGGGGGTGGGCACGAAAATGACGTCCGGTTCTCGAACAACCGTAGCCGGTGCGTTGGTCTCGGCAGAAACCCGAGACGGGGCGCACCAAAGGAGCGCGGCGGTCCCCAGGACGGTAAGCAGGCTGAAAAGAGATCTTTTCATGGCGGCCATGTGTTAGCGCGATTGCGCCCGATTGGCAATGCTGAAACCGTCGATGGATCCGCCCACCCACCAAGGTTAAGTCGCTTGTCGGCTTTCGAGGGGTAACAACCGGTACACCTACCTCCCAACCGAAAGGCACTTGGCACCCGAAAGGCTAAATTAAACGAACCGACGGGACCTTGGGGCTGCCGTTGGCCGGTCTCCTCCAGCCGGCGGACCGGTCCCCAAGCCGTCGCGCCGTCAGTGACACCACCAGCCGGCAAGGTGGAGCAAGGTGCGGCGTGGTGGGATCGGCTCAGCAACGGACCAGTCGGCGCCAACTCGGCCAGCGCCCTGGAATGGACGTTGGAAAGCATCCCTCGCCCTCGGCGCCTGCGGCTGCGCCTTGGCCCAAGGACGTTCTTTGGCTTGCGGCACGGAGGGCCCGTTTCTGTCCCGACGCTCTTTCCAGCATATCGCTCGCTACTGCCTCGAAGGGCTTGCCTCCTCCAGCGCCGGACCGTCAGAATGCCGTCCGATGTTGAGTGTCAGAAAGGTTGTCCAAGGGGTGGTTTGGGCCGCAGCGTTGCTCTGGCCCTTCGGTGCTGTTGCCGCCGAGGCCGCCCCGCCTGCCCCGCCCGCCACCAACGAAGCGGTCCGGCACCTTCGTCCTCCGGTACCCCGACGACCCAACATCCTGTTGATCGTGGCCGATGACCTCGGCTACGGCGACCTGGGCTGCTATGGATCGACGCGCATCCAGACGCCGCACCTGGACCGTTTGGCGTCGGAAGGCATCCGATTCACTCAGTTTTATGCGGGCAGCACCGTTTGTGCCCCGGCCCGAGCCGCTCTGATGCTGGGGAAACACACAGGACACCTGAACATCCGCGGCAACCGGCGCGGCGCCACTCTGCAGGCTGAGGAACTAACTCTGGCCGAGTGGTTGCGTGCCACCGGCTACCGCACTGGGTTGATTGGGAAATGGGGTCTGGCCGACGAAGGCCTGCCCGGTGTGCCCTGGAAGAAAGGCTTCGACCATTTCGTGGGCTATCTGGAAAACGTGCATGCCCACGATTACTACACCACCTACCTTTGGCGCTACGATCCCACCGTGCCCTTCGAGGGACGCGTCACCCTCCTGGAGAATTTTGCCGGCGCCAAGCGGACCTATATCCCGGACCTCTGCACCAAAGCTGCCACGAACTTCATCCGGATTCACAAGCCGGAGCCCTACAACCAGAACCGGCCCTTTTTCCTCATGCTCTGCTACACCATCCCCCATGCCAATAACGAAGAAGGTCGGCGCACCGGCAACGGCATGCAGGTCCCCTCCGACGCGCCCTACTCGGATCGGCCCTGGCCGCAACCCGAGAAAAACAAAGCCGCCATGATCACCCGGATGGACGCCGACATCGGCCGAATCCTGGAGCTGCTGAAGGCATTGGATCTGGAAGAGAACACCATCGTTCTGTTTACCAGCGATAATGGGCCCCATCGGGAGGGAGGCGTGGATCCGGCCTTCCTTGGCAGTTCCGGGCCCCTTCGGGGCATCAAACGCGACCTGTACGAAGGCGGCATTCGCGTCCCCATGATCGTGCGCTGGCCGTTGCGCATCCGCCCCGGTCAGGTCAGCGACTTTGTCTGGGCGCACTGGGACCTCTTCCCCACCCTGGCTGAAGCGGCAGGCACCAACGCCCCACCCGGTCTGGACGGCATCTCGGTCTTTCCGCTGTGGGTAGGCGAGCCCCAGACCAACCGCCACGAATACCTTTACTGGGAATTCCATGAACGCGGCTTCCAGCAAGCACTGCGGTGGGGCGACTGGAAGGGGCTGCGTCTGGGCCCCGGCCAGCCGCTGGAACTTTACGATCTGCGCCAGGACCCGGGAGAACGCCAAAACGTGGCGTCCCAGCATCCCGATGTTGTGGCCACGATCGAAGAGCTCCTGGCGAAAGCACGGGTCGACTCACCGGATTGGCCCGTACCGCCATCGCCCCAGGCCGAGGGCCCCGCCGGCTCCGCCACCAAGGCCGCACCTGCGGCCGTACCCGGCACCCGCCCGGCCGCGCACGACAAACCCCCGAAAGGATGAAGCCAGCTCGCCTGCCCATGCGTGCTGCCGAGCCGCGGAAACCTCTCCAGAACCGAGGCGACCGAGCGCCCGTGGTTCTAGCGCTTGTCGTGTGCCTCTGGGCCTTGTCCCTCTCCGCACAAACCCTCACCCCCTTGCTCGTCCACGGCCCCCCCAGCAACCGGATCAACCTGGTGATTCTTTCGGAGGGCTACACGGCTCCGCAACTCCCACAGTTCCTGCGGGACGCCACCAATCTGGTGGAGACATTTCTGGCCGCCGAGCCCTACTCCGGCTACCGACGCCATTTCAACGCCTACGCAATCAGCGTCGCCTCGGCCGAGTCCGGCTCCGACCATCCCACCACGGGGGGGCCTTTCCGCAACACCTACTTCAACAGCGCCTATGAATTCTACGACTACGTGATCACCATCCCGCCCAACGGGCTGGATCCCAACCCGGCCAACGGGCAGGGCAAAGTGGAAGCGCTCCTGAACAGTTTTCTGCCCCAAGCGGACCTCGTGGTCTTGCTGGTCAACGACATCGTACCGGGCGGCTCCTCGGGCGTGGGTGGGCCCGGCGGTGTCAGCAACCGTCGCCCCATCATCACCGCATTGAACCCGGTCTGGCCGTACTCGGACATCGTGGTTCATGAGTCCGGCCACTTTTTTGCCGGCCTTGTGGACGAGTACGATCGACCGTACCCCGGCTACACGCCCGTGGAAGCCCCGAACGCTACCCAGCGCACCAACCGCAACGAAATCCCGTGGCGGGCATGGATCGAGACTACCACTCCGCTGCCCACTCCTAATGACTGGACCTGGGCCGAGGTCGTCGGCCTGTTCGAAGGGGCCCAGTACCAGGCGCGGGGCTGGTACCGACCGAAGTTCGATTGCAAGATGCGGACTCTGGGGATGCCCTTCTGCGAAGTCTGTCGCGAACAGATCGTCCGCTCTATCTACGCCAAGGTGCGGCTCTGGGACACGGTCGAGCCCGGGGCTACGCAACTGGTTTGGAGTTCCACCGCACCCTTGCGGTTTCGACTGGACTTGGTCCCACCGGTGCACACCCCGCTGGCGGTGCACTGGAAAACCAACGGCACGGAGCTGGCCGGTCTCAACGGCCCGGAGCTCGAGTTACCCCCGCACCTGTTGGGCAACGGTGATCAGACCGTCGAGGTCTGGGTACGCGATCCCACCCCCTGGGTTCGATCCGACCCGGCGCAACGACTCCAGGCCGCTCGCACTTGGCAGGTCCGGGTCGCCTTGCCGGAACTACGTCTGACCGATCCCGGTTGGGCTCCCCATGGTCGTTTCCGGTTCAGTGTCCAGGGGAGCGCCGGGGGCTCGGTGGTAATCGAGACCTCTTCCAATTTGCGTCACTGGCAGCCCGTAGCCACTAACGCCGCTTGGACCGGACGGTGGGACTTTACCAACGGCGCCCCGGGGGCCAGTTCCCCGACGTTTTTCCGGGCCGTCCGGTGGCCCTGAATTCCGAAGGCCCATGCCTCAGAACTCGTAAGGCGGATTGAATTTTCCACACTGCGCACACCGCGAAAGGTCCACATCCGGATCGTCCGTGTAAACCGAACCGCACTGCTCACACCGGAAGATGCGATCCCGGCTGGGCGAGGGTTCGAACCGCCGACGCCGCAGTTCGGTAAACAACGTCAGTAGCCCCAACGCCGTCAGCAACGAAACCACATAAGCCAGAATCAGGGCTGAAGGCCTCATGACCCGCTCTCAGTTCGAGCTCCCAGGGGCCGGGGCCGAAACTGTCGTCCCCGGAGCCAGGGTCTGCCATTCGAACACCGCCAGCACCGGGGTAAGATCGCCCCGTGCATTTTCCGCGCCGGCTTGGGGAGCCAGCGCCTCGAACTCTAGTTGCCGCGCCACTTCCAGTGCCTTTTGATCGGCCTGCGACAGCCCGCTGGACACCAGTAGCGTGGCGGTCAACACCCGGCCGAAGGAATCCACGAGCAACCGCACCACACTGTTGGTCAGCAAATCCCCGTGTGGCCATCCCGGCAGGGGCGGCGGGTCCTGGCGCAACGTCCGCGGCTGTATTTCCGATGCCAGCCGCAGACGCGAGGTCCCTTCCGTCCATCGGAGCCGCGGTGCCAGATCGCCGGTCCACATTTCCGTCCCGACGCGCAGCGCCAAGGGCGAGGGCGACCACGTGCTGGCCGAGTCCAGAATCTGCAAGGTCTCGATCCATTGTAACTCGGCCGGCTCCAAAAAGCGCGGCGGCTCCAGCGTGATCGGCGCACTGTAAGCCACTGGCGGGGGATGCATCCAGCCCGGACCGGAAAAACTCTGCCAATGCCCGTGCACAAAAAAGGTCGGGTCAAACAACGCCAGCCAATCCTCCTGCGGCACTTCACTCCAGCGCCACTGCGGAACCGCCTCGGGCTGGCGCGTCGCTGGCCAGGGCACGGAACCGAACCTCCATAGCCCGGCCAAGTGGAGCACAAACAGTCCCGTCACCACCATGGCCCAGGTTCGGCCCCTCCATTGGCCGGCAGATCCTTCGGCCGTTTTCATGGCGGAGCCCATCATGGGGCGGAACGAACCGAGGTCGCTGAATCCGGCCCGGGCCGCGTCGCCATGACTGCTTGGGTCAGGCCTGCTTGCCGCGCCAGCAGGGTAAGGCGCACCAACGTCTCATAAGGCGTGGCCCGGTCGGCTTGCACCAACAGCGGCGGCGGTTCCATAAAACTAGTGGCTTCTTCTTGCAGCCGCTTGCGCAGTGTCCCCTCGTCTACGAGTTGGTTCTGGAAATAAAACCGGCTGTCCCGATCCACCGCCACCGCCAGCACCGGGCCCTCGACCCCGGGCAGGTCCGTCCCCACCGGCAGTTCCACTCGCACCCCCGGCGTGGAAACCAAGGGCATTAACATCAAAAACATCAGCACCAGGAACAACGTCCCCACCCACGCCGCCGGCTCCCACGGGCTCTGAAAGGGTCGGACTGTGACCTGAAATCTCATGGCTGCCCGCTCCCGTTCCCGTCGGCCACAATGTGGATGATTTCCATGGCCGCGCGTTCCATGTCCGTGGCCAACGCACAGACCCGGCTGACCAGGTAGTTGTGCCCGGCATACAGCGGAATGGCGATACCCAACCCCAACCCCATGCTGATCATCGCCTGCCAGATGCCGCCGGACAATTGGTTCACGTGAGCGTAAAGCCCCTGGCGCTCCAGCTCCGCAAACACGTCCATGAACCCAAGTACCGTCCCCAGCAAACCCACCAAGGGCGTCACCTGACACAGCGTGGCCAGAAAATGCAGCCGCCGCTCCAACAGCGGAATTTCGATCACCCCGGCCTCCTGCACTGCTTCGCGCACACGGTCCCGCCCCAGGTCCCGGGCCAGGATAGCCGCTTTCACCACCCGCGGCACCGGTCCCGGGGTGGCGTCGCAGATGGCGATCGCTTCCATGACATTGGCCCGCCGGAGCACGTTGCGGATTCCATTCAAAAACTCCACCACGTTGATCTGCGCGCGGTGCAGATGCAGGGCCCGCTCCAAAAAGACCGCCAACCCCACCGCCGCCATCAACAGCAACAGCAGGACCACAGGCCCGCCTTGATTCAGGATCGTCGGTAACACAGGCCCCTTATACGGACGGGCGACCCCCGTTCAAAGTTCAAACTCTGACTCCTAGTGCCTGCCCGCCTCGCTGGGCCCGGCCCGTGGCCCACCTCATCCCGCCGCCTTCTCCTTGACCGGGCCGCTTCTTCACCCGTCGGATTTCGCCTTTCAGCCCCTGGCCCGACCAGCGCCAGCGGCGGTCTTACCGCCCCCGCGCCCCATACGTCAGGCCATAACCCCGCGGAAACATCGGATCGACCGCCGCCTCCGCACTGGCAAGACGTTGGTTGTCCTTCGGCCAAACGCGCGGCAACCGGCCCGTCGGCCGATAATCCCCAAACAACACCTCCGCTATCCCCTGCCCCTCCGTCCCCGGCAACCACGCCGCCACGAACGCATCCGAATCCTCCAAGGCTGAACCCAGAATCAGCGGCCGGCCCGAATAAAGCACGGTCACCACCCGTTTGCCCGTGGCCCGCGCCCGGCGCACCAGCGCACGCTGGTCCTCGGGCAGGTTCAAATCTTTGCGATCCCCCATCATCTCCGCATAGGGCGGTTCTGCCAGCACCACCACGATCACGTCCGCCTCCGTACCTTCGGCCACATCCACACTGTGCGTGACCCGCGTGCGCGCACTGACCGTACCTCGCACCGCCTGCAGCAAGGTCGTCCCACCCCGGGTCACCGCGCCCGTGCTGCCCTGCCAGGAAATGGTCCAACCGCCACACTGCAACCCCAGGTCGTCCGCTGCCGGGCCCACCAGATGCAAATGCCGCACCTGCTTGGACAGCGGCAGGCTCTCCCGCTCGTTCTTCAGCAGAACCAACGACTCCTGCACGCAGCGCCGCGCCACTGCCCGGTGTTGGGCCGACCCCACCTGCCCCAGGTGCCGGTCGCTCGGAATGGGCTGCTCGAACAATCCCAGCCGAACCTTCACCCGCAGGATCCTGCGCACCGCATCGTCGATCCGCCCCTCCGGCACCCTGCCCTCCCGCACCAGCTCTTCCAGCAGACGCAGGAAGTCATGATAGTGGTTCGGCTGGCCCGGGCCGTTCGGGATCATCACCATGTCCACCCCCGCGTTGATGGCCCGTTCGATCGCCTCCTTGTAGCTCGGAGACAACTGATCAATGGCCGCCCAATCCGAAACCACGAAGCCATCGAACCCTAATTCCCCCTTCAAGACCTCGGTCAATAAATACCTGTGCCCGTGCAATTTCACCCCGTTCCAACTGCTGTACGAGGCCATGACCGAACCCACCCCGGCCCGGATCGCCTCGCGGTACGGCGCCAGATGCACCCGCCGCAACGTGGCCTCGTCACACTCGGTGTTGCCCTGGTCCACACCCCCGGTCGTGCCCCCGTCCCCCACGTAGTGCTTCGCACAAGCCAGCGCCGTCCACGGGCCCCTCCGACGGGCACCCTGAATCCCGCGCACCGCCGCAGCGCCCAGTCGCCCCACCAGCTCCGGATCGTCGCTGTAGCTCTCGTAGGTCCGACCCCACCGCGGATCCTGGGCCACCGCCAAGCACGGCGCAAACGCCCAGGGAATGCCCGTGGCCAACATCTCCCCCGCCGTGACCCTGGCCGCCTCTTCGACCAAGCGCGGATTCCTCGTGGCGCCCAGGCCGATCTGATGGGGAAAGATCACCGCACCCAACACGTTGTTGTGCCCATGCACCGCATCCACGCCAAACAACAAGGGAATCTTGAGCCGGCTCTGCAGCGCCCACTGCTGACACTCCACCACCGTCCGCCGCCACGTGGCCGGTTCATTGTCCTCCGGATCCGTGTTGCCGCCACACAGCACCGATCCCAGCCCCAGCCGGGCAATTTCCGAGCGATCCTTCAGCGCCCCCAAGTCCACCTGGGTCATCTGCCCGACCTTTTCCGGCAACGTCATCTGCCGCAGCAACCCTTCCACCCGCGCTTCGACCCCGGCCCCCCAGACCTGGGGAAACCCACCAAAGACCACTATCAGCCACGCGCACAGCCGCACCCATTGGAGGCCTCGCCGCTCCCACGACCGTTGGCCCGCAAACCCGGAACCCGGGCCCGAAACAGGAGCTCTCAACCACACGCTGGACTCGGTTCCTTCCCTTCGCTCCTTCGCCTGATGCATACGGCATCCTTCCCGGGCCACCCTGCCCGGGTCAATTGCTTTCAGGGTCCGGTTGCGCCATCCCTCAGAGAACCATCGTGCCGCTGGGCGAAAGCATGCCGCTGGCCGGCCACGTCCGGTCCAAAGCCGGCAGGCCACCCCGCGTAAGGACCCGCCACTGCAGCCAACAGTCCGCTCACGGCAAGCTATCGATCGGCGGTCCATCCGCTTGCCACCCTCCATCACCAGCCCGAACCATGCGCTGCGGTGATTTTGGCCGAATCCCTCCTCTCCGGCTCCCGGCCGCTCCGTTCCAACGCCGCCCCGACCCAAACAACCCGGGCGCCGTCGGGTTCCAAACCCTTGCCCCCACTTCCGCTGCCTCTGTAAACTGCTTCCGCGGTAGCCGCCGGTTGGCCCACGGCCACCGCACTCATTGCACGCGAAGCGATAAACGGCCAAACCGACCAACTGAACCATCGAACCACTGTTCCAAGCCATCTGGACCTGATTTCCCACCCTATGCCGCGGCCCAAACGCAAGGACAACCCCCAAACACCCGCCACTGCTTACCGGCATCAGGCCAAACGCAAACACATCCCGCCCGCCGGCCTGGCCGCCCAGGGCGAGATCAAGGAAACGCCCAAGCTGCAGTTTGCCTACAACCCGCACCTGCCGCCGGTGCTGCGCTTCGACCCCACGGGCAAGGCCGATCAGTTGCCCGAACTGCTTCGGGAAGCCACACGCCGCCCGCTCAGCCCCGAGGAAGCCCGGCTGCTGGCCGAGGCGTTGCGTAATCACGAGCCGTGGCTCGAGTGGGCCGGTAAACGCGAAAAGAAAAGCTTCGAGGTCGAGCCGGTCGCCCTGCACATCCACGAACGCATCTCGGCCCAGGCCATCCTCAAGGTCGCCGCCCGTCAGGACGTCCAGCGCGATTTGTTTGCCGACCCGCAGCTCGAATACCAGAAAGCCGTTCAGTTCTACGAGCACGACGTGGACTGGGCCAACCGGATGATTCTGGGCGATTCGTTGCAGGTGATGGCCAGCCTGGCCCGACGCGAGGGGCTGGCCGGCAAGGTCCAGATGATCTACCTCGACCCGCCCTACGGCATCAAGTTCGCCTCCAATTTCCAGCCCGAAATCGGGCGACGCGACGTGAAGGACAAGGAAACCGACCTCACGCGCGAGCCGGAAATGGTCAAAGCCTATCGCGACACCTGGACGCTGGGCGTGCACAGCTATCTGAGCTACCTGCGCGACCGGCTCATCCTCTGCCGCGAACTGCTCGCCGACTCCGGCAGCATCTTTGTGCAGATCGGGGACGAGAACCTGCACCGGGTGCGCGCGGTGATGGATGAGGTGTTTGGAGCGGAGAACTTCATCGCGATCATCTCCTTCGTTACGACGGGCGGCCAGTCGGCTGAGCTGCTCGGAAACGTCTTCGACTTCCTGCTTTGGTACGGCCGAGACAGGGCCAGGGCGAAATTCCGCCGTCTCTACATCGAGAAAGACCTTCGAGAGGGAGGGGGATGGGCACACTCTAGGATCGAGCTGCCCAACGGAAGCCGCGAAAATGTTGGCGTTGACGCGGTCAAGAAGCTCTTGGATCGGGGAGAACGTGTCCGTCCGTACTCCCAGGACGGCTTAACATCGCAGGGAGCTACAGCGACAGGAAGCACGCCCTTCCCTTTCCAGGGCCGCTGGTTTCCTTTGCCACAGAATTCTCACTGGAAAACAAACGTCGCGGGGATGGAGCGACTCGCTCGTGCTGGCCGGATTGAAGCATCTGAAAACAGCATTCGTTACACCCGGTTCTTCGATGACTTTCCAGTCCAGCCCCTGACCAACATTTGGGACGACACAAACCGGCCAGGGTACATAGACGCCAAGCGCTATGTGGTCCAGACCAGCGCGAAGGTGATCGAACGCTGCGTTCTGATGACCACCGACCCCGGCGATTTGGTGCTCGATCCGACCTGTGGGAGTGGCACGACGGCGTATGTGGCGGAGCAGTGGGGTCGGCGCTGGATCACGATTGATACCAGTCGCGTGGCGTTGGCGCTGGCCCGGCAACGGTTGCTCACCGCCCGATTCGATTATTACAAACTGCGTAGAAGCGACGTCCCCGTCGCTTCGTCAAGCACTGTCCGCATCACTTCCCCGAGCGGCGCGGACGCCGCTTCTACTAACGCCACTTCTACTGAGTCTGTCTTGCGCAGCTATTTTGACCCTGAGCGGCCCATCGGCTTCGTTCGAGGCAGCAACCTGCCGCACTGGCGCCAGGAAGGCGTGACCTACTTTGTAACCTGGCGCACCGCCGACTCGATGCCGCGGGAGCGGGTCGAACAGTGGCAGCGCGAACGGGAAGAGTGGCTTGCCCAGCATCCGGAGCCCCATTCAGAATCGGAAAAGGCAGAGTACGACCGGCTGTTCTCCGAACGCTGGGAGAAGTGGCTGGATGAATGTCACGGCGAGTGTCTGCTGGCCCGCCCCGAATTGAAGGCGGTGGTCGAGTCGGCTTTGCGTCACTTTGACGGCCAGCGGTATCGGCTCGATGCGTTTGTGGTCATGCCCAATCACGTTCATGTGCTGGTCACGCCGCTCGGGGCGCACCGGCTTTCTGAGATCGTTCAGAACTGGAAATCTTACACGGCGCACGAAATTAACCGGCGCCTGGGGCGCAAAGGCTCGTTTTGGCAAAAGGAGAGTTTCGACCACATTGTTCGCAGCGCTGACGAAATGGAGCGGCTTCGGAAATACATCCGTGACAATCCAAAGCTCTTGGTAGAAGCGACGTCCCCGTCGCTTCCTTGTGTAGATTCGACGTCCCCGTCGCTTCCCCGCCTAGATTCGACCTGCCCGTCGCCTTCCGCAACCGCCGGGTCCAACGCTGCCTGTCAGCCAAGCACCTCAGGCAGTTCATGCAGAGTAAGCGGCGCGGACGCCGCTTCTACCGATTCAGGCGGCGCCGATCCCAGCGGCGGGGTCGCCGCTTCTACGTCATCATCGCCCTCGCAGGGCTTTGTGTACAAGACCGTGCCGCACATCACGCTCCGCAGCATTGCCCAGAACGTGGCCTTAGACGCCATTTTCGCCAAGCACGAGCCCGTGCTGGAGGAAAAGCTCAAGGCGCTCAACGACGCGCTCCGGCTGGTGACGCCCGAGCTGCGTCAGCGGTTGCGCGCCAAACTGCTCGAAAAGGAAAAACGCGAAGGCAAAAAGGCCGTGACCGACGCGGATCGGCGGCGGTGGCTATTGCCCCCGCAGAACCGCGCCAAAGACGCCTACACGACCGTGCCGAACGACTTCGAGGGCTGGTACGAGTGGGAAGTGCCGTTCGATACCGACCCGGACTGGCCGGTGCCGTTGCAGGAGGCGTTGCGGGCGTATCGGGCTGCGTGGCGGGCAAAGATGGACGAGGTCAACGCCTGCATCGCCGCCCACGCCGAGCAGGAAGAGCTGGTGGACAAGCCGGAGATCGTGCGCGGCGTTGTGCGCGTCAGCGGCCCGTTCACGATGGAAGCGGTGATGCCCATCGAAGAGAGCCTGGCCGATGAAACCCCTATCGGCGGCGCGCCGGAAGAGCTGGAGACGTTTGGCGACCCGGAAGCGAGATCCGTGCCGCTTCCGATCCGCGACGGGGACGTCGCGTCCACCAATGCCGAGGCGTACCTGGACAAGATGTTGCGGCTGCTGAAGGCCGACGGGGTGCGGTTCCCGAACAACAAGGTGGCGAAGTTCAGCCGGCTGGAGCCCTTGACCGGCGCGGAGTTTCTGCACGCCGAGGGCGAGTGGACGGCGGAGAACGGCACGGAACGACGTGTGGCGGTGTCGTTCGGACCACAGTTTGGGCCCGTGACAGCCTATCAGGTCGAGAACGCGCTGCGGCAGGCGCATCGGCGCGGGTATGACGATTTGGTGTTTGCCGGGTTCAGTTTCGATGCGGCGGCGCAGGCGGCCATTCAGGAAGACCCGAACCCGAAGGTGCGTTGTCACCTGGCCCACATCCGGCCGGACGTGAACATGGGCGACCTGCTCAAGACCACGCCCGGGGCGCAGATTTTCACCGTGTTCGGCACGCCGCGCACGAAGTTGATCGGGCCGGACAAGGACGGCCTGTATCGGGTGGAGATGGAAGGGGTGGACATTTACGACCCGGTCAACAACGTGTTGTTGCCGACCAGCGCCGACAAGGTGGCGGCGTGGTTTTTGGACAGCGACTACGACGGGCGGACGTTCTGTATCATACAGGCGTTTTTCCCGGACAAGAGCGCCTGGGAAAAACTGGCGCGGGCGTTGAAAGGCGTGGTGGACGAGGCGGCCTTTGCGGCGTTAAGCGGGACGGTGCCGTTGCCGTTTGCGCCCGGCCCGAACCGGCGCGTAGCCGTCAAGGTCATTGACCCGCGCGGCAACGAAGTGATGGCGGTACACCGGCTGGACCGGAATGTCAAGTATGGCTAAGCTTCATGCAGGCTATGAATGAGCGCATCGTGATTGACCCCAAGATCTGCCACGGCAAACCCGTGATCAAGCGGACGCGGATGCTGGTGGCATTGGTCGTCGGCAGCCTCACCGGCCGCATGAGTTTTGAAGACGTCCAGCGGAAATACGACCTGACTCCAGAAGACATTCGGGCTGCACTTAAGTTTGCCGGCGAGCTGGTGGATCAAGAGCAACACCACCCTTTGCCGGTGTGACGCGACCGTGCACTTCCTGATCGACGCGAACCTGCCCCGCTCCACGGCCCAGTTGCTCGCCAGGTTTGGACATGAAGCGACGGACGTGCGGGATGCGCTGCCGGGCAAGACCCCCGACGCGGAGGTGGCCCGCTACGCACAAACCCACCGGCTGGCGCTGTTGACCCGGGATTTCGATTTTGCCGACATTCGCAACTACCCGCCTGCCGAGTACGCGGGGCTGGTAGCTTTAAATCTGCCCGAAGATGCCGTGGCGGCGGTCGTGCTGAATGCGTTGGAGGCGCTGCTGTCGCAGCCAGCGCTGGTCAACCAGTTGCCGGCCGCCTGGCCATTGTGGAACCGGGCCGGGTGCGACTCCGACCCGCCTGAGTTTGAGCGGTCGTGCCGAGCGCCACCCCACCGTCTCCATCCGCCCGCCTGGCTCACACGAGCAAGCCGCCTGGAAGGCCGACTGACCCGCGCGGCAACGAGGTGACGGCGATGCAAACGCTCCGTCAGGGTTCTGCGACAGGATGAGACAACTGGGTCTAATGACGCTCTTGACTTCTGGCGCCGAGACGGCCATCCGTAACATGAATCCGTGGTGGCGAGGGGAATCCCTCGGAGGACTTCCTCCCATGCGGCGATGGGCGTTCGAGCCCTTGCGTCGCCATTACGAACGGGGACTTACTCCGGCGGCGGTGTTGCGCGGACCTCGCCAGATCGGGAAGACCACGCTCCTGAATCAAATCATCGACAGTCTGCTGCAGGAAGGGTTTGATCCGAAGCGGATTTTTCGCCTGCAATTCGACGAACTGCCGTCACTGCGCCGGCTGGAGGAACCCTTGATCGAAGTGGCGCATTGGTACGAACAGCACATTCTGGGCACCACCTTCAACCGTGCGGCCAACGAGGGAAAGCCCCCGCTCCTGGTGCTCGATGAGGTTCAGAATCTGGCAGACTGGGCGCCGCAACTGAAACACCTGCTGGACGTGTGCCGGGTGCGAGCGCTGGTCACCGGAAGCTCCGCTCTGCGAATCGAGGCAGGGCGGGACAGCTTGGCTGGGCGCATCACGACCTTGGAAATGGGGCCGTTGCTGCTTCGGGAAATCGCCGAAATGCGGGGCCTGGGCCACATTCACCCGTTATTGCCGCCCAACGGGCTGGGGCCTCTAAAGGAAAAGAGCTTCTGGCTGGAACTGCGGTCCTTTGGAGAAAGGCATTGCATGCTGCGCCGAGCGGCTTTTGCTGCCTTCTCCGAACGCGGCGCTTACCCAGTGGCGCAAGCCAATCCCCACGAACCGTGGGAGCGATTGGCCGATCTGCTGAACGAAACTGTCATTCGTCGTGCGATTCAGCACGATCTACGCATCGGGCCGCGCGGTCAAAAGCGCGATGAACATTTGCTGGAAGAAATCTTCCGTCTCGCTTGCCGGTACATCGGCCAGTCGCCTGCCCAGTCACTCTACCTCGAGGAAATCCGGCGTGCGATGAACGCGAACATTGGCTGGCAGCGCGTGCTTGCCTATCTGAAATTCCTGGACAGCACCTTACTGGTGCGTCTCATCGAACCCATGGAGTTGCGCCTCAAACGCCGGCGCGGCGCATTCAAATTGTGTTTGTGCGATCACGCCCTGCGCGCCGCCTGGCTGCAGGAAACGGTCCCCCTTACCCCGGAAGCACTAAATGCGTCTCCTCACTTGACCGAACTAGCCGGGCATGTCGCGGAAAGCGTCACAGGTTATTTTTTGCGGTCGATTGTGAACCTCGAGGTAGCTCATTTCCCCAGGCGGCCAACCGAGCCGGAGGTGGATTTTGTCGTGACCGTCGGCGATCAGCGCATCCCAATCGAGGTGAAGTACCGGCGAAGGATCGAGTTCGAGGATACAAAAGGGCTGCGCGCGTTTATGGAAAAAGCTCACTACAATGCACCGTTCGGCGTATTGGTAACGCTGAAAGACGAACAAGCCACTGACGATCCGCGCATCGTTTCTCTCCCACTGTCCACGCTCCTTCTGATGCGGTGAGCCCCCATGGCCACAAGTCGCGAAGACCTCCCCATCCAGCCGGTTAACAAACCGATCCTGTGTTCCCCTTACGAGGAGCCCACGGAGCATTGGGTCTATAACACTGAGACGGGTGAAGCGACGCGATTCCCCGGTCGGCGCCCGGCCAGCTACTGGTTCAAAACGCGCCGCACCGGTGACGCCACGCTCATGCTCAAAGGGTTTGCTGAGGAGGAACGGGACGACTTGCCTCTGGTCAACCGCCTCAGGGCAGACGTCAAACGGTGGCGTGAGCTGGAGTATGAAGGCGCCACGCCCTTAACCAAACAATTGCTGCGGTACTGGGCGCGGGCGGATCGACCGCGCCGGCTGTTTTTCTGCCAGCGCGAGGCGGTCGAGACCATCATTTACCTCAACGAGATTCTCGGTTCAGGCCGCAAACCGCGCTGGAAACCGGAGCTGAGCGTGGAGGATTTTCAGGCCTTGTGCACCGGACAGAAACCTTCCTTCAGCCCCGAAACGAAACTCGGGTTGTACCCGAGTCTGGTGGACATTCCCAAGGAACCCGGACTGCCGCCGCTGCGGCGGTACGGGTGCAAGATGGCCACCGGCAGCGGCAAGACCGTGGTGATGGCCATGCTGATTGCCTGGGCCTTTTGCAATCGGGGCCGGGTCCCCGGGGACGCTCGTTTTCCCAACGCAGCGCTGGTGGTCTGTCCCAACCTCACCATCAAGGAACGGCTGCAGGTGTTGCGGCCGGAACATCCCGACAATTACTACGAGACCTTCGACCTTGTGCCCGCGCCGCTCCGGCCCGAGCTGGCCAAGGGCAAGGTGCTGGTGACCAACTGGCACCTGTTTCAGCCCGAGTCCGAGCACATCGAGGGCGGCAAAAGCTACGCCGTGGTCAACAAGGGCCCAGAAAGCCCTGAGGCGTTCGCCCGGCGTGTGCTGGGCGATTTGGTCGATCGAGCCCCCCTCATGGTCATCAACGACGAGGCGCATCACTGCTATCGGCCCGCCCCGCTCAGTGAGGAAGAAAAACTCACCAGCCCCGAGCGTGAAGAACGCGAGGAGGCCACGGTATGGATTTCAGGCCTGGACAAGATCAACCAGGCCTGCGGGATCCAGTTTTGCGTGGATCTTTCCGCCACGCCGTTTTATCTGGCCGGCAGCGGGTATATCGAGGGCGCACCGCATCCGTGGTTGGTGAGCGATTTCGGCCTCGTGGACGCCATCGAATCGGGCATTGTCAAGATTCCGCGTCTGCCGGTCAGCGATACCACGGGTCGGCCCGAGCCGAAGTATTTTGCCCTTTGGAAATACATCCTTGATAACCTTCAGCCGGGCGAACGGCTGCCCGGGGGCAAACCCAAACCCGAGGCAGTCTGGCGCGAAGCCCAAGATGCCCTGCTCGCCCTGGCCAGTCAGTGGAAGGAACGTTTCGACTACTACCAACAAGCCACTCCCGACAAGGAAAGCATCCCGCCGGTGATGATCCTCGTTTGCGACAACACGGACATTGCCGAGCTGTTCTATCGCAAGATCTCCGGAGAGGAAACGGAGGAAGTGCTGGCGGAGGAAGCCGACAACGGCGAGGAAAACGGAGAGGCAACAAGACCGCTGCAACGGGCTCAAAAGTCCAGAAGGCGGATCACCTACGGCACGGGCGCGGTCTTCCCGGAGTTGCTGGCCAATCGGCCTGACTTCTCCCCCACCCTGCGAATCGATGTGAAACTGCTGGCCCAGGCGGAGAGCGCCGACCCGACCCTGAGCAAAAGCGAGGCCGCCCAGAGATTGCGCGAAATCGTTGCCACCGTGGGCAAACGGGGAAAGCCGGGCGAGCAAATCCGGTGTGTGGTGTCGGTGCAAATGCTCAACGAGGGCTGGGACGCCAACAACGTCACCCACATCCTGGGTTTGCGCGCCTTCAGCAGTCAGTTGCTGTGCGAACAGGTGGTAGGCCGGGGCCTGCGGCGGATGGATTATACGCCCGACCCTGAAACCGGTCTGTTGACCGAGGAATACGTGGACATTTACGGCGTTCCGTTCTCGGTGATCCCGTTTCGGGGCCGACCTACCAAGGCCAAAGCGCCGGAAGACAAACCCAAGAACCATGTTCGCGCGCTGGACGAGCGCAAACAGTACCAGATCCGGTTCCCCATTGTGGAGGGTTTCGTCTTCGATCTGCGCCGCAACCTGATTCGGGCCGATGTGGCGGCGATGGAACCGCTGGTCCTCGAGCCGGACCAGACCCCGAGAGCCGCTTTCGTGAAGCCGCAGGTGGGCTACCAGTTCGGGCACCCCGGTCTGTCCGGCAGCTTCCAAGTCGAGCAACATGACCGGCTTCAGTACTACGCCAGTACGCATCCGCAAACTATCCGGTTCGAAATCGCTCGGCAGGTGGTCTCTGGTTTAACCGAAAGCAGCGGCAAACCAGCCAAGCTGCGACTCATGGCCCGGCACCAGTTGTTCCCGCAGGTGCTGCGGCTGGTCAACGAGTATATCGACACACGGGTCGATTTCCGCGGATGCCACCCCTGCGAACTGGGACTGGAAAAATACTTACGGCGAATTGTCGAACGACTCATCGACGCCATTGAACCTGATGAAACCCGCGGTGAACCCCCGTTATTACCGGTGCTGAACCGTTACAAACCCATTGGCTCGACCGCTCAAGTGGATTTCAAGACCGTACGCCCCTGCATCAGCACCGCCAAAAGCCACATCAATCTCGTGGTCGCCGACACCGAATCCTGGGAACAGGCGGCCGTCTTCCAGCTCGAGGAATCCCCGGCGGTAACGGCTTACGCACGCAATGATCACCTGGAATTCACCATCCCCTACGAGTTCGAGGGCGTGGCCCACAGTTACACGCCGGATTTTCTGGTGCGTTTGATCGACGGCAGCACCGTGATCCTCGAAATTAAGGGCAGGGAGACCGAGGAGGATCGCGCGAAACATCAGGCAGCCCGACGCTGGGTCGCCGCAGTAAATCACTGGGGCAGACTCGGCCGCTGGACCTTTCACGTCTGCCGGGATCCGCAGGAACTGGGGACCGCTCTGGCAGGTCTGCTGCAAGAGCCGGCCACCGAGTCGTTTCGGCGGTAATCCCGGCCTTGCTCCGATTCACCGGAGCCACCCCATCACCCCCGGTAGGCTGGGCGACTGCGCAGAAGGTCGGGCCCAGCGAAGCGGCCGGCCATCTGCCACCGGCTTTCGCCGTAGGAACGGCCGTCAACAGCCAAGAAAAAGCTGCCCATCGGCGTCGTTTGGCATAATCTGCGGGTGGCTCTACCTGTGGCGATGAAACCGCGGAGAAACAACGGCGCGACCCGGAGGCGGCGTGTGCTCGAGCGGGAACTGACCCGCTGGCTTGGCCTGTTGCGGCGTCGCTATGATCCCGACCGCATCATCTTGTTTGGGTCGCTGGCTCAGGGCCAGGTGTGGGACTGGTCGGACGTGGACCTGGTGATCGTCAAGCAGACGGCGCTGCCCTTCTTGGATCGCATTGATGAAGTGCTGCGGCTGCTGGAGCCCCGCGTCGGGCTTGACGTGTTGGTCTACACCCCCGAGGAATTCGACCAGTTGAGCCGGGAGCGACCTTTTTTCCGGGAGGAAATCCTGGCCAAAGGCAAAACCCTGTATGAGCGAAACCGCTAAGCTCTGGCTTGGTTTTGCCCGCGAAGACCTCAGGGTGGCGGAGATGGCCCTGAAGGAGGGCATCTTTAACCAGGTCTGCTTTCACGCACAGCAGTGCGTCGAAAAGTGCCTGAAAGCGCTGATCGAATATCGCGGCCGAGTGCCACCCCGTACGCACAGCATCGCAGACCTTCTGACCGCACTGGACGAACGCGATCGCCGATCCGTCCCTGCGCAGGAATTATTGCGGTTGGACCGGTTCTACATCCCCACCCGCTATCCCGATGCGTTGCCCGGCTCGCTGCCCGAGGGCCTGCCCCGGCAGGTGGATGCCGAGCACGCGCTGAACATGGCTCGCCGGTCTTGGAAAGCTGTCTCTAAGATTCTCAACGTCTCAGGCGCCTCCGATCGAGGCGAACCCTGAACCCTTGGCATCAAGTCGTTCTCCCGCTCGAGGACAGTCGGTAAGGCTAACTGGGGACCGATCTGTTTGCCGAACGGTTCACGCCCGCACTGCCCCTTGCCCGGCCATCCATGACCCGGGGCCTGCGGCTGGCGGCGGCCCCTTCGGGGTGGTGCGGCTGCGTGGAATCGGCCCAACCTCTGCCCCCGCCAAGTTCAACGACGCAACCGGAAAAGGCGACCGGCGGGATGATTGGTTTCGATGACCACTCGTTCCCCGCCACTGATCGTGGGGGCCACCGGGTGATCCGTCCACGGCTGCGCCGGACCCGCTACGGGCCGGTACTGCAACACGTGGTTGGTCAGCGCCACCGGCCAGGCCACGCGGAGGCGGCGATGGGGCAGCGCCTGAATGCTCAGCAGGGGCAACGGCTCCACCCAAATCGCCAGGGCCAGTTGGGCATCGTCCGGGCTCGGGTCCGTGTAGGTACTGGTCAGCCGGGCCTGGTTGGTAAACCACCCGGTTTGCTGTGCCGTCCAGGTCAGGGTCACGCTCACCGGATTGAACTGGCTCAACGAGGGAAGGCTCAGTCGCACGCGGTTGCCGTCCACCTGGACAGACCCCATCGAGGCCGACGCGGAGCGCAACTGCAACGCTGCGGGCCATTCCGCTTCGAACACCACATTCGTGGCAAGGTACGGGCCCAGGTTGCGCAATCCCAACGTGGCGGTGATGTTGCTGCCCGGCCAACTTTGGAGCACCCGGGAAGCCACTTCGAGACGCAGGTCGGAGGTGTAATCCAGCACGAACGGCGTCTCCGAGAAGGCTTGGCCGCCCGGAGTGACGACCTCGATCGGCCCTGTTTGGGCCCCGGCCGGCACGGTGGCCACCAGCGTGGTGTTGTTGGTGGGCGGCTGAAAACTGGCGCTGACCCCGTTGAACCGCACGGCCGTGGTCCCCAGGAAATTGGCGCCCGTAATCACCACGTTGGTGCCCGGCAACCCGCGCACGGGAGAAAAGCTCTGGATGGCCGGCGCGGCATAAAACCATCGGCTACCAGTGTTAGTCGAGCCCCCAGGCGTTACGACTGTGAGCGGCCCGGTGGTGACCCCCGCAGGCACGTAGGCCATCAGGGCCGTGTTCGAAGTAGGAGTGAGAAACGTGGTCGCCAGTCCGTTGAATAGGACGGCCGTCGTGCCCAACAGGTTCTGGCCCGAAATGGTGACGGCCGTTCCCACCGGTCCGTTGCTGGGGGTGAAACCGGTGATGTGGGGCGGCAGATAGAACAGGTCCGTGCTTGCCGCGCTGCCGTCCCTGGTGGTGACGCGGATCGGACCTGTGGTGGCTCCAGCGGGCACGGTCACGGTCAGCCGGTCAAAACTCTTTTGCGAGATGGTGGCCGTCGCTTCGCCGAACCGCACAGTGACCGGGTCGACGTCCAAGTTGGATCCCTCGAGGATCACCACCGTGCCAGGGGGGCCGGCGGCAGGACTAAAGCGGGTGAGGCTTGGTTGGACGGTGAACGAAGCGGATGAGAAAGACACGCCGCCCGGGGTGGTCACCTGAATCGGACCGGTGCGTGCGCCGACAGGGACCACCGCGCGCAGGATCGTGTTGGTGGTCGGGGTTTCGAACGATGCACTCATGCCGTTAAATCGTACGTCGGTGGTACCCCGAAGATTCTTCCCGTACACGGTGACCAGCGTGCCCGGTTGACCGTTGGTCGGATCGAACCGTTCGATGGTCGGTGGGAGGTAGAAGGAACCAGCACTGACATTGGTTCCCACACCTGCCCGGCCGACGGCGATCGGGCCGGTGCTGGCCCCCGCCGGCACGTTCACCTCAATCAGGGTGTCGCTGGCCACGAAAAACCCAGCCGCCGGCACGCCGTTGAACTGGACTGTGGTGGCCCCGGTGAATTGGACGCCCTCGATCCTGACCAACGTCCCCACGTTCCCGTGGGTGGGGGAAAAGCCGGTGATATACGGGCCGGGCCCAATGACCGTGAACGGTCGGGGGCTATAGACCCAGCCCCGACCCTGTTTGGCAATGCGGATGTAATCCGTGGTGGCGCCCACCGGCACCACGGCCACCAACTGATTGTCCGCAGTCACGCTAAATTGTGCGGGCCGCGTGCCAAACTGGACTGCGGCGACCGGATCCACCGCGGTGCCGGTATAGTAAAAGCCGGTGCCGTACAAGGTGACCCACGTGCCCGGTTGGCCGAAGGCAGGAGAGAAATCGGTAATGACCTGGGCCTGCAGCAGCGGGCCCACCAGCGCCCCCAGCAGTGCCAAACCCGTCCAGAGCCGTCTCGTTCGCTGAAGCATTGCCGTCACGTTCCAAACCTGGCCCGGCCGCGCGCCGCACCCCACCCAGCAGAACCCCTGCGAGCATCGGTACCCCAATCCGGTAAGCAAGGCAACCCGGAAACCTCGGGCCGCCGTGGGGCAATGTTGGACTCCCTGCGCTGCTGCGACTGCGAACCGTGGCAGCGAAGTCGCGAAGGGCTTCGAGTACACCGGTCTGCTGCGCTTCGGTTGGCGCAGGCAGATCATCGTGCTGGGGCTCCTGCGGTAAAGTGTCCCGGGCAACACTATGGCGCCACAGGCTGGATAACTCGGCAGCCGCGGAAACCTCGCCCGCCAGATGCGCCCCCCCGGCCCTGTATCACCCGGGAATGATCGAGCGTCTGCTAATCGGGGACGGAGCAGTTGACACCCCAGTGTCGGCCCGGCGGTTTCTGTGCGTCCCAAACGCCGCTTTCAGAGGTCAGTGGCAAGTCGCTCGGATGCTGGTGCCGATGGAGCCAACGCTGATCCAACCCGGACAATTTAGGTCTGTGGAGGGTGCATTTCACTGGACGGATGGAGGAGTGCGAGTCTTGCGGCGAATCAGGCTTTTTGACCGGCAAACACATCCTCGAGCACGGCGGGCCCCCGGAAACTGGGCGGTTTGGGAAAACCGAGAGATGCCTGCTGCAGGAGCGGCCCCGGCTGTTCGATTGCCAAGGGCAGGGCGAAGCGCCACATTGGCATCGGCACATGGGTCGAGTGGCCAAGAACCAGTGGGATTTCGGAGACCTTTTCTCCGCGGAGCAGACGCGCCGTGTTTGGACGGTGAGCGAGCTGACCGGCCACATCCGGAGACTGCTAGAGCAGCAGGTGGGGCAGGTGTGGGTCAGCGGTGAGATCAGCAACCTGCGTGTTCAGAGCTCCGGCCACATCTACTTCACGCTCAAAGATGCCACGGCGCAGATTGCCTGTGTGTTGTTCCGGAGCGAGGCAGCCGGTCGGCGCGACCTGTTGTCGGATGGCCAAAAGGTTCTGGTCCTGGGCGACCTGACGGTGTACGAGCCGCGGGGCCAGTATCAACTGGTGGTCCGCGCCCTGGAGTTCCAGGGCGTGGGAGCCTTGCAACTGGCCTTCGAACAACTCAAACGCAAACTGGCGGCCGAAGGACTGTTCGCGCCGGAACGGAAGCGTCCCCTTCCTGCCTATCCTCGTCGGATCGGCCTGGTCACCTCCCCGACCGGGGCGGCGATTCGCGACGTGCTGCACGTGGCTGGCCGGCGGAATCCGATGCTGGAGATTGTGCTGGCGCCCTGTCGGGTCCAGGGCGAAGGGGCCGCGGCAGAGATCGCGGCGGCGATCCGTCTGTTGAACGAGTTTGCCCTGGCTCCCGTGCCGGAGTCCGTGCCCAGCCCGGGACCGTTGGCGGAGCCACCGCCGCGGCTGGACGTGATTTTAGTCACGCGGGGCGGGGGCAGTCTGGAGGATCTGTGGGCCTTCAACGAAGAGGTGGTAGCGCGCGCCATCGCCGCATCTGCCATCCCGGTGGTGTCGGCCGTCGGCCACGAGATCGACTTCACCATCAGCGACTTTGTGGCGGATCTGCGTGCGGCCACCCCCAGTGCGGCGGCGGAAATTCTCACGGAGAACGTCTTCGTCAGTCGGGAGTTTCTCCGCCTTCTGCCGGATCGGTTGAGCGATCTGGCGCGCAAGCACCTCCGGGACTGCCGCGATGCCTGGGAACAGTGGCTGACCCGTCTCCGGCGCGCGCATCCGCGCCGCAGGCTGGAGGAGGCCTGGCAGAGATGGGACGAATCGACCGCCCGCATGCAACGGGCCCTGCGCGCGTATTGGAAGGAACGGCACACCCATTGGACGCATCTGGTGCGCCGGCTGCAACAAGTGCGGCCCACCCTACAGATCCAGCACCATCGAGAACGGATGGGATCGGTCGTTCTGCGCCTTCGGGATCGGGTGCGTCACCAGGTACAACACCGTCAACAGCGCCTGGAAACGGCGCGGGCCCGTCTGGTTCTCTTGGGGCCGGAACAAGTCCTGGCCCGTGGGTACTCCCTGACCTTCGAAGCCGGCTCGGGCCGGCTTGTGCGGGACGCCGCCGAGGTCCGGCCCGGGCAGCAACTGCGTACGCGCCTGCACAAGGGCGAGGTCCGAAGCCGCGTGGAGGCGACCGATTCCACCCCACCCCCGGCGGGACCGTAGTTGCCGAGAGGGCGACCAGCTTGACCGGGCTGGCGGCGAGGCCTCTCTGTTTGGCGACGTTCTCTCCAGCGACGGTTCTCTCCAAAGCCGGCCTGCTGCCGAGGGCCCGGGTTGATTGATTTCCGGGATTCGGCGTGGATGTCGAAGGACAGATCTTCTGCGCATGCGTCGGAGCCGGAGGAGGCGTGTCTCTTCTACCAGAGCGCAACGCGCTCCCCAAAACGCGGCCCGCTCCAACACCGGCACATTTCCCTTTCTGAGCGGTCGCGACAGCAAACCCAACAAAAGCCCATTCCCCTTCAACGTTCTGGCGGCTCTGACCGGCACAAATCGCGGGAATGTGGAGGGTTGTTCAACAAGTCAATTGCACCCTTTTGAAGGGGAACCTACCGACTCGAGGGCGGGTTTCGGTTTTCTGCCTGCCACCGGCCACCTCGGTGGCTGCGGGGGGAAGGAGCTCTGCAAGCAGAGCCTTGCGGTCTTCAGGCCGAGGCCGCCTGTTCGGGTTCACCCACCCCCGGGCCGGGGTGGGACTGGTGCCTCCAACGGTGTGTGGGGTCGGGTCCTCAGAAAGTCGTGTCGTGTGTGGGAAGCAGAAGTGGGACGGCAGGTCTCCGGCAGCAGTGCGGTGCTTCGACAGCGCCAGCAAGCTGGCGCACTCCAAACGCTTCGCGACCTCGGAGGTGCCGTGCGGACATGGAGGGACGCGTTCCACCGCGTCCCTTGGCCCGGGTGGAACCGGGCCCTCCACCGAATCCTAACCACCGGCCCGGGGTGTAACCCGGCCTTCCAAGGGGATGCTATCTCCACGGGTGGAAGCAGGGGCGCTTGGGGCTGGAGCTGCAGGAGGGCCGTTGCAGGCAGGGAAACGGTGGCCCGGCGGGGTGGTCCATCTGCAGGAGCACCAGCAGCGGAGGAACGATCGGAGTGCGCAACCGTGCAAGAATGGGCCGGGCCGTGGGGCGGTGGATACGAGCTTGGAGGGAGGATGCGTGTACATTCCAGAGGACCGGCCAGTTTTGGGCTCGGGCCATGGAGGGACTCTGGTGGGTTTGGAGACCCTCTGGTGTACCGGGCGCCGGCGCCTGCTGTGCCCGCACAGCCGCCCCGCCAGCCTGTCCAAAAACTGAAATGCGCCGCCCCAAAAGAATGCGGCTGCCGTGGGCTCGACCTGGAAGGCCGGGCTGACTAGCCTCGCTCCATGCGTACCGAATCCTTGGAGTTTCTGAAGGCCTTGGTCAACACCCCCAGCCCCGTGGGCCACGAGACCCGGGGCCTGCGCGTGTGGTTGGACTATGTGCGGCCCCATGCCGAAGAAACCTTCTGGGACGCCTACGGCAACTGTGTGGCGGTGCTGAACAAGGGCGGTTCGCCCCGGCTGATGCTGGCCGCCCATGCCGACGAGATTGCGTTGGCGGTCAATTATATCGATGAACACGGGTTCCTGTACGTGCGGCGCATGGGCGGGGTGGACGCCGCCATCACCCGCGCGCAACGCGTGGTCATCCACACGCGCAACGGCCCCGTCAAGGGCGTGGTGGGCAACGTCCCGCCCCATCTGGCCAAGCAGGAGGGCGAACCCAAGCCGCCCAAGATTCACGACCTGTTCATCGACATCGGTGTCTCGAGTCGCCGCGAGGCCGAACGGCTGGTCCGCATGGGCGACCCGGTAACTCTGGCGGACGAATTCGAGTTGTTGCGCGGCGATCTGGCGGTGGCGCGCGCATTCGACAACCGGATCGGCACCTTTGCGGTGGCAGAAACCCTGCGCCTGTTGCGGGAATCCCGTGCCGGGCTTCAAGCCGAAGTCTGTGCCGTGGCCAACGTGCAGGAGGAAGTGGGACTCCTCGGGGCACGGCAAATCGCCTATTCCCTCAAGCCGGACGTGGCCGTGGTGGTGGACGTGACGCACGCCACGGACTATCCGTCCGTCAACAAGGCCCAACACGGCGATGTCCGGCTCGGCAAAGGGCCCACCTTGACCCACGGGGGCTGTAATCATCCGGAAGTGGTCGCTCGCCTGGAAGCTGCCGCTCGAAAGGCCCGGATTCCCCTGCAACACGAGGCTATGTCCAATACCAGCGGCACAGACACAGACGCGATTTTTTGGACGCGCGGCGGGATCCCCAGCGCGTTGGTGAGCCTTCCGAACCGGTACATGCATTCTCCGGTGGAAGTCATCCACCTTAAAGACCTCGAGGCCATTCCGCGGCTGTTGGCCGAGTTCGCCAAGTCCCTGAAGCACGGCGAAACTTTCAAAGTAAAACTGGCCTGACCACGCAGGGTGCCCCACGCGGCTGGGACCGGGCAATGGCCCGAGCCGGGACCGATCCGGGCGGGGCTCGTGGGTGGGCAGGCCAAAGCGGGCTGCGATTCGGTGGTCTTCGGCGGAGGACCCCTGTTTTCGGGGCCTTGGGGAATGAAGTGGGGCAAGCGCACCTGTATTCGCCCCGACTTCCGGTCGGTTCCAGTCGGGGCATCGCTCGAGGAAGGTCATGGCTGCGAGGAAAGCCCGGGCGGTGCACTTGCGGCAGGCTTGCCGGCATCCTAAAGTGAAAAGGACCTTGTCATGAGCCAGTTTACGAAGAAATCCTGGACGGCCTGCCCACGTTGCGGTCGCCCCCGGGGGAACGGCATGAGCGGATTTGCCGCCGTTTGCACGAGCGAGTGGCACCGGCCCTGGCCGCCTATCCTGCGGCAAAACTCCTGCAGTGTCGCAGCCGGGTGCAACTGAGCTCTGTGACCACGGTCTGCCCGGATCTGGCCGTGATCACTGCCGCCAATGGCCGACTTTGGCTGGCCGCGGAAGTCATCAGCCCGGCCGATCACCATACCGACACGGTGATCAAAAAAGCCATCTACGAGGAAATGCGACTGGCCCGGCTCTGGATGATCGACCCCCGGTACGACAACGTGGAAGTTTACCATGCCACTCCGTTCGGCCTGGCGCTGCAGTCCATCCTGGCGGGTTCTGAACTGCTGACCGAGAGCCTCTGGCCGGGCTTTCAGATCGCCGTCCACGAACTGTTTGCGCCGTGAGCGCGACTTGGCGGCTCTGGTGGCTCACGATTCTGCTGACCTTGCCTGGGGCCGGGCCGGCGTCGGCTCGGGATTCGGTCGAACGCATCCGCGTGGGCTCTGCAGCCACAGGATTTCTTTCTCAGGCCCAACGGTGAACCGTTCCGCCCTTGGGGCTTCAACTACGATCGGGATCATCGCATGCGGTTGCTGGAAGAATACTGGGAGGCCGAGTGGGGAACGGTCGCCGGCGACCTGGCCGAAATGAAGCGGCTTGGGGCCAACGTGGTACGGATTCATCTACAGCTACCGGCCTTTCTGGCCGGTCCGCTCACCCCCCGTGGCGAGGCGTTGGTTCGGCTGCAGCGTTTCTTACGTTTGGCAGAGCGCACCGGCTTATGGGTGAATCTGACCGGTTTGGGTTGTTATCGGCGGGATCGCGTGCCGGCCTGGTATAACGACCTTTCAGAGGCCGGGCGTTGGGAAAGCCAGGCCGTCTTCTGGCGTGCCGTGGCTCGGGCGGCCGCCCACAGTCCGGCTGTTTTCTGCTACAACCTGATGAACGAGCCGTTCGTGCCCGGGCAGGCCCGAGCGCCGGGTGACTGGCTGGCGGGTGAACTGGGCGGGTTCAGCTATGTGCAGGCCATCACCTTGGATCCAGCCGGCCGTCCCCGGTCGGAGATCGCGCGGGCATGGGTGCGCCGACTGCGAACCGTCATTCGCTCAGAAGACGCCCGCGCCCTGATCACCGTGGGCCTTTTGCCGGAAACGCGGCCCACGGACTCTTTCTTCGGGTTCGATCCGGCGGTGATGGCCGAGGAACTGGATTTCCTCAGCGTCCATCTTTACCCCCGGGCCCAGAAGCCGGAGGAAGCGCGTGCCGTTCTGCAGGCCTGCACAACGGCCAAGCCGCTGGTGGTCGAGGAGATTTTCCCGCTGGCGATGGCCCCAGCGCCACTGATGACCTTTGTCCGCGCACACTGCCACCGCGTCGCTGGCTGGCTGAGTTTTTACTGGGGGCAACCCCCTGAAGAACTGGCCAGAGGCACCACGCAAGCCGAGGCCTGGACGCATGACTGGCTGGTGCGTTGGCAGCTGTTGAGCCGGGACTGCGGGCGCTGAACCCCCGTTGCAGGTCACACGCCGGCGGCCGCAATCCACGCTTTCACCGCTGGGCCGGGACCGTCCCATTGCGCGCCAACCGGCTGTGCCGCCGGCCGTAGACAAAGTAGATGCAGAGCCCCAGCGCCATCCAGACCAACAACCGCGCCCACGTGTCCGGAGGCAGGCCAATCATCAACCAGCCGCAGAAAAAGACCCCCAGCGGACAGACCAGCCAAAAGGCGGGCACACGGAACGGGCGCGGAATGTCCGGATCGGTGAAGCGCAAAGCGAACACGCCGCCACAAACGAGGACAAACGCCAGCAGGGTCCCGATGGAAACCAGTTCACCCAGCAGCCCAATGGGCAGCAGTCCCGCCAGAAGCATGGCACAAAGACCGGTGAGAATGGTCGCCCAGTGCGGCGTCCGGAAGCGGGGATGCACCCGGGCAAACACCGGCGGTAACAGTCCGTCCCGGGCCATGGCGTAAAAGATTCGTGGCTGTCCCAGCATCATCACCAGAATCACCGAGGAAAGCCCGGCCAGGGCACCAATCTTGATGCACACCTTCAGCCAATCCCATCCGCCACCCAGCGAATCGATGGCCACGGCCACCGGCGCGCCCACGTCCAGGCGGTCGTACTTGACAATCCCGGTCAACACCGCGGCCACCGCGATGTACAACAGCGTGCAGATGAACAACGAACCCAGGATGCCGATGGGCATGTCCCGCTGCGGGTGTCGCGCCTCTTGAGCCGCCGTCGAAACCGCATCGAACCCAATGTAAGCGAAGAAAATGACGCCGGCCGCGCGCAAGATCCCTTCCCAGCCGAACTTGCCGGGGCCTTCCGAAGGCGGGATGAACGGAGTCCAGTTTTCCGGGTTCAAATGCGCCGCGCCCACCGCAATGAACATGAGGATCACACCCACTTTGACCGCTACGATGATGTTGTTGAAGAAGGATGACTCTTTGATGCCCAACACCAGCAGGATGGTGATCACGCCCACCACCAGCATGGCCGGCACATTGAGGATGGCCCCGGTGCGGGTCCAACCTTCGGTGAACACCCGCCACAGGTTCCAGCCGGCGTCAGGTGGCACCACGTGATTCCACGGTGCTGCGGTCCACTGCGGGGGAATGTGAATGCCGAAATCGGCCAGAAACGACACCATGTACTCCGACCATCCCGACGCCACCGTGGCCGCAGCAAAGAGGTACTCAAGGATCAGGTCCCAGCCGATGATCCAGGCCATCAGCTCGCCCATGGTCGCGTAGCTGTAGGTGTAGGCGGAGCCGGAAACGGGGATCATCGAGGCAAACTCCGCGTAACACAAACCAGCAAAAGCACAGGCCAGGCCGGCCAACACAAACGAAAGGACGATGGCCGGACCCGCGTAGTTCGCAGCCGCCTTACCGGTCAACACGAAAATCCCTGCCCCGATGATCGCCCCGATGCCCAACAGGACCAGATTCACGGGGCCCAAGGCACGGTGCAGACTTTGGTCGGCTTGAACCTCGGCCTGCAGGTCCTCGACTCGTTTACGCCGGAACAAGCTCATGCGGAAATCCTCGGTCGTTGGCCCTGCTAAATGGCGGGAACCGAAACCACAGTCAAGGAAATGCGCGGCCCTGAAGTTCGTCCCAAGGGTGTCTTCCAAATCCGTATCGGCCTCTGAGGACGTCCACCGGCCTTCATCCTCAGGACTCCCGCCCGCCGGATGACTTGGACAAACCAAGCCCTTGCCGGCTCCGGTCCAGCCGAGCTGGTGCGCCACGGAGAAGTACGGCCCACAGGCGCCGAACAGACCGCGCACTGCCTGCCATGGGGTGGCAACGTTCTTTTCTCAGCCTTGTTTCAGGCGGAGC
>Ga0209809_1000531_pt1 | contig 34967 bp, 33 predicted proteins | sample YNPMSTMetaG_FD_186172 | JGI IMG/M metagenome (GOLD analysis project Ga0209809, IMG submission 186172) | Anoxygenic and chlorotrophic microbial mat microbial communities from Yellowstone National Park, USA - YNP MS-T MetaG (SPAdes) (version 2) ...
AGAGGCCCTTACGGGTCAGCACTGGGGTATCTCAGGGGTCTGTCGCCGGGGGAGCAAGTTCTATGCCCGCAGCGACCTGGAGTTGGACTGGCCGACCCTGCGAAGCCTGTACAAAATCCGCTCCACCATAGAGGAGACCTTCCGGGTCTTGAAGCAGGAATGCGGTTGGGAGGGGGTACAGCAGCAATCCATCCCCGCTTACCGCCGTCATCTCACCCTTGGGCTGCTGGCCTTCATCTATCCAGATCAGCTCAAATCACACCGCAAAACCACCCCCTACAAGTTGCGACGACAGCTCATCTCCGGCAAGCTCAAGGTCAGCGAGCTTGAGCTACAGCGATTTCTCGAAGCTGCGTAACTTCAGAATTAACCCCGTCCATTCCACCGGATCTTTCTGGCAGCTCCCAAGCCCCGCAAAAACCCGCTACCGCTGGCGCAGGATGTAGCGCAAAGCGGCCTCGAGCTGTTCTTTGGGGTCTGCTTCCACCAGATCGGGTTCCACCCCGCGCCCTTCCCAGGTGGGGCCACTGAAGGGGGCCAGGACGCCATTCGCAACCAGGGCCACCCCGCCATCGGGAAAGCAGTAGGGGGTGAGGGCTTCGGTATTGCCCGCGCTGCGGGTGCCAATGAGGTAGGCCCGTCCGGCGTTTTTCAGTGCCCCGGCCAGCCCTTCGGCAGCAGAGTGTACATTGCCATCAATCAGTACCACCAAGGGTTTTTGCGTTTGCGGGTGGCCCAAGAAGGGAGAGGTAGGCAACGGAATGGCTCCTAGGCCCCGGCTCACAATGCGCCAGGGTACGCCCCGCATGAAGACCCCCGCGACCTCGGCCATACGTAGTACCAGCCCACCCGGATTGCCACGCAGGTCCAGCACGTAGCCCCGGGCCCTGGCCTCGTAGCGGCGGATGGCGTCTTGTACAACTCTCAAGCTGGCCACGTCTACCAGGTTGCTGATCCGCACGATGACCACCCCATCGGTAAAGCGCACCTGGGGCGTTTCATAAGGAGATCGGGAGGGCCGGGGAGGTGATGAAGGAAGTGGAGCCGGGTTCGCAGGTTTGTTCGGCACGGAACCCGGTGTGCTAGGGCTGGGGGAAACAGAAGGCTGAGGGGCGGTGGGAAGCAAATCCTGGTCTTTGAAGGGCAGGGAGAGGCAGGCTCCTCCGCCCAGCAGACGCCGCGCCTGTTCGGGGCTCAGCACCCTCGAGTGCCCGTCGCGCAGTTCAGCGTACATATCGTCCAGCAAACGATAAAGTCCCTCCCAGTCCCGCACCTCCCGCAGCTTGAGTCGGTAGGCATCACCCACCGCTTCCCAATTCACTCCGTTGAAGCCGGTATCGTAGTAGCGTTCTTTGACCAGCCTCCAGGCCTGCTCGAGGCGCAGGGCAAAAGCCTGGGTATCCTGGGCCAGAACCAGGCTTCCCAGCAGCATCCACCCCATAACCCAGCCACGCATAGCTGCATGATACGCGACTGGGTCAGGCCCGCTGTGGGCGTTTGCGCTCCTTTGGGAAAAGTGCGCCTAAAAATCCCCACAGCAAACCCCAAACCTCCCAACAAGATCCCTACCAAAGCCAGACGAGAGGGTGCTAGGATTCCTTGCCCTCTTCCAGCCTAGCGAACTCCTCCAAAGCGGCTCTGATACGATCTTGCAGACCTCGAAAACCTTCCACACGGGCTTCAGCCAACAGCTCGAGGGCCTCTTCCACTGTTTCAACCGCATAGATATGAAACTGCCGGGTGCGCACGGCCTCGAGCACCTCGGCGCGTAAGGTCAGGTTGGGAATGTTAGCTCGGGGCAGAATCACCCCCTGGCTGCCGCTAAGGCCCAAGGCCTGACATACCCGAAAAAAGCCCTCCACCTTGGCGTTGATGGCTCCCACCGCCAATACCTTGCCAGTCTGATCTACCGCTCCCGTCACGGCTAGATCCTGTCGCAAAGGGAATTTACCGAGCGCTGAAAGCGCCACCACCAGCTCAGCCAGCCCCGCCGAGTCGCCTTCGATGGAGACGTAATTCTGCTCAAAGGCCAGGCTGATGGTGGCTGGAAGGGGACCGCTCTCAGCATAACGGCTGCGCAGGTAGCCAGCCAGGATCAGCACCGCCTTGTGGAAAATTTGTCCGCCCAGACCGGCCTCGCGGTCTATAGAGACCAGATGGTCGCGGCCTGGGGCAGCCCTTGCGGTTAGCCGGGCCGGGCGGCCCCAGTAGGGAGCCGTCTCGACAACCACCAGACTATTTACCTCACCCACCGCCTTTCCAGTGGTGCGCAAGCTCACGGTACCTTCCCGCACAGCGCGCAGAAACTCCTCTTCAGAAAGGAAGTTACGCTGCTCACGAGCAGCCAGAGCTTTCTCAACGGCCTCAGCGCTGATAGGGCCCTCACCGAGAACCGCAGCTTCCTCGGCCAAGGCGCGGATCTCCACCAGCCGGGCATCCATGCGCTCGCGCTGCTCGGCACTGCGCCGGGCCTCGTCGAAGAGGCGGGTCAGGCCCCCTTGGGTGAGCTTGAAACCCTGAGCCTGGAGCCATCCTCCCAGGGCCACCCGGTTCCCGGGACTGGCCAGCAGGGTGGGCGAGAACTCGACCCGTATGCGAAACAGTTCGCTAAAGGCCGGATCCTCTTCCAGGGCTTCAAAATCCTCGTGGGTGCCCACCAGCATGACCTGCATTTGGATGGGAAAGGGTTCCACCTCGAGGCCCACCGGCGCCCGGGGATCGGTAACTGGCTCAACCTGCCCGTTGCGCAAGGCCCGCTTGAAGGCCTCCCAGGTGCCCTCCCGCCGCAGGCTTACTGCATCCAACACCAAGTAGCCCCCCTGGGCACGATGGACCGCACCAGGGCGAATCAAGCTGACATTGGTGCTCCACACCCCATGATCTGTCACATAGTCCAGCCGCCCAAAAAGCCGGGGGGCGGTGGCATAAGGCTCGTAGACGATGGGGGGTGGGGCGCCACTGCTGGAAGAGGTAAGCAGATTGGGCCGCCACTGGGCCGGATCGAGGGGCTCGCCGGTCTCAGCATAGCGGGCCAAACGGGCCCGTAGGGCCTCGAGGTAGGCCCTGGCCTGGGGAAAGCGTTGGAAAAGTGGCTCGAAGCGGTTGTTCAGGTAATGCAGCGCCCATTCACGGCGCAACCGCCTGAGGGCAACCTCAAGCTCGGCTGCCGCTGCCAGACTGCCCAGGGTAACCTCCTCTAGCCGGGCGCTAAGCTCGGCGGGTGTGGGACCTGGGCCGGTTAGCTCGAGTCTCTCGCCGCTGACCGATAGGGTAAAACCGGCTTCTTGAGCTTCTTTTTGTAGGGCAGCTAGCTGCTGCTCACGTGCTTGTCTGAAGCGGGCCTCGAGCTGGGTTTTCTCCCGTAGAAAAGAGCCCTGACGAAACAGCTCGTCCAGCCGGTTGACCTCCAGCAACAGGCCTTCCACGGCTTCAGCCAGGCGGTTTTCCTCGCCGCTAGGTAGGGTAAGCACCGCCACCTTCCGCTCCGACAGGGGCACGTACAGCAGATCAGGTGGGGTCTCAACAGTCTGGGTGCGCAGATAAGCTAGCAAGGCCTCGTGTTTTCCTAGGCCTGCAGGCCCCACCAGATAGGCGTGGAAACCGCCGCGAATCGCCAGCTCCAGCGCTTCTCGAGCCCGCTCCTGACCAAAAAAGGGACTTGCTGGCGGGAATGAGGCTATTTCCTCGGAATTTTCGCAAAGCGTACGCCACTCCAGCGCCTCGTAAGAAAGCCTCATGCGGGAAAAGTATACTTGCCAGAAAGCTAATGCAAGAGTGTGGACAAAAGCCAAGCCTACCAAGTTCCGGTGCTTTTGGCCCAAAGCCAACCCTGTTATGCTGTTGACAAAGGAGGCAATTACCCCATGTCCAAGCGTGTCCTTGGGATGATTCTCGCGGGGGGGCAGGGTTCGAGGTTATATCCCCTTACAGCTAAACGCGCCAAGCCCTCTGTGCCCTTTGGGGCACGCTACCGCATCATCGACTTCGTGCTCAACAATTTTCTAAACTCGGGCATCTACAGCATCTACGTACTCACCCAGTTCAAAGCCCAGTCCCTGACCGAGCACGTACAACGGCACTGGCGCTTTGGGGGCTTTCTGGAGGATGCCTTCATCCTGCTGGTGCCGGCCCAGATGTACCGCTATGAGGAGCTGGGGCCGGTCTGGTACCGCGGTACCGCCGACGCCATCTACCAGAACCTGCACCTCGTTAACAACCACAAACCCGAGAACGTAGCGATCTTTGGTGGCGACCACATCTTCAAGATGAACATCGCCCACATGCTCGAGTACCACAACGATCACAAGGCTGACCTGACCATTGCGGCCTACCCGGTGTCCATCGAGGAAGCCAGCCGCTTCGGGGTGATCCAGGTAGACGAGCAGTGGCGCATGGTGGGCTTTCAGGAAAAGCCCAAAAACCCCACCCCCATCCCGGGCAAACCCGACCAGGCCCTGGTCTCGATGGGCAACTACATCTTCCGCAGTGAAGCCCTGATAGAGAAGCTCGAGCACGATGCCAAAGACCCCAACTCCTCGCACGACTTCGGCAAGGATGTAATCCCCCGCGCCCTGAGCGAGGGCTACCGCATCCAGGTATACGACTTCAAGCGCAACCCCATCCCCGGCCAAAACGGCCCCAACACTTACTGGCGCGATGTGGGTACCATCAGCGCCTACTTCGAGGCCAGCATGGACCTAATCCAGGTCACTCCAGAGTTCGACCTGTACAACCCCGAATGGCCCCTGCGGGCGGCCAATTTCAACTCCCCACCGGCCAAGTTCGTGCACGAGGCGGGCGCCCGTACCGGGCAGGCCTTCAACAGCCTGATTGCCGGAGGATGCATCATTTCCGGAGGCACCATCCGCGAGTCGGTGATCTTCCGCCGAACCCGCATCAACTCTTATGCCCTAGTCGAGCGCAGCGTACTCTTCGACGAGGTCGAGGTGGGGCGCTACGCCAAGCTGCGCAACACCATCGTGGACAAAAACGTGTTCATCCCGCCCCACACCCAGATTGGCTACGACCTCGAGGCCGACCGGGCCCGGGGTTTTACCGTCACCCCGGAGGGCATCGTGGTGGTGCCCAAGGGCTACAGGTTCTAAGCTCATAACCGATAGCAGATTTATTATGAGCTATCAGCCAATGGACAAGCACCCTGGCAAAGCTTTCTATCTCCTAACGCGCATCTTCCCCGGAGACCGGCTGCCGGGCGGGCGGGCCCCTGCCGCCAAGGTCTATGCCAATCCGCTGGAGTCAGTAGAACTCGCGGAGCCCGCGCGCGACGGAGGACCAGCGGTATGGCGGGTGCTGGCTAGGGTTGCCCCCACCACCCCCAAAGTGGGTGCTTCCATCACCCAGGCCGAGCTTTCGCAGGTGCTGGCCCCGCTGGCGGTACGGCAGGGAGGGCGGGGCTACCCCTCGGCAGGGGGGGCCTATCCCCTCGAGGTCTACTTGGCGGTGCAGCGCCTACAGGACACCTTCCAAGGCATCTACCACTACGCAGCCAAGCATCACCAGCTGGAACAGCTTTCCAGCCGTTTTGACCCCCAGGGTTGGAGGGCCGCCCTGATGGAGCTGGAGGCGGTGGAAGCCACCGCAGCACTGGTGGTGTTTAGCGCTGTGCCAGAACGCTCTGAAGCGGTGTTCGGGTTGCGCGGCTTTCGCTACGCCTTGCTCGAGGTGGGCTATGCGGTAGGCGAGGTCATGGTAGCAGCCACCGCCCTGGGCCTGCAGGCCTATCCCGCCGCCACCTTCTACGACGAAGAGGTGCGCAAACTCCTTTCGCTGCCCGATAACGAGCACCCAGTGGTGGTGCTGTTGCTGGGCCGATAGATCTTGCCCCTCCTCGCAGCGGAAGCTAGGGCCTTCACCTTGGTTCACAGCTATAGGCGGTATGCTTTGCTAAAGATGGACGGGCCAGAAGCGGTTTTCGTCTACGGCACCCTCAAGCAGGGTGAGCGCAATTTTTCGGTCTCGCAGCAGGCCGGCTGGGTACGCTCAGAGCAGGCCTACATCGAAGGCTTCCGGTTGTTTCACATTCCTCGAGGCAAGGGGCGGCCCTACGCCTACCCAGCAGTGGTGCGGGGGGAAGGGCGGGTATGGGGCGAGGTGCAGTGGTTCGCCAACCTGGCCTACGCGCTAGAGCTGCTCGACCGGCTCGAGGACGAGGGCAGCGAGTACCTGCGCATTCCCACCACCGCCTACTGCGAGGGCCCCAACGCAAAGACCTATGAGGTCTGGGTGTACGCTTACCCCAACCTGCAAGCTGCACAAAGCGCCCTGGGCCTCTGGTTGCCCGAAGGGGTCTGGGGAGAACAAGCTTTGCCAGAGTAAAGCCATGAAAGTCGCCTTCGTTGCCTCCGAGGCTTTCCCCTTCGCCAAGGTAGGGGGATTGGCCGATGTGCTGGGGAGCCTACCCCAAGCCCTAAGAAAGCAGGGTCTGGAGCCCACCATCTTTCTGCCCTGGTACTGGGGTATCCAGGGCTACTACGTGGGTGAGGCTTGGTTCAACTTCGAGGGCCAGCGCGAGAAGATTGGCATCGGGCACGCCGAGCACGGTGGGGTGCGCTACGTGCTGGTGGGCTTAGGGGATTTTGCCCGCGACAAGCCCTACGGCTACCCCGACGACTTCCGCCGCTTCGTGCGGTTCGCCCTGGCCACCGCCCTATTGCTGGGCGACTTCGAGATCGTTCACGCCCACGACTGGCAAGCTGCCCTGCTGCCCCTGCTGCGCAACCTGGGCTGGTTCAAAGCCCGCACGGTCTATACCATCCACAACCTGGCCTACCAGGGGGTCTGGGGTTCGCAGGACTTCTACGCCTGGACCGGCCTGCCGGGTGAAACCTACTACGGGGCAGGCCTCGAGCACAATGGCTCAGTCAACCTGATGAAAGCGGGCATCGTGAACGCCGACGCCGTGACCACCGTCTCGCCCCGCTACGCCTGGGAGATCACCACCCCCGAAGGGGGCTTTGGGCTGGACGGCGTGCTGCGTGCACACCATTGGAAGCTTCGGGGCATCTTGAACGGCCTCGACACCCACTACTGGAACCCCGCCACCGACCCCTACCTCCAGCACCACTACGACGCCAGCGACCTCTCGGGCAAGGCCCAAAACCGGGCTTTGCTGCTGGCCGAGCTGGCCCTGGAAGACCGCCCTACCCTGGGGGTGATCGCGCGCTTTGCCCAGCAAAAAGGCATTGACCTGATTGCCGATGCGGTGGACGGCCTAATGGGCCTGGGCATAAACCTAGTGGTGCTGGGCAGCGGCGACGCCAACCTCGAGCGCACCTTCACCTGGATGGCTGCCCACCTCAAGGGTCGTCTGGCCTACGTGCAAGGCTACCACGAAGCCCTGGCGCACCGCATTTACGCGGGTTCTGACGGCTTTTTAATGCCCTCGCGCTTCGAGCCTTGTGGGCTGGCCCAGCTCATCGCCATGCGCTACGGAACCCCCCCGATTGTGCGGGCTGTGGGGGGCCTGTTGGACACGGTGAAGCACTGGGAAACCGGCTTCATGTTCGACACGGCGGATGTGGGCGGTATCCTGCATGGGGTGCGGGAATTCCTCAAGCACCCCGACCGTGAGTCGGTGGCCAGGAAAGCCATGCAGCAGGATTTTTCCTGGGACAAGCCCGCCCTTGAGTATGTGGCCCTTTATCGGCAACTGCTGGGGACGGCTTAGGGCGACACCTTGCCTTCACGCCTTGCAAGCTAGCCATCTGCTCCTGACCGCTCAGGGAGGGGAAGGGTAGTTGACGGTTTTATCCCACTCGTCCACGGTAGAACGGGCCACAAAGATCACCAGCTCCTGAAGACCTCGTGCGGCACACCGGGTTTGATGTAGATAAAGTCGCCCGCCTGGTTGACGACTGCCTTCTCCGGATTCTCGCCAAAGGTGTGCTTGGCTTTACCCTGCAGGATAAACAGCTTCACCTCGAAGCCCTGGTGGATATAGGCATAGGCAATGCCTCCCGGGGGTACCGTGGCCACGTTGATGGAAAGGCCGGTCGAGCCCACGTTTTTAGCGGACATGCCCTGCAGGCCCTTCTAGCTGCGGCCTTTGCGCCCGCTGCAGATCACGCTGATGCCGCCGTGGTCTTCCACCGTGCCCGGATCGGTCTCGGGGATTTATGCCATGCCGTATTTTACCCAGGCCCCGAAACGCACTAGGGCTCGAGCGCCAGCCGCACCAGCCGGTCGAGCAAGGCAGGGTACTCGAGGCCGCTGGCCTGCCAGAGCTTGGGGTACATGCTGGTAGGGGTGAAGCCGGGGATGGTGTTGAACTCGTTGAGGTAAAGCTCGCCCTCGGGCGATAGAAAAAAGTCTACCCGGGCCATGCCCCGCACCCCCAGGACGCGGTAGGCAGCTATGGCCGTGGCGCGAATCCTCTCCGATAGCTCGGCTGGAACGGAAGCAGGCAGATGAAGCTGGGCTTTGCCCGCGGTGTACTTGGTCTCGTAGTCGTAAAACTCAGCCTGGTAGGTGATCTCCCCCACCACGCTAGCCTCGGCCTGGATATTGCCTAAAAGGGCCACCTCGAGCTCCCGCACCCCCTCGATGCCCTGTTCCACCAGCACCTTGCTGTCCCAGGCGAAGGCCTCGGCCAGGGCCCGGCTGACCTCCTGATGGATCCTGACCTTGGAGATGCCCACCGAGGAGCCGGTGTTGGCTGGTTTGACAAAGTAGGGCAGAGGAAAGGGAGGCTTTGGCGCTGGTTCGCCTTTGTAAAGGCTCACCCAGGGCACCACCGGTATGCCAGCCTGGCGCAAAACCCGCTTGCAGAGGTCCTTGTCCATGCACAGCGCCGAGCTGGCCACGCCCGCACCCACGTAGGGCCGCCCTAGCAACTGCAAAAAGCCCTGGATGACCCCATCCTCGCCCGGGGGCCCATGCAACAAGGGAAAAACCACATCGTAATCCAACCAGGGAATGGGGGGCGGGAAGGGGTGTTTACCCTGCGCCACGACCCCGGCCAAGAGCGCTTCGTGCGCGTCCTCCCCCAGCAGCCACTGGCCGTCCTTGGCCATCACGGCCAGCTCGGTGGGGTGGGGCATGGCCGCCAGTACGCCCCGCGCCGAGGAGAGCGAGACCTCGTGTTCGCCGGGGGGGCCTCCGGCCAGCAGCAAGACCCTCAAAAGCCCCTCCTTGCGAAGCGGGTCAGGCAGGTTGGGGGCACCGGGAGTACGATGTGCAAATGACTCATATGGATGATGATACTACTCAAAGATGATGATGGGGCCTCGAGCTGTACTCAAAGGCCCTACCGAATATATCGCACTCCTCACCGACGTTGCCTCCTATCCGGGAGGCAGCTGCGCTGTACAGAACACAGCACTTCAAGATGTGAGCGACTCAATAACCATGAAGAGTGCTCTAGACTGGGGTCATGAGCTGGGTTGTGGTGTTTTTGGCCCTCTTTGTGCTCATCGCCCTGTTTGGCCTGGTCAACTACTGGGGCTACCGGCGGGTCGAGAAAGCCCAGCAGGCCTGGTTTCGTCAGGTGCTGGGTGAGGGGGTGGATGTGGAGCAGTTTTTGCAGTCGGCCCCGTACACATACAAACCCCTCCAGGGAAGCAAGGCCTACGGCATCATAGACAAACGTACCGGTGAGGAGGTCTGCCAGGTCAAAACCCCTGAGGAAGCCGAGGCCTGGATTGTGATCAACACCTTGGTCGAGCGGGGGCAGTTGCCATCGGAGCTGGAAAAACCAAGCTGAGCCAGCCGACCTCTAGCGGCTATCTTGCTGGCACTCCGGGCAGAAATGCGTTCCGCGCCCACCCACCACTGTCTTCACAATCCGCCCCCCACAACCCTTGCGGCTGCAAGGCTGACCGGCGCGGTCATAAGCACGGTGTTGCAACTGAAAGTAGCCGGGCTCGCCGTTCGGCTGCTGGTAGCTGCGGTCGGAAAGGGTAGAACCACCTGCTTCTACCGCCTGTCCCATGACCTCCCGTATAGCTTTGTGCAGCCTCCTGATCTCAGCGGAGGAAAGGGTACAAGCAGGCCGCTCAGGGTGGATCTGGCTCAGCCATAGCGACTCGTCGGCGTAGATGTTGCCCACTCCCGCCACTGCTTCTTGAGAAAGCAGCACCTCTTTGATTTTTCGGGTGGTCCGAGCCAGGGCCTGTTTGAAACCGGCCAGGGTGAAATCTTCCGAAAGCGGCTCGGGCCCCATGCGGCTCAGAAGGCCAATCTCGCGGTAGTCGCCCGCCTCCACCACCCACCACTTTCCGAAGCGGCGAGGGTCGGTGTAGTAGAGGGTTTGGCGGGGCAGGTGCAGGGTGACTCGGGTGTGCCGGTGTGGCTCAAAGCGAAAGCCGCCGGTCATGCCCAGGTGTATGATGAGCTCGAGGTTCTTGTCCAGGTGCACCAACAAGTATTTGCCCCGGCGCGCAATGCCCAGCACCCGGCGCCCTTCGGCCCGTTCGGTGTAGCGGTATCGGGTGGGGTCTTGGTGCAGGAGCTTCTGGATGCGTTGCTCCAGCAGATAGGGCTCGAGCAGACGCCGGGTGGTTTCAACTTCGGGCAGTTCTGGCATGGCTGTATTTGGTTATACCAAAACCCTGCTACAAAACCTCGTGCTACGGACAGCTTCAAGTCAGCGAGCACACACTGCAGGGTTGCGTCCTCACCTAAACTGCTTGCTGGCTATGATTACCGTGTACACAACTTCCTGGTGCCCCGACTGCCACGCTGCCAAGCAGGCCCTGGCAACCCTGGGTCTGCCTTTCCGGGAAGTCAACATCGAGCAAGACCCCAGCGCTTTAGAACTGGTGATGAAAGTCAACAACGGCAAGCGCAGCGTCCCGACGTTGGTTTATGGCGAGCACGCCACCTCGTTGAGTCGATTTTCCATCGGCAAGCTCAAGGCCTGGATCGAGCAGGTGGGTCTGCAAGCAGTCCAGTAAAGCAAACGCTTTGCCACTGCCCAATGGGTTCGCCAGACCCTGTGCCCTTAGCTTCTTCTCGTGGCCTCTACCGTGCTACGAAAAAATTCGAACGCCTCCACCTTAGGTGTCGACAGGGCCTGTGTACCTGATGCGATGCGGTAAGAGGTGACCTCGAGGTCAATCAAACCGCTTTCGGCGCTGCTGGTGAGACGAACGCTGGTTCCCGCTGGCACCCGGAACCAGACCTCGAGTTCCTCCTGCAAGGGCAACAGAAGGGCGTTGTCGGCCAGAGCGCCAGCTTGAATGCCAGACAAGAATATAACACGGGCCTCGCGGGGTTCCTGGATTTCCAGGGTTAGAGGTGCCGCGCGGCCCGAGATGCCCACCCCCAAGGGGTTTTCCACATAAACCTGACCCCTTAGGTGCAGCAGCGAAGGCTCCTCGTGGCCGGCCCAGATGATACCCGAGGTGATGCCTTGGGAAGGGGTGCGTATCCAGCGCACGTGCCGCCCATCCACCTCAAAGCCCGGGCCGAAGCGGGCTTCTTCTAGCAAGGCCAGCTCACTTCCCTTGGCCACCTCACTCGTGCTGGGGGACATAGGTAGGGTTTCGTTCATACCCAGCCAGGCCTTGAGGCCATAGCGCGTCCAGCCGGGCAGGGCGTTGATAAAGGTGCCCCAGTCGGCAGTGTCACCGGCCATCAGGCGGTGGTAGGCCTCGGCCACGCGCTGTTCCTCCAGAGCGCACTGCAAAGCAGCCTGGCGGTGGTACTGCTGGCGTCGGCCTGGCTGCAACCCCAGGTACAGTATCCGGCGGCTGGCATCGTCGGAAAACTGCCACTGGCCTGCATAAACCAACCAGCCGCGGCGCTCGAGCTCATCGAGGTGTGGGGTGGCCTCGAGGGCATCCAGCAGGCCCTGGCTGTAGGGGCCTGGATGTACCGACAGGCGCTCGAGGGCCAGGCGGGCCTCCAGCGAAAGCATCCGCGCCTCGAGCTGGATCTGCGCCCGAACCCGTTGGGGTAAGGGAACCCCACTGCCGATGCGGGGCATGGCCAGCAGCTCGCGCAGGTGGCCCGGCGAGCCGCCCGAGGCCAGAAAAAGCTGGGCTGCCTGAGCAAAGGGCAGGTTCGAGAGGATGGAAGCCCGCGCCTCGGCCCAGGATAAGGGAGGCAGACTGATGTAGCGGGTTCGCTCGGCGGGGTAGCGGCTCCTAAGCTCCAAAATCAGCCTGGGGTCTTCACCATAGGAGGAGCGCTCCACCACCCACAGCCCGTCACGGTCAGAAAGGATGCGCTCTACGGAGACATCCGCATAGGGTGGGCGCAGGTAATGCAGAGCCCTGCCACCCCCACGGGGGCCTTCCAGAAAGGGTATTCCCAGGGCTTTGGCCAGGGCCTGGGCAAAAGCCGTGCGCCCGGAGCCAGGCCGCCCGGTGAGGATCAGCACAGCAGGCAGCGCAATTTGCGCGGCCACCTCTTGTACCAGGCGCTCACGCCCTACAGTGCCGGTGCTGTTGGCCATGAGCTGCGAGCGCTGGCCCTCGAGCCAGGCCCTGAACTCCACCGAGATTTCTTCCAGCCCCTCCATGGGCACTCCTGGCCCGGGGGTACGGTCCAGCGTTACGAAGGGCGGGAGTTGCAGGGGGTCTTCGCCTGCTTTGAACAGGGTGTAGCCCAGGGGGGCCAAAGCCTGGCTCAGGCGGTGCAGTTCGACCCGCAGGTTCTGCGAGGCCGCCGAGTGGCCCCAGAGCAGGTCGGCCAGCACTTCGCGCCGGGTAGCCCCTTCCAAAGCGAGGTAATACAAAATGGCCAAACCCTTGCGCTGGAGCTTTAGCTCACGGCCTTGATACTCTAGCCGGGCCGGGCCCCACAGTTTGAGTTGAATGAGTCCTCCGGTTTTACTCATGCGCGCTCCTTGCAAATCGGGTGCACAACTCGGAATCCTGGCGCCGAACGCCCGCTGCGCGGGGTATTATGAGATGGACTGGCTTTTGGTACCCCGCCAGGGAACGGGCCTTTTCAGGTGGCTAAAGCCACCCCGTCTGGTTTTTTGCCGGTTGCTTCCTCTTCTCAAGGTGTGAACTCCTCCGTTAAACCTCTCACGTAAGTTAACACGCCGAAAGCTGAGCTAGTGTGCGAAATGCACTTCTACGTAACGCCGGCACCCCAAACTGGGTGGCCCGCTACCTAGGTCTTGCCTAAGCCTCCCGCAAACGTTGGAATCTGCTGGATTCTAGCTCTTGCTTTGGCAGAGGCCTGGCACAGCGAAGTCGGCCCAGGCCAAGGCCGCTTTGCACAGGCTAGGCAGCAGCTAAAAATCTTTGACCGCGAGCGGGCCAGGCCCCTACATCACCTCGGGTGCCTCCAGCCCCAGCAGGCCCAGCCCCTGCTTGAGGGTCTGGCGCAGGGCCCTGACCAGTTCCAGGCGTACCCCGCGCAGCCCAGCAGGCGCGCTCAGCACCGGCGTAGCAGGTTTGCCGTCGGGGGTTTTGGCGTTGTAAAAGCTACTCCAGGCCGCGGCCAGCTCGAGCAGGTACTGGGCCACGATGTGCGGCGCTTTGTTGCGGGCTGCGTCTTGCACGGCCTCGGGAAAGCGAAGCAGGGCCTTGGCCAGGGCCACCTCGTATGGGGTGGCCTGGGCGAAGTCGGCTTCTTCCTGCAAAACCCCCTGCTCTTCGGCTTTGCGCAGAATCGAGCCCGCGCGGGCATAGGCGTACTGGATGTAAGGGCCGGTATCACCCTCGAAGCTCAGGGCCTGGTCGTAGCGGAAGTCGATTTGTTTTTTGGCCTCGGTTTTGAGCATGGCAAAACGCACGGCGCCCACCCCAATTTGTTCGGCGGCCTGCTCGGGGCAGGGGTGGTCGGGGTTTTTTTCGGCAATCACCGCGCGCACGCGCCTGACCGCTTCGTCCATCACCTCGTCCACCGAGACCACGATGCCCTTGCGCCCCGACATCTGCCGGCCCTCCAGCAATACCGTCTCGTAGGCCAGGTGGAAGCATTTTTCGGCCAGGTCGTGCCGCCCCTCGACCTCGAGCGAGGCCTGCACCACCCGCAGGGCATGGCTCTGGCGGGTATCCACCACGTTGATGGTCTCGCTGGCCCCACCAAAGGGCATGTGCACCCCTTCGGGGTGCGAGCTGTAAAGGGTGGCGCCGCTGGGCTGGGTATCGTAGGCCACAAACTGGAGGCCTTCCAGCAGGCCCATCTTCCAAAACTGCAGGGCGATGTCCTTAGCGGTATAGGTCGAGGTGCCGTTGGAACGGATGAGCACCAGGTAGGGGTCTTCCAGGCCCGGAATAAAGGCGCTGGTATCCATGACCAGAGCGCCCGCATACTTGCCCTCGCTGGGGCGCAAGACGTAGGGGGAGCTTTCCAGGGCCTGCATGGCCTTACCCAAAAGCCCTTCCCGCACGATATCGGACTCCCAGACCAAAGCGTTATATTCGGCCCCCAGACGGTACATGGTCTGTAGCTGGGCCCGCAGAATTCTGTCTACCTCGCTACGCAGCTCACCCGCCTCCAGGCGGTGCAGCGTGGCCTGCACCCCCTGCTCGATAATGGCTTTTTGTGCTGGGTCTGCCATAGCCTGGTGCAGCCGCACGTAGGCCTGGCCCACCCAGTGGTCGTATTTGACCTGGGCGGGCGCTTCCTTAAGGCCAAAATACTCCAGGGCAAACAGGCTCTCAGCCGCCTGGCGCCCGGTATCGTCGATGTAGTTCATCACCTCCACCTGGCGGCCCACGAAACGCAGGATTCGCGCCAAGGAGTCGCCCAAACAGATGTTGCGCAGATGCCCAACATGCAGCTCCTTGTTGGGGTTGACCGAGGTGTGCTCCAGAAGCACCTTGCCCTCGGCCTTGGGAAAAGGGGCCAGTGGAAGGACAGCCGACTGCACCAGAAAGGCCGGCTCGAGCTCAAAATTAATATACCCCCCCACCACAAAGGTGCGCCTGACCCAGGTAGGGAGCTGGATGTTTTGCAGCAGGTCGGCGGCAATCTGGGGTGGGGCTTTGCGCAGGGTGCGGGCCAGGCTCATGGCCACCGGCGTGCCGTAGTCGCCTTGTTTGTCCGCTGGGGTTTCCTGCACAACAATTTCAGGCCATTCGCTCAAGCCCAGGGCCTCCAGGGCCTGGGCAATGGCTGCTTTGAGCTGGGACTTGATCTCGGGGCGAGAGTCTAACACCAAACTAGGATAGCAGAAAGATTCCCCTGTGCTTCCCCAGACGGTAGCCAGACAGTAGTATGAGCCCGTGAAGCCCATCGAACACCTGGAGTCTTGCCTTCCGGCCATCCTGCAAGACCTCGAGGCCATCGTGACCCTCGAGGCCCCCTCCCACGACCTGAGCGGCCTGGCCAAAGTGGCCGACTGGATTGCCACCCAGTTTGGCCCTTGGGGAAGCCTGGAGCGCGAAGAAACCCCCAACGGCCCGCTGCTGCGGGTACGCATTGCGGGCTCGGGCAAAAAAGTGCTGGTGCTGTGCCACTTCGACACCGTGCACCCAGTGGGGGCCTTTGCCGTGCCCTGGAGGATCGAGGGCGAGCGGGCCTATGGCCCCGGCGTCTACGACATGAAGGGCAACATCGTGCAGCTTTTGTGGGCTTTGCGCACCAACCAGGCCCTGGGGCTAAGCCTGCCCGCGCTCGAGCTCCTCTTCACCCCGGACGAAGAGGTGGGCTCGCCCGCCTCACGCGCGGCCATCGAGGCCGGCGCGCTACGCAACGACCTGGTGCTGGTGCTGGAAGCCCCCACGGGCAGCGGCGACCTCAAGGTGGCCCGCAAGGGGGTGGGCCTGTACCGCCTTACCGCCCACGGTAAACCAGCCCATCAGGGGGTCGAGCCTGAGAAAGGGATCAACGCCATCGTCGAGCTGGCCCACCAGATTCCCAGGGTGGTGGCCCTGCAGGACGGGGAGAAGGGCACCACCCTGGGGCCCAACGTGATCCAGGGGGGCACCACCAGCAACGTGGTGGCGGCCACGGCCTGGGTGGAGATCGACCTGCGGGTCTGGACCTTGTCCGAGGCCGAGCGGGTCGAGCGCGCGCTCAAGGCCCTGCAACCGGTGCTGCCCGGGGCCACCCTCTCGCTGGAGGGCGGCCTGAACCGGCCCCCCATGGAGCCCAGCCCGGCCTCGCTCGAGCTCTTCGAGCGGGCCCAGCGCATCGGGGCCGAGCTGGGGCTACAGCTTGGCCCGGGGCAGGTGGGGGGCGGCTCGGATGGCAATTTCACCGCCGCCCTGGGGGTGCCCACCCTGGACGGGCTGGGCCTGTTCGGCGAAGCGGCCCACCAGCTCAGCGAGAACGTCTACATCCCACAAATTCCCGCCCGCATCGCCCTGCTCTCGGGCCTTTTGCACGAACTGGCCCAATGAAGCTCTCCCCTAGTGCCTAATGGCCTCTCGCCACAAAAGCTGCTCAGCTTACCGGAGGCGCGTGCTGGCCCCAAGTAAAGCGGGGGCTAAACCCAGCTTACCGCCCCAAAGGTGTCCTCGCGGCGGGGGCTGGTGGAAAACATCACCACTGGGGTCTGGGTATAGTCTTCGATAAGCTCGATAAAATGCTTCACGCTCGAGGGCAGCCCCTCGCGGCTGCGGATGCCCTCGAGGTTGCCCCAGCCAGGAATTTCCACATACTTCACGCTGCCGTCGGGGCGGTGCTCGACACCCACTTTAACCACCGGAAAGCCCGAGAGCACATCCAGCTTGGTGAGCACCAGGCCATCGAAACCGTTGACCTCGCAGGCGTATTTGAGCAGCACCAGGTCGAGCCAGCCAGTGCGCCGGGCCCGTCCGGTGGTCACGCCAAACTCACCGCCCTTCTGCCTTAGATATTCGTCTTCTTCACCAAAAAGCTCGGTGGGGAAAGGGCCGTTGCCCACCCGGGTGGCATAGGCCTTGACCACCCCATAGACCTTGTTGATAGCCTTGTGGCTTACCCCAGTTCCAACAATAATTCCCCCCACCGTAGGGTGCGAGCTGGTTACGTAGGGGTAGTCGCCGTAGTTGAGGTCGAGCAAGGTGGCCTGGGCGCCCTCAAAAAGCACCTTCTTGCCCTGCTTGAGGGCCTCACGCAAGAGCTGTCCGGTATCGGCAACATGGGGGGCCAGCATCTCGCGCATCCGGTAGAGGTCGGCCAGGGCTTTTTCAGGGGTGTCCCAGCCAGCCTCTTTGGTCGAATTGGGTTTTTCGGTGAGCAGGGTTTGCACCCGCTCTTTGAGCACCGCCTCGTCGAGCAAATCGCCCGCCCGGATGCCCACCCGCCGGGCCCGGTCGGAGTAGGCTGGCCCAATGCCCCGTTTGGTGGTGCCCACGAAGTTGTTACGGGCCTCTACGAGCTTGTGGTGGGGCAGCACCAGGTGGGCCTTATCCGAGACCAGCACCCGGGGGTTCAGACCCTGGGCCCGGATGTTCTGCATCTCCTCCGCGAAGCGGTAGGCGTCGATGACCATCCCATCGCCCAGCACGCTGGTGGCCTGGGGGTGAATGACCCCGGTGGGCAGGAGGTTCAGCTTGAAGGTTTTGCCCTGGGCCACCACGGTATGGCCGGCATTGGCCCCGCCCTGGTAGCGCACCACAAAGTCGGCGTCCTCGGCGAGGGCGTCGGTTACTTTGCCTTTTCCTTCGTCGCCCCACTGGGCTCCAATAATGGCGATTCCTGGCACGCAATATAGCCTAAGCCCAAAGGCCGAAAGGGAAAAGCCCTTGACTACAAACCAGGCAGCAGCAGGCTGAGGTAAAAGCGTGGCCCAGCCTCCCCCAGGCCCTGGGCCCCACCCAGGGCCAGGCTGCCCCCAGGGGCAAGGTAGAACAGGGTCAGGCCAAGGCGCAGCTCCGCCCCCAGCGAGAAGCGGGCCTGCTCGAGGCGCAAAGGTGAGCCGGCCACCCCCGCATCCACGAACAAAGAGAGGCTCAGGTCGTCGAAGAACACCGGCCAGTTGCCCAGTCCGCGCTCGAGGCTCCAGGGCGGCAAGCGGTACTCGAGCGAGCCCACCAGGGCCTGCTGGCCCCGCAGCTGGCCCGGCGCGTAACCCCGCACTGCCAGGGGCGGCTGGCCTCCAGCAACCAAGGGCAAGGCCCCCAGGTCGAGGCCGTCGTAGGCCAGGGGCGAGGTGGTGAAGCCCCCTCCCAGGCGCAAGCCTATAACATGGGTGGCCTCGAGCGGCAGCCGCATCTGCAAGCCCAAGGCCCCCTGCACGCTATAGCGCCAGTCCGGGCTGCCCTCCCGCACAAAAGCCGTGCTCAGCAGGCTCAGGCTGCTGCGCAGGCGAAAGAGATCGCTGGCCGTGGTATCGGATACCCGAATGCGGGCCGAGAAGGCATGGGTAACTGTATTTTGGAGGGGGTCGAGGGGAGGCTCGAGCAGGTTCGTGCGCACATACTGCAGGTCCAGGCCCCCCTGCGGCGACCAGAACGAAGCACCCACGCTCTGGGCGCTGTCCCGGCCCGCCCCCGCCGCCTGCAGCACCAGGGGAAACCCTAGCCCGGCGTACTGGTAGGCCAAGTTGTAGTAGACCCCACGAAAATTGCTGTCGAAGCCAGCCCCTACCGAATAGGCATGGATGCCCACGGGGTCGGAGGCCGCAAACGAAACCCCCAGCACCGCCGAGAGGCCAAACCCACCCGCCCCGATTCCGGCAGTGGGGAGCCAGTAGAGCGGGCGCAGGTAGTGGAAGGGGTTGTAAGCCTCCCCTTGCGCCGGCTCGGCGGGCTTGAACTCCGGCAGGGGTTCGCGCCCCAAGGCGATGCGCTTCCAGCTAGAAGGATCATAAGGCACCTGGTACAGGTTGTAGCCAGTCTCGTCGTACCCGGTAAAGATGAGGTGCTGCTTGCTGTGCGAAAAGGTGGGCATATAAGCCCCGGTGAGCAGGTTGGTCACCTGGAACACCGCCCCGTCCTCGAGCCGGTAGGCGTACAGGTTGTACACCCGGTTCACATCGCTGCTGTAGATCACGTAGCGCCCATCCGGGCTAAAAACCGGGTCGGCTTCTACGTTTTTGTCCTGGGTGAGGGGGGTCAGGGCGCCAGTTTGCAGGGTGTAGCGGTAGAGGTCCTGGAAGCCCCCGCGCCGCAACAACGAGAGCACCAGGGAGTTACCGTCCGGCGCTACCGCAAACGAGTGCACCACCCCGTCCTGGTGGGGGAAGCTACGCAGGGGCTGGATGCGCTGGAGTTCGATAAAGTACCGGGCCAGCTCGGTCGAGCCGTCCGGAGTGTTTTTGGCCAAAAAGATGCTCTGTCCGTCGGGGGCATAGCGGGCATAATAAACCCGCTCACCGCTGGTCAGGCGCCTAACGCGGCCCTCCAGGCGGTCGTACTGGTAGAGGTCGCTGCCCACAAAGTAGGGGCTGGCCGCCCGGCTGGCGGTGAAGAGCAGGTAGCGCCCGTCGGGCGACCACTGCGGGTACTGGGCTGGGCCGTTCACCAGCTCCCGTTCTTTTCCGTTCACCACCAGCCGCAGCCCGCTGCGCAGGGGTGAGGTGTGGGCGTAAACCAGGCCATTAGCGGAGTCGGTGGGTGCCAGGCTAAAAAACCCCAGCGTGCTGAGCTTTTGCACCGGGGTCAGTCCTGCAGAGCGGATGCGGGCGATCTCACCTTCGAACTGGCTGGGCAACCAGCGCACAAAGTCGGCGTAGATCTGGTCGAGCGAAACCCCAAAGGCCTTCAGGAAAGGCTGGTTGAAGTCCTTGAAGGCCAGCATCCCGGCGTTGGCCTCGGTAAAGCGGCGGTAGGCATCCTCGCCGAAGCGCACCTCCAGGTACTGCACCAGCCAGGCGCTGTAGTTGTAGACCAAAAGGCCCAGGGGGGGCCAGGCGGAGCGGCTGTAGGCCTGGCGGATCTCGTCGAGGGTGGGGAACCTGCCCGAGATGACCATCTGACGCAGCATCATGCGGGTGGTGGCGTCGTTCAGGCGCGACTCGCCCAGCTTTTTGTACTTGAGGTAAAGCACTGTGCCCTCCACAAAAGGAAAGGGCTTAACCGCGCTCTGGGCGGGCAGTTGCCCAAAGATGCGGGTGAGGTCCTTGAGGGGGCCGCGCACCTGCGAGAGGTCGAAGATGTGCGCGATCTCGTGGAAGATAACCGTCTCCCACCAGGAGGAAAGCCGGGGATTAAACAGATCCGAACTGCGGAACTGGCCGGTAAAAATGCCCACCCGGTTGTTGCTGGGGTCGGCGAAGCCGTTGAGGGTATCGCCCACGTCGGAAAGCACCAGGCTGATCCGGCCCAGCGGGGCCTCGAAGTCGGCTTTGAGCAGCGCGTAGGCCTTTTCGGCATAGATGGCGGCCTCGCTGGCCACGCGCTCGAGGCCCGCATGGTAGTGAATGTCGAAATGCTCAGTGCGCAGGGTGAACCACTGTCGGGTGGGATCGAACTGGGCCAAAGCCAGCGAGCCAAGCAGCAAAGCAACAGCCAGTAAGCGCAACATTGGGCCCAGTATAGGCCGACCAGATGAAAGCTGGTGTATAGCGCTGCTCACGTAAAACCCTCCCGCACACGGGAGGGTATCCGTCCCTAACGGATCACCTGCGGCACCACCCGCACCTCGCGGGTCTGGCCCTCGCGCCAGACCTTGAGGTTTACCGCTTCCCCTTGCTTTTTAGAAAGGAGCACGGCCCGCAGGTCGTTGATGTTGTTGATGGGGTTGCCGTCGGCCTCGAGCAGGATGTCGCCGTTCACCCCCAGCTCGATCATCTGCCCGGTACGGAGCTGAAGCTGCACGGTGCGGGTCGCAGGCCGCAGCCCCGCCCGTTCGGCCGGGCTACCGCGCTCGACCTGCTGAATCATCAGTCCGGTATCGGGCAGCCGGTTCTGGCGGCGGATGTTCTCGGGGTACTCGGCCATCGAGAGCAGCGAGAGGGTTACGCCCAGACGGGGCCGGGAACGCACAATCTCTTCGGCGGTAATGTCCTTGCCCGCTTTTAGGTCGTTCAGGTACTGCTTGGCCAGGTTGATGGGAATGGCAAAACCAATGCCCGCCGACTGGGCTGCCCCAAAGGCTCCCACCGAGCTGTAGATGAAGGTGTTGATCCCGATGACCTCGCCACGGGAGTTGAGCAAGGGCCCCCCGGAGTTGCCAGGGTTGATGGCCGCGTCGGTCTGGATCACGGTGGGCACAAAAGCCCCCTTACCGCTACCGCTACCGTCGTTCGGATTGCGCCGGATGGCCGAGACGATACCCTCGGTCACGGTAAACTCTAGGCCGAAGGGGTTGCCCATGGCGATGGCCTTCTGCCCTACCCGCACCTGGTCGGAGTCGGCCAGGCGCATGGGCTTGAGCCTTTCGCGCGGGGCCTGTACCCGGATCAGGGCTATGTCCAGGGGCTCGGCCCGGCCTACCACGCGGGCCGGATAGCTTCTGGGGTCGTTGTGGAAGCGCACCGTGATCTGGTCGGCCCCTTCAATCACGTGGTAGTTGGTCAGAATCAGGCCGTCCTGGTCTATGACAAAGCCTGAACCCGAGCCTTCCTGAGGCCGGGGCTGCAGAAAAGGAGCAAAGAAACCAAAATCGCCGCTGAGCCGCGGCGTAGCCCGCACCGCCACAAACACCACCCCGTCACCGGTGCGCTGCACCACTTCAACGGTGTTGCGTTCGTTCTCTAAAAAAGCCCGGTTCTGGTCAAAAGGCTGTATCTGGGCCTGCACCTGCGGCTCACTCGAGACCGGCAAAGGGCTCTGACTCTTGCTCAGGTTGAGCCAGGCCACCCCCCCACCCACCACCAGCAACAAACCCAGGACGATGGAGCTTCTCATGGACATCTCAAAAACCTCCTCCACATAGTGTAGCCAACCACGGTGAAGACGCCATGAAGTGCAATTATGAAAACACCACCGTCTTGTTGCCGTAGACAATGATGCGGTCTTCCAGGTGCCACTGCACCGCCCGGGCCAGCACGTTGCGCTCGAGGTCGCGCCCCAGCCGCACCAGGTCGGCTACGTCGTGCCGGTGCGAGACCCGGGCCACGTCCTGCTCGATAATGGGCCCCTGGTCGAGTTCTGCGGTCACGTAGTGGGCGGTGGCCCCGATAATCTTGACCCCGCGGGTATAGGCCTGCTTGTAGGGGTTGGCGCCCGCAAAAGCGGGCAGAAAGGAGTGGTGGATGTTGATGATGCGGTTGGGGTAGCGGGCCACAAAGTGTGGGGTCAGAATCTGCATATAGCGGGCCAGCACCACCAGATCGGTGTCGCCCAGCAGCTCCAGCATCTGGGCCTCGGCCTCCTCTTTGCGCTCCTTCTCAACCGGCACATAGTGGTAGGGAATGCCGAAGCGTTCGACCTCGGCCTTCAGGTCTGGGTGGTTGGAGATGACCTGGGTGATGGCGCAGGGCAGCTCGCGGTTGCTGTGCCGCCAGAGAAGCTCCAAAAGGGCGTGGTCGTACTTGGAAACCAAAATAGCCACCTTCTTGAGGTCGGCGGCGTAGGCCATGCGCCAGTTCATCTCGAAGCGGGCCGCCACCCGCTCGGCAAAGGCTTTTTCCAGAATCTCCCTCGAGACATCCAGGTGGGGGGTCTGAAACTCCAGGCGCATGAAGAATAGCCCCCCCTCGGGGTCGGTGGAGTGCTGGTCCAGGTCGGTGATGTTGGCCCCGTGCTCAAAGAGAAAGCCTGAAACCGCCGCCACGATGCCAGGCCGGTCGGGGCAGGTAATCAGGAGCCGCGCCGTGGTGTCGGTCTGCATATCTGCCATAGGCTAAAGGCTTGGGGCCCAAAGCTCAAGGCATAAATACGCCCTCGGCACACTCTTCCGGACTTACTTCGTCGCACACTTAGATGTATGAAAAAGCTATCTACGGGCCTGATAAGGCTACTCGCTTCACTAGGATTCGCCCACCAACCCTTCTGGAACCCCGGTTCACCCACTTTAGAGCAGGCGTATAGGGTTTTGGAGCCCACGGTCTCCAAGGTAGTCACGAGCCAACTGGGCGCGGGGCAGTTGGGCTTTTATGTCCTCGAGCTCTCGGCAGGCTTTGTGCTCGACCTGGGGCTTTTTGTGGGGGCTGCCTGTCCACCTGCCTTTCAACCCCGGATGTGGCTGGTGGGGCCGGGTCTCCAGGGGAGTCAACGCCCACCTTTTGCCATTCCCGAGGGCATGGGGGCCGAGGTATCCGAAGGTGGCTGGCGCGACTACCGGGGCCACGGCCTGGTGGCCCGCAAAGGCCCTGAATTCCGCAGGCGGCTTCCTGGCGGAACGTACTACGTGGTGGTCGAGGCGGGGAACGCAGCCGGCTATTACATGATTTCGCTGGGTGGCTCGGAAGTTCCGGGTGGAACGCCCGAGGGTCGGGCGGCGCTGGGACGGTTCAACCGTTGCAGCTAAAGGTTAGCCTGTACCCGCTACCAAAACTTGGGACACCTAACCCCTAGCACACATCTTTCGGCACGAGCACACAGAGGGCTTCAGAAAGAATGGTGCAGTTCCAACGAGCGGAAGGCTGCCCCAGGTGGTTTTGGCAAGTGGTATGTTGGTAGTATGAAGGTCAAGACTTCTATCACACTCTCCCAAGAGGTACTGGCCGCCATTGATAAGTTGCACCCCAACCGCTCGGAGTTCCTGGAGAAGGCCGCCCGGTCTTACCTGCGTGCGCTTCGCCGGGCCGAGCGGGACGCATGCGACCGCGCCCTGTACGAAAAGTATGCGGAGGAGCTCAACCGGCAGGCCCTGGAATCGCTGGCGGATCAGACCGAAGCATGAAACGCGGCGAACTCTACCGCATCGAAAACCGAAACACCGATGACCCCAAGCGTCGTAGGGTCTACGTTCTGGTGAGCCGCCAGTCCCTGATTGACAGTCCGCACTCCACCGTAGTGTGCGCTCCGGTGTTCTCGAGCTACCATGGCCTCACCACCCAGGTTCCTGTGGGGGTCGAAGAGGGGCTAAAGCACCAAAGCAGCATCCACTGTGACGATCTAACCAGGATAGAAAAAAGCCGCCTGACCCAGTACGTGGGGAGACTATCACCCCAAAAAATGGCTGAGCTTAACCAAGCCCTGGCCATCGCCCTCGAGCTGCCCGAGCCGGACGACTTCGAATCCTAAACCGCTTCGGCCCGCTTGCGCTGGCTGGGGTCGAGCACCCGTTTACGTAGGCGCAGGCTCTGGGGGGTGATTTCCAGGAGCTCGTCGGGGGCCAAGAATTCCAGCGCCTCTTCCAAGGTCAACTTGCGCGGGGGAATGAGCCTTATGTTTTCGTCGGAACCCGCGGCCCGCACGTTGGTGAGCTTCTTGTTGATGTTGACGTTCACGTTCAGGTCGTTTTCGCGCACGTGCTCACCCACAATCATGCCCACGTACACCTCGGTGCCGGGCTCGATGAAGAAATTGACCCGCTCTTGCAGGCGGTAGAGGCTGTAGGCATAGGCCACCCCAGCCTCCATCGCCACCGCCGAGCCGGTGGTGCGGGTTTCTAAACTGCCTGCATGTGGCCCATAGGCGTGGAAGCTGTGGCTCATCACGCCCTCGCCCGCGGTCAGGGTGAGGAACAAGGTACGGAAGCCAAACAGGGCTCGAGCCGGCACGGTGAACTCGGCCCGGATGCGCCCTGATTCTTGCTGCATATGTACCATCTGGGCCTTGCGGCTGCCCAGAACCTCCATCACCGGGCCAAACTTGGCCTCGGGCACGTCCACCACCAGGTACTCGTAGGGTTCTTGCAGCTGGCCCTCGATCTCCTTGAACAAAACGCTGGGCTGCCCCACCGAAAGCTCGTAGCCCTCACGCCGCATGGTCTCCAGCAGCACCGAGAGGTGCAGCTCGCCCCGCCCATGTAGTTCGAAGGTGTCGGGCGTCACCTCAATAACCCGCAAGGCCACGTTGGTCTCGAGCTCTTTTTGAAGCCGCTCCCGGATCTGACGGCTGGTGACAAACCTGCCCTCCCGCCCAGCAAAGGGCGAGGTGTTGGGGGTGACGGTGATGCTGACGGTGGGCTCGTCCACGGCTAAGCGCGGCAAGGCCTCGGGGGCCTCCCGGGCTGCGATGGTGTCGCCAATCTCCACGCCCTCCATCCCGGCAATAGCCACAATGTCGCCGGGGGTTACTTCGTCCACCTCGAGGCGCTCTAAGCCCCGGTGGGTGAAGACCGCCACCACCCTCTGGTCACGCTGGCCGTGCTCGCCCACGATGGTCACAATCTGGTTTTTGCGCACCGTGCCCCGGTGTACCTTGCCCAAGGCAATTTTGCCCAGAAAGTTGGAGTAGTCGAGGTTGGCTACCCGGAGCTGGAAGGGGCCTTCGGCCACCTGCGGGGCTGGAATGTGCTGGAGGATGGTCTTGAACAGGTCGGTCAGGTCAGGCTTGGGGGTCTGGCCCAGCCAGGCCCTACCTTCGCGCCCCACCGCGTACAGGTAGGGGAAGTCGAGCTGCTCCTCGCTGGCCCCGAGTTCGGCCATCAGGTCGAAGGTCTCGTTCAGCACCTGGTCGGGCCGGGCGTCCTTTTTGTCTACCTTATTAATCACCACGATGGGTTTGAGCCCTGCCTCGATGGCCTTTTTCAGCACAAAGCGGGTCTGAGGCATGGGGCCCTCGGCAGCATCCACCAGCAAGAGCACCCCGTCCACCATGCTTAAGGCCCGTTCGACCTCGCCGCCAAAGTCGGCGTGGCCGGGGGTATCCACGATGTTGATCTTCACGCCCTCCCACTCCACCGCGGTGTTTTTCGCCAGAATGGTAATGCCGTGCTCGCGTTCTAGGTCGCCCGAGTCTAGGATGCGCTCGCCACCCTCGTCGTGGCGGGAAAGCGCTTTGGCCTGACGCAGCATGGCGTCTACCAGGGTGGTCTTACCGTGGTCTACGTGCGCGATAATTGCAATGTTTCTGAGTTCCATTGTGTCTCCGGGGGAAGGCTCGCCGAGGCGGGCAACCCTAGTAGTCTAGCGGATGAAGGGGGCTTTGTATATCTTGGCGGCCCGTGCCCCACGCCCCTCCCGTTTATGGAAGAGTGGCTCGAGCTAGAAAAACAAACCGACCAGCGCTACGAATACCTGGTTGGCTTCGTGAACGCCATAGCCGGTGAGAACAGACAACGATATTGTTAGCAACATCACCGAAGCGCTGCGGGCCAGGGCCAAAAGCTGCTACTTTGCTTTTCTATCGATGCGCGTCGCCATTACCCAACTCAACTGCTACCGCTACCCCGACGTGGTGGTGAGCTGCGCCGAGGAACCCCATAGCCACGAGGTTCACCAGCCCTGTTTTGTGGTGGAGGTGCTATCCATAAGCTCTGCTGAACGCGACCGGCGCGAGAAGCTCGATGCCTACTTCAAAATTCCCACCCTGCAAACCTACCTGCGGGTCTCGCAGGATGAACGGCGGGTGGAAGTCTATCAGAAGACCCCCCGGAACCTTTTGTGGAACGAGTGGGTCAACCAAGGAACGATTGAGATTCCCTGCCTGGAAGAAAGCCTGGGCCCAGATCTGCGCCGGGCTCGAGGTGCCGGAGGCCAGGCCGCTGGATTGTTAGCACCTGTGCTAAACAGATGGAACCATTAGCCAAAACAAGGCTCGTCAGTGAGGGGCCTTCTCTCCTCAAGAAAACCCCGTGGTACCAAAGAAGGCGTCTTCGCCTCCTCAAAATAACCTGGGCCCGGTATCTTCGAAGGCTGCGCGACGCTCCGCTGTGGCGCTGGCCCGCTCTGTACTGGCAGTACCGGCGGGCCCTGCGCGATGAGCTATCCCGCATCACCCCCTTGCCGCGCTCGCTGTGGGGTGCAGGATAGCTGAAGTCACTTAAGTCCCAGCAGCGTCTGCGGCCTTCTCGGCCAGCATCAGGGTGGGGATATGAGTATTGCCGCGCACCACCCCCGGCATCACCGAGGCGTACACCACGTAGAGGTTCTCGGTGCCGTAGACCTTCAGGTGCGCGTCCACCACCTGCCCCATGCTGCGGGTTTTAGTACCAGCCGCTTAGGGACCTGAGCTTATGCAGGGGGGTCATCCTTGCCTTTGGGCAAACCCCGCACAAACAGCGCAACCCCCTCCTGCAAAAGCTGTTCGGCTGAGTAACCCGGCATATGCTGGGCGGTCATATAGGCGCCGTGTACGATCGAGGCAAAGATGACCGCCAGGGGCTTGCCATGGCCAGGCGAGACCTGCTCCAACACCTCGGCCAGCTGTTCAATGCCCCGTCGCAAAGCCTCGCGGGCCAGGTTGACGGCCTCGAGGTCACCACCCCGGCGGCTCGAGTAGGCCGTCATGAGGGCGGTAAGGGGCTCTACCTGCCCCCGGTAGACCAGGGCCAGGGCCAGCAGGCGCTGATGCAGGGTACCTGGCTGGGCAAGCACCCGCTGGGTCTCCACCAAACCCTCCTGCAAAAGGGCCTCCAACAGCGCCCGCTTGGAAGTGAAGTGGTGGTAGACTGCGGCTTTGGTCAGGCCTAGGGTGCGGGCTAGGCCTTCCAAACTGGTTGCGGCATACCCCCGCTCTGCAAAAGCTTTGCGGGCGCTTTGCAACAATGCCCGACGAGTATCCATCGTACTGGTAGCCTACGTCCTGCCCTGCTGAATGGGGTGTGGCAAAAGCAACAAAAGCTCAGCAAGGCTGAAAAGGGCTCTGCCAAACACCCCTCGCGGCACACAAAGGCCCGAGCCCGGCATCTCAGAAGGCCTAAAGGTAGAGGCTTGGTATAAAAAGGCTGTTATGGAATGGTGGAAGACCGCAACCATCTACCAGATTTACCCCCGCAGCTTCCAGGATTCGAACGGCGACGGGATTGGCGACCTGCCGGGCATCAAAAAGCGCCTCCCCTACATCCGCGACCTGGGCTTCGACTGCATCTGGCTCTCGCCTTTCTACAAGTCGCCCATGAAGGACTTCGGCTACGACGTGGCCGACTACTGCGACGTAGACCCCATCTTTGGCACCCTGAGGGACTTTGACGAGCTCCTGGCCGAAGCCCACCGGCTGGGCCTCAAGGTCATCATCGACTTTGTGCCCAACCATACCTCCGACCAGCACCCTTGGTTCTTGGAATCCAGAAAAAGCCGCGACAACCCCAAGCGTGACTGGTACGTCTGGCGCGACCCCGCCCCGGACGGCGGTCCCCCCAACAACTGGCAGGCCTTTTTTGGCGGCCCTGCCTGGACGCTGGACCAAAGAACCGGCCAGTACTACCTGCACCAGTTCCTGCCCGAGCAGCCCGACCTCAACTGGCGCAACCCCAAGGTGCGCCAGGCCATGTACGAGGCCATGCGCTTCTGGCTGAACAAAGGGGTAGATGGCTTCCGCATCGACACCATCTGGCTGCTGGTGGAGGATGCCCTCTTCCGCGACGAGCCCGACAACCCCCACTACAAGCCCGGCGACATCGACCGCTTCCGCCATATCCACATCTACCAGGAAGACCAGCCCGAGACGCGCGAGATCGTGCAGGAGATGCGCGCTGTGCTGGACGAGTATCTGGGCGACCGGGTGATGGTGGGGGAAATTTACCTACCCTATCACCAACTTATGCCCTATTACGGAACAGCAGAAAAACCCGGCTGCCACCTGCCCTTCAACTTCCATCTGATTTTCCGGGGCCTGAATAACTGGACGGCAGACAACATCCGTAGCATTGTGGAGGAGTACGAGGCCAGCCTGCCGCCTTTTGCCACCCCCAACTGGGTACTGGGCAACCACGACCAGCCCCGCCTGGCCAGCCGCATCGGGCACGACCAGGCCAGGGTGGCGGCTATGCTGCTTTTTACCCTACGGGGCTCGCCCACCTGGTACTACGGCGACGAGATTGGCATGGTGAATGGGCAGATTCCCCCCGAAAAAATCCAGGATCCCGCCGCCTTGCGCCAGCGCGGGGCCACCGGCGAGCATGGCCTGGGCCCAGGCCGCGACCCCGAGCGCACCCCCATGCAGTGGACACCTTATGCCTACGCTGGCTTCAGCACCTGCGAGCCCTGGCTGCCTATTAACCCCGACTACACCGAGCGCAACGTAGAGGTTCAGGACGCCGACCCCTTCTCGATGCTGACCCTGGTGCGTACCTTGCTGGTGGTACGAAAGGCAACACCAGCCCTTCTGCACGGCAATTACCAGACCTATAAGGCCCCTGCTGGCGTGTTCGCCTACCTGCGAGGGGGCGAGGTACTGGTGGCCCTGAACTTTACTCAGGAGCCCAGGTTGCTTTCTGTGCCTGGAGGAGAGATCCTGCTCTCGACCCACCTGGATCGCTACGACAAGGTGGAGGGGAGGCTCGAGCTGCGTCCTAATGAAGGCCTCATTGTAGCCCTACTTGCCCCCTAAGCATTTCTAGACACAAAGAGCAAGTTGTGGGGCCAGATGAAGAAAAGAAGCCCTGAATAAGGGAACTACCTCGACCACCTGGCTTCCGTACCCTAGGCCCGCTTTCGCGCCCTGCTGGCAGGGCACCTCCAGATAGCCCCCCAGTCGGTGCACGCCTATGTGGTGGGGGAGCACGGCGACTCGGAGGTTCTGCCGTGGTTCTGTGCCCAGGTGGGGGGGCTGGCCCGGCTCACGCGGGCCATTCTGGGTGACGAGAAGGGGGTTTACACGGTGAGCATCTTCACTCCGGAGATGGAGGGGGTGGCCCTTTCCCTTTTCCCTGCCCCGCATCCTGGGGGCGGGAGGGTGGAGGGCACGGTGCATCCCCAGCTGGATGCTGCGGAGCAGGCTGCTCTGCGACAAAGCGCACAGATGATCAAGGCAGCTTTGAGCTTCTGAAAATGGTCATCGGGCTGATGTACTTCCAGGGCATCCTGCTTATTGCACCTCAATACATTGCCTTCGGTTTCATTCATCACCTCCACGCCAATCCCCACACCCACCACGCGGTTTGTGATTTAGCTCTGATCAGCCAAAAAACCGAGCGATGAGATATTCTGGAGTAGAACGAGGTGGATCATGGATAAAGAAAAACTCATCCAGGGGTTGAACGAGGACCTAGCCCACGAGTACCAGGCCATCATTCAGTACACCACCTACGCGGCAGTGGTCTCCGGTATCCACCGCCAGGAACTCAAGGAGTTCTTTTTGGGCGAGATCCAGGACGAGCTCCGCCATGCCCAACTGCTCTCCGATAAGATCACCGCCCTGGGAGGCAAACCTGCCACCATTCCTGCCCCTGTCCCCGAGGCCGAGGATGCCCGGGCAATGCTGGAGGCCATCCTGAAGGCAGAGACTGAGACAATAGCCCGCTACGTAAGACGGATGAAGGAGGCTGAGACCCTCGAGGACTACGGCTTGGCCAATGACCTGCAGGAAATCATCTCCGAGGAAACACGGCACAAGGAGGAAACGGAGAAGCTTTTAAGAGGTGCCTGGAAGGAGTGAGGCCGTCCTGGCCAGACCAGGGCCGGAGGGCCTCGCTTCGACGGGCTTTCCCAGCACTTCCAGGCCCTCGAGCCCTAGCCCCTGAGGACTCAAGGAACCCCAAGCACCACCGCCAGCCCAGTCAGTTCACTGCTGCCTGGGGTAAGGGGGTTTTCGGGTGGGTAGGCCGCTTCCCTGGCGTATCTATGCCAGTGGCCTTCTCGAGATGTGGGGATACGCCGTCTGCTCAGGCGATTGGGGCAGTGCTTTAGGCAGAAGCCTGAGTTATTGTAGAGCTATGACGCGTGTACTCTTTGTCTGCCTGGGCAACATCTGTCGCAGCCCTATGGCCGAGGGCATCTTACGTCGGAAGCTGCGCGAGCGGGGGCTGGAAGGGGCCTTCGAGGTGGACTCCTGCGGTACAGGGGCTTGGCATGAGGGCGAGCCCGCCGACCCCCGTGCCCAGGCCGTGCTAAGCAAGTACAACGCCCATTTTCCCCATGTGGCCCGCCAGGTTCGCGCCGAAGACCTGGCGTATTTCGACCATATCTTTGTGATGGATAAGGAAAACCTGTGGACCCTCGAGCGCATGTTTCCCGCGCACAAGGGCAAAGCCCGCCTGCTCTTAGAACTGAACGGCGGGGGCGAGGTGCCCGACCCCTACTACGGGGGGCTGGAGGACTTCGAGGCGGTTTACCAGATGCTCGACGAGGCGCTGGAGGTCTTCCTGCAAACCCAGGCCCCCTGAATTTTCCTGCAAGCCTCCGGCAAGCGGCCCGGCTTTTTGCGATGATTCGGTAACGGGCATCAATACCCTGATTGGTAGGGGCAAACGGGATAGGCCGTAGAGCATGGCTACGGAAGGCCCAAGGATCTGACCTACATCGAGGAGCAGGGCCACATGGAAGGGGCCCGCTCCGCCCAGGCCAAGCGGCGCCAGACCGACGAGATGAGCGCCCTAGGCTCCGGCAATCACTACCTCAAGGCGCAGCAGGTGACCGCAGTGTACGTCCTGGTGGTAGCGCCCATCTGCTGCCCCAAGCCGACCTGCGTCTGATCTGCGAGGTCTCACACGCCTTCGGCCCCGGTCATCCGGCCCTCCCCGAGGGCTACCGGGCCGTGGGCCAGCCGGTGCTGATTGGCGGAACCATGGGCACCGCCTCGTACATCCTGGTGGGCACCCAGGAGGGCGAGGCCCGCTCGCTGAGCTCCTCCTGCCACGGGGCCGGACGGGCCATGAGCCGCCACCAGGCCCTCAAGCACTGGCACGGCAAGGAAGTGGTGCGCGAGCTGGGCCAGCGGGGCATCATCGTGCGCAGCCCCTCCCCCCGCGGCGTGGCCGAGGAAGCCCCCGGCGCCTATAAAGACGTAACCGCAGTGGTGGACGCCGCCCACGCCGCCGGACTCTCGCGCAAGGTCGCGCGGCTCGAGCCGCTTATCTGCATTAAGGGGTAATCAGCAAGTTCTTTGGGGCCTCATATTGGGTTACGTCACGGGCTTCATCAGGATAAGAAGTGTCTTTGATTTGCTGGGGCCCCCACCTGAAGCTGTGCCAGGAGCTGCCCATGCCTCTGGCGGGCTTTGACCTGCCCTAAACAGAAAGCTTCAGGTGGGGTTCATATAAGCCATTGCAATTGCCTTTCCCACAAAGGGCTTCAATTGGCCCGGCTTTATTGAGACCTGGATAGCAATGGTTTCAACATCAAAAAAATACCGAGCCTGGCTTCACAGACTCGGTAGGGTCGAGAACACGCAGCTTATGGCAGGCTCTTTAGCCACTGCCGGTACTGCTCAATCTCGCGGCTCTGCACGGCGATGACCCCCTGGCAGAAGCGCTTGAGTTCGGCCCTGGCAGCTTTTTGCAAGCACAGCTTGGACATATCCACGGCATCCTGGTGGTGGGGAATCATCCCCTCTAAAAAAGCCCGGTCGGGCGAGCTGCCGTGTCCTGGCATCATGCCCATCAGGGAGGTGTCCATCATGGGCTTCATGTCGGCCCGCATCATCGCCATGTAGCGCTGGCTGGGGGCTACGCCGTACCAGCTTCTGAGCCAGCCGGTAAGCTGGGTAATTTCCTTGTTCTGTACTGCGATAATTTCCTGGGCCGCCTTGCGGATGCGGGCGTCTTTAGAAACTTTCAGGATGGCCTGGGCCATCTCCACCGCGCCTTTGTGGTGGTCAATCATCATGGACATGTAGGCGATATCGAAGTTGCGCCCCTGGAGCTTTTGTAGCTCGGCCATGGCCTGCATGGCCATACTGCCGTGCCCAGCATGGTCGGTCTGGGCCAGGCTCCACCCCAGGAGCAACACCATAAGCATTCCCAAAATTCTCTGCATCGTTTCCTCCCGCACTAAGCAAGCCCCTGCGCCAGCTCTCCCACCGGGGCCGCAACCTTAGGCCCAAACGGCGGCCTAAAAGAACGCAGGCGCAGGGCGTTGGACAGCACAAACAGCGAAGAGAGGCCCATGGCCGCTCCGGCCAGCATGGGCGAGAGCAACCAGCCCGTAAATGGGTACAAAGCCCCTGCTGCCACTGGAATCAAGAGCACGTTGTAGGCGAAGGCCCAGAACAGGTTGAGCTGGATGTTCTTGATGGTGGCCCGCGAGAGCGCAATGGCGTTCGGCACACCCCGCAGGTCGCCCGAGATCAGGATCACATCGGCGGTCTCGATAGCCACGTCGGTTCCGGTTCCAATGGCGATACCCACATCGGCCTGGGCCAGCGCGGGGGCGTCGTTGATGCCGTCCCCCACAAAGGCCACCTTTTGGCCGCTGTCCTGGAGTGCCCGCACGGCCTCGGCCTTGCCGTCGGGCAGAACCTCGGCCTGCACCTCGTCGATTCCCAGCTGGCGGGCGATGGCGTGGGCGGTGCGGGTATGGTCGCCAGTAATCATGGCCACCTTGAAGCCCTGGCGGCGCAAAGCGGCAATGGCCTCCGGGCTACCCTCTTTGATGGGATCGGCCACCGCCAGAATCGCCGCCAGTTTTCCGTTAATTGCGGCGTAGAGGGGGGTCTTGCCCGCATCGGCCAGGCGGGCGGCCTCGCTACCGAAGACCGAGACATCCAACCCCAACCGCGCCATGTAGCGATCAGCCCCCACGTCCACGCGGACGATCCCCTCTTGGGACAGACGGCTATCGCCGCTGTTCACCGGGCGGACGATCCCCGGTTGGGACAGACGGCTATCGCCGCTGTTCACCGGGCGGACGACGCCCACCTGGCCGCTCACCCCGAGGCCGGGGAAAGCCTCGAAGCCCTGCGGCTCGCTGAGCGGTAGCCCCCTGGCCTGGGCCACCTGCACGATGGCGCGGGCGATGGGGTGCTCCGACTTCTGCTCGAGGGAGGCCACCAGCGCGAGCACCTCAGCCTCGTCGAAGCCTGGGGCCACCTCGAGGTCGGTCAGTTCGGGCCTGCCCCTGGTGAGGGTTCCGGTCTTGTCGAGGGCCACCACCCGGGCCTCTTGCAGCGTCTGCAGCGCCTCACCCTTGCGGAAAAGCACCCCCAGCTCGGCCGCCTTGCCGGTGCCCACCATGATGCTCACCGGGGTGGCCAGGCCCATGGCGCAGGGGCAGGCGATAATCAGCACCGCCACGGTGTTGACCAGGGCAAAGGTGAGGGCCTTTTCACCGCCAAACACCAGCCACACCAAGGCCGTAAGGGCAGTGATGGCCAGCACGATGGGCACAAAGACCGCCACCACCCGGTCGGCCAGGTTCTGGATGGCAGGCTTGGAAGCCTGGGCGTTTTCGACCAGCCTAATAATCTGCGCCAGCACGGTGCCTTCGCCCACCGCCGTGGCCCGAAAGGTGAGGGTTCCGTTCTGGTTGATGGTTCCCCCAATCACCCTGTCCCCCTCGGTTTTACGCACCGGGATGGGCTCGCCGGTGATCATGGACTCGTCCACGTAGCTCTGTCCCGAGACCACCACCCCGTCCACCGGGATTTTTTCACCGGGCCGAACCACCACCAAATCGCCTGCCAGCACCTCGTCCACGGGGATTTCCCGCTCGAGCGCCCCCTCCACCACCCGCGCGGTCTTGGCCTGCAGCGAGAGCAGCCGCCGCATGGCTTCGGAGGTGCGGCCTTTGGCCAGGGCCTCGAGGTACTTGCCCAGGAGAATCAGGGTAATGACCACCCCCGCCGCCTCGAAATAAGCGTGGCGGGCCTGCGGGGGAAAGAGGCCCGGAAAGAGCACCACCCCCAAGCTGTAAAAGTAGGCCGCGCTGGTGCCCAGCATCACCAGGCTGTTCATATCGGGCGAGCCTGAGCAGAGGCTCTGCCAGCCGTGGCGGTAGAAGCGCAGGCCCGGGCCAAACTGAATGGGGGTAGCCAGGGCCAGCATCACCCAGTTCAGGCTGCTCATCACGCCGTGCCCAAAGGTGGCCATCAGCCAAGCCTCTAGGGGTGGGAAGAGCATCGGCAGCATGGCGATCAGGAAGAGGGGCAGGGCGAATGCCGCCGAGATGAGCAGCGCACGACGCAGGCCCGCCACTTCCTGGGCGCGGGCCTCGCGCTCGAGGTCGGCCCGGCCCTGGCCCGTTCCCAGCCCCTGCACGCCGTAGCCTGCCTCGCGGATGGCCCGCTTGAACTGGGCCACGCTGGTGCTGGCCGGAAGGTACTTCACCCAAGCCCGCTCGGTAGCCAGGTTGATGCTGGCCTCCAGCACCCCCTCCAGCTTCTTCAAGGCCCGCTCCACCCGGTTCACACAGGCCGCGCAGGTCATGCCGGTCACGCCCAGTTCGACCTCGGCCACCACGGGGGTGTAGCCCGCCTCGCGCACCTTCTCCAGCAGGGCCTGGGAGGTGGTCTTTTGGGGGT
>Ga0209809_1000532_pt1 | contig 34961 bp, 27 predicted proteins | sample YNPMSTMetaG_FD_186172 | JGI IMG/M metagenome (GOLD analysis project Ga0209809, IMG submission 186172) | Anoxygenic and chlorotrophic microbial mat microbial communities from Yellowstone National Park, USA - YNP MS-T MetaG (SPAdes) (version 2) ...
TGGGATTTGATGTGGCTGGTGGTGTGTATGTGTACAAGATAGAGGCTGATGGTCAAGTGTACAGTGGTACGATTGTGATTGCGAGATAAGTCGAAAGGGGCTGCCTTTTGGTAGCCCCTTTTTATTTGAAAGAGAGCGAGGAAGGGGTTTGTGTGTTGGGTACTTATTTATTTCACTTGATTAAAGAGAAGGTGAAATAGGTGAGTACCGTGTGCATCTTTTCAAGGGAGGAAATAAACTGAGACAGGGTGAGAGGCGAATGGACTTTTGCTCCTCATTTATCACACCTTGCCATAAAAAGCCTTTTTCTGTTTCGGATTTTTTAAGGAACAATTGAGGGAAAAAAGTAAGTGGAACTGAAACAGGGAAGAGCACGTGCTTGCAAGGTGAAATAGGTAAGGAGCAGGATGTAGCAAGTTCGTCGTACAAGGTTTTGGGCTGGTTTTTTCCTTTCTAATTGAAAAAAGAACTTTATGAGTGTTATTGTGAAGCAAAAATGCACAAAGCAAGAATTTTTTTTAAAGCAAACGGTTTCTTTTTTGCTTTTTTTCTGGATATGCTGTATAATAAAGCACTAATTAAGGGAATCGTGAATATTTTCAGGGGAGATTGTGGGGCAAATGCAGAGTATTACTGTAGAAGTAAAGAACGAGTACGGCATTCATGCAAGACCTGCCTCGCTTGTAGCAGAGTTGGCAAATAAGTTTCAGAGTGATATCCGTATCACGTTGGGGGATCGTTCTGTTGATGGAAAGAGTGTTATGAGTATTTTGCTCCTCGCTGCTGGAAAAGGTTCCAAATTGGTGATTACAGCAAATGGGCTAGATGAAGCACAAGCTCTTCGTGAACTTAGGGAACTGATTGAGGTTGCCAAGTTTCATGAGGAATAAACATGAGAGGGAGAGTTGCTTTTCTTGTGCTCTTTCTTCTTGGCAGTGTCGGTTTTTGTGAGGTGCAAATCTCCCGTATGTTTGTACGTGGGGAGAATTTTTATATTTCTCTACGGACGTTTCCTCCTCAGGAGCTCAATCCCTTTCGTATGCTGGAAATGAGTGGCTTTTTAGAGGTTGGCTATCATATTCGTGTTTTTAAGAAGGTTGTTTTCCCTGAATTGGATATTTTTCTGACGAATGTTATTATTCGCTATGAAATAGCACGGGATTATCTCAATAGTGGATATGTGGCAGCCATATGGTATGGGGGTGATTTTGCCTACAAGCGATGGTTTGAAATGGATGAAAGTTTGTTGCGTTTTATCTATAGGCTGGATAATTTTCGTGTGTTTACTTTCAAAAATCCGAAAGCGGATGATTATTTTTATTTGGAGATAATTCAGTATTTTGATTCTTCGAAGAATCCAGAGACGAAAGGAGATGTTGTGGGGCCATTCTTTCGCTCTCTTTTTGGTTTGAGATACGAATTTTCTCCAGTTCGAAGCAGGGTGTTTAACAGAGATGGCATCTTTAACGAGTAAGCGCTGGTTGGTTTTTGTTTTTCTCGTTGATCTGATGGTTTCTGGTGTTACGGCATACCTGGGGTACCGATGGATGGTATCTCTTCAGGGAAATGCCACCTTGAGAATCTTTGTTCCTTTGGTGTTGTTTGCTTCTACCTTTCTGGGTATATGGCTTATCTATCGAAGTTTTGTGACTTTTTTGTTTCAACGGAAGGGTATTCGCGGATATAAACTTCGTGGTCGTATTACTTTTCTTTTTATGGGCGTAACCTTTGGGGCGATTATCATTGTTGGGGGAGTAATGTTTTATCTTATTTTGCTCACGGAGGTCAATTTTATCGACAAGGAGTATACTACCGCGGAGAAGATTCTCGCGGGATATCAGAGCTTGATAGCGTACAACAAAGAAGAATTTGAAAAATGGAACAAAAGTCTTCTCCGTTATCAGCCAGATGATGCCCCGGTGGCTTTTGAGTGGAAGGGGACGAACCTTGCCTTTGTGAAGGCAGAGGATGGTGAATTGGTGGGTTTGGTGCTCCAGAATGCAGAGAGTCTTCGTCAGGCTTTTGCCGAGACCAATAAGGAGACTCTTTTTATTGGTGAGGAAAAGGCTTCTCTTATTGTCCGAATGGGGGAGATTTTTTATGCATTGTGGTTGCCGGCACATATTCAGGCTGCCTATAGAACAATCTATAATAGCCGTGATGAATACCAGCAGATGCTCTTTTTGAAGAAATACATAAGGGTTATTACCTTGCTGGTTATTGTGGTGATTTCTGTGCCTATTTTTCTGCTTGCTTTTGCGGTGAGTCTTCGTGTAGCAAAGAGTATTACTGCCAATATTGAAGCCCTTGTCAAGGGGACCAAGATTCTTTCGGTGGGGAATTTGGATTATCGGGTGGAGATTCATTCAGGGGATGAATTGGAGGATCTTGCCAAAAACTTTAACACAATGGCTGAGAATCTCAGTGTAGCAACCCGTCAGATTAAGCGCATGGAGAGACTTGAAGCATGGAAGGAGATGGCAAAGCGGCTCGCTCATGAGATTAAGAATCCTTTGACACCGATCAAGCTCTCTGCCCAGAGGCTCCTCTATGCCTATACGATGAATCGGGATGGTTTTGATGAGGTGCTTGAAAAAACCTCCCATATTATTATTAACGAAACGGAACGGCTGGAGAATCTTGTAAACGAGTTTTCCCGTTTTGCTCGTTTGCCGGATCCCAATATTCTTCCCCACGATTTTCATAAGACGGTGGAAGAGGTATATGACTTTTTCAAAAATGCCTATCCACAGGTGAATGTTTCCTTTGTTGAGAGGGGAGATGTGTCGGTGGGATGGGAATTTCCCTATGATCAGGATCAGATAAAACAGGTGACGATCAACCTTGTTCGGAATGCTTTTGAGGCTGCTTCTGGAGAAAACCCTCGTGTGGAAATTTGTATAGAACGCAAACCAACCTCTGTTGTTCTCAGAGTCTCCGATAATGGGAGCGGTATTCCAGCAGAGATTCAGGACAAGATCTTTGAGCCATATTTTACGACAAAAAAGCAGGGAACGGGGTTGGGGCTTGCTATTGTGGAAAGGATTGTAACGGAGCATCATGGGTATATCTGGTTTGAAACATCCTCTGAAGGGACGCACTTTTTTGTGGAATTGCCGATAAGTACTATCGAGGAGGCGCCCCATGAAGCATAAGATTCTTGTTGTTGATGACGAGCCCAACATTCGGGAAACGGTGAGTGATATTCTCAAGGACACCGGTTATGAGGTGGTGACGGTTGATGATGGTGAGGCAGCCTGTGAAACTGTTGGCAAGGATGATTTTGATGTGGTGATTCTGGATGTGATGCTGCCCAAGAAGGGGGGGCTTGAGGTTTTAGAGTATATTCATCGGGAGTTTTCTCTTTTGCCGGTTGTGGTGATTTCTGGACATGGGAATATTAAGATGGCTGTTGAAGCCATGCGAAAGGGGGCGTATGATTTTATTGAGAAACCCCTTTCTATAGAGAGAATTTTGAGCACCACACGGAATGCCATTACCTACAAAAACCTTTTGTTGGAAAATTTGAGTTTGAAGTCTACGATGAATGTGGCTCCTGTTTTTGTTGGAAGTTCGCCTGCGGTGACGCAGATCCTTTCTTCTCTTCCGCAGATTGCTCAGAGTGATGCCAGTGTCTTGATTACAGGGGAGAATGGAACTGGAAAAGAGGTGATAGCACGATTGGTGCATTATCATTCGAGGAGGAGATATTTCCCCTTTGTTGGTGTGAATTGTGCTGCTATTCCGGAGACGTTGATTGAGAGTGAGCTTTTTGGGTATGAGAAAGGTGCTTTTACGGGGGCAAACAAACAAAAAAAGGGTAAGTTTGAACAGGCGCATCGTGGCACGCTCTTTCTGGATGAAATTGGAGATTTGAGTCTCTCCGCACAGGCAAAGGTTCTTCGAGTGCTTCAAGAGAGTGAGTTTGAACGGGTTGGTGGTAACGAGCTTGTGAAGGTGGATGTTCGTATTGTGGCGGCTACCAATCAGGATCTTGTGGAAAAGATTCAAAAGGGGGAATTTCGGCAGGATCTCTACTATCGTTTGAATGTGATCCCTATTCATTTGCCACCACTTCGAGAAAGGAAAGAGGATATTCCAGAACTGGTGAGGTTTTTTCTCGAGGAGGAGAGTGAACGAGTTCGTCGAAAATTTACCATTAACGATGATGTTTTGGCATTTCTCTCCAATCAACCGTGGAAAGGGAATGTACGAGAGCTCAAAAATTTTATTCAGAGGCTTGTGATTCTCTCTCCTTCGGATGAGATTACGCTTAGCTATGTTCAGCAACAGCTTTTCCCAACGGGGCAGAATCTCTTGCAGGAAGAGATGCGAAGACTCTCGCTCAAGGATGCCAAACGGGAGTTTGAGAAACAGCTCATTCTTGATCGTTTAGCCCAGTATCAAATGAACATTGCCAAGGCTGCAGAGTCGCTTGATATTGAAAGAACCTATCTCTATCGAAAAATGAAAGAGCTTGGCATTATGGAGTTTGAGGGATGAAGAGAATCCTCCTTCATACCTGTTGTGCTCCCTGCATGCTTCCTTCACTTGAGGTTTTGCTGGGGCGAGTGGAGTGGAAGCGTGTGCTTTTGGAAAAGCCGGATTATGAGATTTTTGTTTGGCCATATAATCCTAATATCTCTGATCCGCTTGAGTATCAACGACGAAAAAATGCCATTGTTTCCGTGCTGCAGAAAGCCTATCCAGAGGTGCATCTCGTTGAGGACAAGAGTGAGCAAGACCGAGAGCACTGGCATACGTATGCCCAGCTTCTTAAAAATGAGCAAGAGCGAGGGAAGCGTTGTCTTTTTTGCTATGGGTATAGGCTTTTTCGTGCGTTTGGCATGGCGAAAAAAATGGGTTTGGATGGGGTGGCAACTACTTTGACATTAAGTCCATTGAAGAATACGTTGGCTATTAATCAGATAGGGGAAAGGCTTTCTGTGAGGTGGGGTATTCCCTATATTGTCTCGGATTTTAAAAAGAATGATGGCATGAAGCGTTCAAAGGATTTGTGTCTTCGCTATGGGGTGTATCGTCAAAATTACTGTGGGTGTGAATTTTCGTTGTCTTCGAGGGAGAAGTAGAGGCAGGAAAGGGTGGAAATGACGGCTGTTCGTGTGGTGAGGATACGCTTTCCAAGGGAGACGGTGAAAAATCCCCACTCTTTGGCTTCTGAGGCTTCTTTTTGGGAGAAGCCACCTTCTGGGCCGATGAGGAGATCGATAACGGTGGCGTTTGAGTGGAGGGAGAGGAGTTTTTTCAGTGTTGTGGTATGTTCGAGTTCCCATGGCATGATTTTGAGGCTTTGGGGGTGGAGGAGTTTTGGGATTTCATGCCAGTCGATGACAGAATGAAGAATGGTGGGGGATGTTCTCCCTATTTTTTTGCTGCTTTCGAGGATGAGTCTTTGCCAACGCTCTTTTTTCTCCCCTTTGAGGGTGGATGGATAGATGGTGCGTTCTGAGAGAAGGGGGACGATTTCAGAAACTCCCAGTTCACAGCTTTGGATGAGAATATCTTCCCAGGCAGGATTCTTGGGTAGTGCCTGAAAAAGTCTCACGGAGATGCTGCGTTCGTTGACCATGGTTTCTGAGAGGATGCGACAGAGGACACTATCATCTCGAATCTCGGTGATTTCAAGCACAAGGGCTCTACTTTGGCCGTCGGTTGCTTCGAATCGATCCCCTTTTGATTTGCGTAGGACATGAATCAGATGGTGGGCATCACTCCCGGTAATGGTAACAGCTTCTCCGTGGATTGCTGAGAGGGGAATGAAGAAGCGTCGCATTTATTTCCGTCGCTCCATGAGTTTGTCATAGACAATGTCCGGTGAGAGATCAAAATATCCTAACACCAACCACATATGGAAGAGGAGATCTGCCATTTCCCATCCGATCTCTTCTGCACTCCCATTCTTGGCTGCAATGATAAGTTCACCGGCTTCTTCGCCAATTTTCTTGAGTATGCGGTCAAGCCCTTCTTTGATTTTTTTGGCCACATAGGAATTTTCTGGCATGGTTCTTTTTCTGTCCATGATGACCTGATACACTTCGCTCAGGATAGCGGATTTGTTCTCTTCGGAGATTTCTCCTTCAAGCAGGCTTTGGAAGAAACAACTATATCTTCCTGTATGACAGGCAACACCCTTTTGTTCAACTTTGATGAGGAGGGCATCTCCATCGCAGTCGGCAATAATATCTACAATTCTTTGGGTGTTTCCGGATGTTTCTCCTTTGTGCCAGAGGGCTTGGCGAGAACGGCTGTAGAACCATGTTTCTTTTGTTTCAAGGGATTTGCGAAGGGACTCTTCATTCATGTAGGCGAGGGTGAGAACCTTGCCGGAGGTGATGTCTTGCACAATGACAGGAATGAGACCTTTTTCGTCGAATTTTAGGTTTCGGATATCGATGCTCATACGAACTCCTTATTTGTTGTCGTTTTCGTTATCATCGATGGCTATGCCATAGCTTTCAAGTTTGCGAAGAAGTGTTTTTCTTCCGATGCCGAGGATGCGGGCTGTTTTGGATTTGTTTCCATTGGTGGCATCGAGAGTGGCAAAGATGAGGCGTTTTTCTGCTTCTTCAAGGGTGATGCCGATAGGGAGGGTTATTTGATCGTTGGAGTGCTGTTGGGTGATATTTTGTGGGAGGTCTTCTTCTTCGATGATAGGATGTTGGACGAAGATGACAAGTTTTTCGATGGTGTGTTGGAGTTCACGGATGTTCCCTGGCCAGGGATAACTTTCCAAAAGCCGCATTGCCTTGGGATGGATGCCTTCAATAGGACGTTGATGACGCTGGGTGTAGAGTTTGAGGAAGTGGTTGGCGAGAAGGGGAATGTCTTCTCGGCGTTCACGAAGAGGGGGAAGCTCGATGTGAACAACATTGAGTCGATAGTAGAGGTCTTCTCGAAAGCTCCCATTCTCCACCATTGCCTTGAGGTTTTTGTTCGTGGCGGCGATAATACGGACATTTACGGTGATGGTTTCTTCACCTCCGATGCGTTCAAATCGTTGTTCTTGAAGAACCCGAAGAAGTTTCACTTGAACGAGGGGAGAAATTTCTCCGATTTCGTCAAGGAAGAGAGTCCCTCCATCGGCAAGTTCAAAACGCCCTTTCCGTCGGGATGTTGCACCGGTGAAGGCTCCCTTTTCGTAGCCAAAGAGTTCGCTTTCGAGGAGGGTTTCGGGCAGTGCCGCACAGTGCACTTTGATGAGGGGTCCTTGTCGGCGAGGGCTGTTGAGGTGAATGGTATTGGCGATGACTTCTTTTCCTGTCCCGGATTCTCCTGTCAGGAGGACTGTTGCATCGGTGGCAGCGACCTGTTTGACTTGTTGAAGAACCTCCTGGAATGCTCGAGATACACCGATGATGTTTTCAAAACGGTAGCGTTCGTCGAGGAGGGTTTCTAGGGTTTCTTGGCGCTCTTTGCGTTTCTTTTCTTCGAGGGCACGAGAGAGAACAAGGGTGAGTTTCTCAAGATCTGGCGGCTTTACCATAAAATCGTAGGCACCGAGTCGCATGGTTTCAACGGCTTCTTCTACACCACCATGTCCTGTGAGAATAATGACAGGAGTCTCTTTTGATGGCATCTGTTTGAGAAACTCCATACCAGAGACCTTTGGCATCTTGAGATCGAGGATAACGGCATCAGGACTAAAAGTTTTGAGTTTTTCTAACCCTTCTTCTCCGTTTTCTGCTGTTATGACGAGATAGCCTTCCATTTTGAGTGCTTGCTTCAGGGCTTCACGGATGTTTTTTTCGTCATCGATGACAAGAACCACAGGATCTGGCATTATGACCCACCTTTGAGTTAGTTTGACATAGTATAGGGCAAAGTGAAAAATTTTTCAACAAGAAGATACTCTCTTTAAGAAACGCGGAAGGAATGAGATACGAGAGAAGCTTTTACCTCTTTTTTGTTTTTCACATATTCGTGAAATACGTACAGATGAAGGAACGGTTTGCGAGAAAAATTGTTTAAAATATAGACAAAAACAAAGAAAAGTAGTATAATAAGGGAAATAAAATCCGGGAGGATTTCCTCTATGGAAGGTAAGCTCAAAGAACTCACCCAGAAGATTTACGAAGAAGGTTTGGAAAAAGCCAAGAAGGATGCTCAAGCAATTATGAAACGGGCAGAGGATGAGGCAAAAAGTATTGTGGAAAAAGCCCAGAAAGATGCAGAACAGATGCTTCGCAAGGCTGAGCAGGAGGCTGCCCAGCTAAGGGAACGCACCCTTGCAGAGGTGAAGATGGCGTCAGAGCAAGCGATGGCAAGTCTTCGTCAGGAGATCACCAAGCTTCTTGTTGATTCGGTGATGAAGCCCTCGTTAAAGAACACCCTCTCCAATGAAGATAGAGTAGGAGAGATGATTGTAACACTGGCCAAAAATTGGTCAGCAGAGAAATCAAATGTAGATCTGAATGTTGTTCTTCCTGAGAAACAAAAGGAAAGGTTCCTTGAGTGGTTTCAATCGAATGCAGCAGAACTTCTCAACAAAGGGCTGGAAATTCGGTTTGAATCCAGAATGGAGGGTGGTTTTAAGATTAGCCCAAAAGATGGCTCTTTTCTTCTTTCTTTTACGGAGAAAGATTTTCTTGAGTTTTTCCAGTCGTTTCTTAAACCTCAGGCAAAAGATGTCCTCTTTGGAGGAAAGTAGTGGAGTATTATTACCTGGTTTCGAGTCTCTATGATATTGTGCTGGATGCTGAGAAGGTGGGTAATACCCTTGAAGAAGTTTGGGAGCTCTGTCGTGAAGAGATGACGGAGGAGGACTTTGAGGGACTGAGGCAGCTTTTTCTCTGGAACGATATCGCCAATGCCGTGAATTATGGGAAGGAAAATTTTGTCTATCGTTATCCGGCATACTATACGCAGGAAGAGTTTGAAGAAAACATGAAGGACAGTGATAGTTTTCTTCCTTTTCTTGCCGAGTACTGGTTTTATTATCAGAATGAGCGGAGGCTCTATCCTCAACTTCTCCCCGAAGAAGAGTTAACTATCCTTCTCTATGAGCATTTGGATGAGTTTAAGGATAGTTTTGTTCGTGAATACTATGAGTGGGAAGCCCATCTTCGCAATATCAAGGCTGGAATCGTAGCTCGTCGCACGCATCGTTCTATGGAGAGTGCCATGCTTCCTGTGGGGGAATTTTCTGATCTGATGAGGCGGAGTTCCTCCCCAGACTTTGGTGTGGGAGGGGAGTTTGATTTTGTTGAGAAGGCATCGCAGCTCTATGAGAGTGGGCGATTCCTTGAACTTGAGCTTTTCCTCGATGAGGTGCGATGGAAATGGCTTGAAGCGAGGGTGCTTCTTGAACCATTTTCAGCACATGAGGTGTATAGTTACATTCTTCGATTGGCAATGGTGACCCGCTGGCTTTCGCTCACCTCTGATGAAGGGAGGAAGAAGCTTGATCAACTCATGAAGTCGATAGAATCGAAGATATCCTTTTCACATGAATTTGACATCCACAAAGGGAGGAAATAATGGTCAAAGGAAAAGTTAAAGGGATTATTGCTAACCTTGTATCGGTAGAAGTGGATGGTCCTGTAGGCCAGAATGAGATTGCTTTTATTGTTATGCCCGATGGGAAATTGATGAGCGAGGTTATTAAGATTACCGGAAACATTGCCTATGTGCAAGTGTTTGAATCCACTCGTGGCCTTAAAGTAGGAGCGGAAGTAGAGTTTACAGGGCATATGCTCGAGGTAGAATTGGGGCCAGGGCTTCTTTCCAAAAATTTTGATGGTCTTCAGAATGATTTGGACAAGAAGCAGGGGATTTTCCTTCGTCGAGGGGAGTATACAGAACCCCTGGATCATGAGGCAGTCTATGAGTTCAAGCCACTTGCCAAGGTGGGAGATACCGTTCGGGCTGGAGACTGGCTTGGTTCGGTGAAGGAAAACTGGATCGATCACAAGATTATGGTACCCTTTAAGCTCGAAGGGAAGTGGAAGGTTGTTTCTCTGGTGAATGCCGGCTCCTACAAGGTGAAGTATACCATTGCTGTTCTGGAGAATGAGAACGGAGAAAGGGTTGATGTGACCATGGTACAGCGATGGCCTGTGAAGAAAGAAATTCTCTGCTATCGGGAGAAACCTCGCCCCTTTAAGGTTTTGGAAACGGGTATTCGTATTATTGATACCTTCAACCCCATGGCTGAAGGGGGAACAGGGTTTATTCCTGGGCCATTTGGTTGTGGAAAGACGGTGCTTCAGCATGCTATTTCAAAGAATGCTGAGGCAGATCTGATTCTGATAGCAGCCTGTGGAGAACGTGCCAATGAGGTGGTGGAAATTTTTACAGAATTTCCAGAATTGATTGATCCTCGCACGGGACGAAAACTCATGGAACGTACCACGATTATTTGTAATACATCAAACATGCCGGTGGCTGCCCGTGAGGCATCGGTGTATACAGCAATGACTATTGCTGAATATTATCGTAACATGGGGCTTAAGGTGCTTCTTCTCGCTGACTCTACTTCGAGATGGGCACAGGCCCTTCGAGAGATGTCCAACCGTCTCGAGGAACTGCCCGGTCCTGATGCCTTTCCGATGGACCTTCCTGCTGTTATTTCAAACTTTTATGCTCGTGCAGGGGCAGTATATCTCAATAATGGACAAATTGGTTCGGTTACTTTTATTGGAACGGTATCACCTGCAGGTGGTAACCTCAAGGAACCGGTGACCGAGTCTACCAAAAAGGCAGCCCGATGTTTCTATGCGCTTGCTCAGGCTCGTGCAGACTCTAAACGCTATCCGGCTATTGATCCTATTGAAAGTTATTCTAAGTATCTGGAGTATCCGGAAATTCAGGGGTATCTCAACAAGCGTCTCGGGTCGGATTGGGTTGACAAGGTTTATAATGCGCGAAACTGGACGTTGCGGGGAAAGGAAGCCTATGATCAGATTACTATTCTGGGTGATGATGGTGTACCTGTTGATTATCATGTTACCTACTGGAAGTCGGAAACCATTGATTTTGTTCTCTATCAGCAGGATGCTTTCGATGAGATTGATGCTATTACACCTCTTGAGCGGCAAAAATATATGCTGGATCTTGTGACAGAAATTCTCGAGAGTGATTTTGAGTTCAGTTCGTTTGATGAGGTTGGTCCTTATTTCAAGCGCTTGATCAACATCATGAAACAGATGAACTACAGCCCATTCCGACAGGAAAAGTTCATGCATTATGAGAAAGAGCTTCGTGAAGTTATTGCAGAGAGGAGGAAAAGCGCATGAGTGGACAAGCATTTCAGAAGATTTATACCAAGATAACCAAGATTACCAAGGCGACCTGTTCGTTGATAGCAGAGGGGGTGAGTTATGAGGAACTCGCCTATGTGGATGGTCGTCCCGCTCAGGTGGTAAAGATTCAAGGCAATGAGGTGACCCTTCAGGTTTTCCAAGGGACGGCTGGTATTGGGACAAATGCAGAGGTGGTTTTTACTGGAGCTCCCCCAAAGCTCAAGGTTTCCGATCAGTTGGCGGGTCGATTTTTCAATGCCTATGGGCAACCTATCGATGGGGGTCCTGATATTGAGGGAGAAGAACGGGAGATTGGTTCTCCTTCGGTGAATCCTGTTCGTCGTAAACAGCCATCGGAGCTTATTGCTACAGGAATTGCCGGTATTGATTTGAACAATACACTTGTGACAGGACAAAAGATCCCCTTCTTTGCAGATCCCGATCAACCCTACAATATGGTGATGGCCAATGTTGCCTTGCGTGCTCGTGCGGACAAGATTATTCTCGGTGGTATGGGACTCTCTAACGATGACTATCTCTATTTTAAAAATCTCTTTGATAATGCAGGAGCTCTCAATAGAATTGTGGCTTTTGTGAATACGACGCAGGATCCGCCTGTTGAGCGACTTCTTATTCCAGATATGGCGTTGACGGCAGCAGAGTATTTTGCTGTTGACAAGAATGAAAAGGTGCTCGTGCTCCTGACCGATATGACGCTGTATGCCGATGCTCTCGCTATTGTGTCCAACAAGATGGATCAGATTCCTTCTAAGGATTCGATGCCGGGTTCTCTCTATTCTGATTTGGCAAAGATCTATGAGAAGGCTGTGCAGTTCCCATCGGGAGGGTCTATTACCATTATCGCTGTGACAACGCTTTCGGGTGGTGATATTACCCACGCTATTCCGGATAATACAGGATATATTACTGAGGGGCAGCTCTTTTTGCGAAAGGATAGTGATATCAACAAGGTAATTGTGGATCCCTTCCGCTCGCTCTCTCGTTTGAAGCAGCTTGTGATTGGGAAAAAGACGCGTGCTGATCATCCGCAGGTGATGAACGCTGCTGTTCGTCTCTATGCGGACGCCGCCAACGCCAAGACGAAGCGTGACAATGGTTTTGATCTCACCGACTATGATGAGCGTTGTATTCAGTTTGCTCGTGAGTATTCGGAGAAGTTGCTGGCTATTGATGTGAATGTTTCCGTTGATGAAATGCTTGATACGGCGTGGGATTTGTTTGCTAAGTATTTCAACCGCAACGAAGTAGGTATTAAACAAGAGTTTATGGACAAATATTGGAAAGGAAAATAGATCTATGGCGATCAAATATCAGTTTAACAAGCTGGCCATGCAGGCCATGCAGAAACAGATTAAGATCCGCCAGAATGCTCTTCCTACACTGAAGAGTAAGGAGACGGCTCTCCGTCTTACGGTGAAGCGTCTTAAGGATGAGCAGTCTCATATAAAACAGGAGATGGACAGGCATCTCAAGGAAATAGAGGAGAACATTCGTCTCTGGGGAGAGTTTCCTGAAGCCATGGTCTATCTCGAGGAGGTGCTCATTACGACGCAAAAGATTGCAGGGGTGAAAACCCCAAATTTTTCTGATGTTCGTATGAATGTGGCACCATACTCTCTCTTTCATTCTCCGATGTGGTATACGGAGGGAGTGAATCAACTGGAGCAATTGGCTCGAATTCTTGCTCGCATTAAGGTTGTGGAGCGAAAGATGGCGATACTGGAGTATGCACGAAGGAAAACAACGCAGAAGGTGAATCTCTATGAGAAGGTGCAGATTCCTGCGTATGAAGAGGCCATCAGGAAGATTAAGCGTTTTCTTGAGGATGTAGACAACCTTGAGAAGTCTGCCCAGAAGATTACCAAGCAGAAGGTTATTGAGACAACGGAGGCTGACCATGGTTGAAAAGATGCAAAAACTCTCCTGTTTCATTTATCATGAGCAATTGGATGATGTTCTCCGTGATCTGCAGAATGTGGGGCTGGTTCATATTGAGACAGTGGCAACCGATGATCCAGAGATTAAAAGTCTTGAGGCTAACAAAAAGCTCCTTGAAGAGGCCATAAAGATTCTCAAAAACTATGTGAAAGAGGAAAAGAAGCTTCAGCACACGGAAACAAACGCATCTCCCCTTGAGATTGCACAGATGGTTGTGGAGAAGAATGCAGCGATTCAGCAAATTCAGGCTGAGGTTGCAAGTCTGAAGCGGACGCTGAAGGAGATCTCTGTTTGGGGTGAGTTTGGTCCTGAGGATAAGCAGAAACTTGAGTCTTTAGGGCTTTCTATTCGTTTTTATATGGCTCTGGAGTCAGCTTATAAGAAGTTTGCTGATGCTCTCCCCGTGGTGGGGATTAACCAGATTGGCAAGACGGTGTATTTTGTTGCTATTCTTCCTCAGGGGGAGGAGGCAGAAGAGCTGAAACCGTATGAGATTGCCTACCGTCCGATTTCGATGGCGGCTCTTGAGAAGGAGATTGCCCTGAAGGAGGCGACACTCTCTGAGTATTACCTTCAGTTGGAGCAACTTGTTCCCATGATGACGCTTCTTGCAAAGGAGAAACTCTCGATTGAGGATGAGCTTGCCTACAAAGTGGTGCGTGTTTCTGCTGCTCCAGAGGCCGAGGGTGCTGTGATGCTTCTCCATGGGTGGTTCCCACGAAAGAAGCGTGCCCAACTTGAGAAGGTGCTTCAATCTTATACCCTCGTTTATGTTATTGAGGATCCAGAAGTAGGTGATAATGTACCTGTTTTGCTTCGGAATAACTTTTTTGCTCGTTTGTTTGAGCCAATTTTGACACTGCATAGTGTGCCTTCCTATTATGAGATTGATCCCACGCCGTTGGTGGCTCCGTTTTTTGCTCTCTTTTTTGGTTTGTGTATGGCTGATGTGGGGTATGGGGCCATTATGCTGGCGATTACCTTGGTGCTTGTTATTTTGACGAGGGGGAGTGCTCGTCGTCTTGCTTGGCTGGGAGTGGTGTTTAGTGTGATGACGATGGTTTCTGGTTGGATACTGAATAGCTTTTTTGGGGTTCAGTTGACGGGCATTCTGCCTGATCCGTGGAAAGGAACGGTGTTTTTTGCTAATATTAATGATGCCATGGCGTTTTCGCTGATGCTTGGTATTCTTCAGCTTGCTGTGGGGCTCGTTGTGAAGATTATCAACAAGATTCGTATGGAAGGTGTCGTGTATGCTCTTCATCCACTGGGTACGCTTGCCATTCTCGTGGGGGGTGTGATTGCTTTGGTGGCTGGCATGCTTCCGCAGGGGGCATCTGTTGGGCCTTTCCCCATACGGGCATGGGTGGATATGATTCCCAATGCAGCGTTTACGGGGGGAGTAATCGCTTTGGTAGGTGTTCTTCTCATCCTTTTCTTTAACAATCCGAAGAACAAGCTTTGGGTTCGTCCCTTGCTTGGCTTGTGGGAGTTGTATGGGACGGTGACAGGGCTCCCCGGCGATATTCTCTCGTATATTCGTCTCTTTGCCTTGGGGCTTTCGGGGGGAATGTTAGGAAGTGCGTTCAATCAGATTGCTCTTATGGCACGTGGGGACAACCCGGGAATTTTAAATTGGCTTGGTATGGCTCTCATTCTACTTGTTGGGCATGGGCTTAATCTTGCCCTTGCTCTGTTGGGTGCTTTTGTTCATCCTTTGCGACTCACCTTTCTTGAGTTTTTCAAGACAATGGATTATCAAGGTGGCGGAAGACTGTACGAGCCGTTTCGGCATAGAGAATATATTGAAAAGGAGTAGGATATGGAAAACGCTTTGGCTTTGATTCTTGGAGGGATTGGCTTGGGTTTGATGGTGGGTATGCCCGGTGTTGGTTCTGCCATGGGGCTTGTGATTAGTGGAAGTACGGCTATTGGTGCTTTGAAGAAGCGTCCTGATGCCTTTGGTACGTTGCTTGTGGCTTCGGTGCTTCCTTCAACACAGGGTATCTATGGGTTTGTGAGTTTCTTTTTCTATCAGGCGTATATGAAACCTGAGCTTACTCTGTTGCAGGGGGCAGTGATGCTTGGTGCTGGTATCATGGTGGGACTTGCTGGTCTTGTTTCTGCCATTTATCAGGGCAAGGTCTGTGCTTCCAGTGCCGCTGCTATTGGTTCAGGGCACAATACTCTGGTTCCCGGTCTTGTGATGGCGGCTTTGCCAGAGTTTTATGCTATTCTTTCTCTGGTGGCTGCTATTCTGATGACTGGTTTGATGGGTTAATCAGAAGAAAAGAAAACAGGGGCTCTCTTTGCCAGAGGCGGGGAGAGCCTTTTTTCATTGTGGAGGAGAATGTGGTTGCTGTTGAAAATATAGCAAAATCGTATGGTGGGCAACTTCTCTTTTCTGAGGCTTCGTTTACGATTCATCCAAGGGAACGGATAGGGCTCTGTGGAAGAAATGGGAGTGGAAAAACGACACTTCTTCGGATTCTTGCTGGTGAAGAGGAGGTGGATAGGGGAAGGGTGGTGTTTCCCCGTGAGTATAGGGTGGGGTATGTGAAGCAGGTTCTCTCGTGGAAGTATCCCATGGTTTTGGAGGAGGTGAGGCAGGCAATGGTTGATGAGGAAAAACCTGCCTACCGTGCGGAAAAGCTTCTCCATGGGCTTGGGTTTACCCACGAGATGATGGAGCTGGCACCAGAAAAGCTTTCAAGCGGTTTTCAAATGAGGCTTGCCCTTGCTCAGGCACTCATCGCTCAGCCGAATCTTTTGCTTCTCGATGAACCTACCAACTATCTTGATATTCTTGCCGTTCGATTTTTGAAGAGCTTGCTTCTCTCGTGGAAAGGGGAGCTTGTGATTATCTCCCATGATAGGGATTTTTTGGATGAAGTTATCACCCATACGCTTTTTATTCATCGGCAGCGTATTCGTAAGATGGAGGGAGAAACGGAGAAGATGTACCAGCAGATTGCTCTGGAGGAGGAGGTGTATGAGAAGACGCGTATTCATGAGGAGAAGAAACGACAACAGATAGAGCTTTTCATAAGTCGGTTTCGGGCAAAGGCACGGCTCGCAAGTCAGGCGAAATCGCGTATGCGTATGCTTGCTAAAATGGAGCGAAAGGATAAACTGGAGAAGTTGCCAGAATTGGATTTTGCCTTTCCCTATGCGGAAACGACGGCGAAGGTGCTTCTTGAGGTGGAGGATTTGGCTTTTGGGTATGAGAAGCCTCTTTTTGAGGGTCTTTCGTTTCAAGTGGAGAAGGGGGAATGTGTTGCTGTTGTTGGGCGTAATGGTCAGGGGAAGACAACCCTGCTTGAGGTGATCCGAGGGAATAAGCGGCCATGGAGGGGAAGGGTTTCGTATCATTCCCAGGCGAAGGTGGTTTTTTTTTGGTCAGTCGGAAGTTGACAAGCTTCATCCTGATCATACGATAGAAGAGGAGATTATGACGGTTTTCCCCGAGAGGCAGAAGACCGTGGCGCGCAATCTTGCGGCAGCGATGCTTTTTGAGGGGGATGCAGCGGAAAAGCCTATACGGGTGCTTTCGGGAGGGGAGCGTCATAGGGTACTGCTTGCCAAACTTCTTGCCCAACCTGCCAATCTGCTTTTGCTTGACGAGCCGACCAACCATCTTGATATGGATGCCACGGATGCCTTGCTTGCTGCACTGGATCAGTTTGAAGGTGGTATTGTTCTGGTAACGCACAATGAAATGTTTCTTCGTGTATTGGCAACGCGATTTGTGATTTTTGATGGTGGGCGCGTTCGGGTGTTTCATGGCACGTATGATGATTTTCTTGAGAAGATTGGCTGGGAAGAGGAAGAAGAAAAGGAGAATTTTTCAGAAAGCATTCCAAAGAAAAATATTCGGCAAAAGAGGGCAAGTATTGTGCAGGAAAAGTCAAGGGTTTTGAAACCCTTGGAAAGGCAGCTTGCAGAGCTGGAGAAGACCATTGAACAGGCAGAGGAAGAGAAGAATCATATCACTACCCTTCTGATGGAGGCATCGGTGCGTTCGGATGGAGAGGTTATCAGGGAGCAGAGTATTGCTTTGAAATTACAGGAGAAGCGTCTTCAGGAGCTTTATGAAGCCTACTATGCACTGGCGTCCGATGTAGAAGAAAAACAGAGCTTCTATGATGCGCAACTCAAGGAGTGCGAGGAATAAGCTACCAGAGTTTGTCGATTTGAACTCCTGTGTAGAAGAAGCGGAGTATTTCGCGGTAGTCCTTCCCTGCGAGAGCCATACCATAGGCGTCCCATTGTGCCATTCCTACTCCATGACCATAGCCAACACCATAAATGATGAGTTTTTCTTCTTCGAGGCGGATGTTGGCACGGGTGCTTCTCATCACAGTTGGACCGATGATATTGCGGAGGTTTGTTCCTGGGATTTGGACGACGCGGCCAGCTTCGTCGGTAATTTGCACCAGTCGGATCCTTTGAGAAGGGGTACGTTCAAGGACATCGATTTTTTTTATTGTGGCGAGATTGAGACTTCGGGAAAAATTGCTGAGGGGGATTTCTATCTTCCATTCGTTGGAGTAGATTTGGGCATAGGGGGAAGCGACTCCGCGGAGATAGGGCCAGGCAACACCAAAGACTTCTTCGCTATTCTCGGTGAATCCCCCACTGGATGCATGAAAATAGGCGGGGATGATGCGTCCGTTGTAACGGAGAATCTCTCCACGGGTTTCGTCAACAGCAAGGTAGGTTGCCTTGGTGGTGGCGTTTTCTCCCTTGTAGACCTGAGAGCGTGTGTCGGCATACACATCAAACGGCAAATTCTTTTGTCGACTAGAAACCATTTCATAGAGGGCATAGGTGCGTGCTGCTACTGCCTGAGCCTTGAGGGCTTCTCTTGGCCATTGGGCGGGAACTTCTGATGCCACAACGCTGTAGAGGTAGGTTTCGATGTCGATTTCGTTGATGAGGAAGAGGGTATTGTTGGAGAGAAAAACGATGAGGTTGCCTTTGTAGGGGGTGTTACCAATCGAAAATTCTTCCGATATGAAGGCACAGTTGGGTTCGGAAAGGGGGATGCCGTTGATAACAATGGCGTTGCTTTCGATGGTGATGGTAACGCGTCCTTTGCCACTTTGTTGGTAGGAACCAACTTTGAAGATAAAGTTTTGGGGAAAGATAATGTTGGCTCGGGGGATGTTTTCTCTTATGAGAACACGTAAGATTGGGGTTTCTTCTTTTGGGGGAATGATTTGGGGAAGTGTGGTTGTTCCACAGCCAGTGATGACGAGCAGAAAAAGAAGGATGCCCTTGAGGGGGCGAAAGGAAGGTTTTTTTGCCATGCTTTCTCCTTGAGAAGTGTTTCTCCGTAGTGATTGTATCGGAAAAAAAAGGAAGGAATAAAGGGAGAAACTATGCGAGGGCGTTTACAAAAAAGTCTATTTGGCGTCTTATTTTTTCGATGCCGTCATTGTTGAAGATGATGAAGTCTGCCTGTTCTTTGAGGAACTGGAGGTGTCTTTGAGAGTAGAGGACGCTTCGAGCCTTTTCTTTACTCCATTGGCGTTCATGGGTGAGACGGTAGAGGATGTCACTTTCGGGGGCATCAACCATGAGGATGAGGTCGCAAAAGGGGGCAAGGCCTATTTCGTAGAGGAGAGCTCCATCGAGGAGGGTGTGGTTCTGGATGGATTTTAGGCGTTCTTTGACGAGGTTTTTGATTTTTGGGTGGGTGATGGCGTTGAGGGTGATAAGCTTGTCCATGTCTTTGAAAACAATCTCGCTGAGGCGACTCCGTTGGATCGTGCCTTCTTCGCTTAAAATGGAGGGGCCAAAGGTGGTTACAAGCTCTTCACGGGAGAGTTCAAGAGCTTCGTGTCCAACAGCATCCAGAGCAATGACAGCAAATCCGTACTCATCGGCAAGGATACGGGCAACGGTGGATTTGCCGCTCCCTGCCTTGCCAACCAAGCCAATGACGTAGGGTGTTTTTATGTTTTTTGCCATAGGATATCGTGTATCTCTGGGAAGGATTTGTTTTCGTAGAGGAGGCGTATAATGGTGGCAACCACTTCATCGGTATGAATCCAGGTGCAGGGGCTGCAGTCCCAAATATTGCCATGAGGGGTTTGGAGCCATGTGCCTTTTGTTTCATCACCACAGGGGTAGAAGGGACAATAGCAGAAGAGACAATTCTGTTCTGTCATGTGGTGGCATGGGAAGTAGGGACAATCTCTGTAGCGTTGGTGGTTTAAGCTAAAAGAGAGTTGCTTCTCAAAATAGGTTCGTGTGGTATCATCCATGGCTATAGTATAAAGGGAAAAGGAGTTTTTGGCAACTTGGGGGTACTTAGTTGTTTCATAAAGATGAAAAAATCTTAAAGGGGGGGGAGCACTTTTTTTTTTCGGAGGGAGAAACAAATGAGGAGCAAGGGATAGTTTTGCTCTTTATTTGTTTCACTCTATTTCAAAATTTGAAAAACCAAGATGAAAACAAGTAAAAGAGCAGTTGTCGTTAAGGTGTGATAAATGAGGAGGGGATGTGTATCTTTTTTGCCGTCCCTTATTGTCTTTTTTCATTACCAAAGCCAAAGCAAGAGAATAAGTGACCGCTTTAGAGTTTTTCGAGCACTCTTTTTATTGCAGAGGGATCTGAGCAAGGAGTTGGGATGCCTGCGAGGCAAGGGGAGAGGAAGGATATTTTTTGGTGAGTTGCTCGAGGTATCGACGGGCGTATTCCCATTGCTCGTTGGCGAAGTAACAGGAGCCTATGCCGTAAAGGGCGTCGGGGTAGAGTTCTTCGTATTGGTACTTGGTGAGGATGCGGCTGTACGCTAGGATGGCTTGGTTGTAGAGTTTACTTTGTTGCAAAAGAGAACCAATACGAAGGGCGGCGCTGGCGGCATCGGGGAGAACTTTTGTGTTTTCGATTTCTTCGTAGGTTGCGATTGCTCGGTCTTTTTTGTCGTTTTCTTCATAGAATCGGGCAAGTTTGGCGAGGGCAAGGGCTTTTGATTCGGGGGTTTTGCTCTCTCTCACCATAATCTGGTAGAATTTCTCAGGGTCTCCACGGGCTTCGCGCACCATCTGGAGCTCTTTGAGCTGGATACGAGCTACTTCGGCATCGGGGGTTTTGGGAAACTTGCCGATGAGGGTGTTGTAGTACTGGCGGGCTTTTTCGTAGTTGTTGAGGGCGTAGTAAAGATTCCCAAGTTGAAGAAGGCTATCGGAGAGGTAATCCCCTGTGGGGTATTTTGTGATATAGCCTTCAAAGGCGCGAATGGCGTCAAGTTTTTTATCAAGTTTGAGGTAGGTTCTTCCCAGCCAGTAGTAGGCGGCTGCTTGGTATTCGCTGGGGGGAAGGGTGAGAAGCTTTTGGTAGTGCTGGATGGCTTCGTCGTATTTTTTGCTACTGTAGGCAAGTTCTCCCATCCTGAAGATGGCTTCAAAGGTGGCGGGGCTATTGGGAAACTCGGAGAGGAGTTGCTCGTAAATGGACTGAGCGGTGGCGGTTTCTCCCTTTTTGAGGTAGCACCACGCCATTTCTGCATAGGCGGAGGGAACTTCGGTAAAGGCTTTTGCCTCAAGTGCTTGTTGGATGTAGGCTTCGTAGGTGTGAATGGCTTCGTCGAATTTTTCCATGTTGTAGTAGGCTTTGGCAATGTAGCGATTGTTTTCGAGAATGGTGGTAAGGTTGGTGGTGCTGGAGGATGAAAGCTGGTAGTTGGCTATGGCTTTTTCATAGTTGTTTTCGTGGAAGTATGCCCACGCGAGAAGGTTATAGTAAGCGGCTGTTTGTTCGGGGGAGAGAGTGGTTATATCAGCTTTTTCATAAAAACGGATGAGGTTGTTGAAGCGTTCCGTTCGAAGGTAAACCCAGCCGGCCTTGATGAGGGATTCTGCTGCGTAGGGGGTAGATCGGTACTGTCGATAGACCTTTTCAAAGTTGGTAAGGGCTTCATCGTATCGACGCTGGTTGTATTGGAGTGATGCCAGACTGTAGAGGGCAAGGGCTGCTCGGGGGCTATTGGGGTAGGTGGTTGCCATCTTGATGTAGGTTTCTTCTGCACGAGGGGTGAGGCCTCGTTTGAGGTAAACCCAAGCGATGGCCAGATAGGCACTGTCGGCAAATCGGCTTGTAGGGTAGTTTCTGAGAAGGTAGTTGTAGCTTACCAAGGCGTCGTCCCATTTTTTCATGGCGGCGTAGCTATTCCCTGTGTACATGATGATTTCCTCGATACGGGAGGCGGTGGGGAAGAGTTTGCGGAAGAGATCGAGGTCAGCAATAGCGTCTTCGTATTTTTCTTCTTCTATGCGGGTGCGGGCTCTCCAGTAGAGGGCATCAGGGAATTGGGGGGAGTCTTTGTACTGGGTGATAACGGTAGTAAAATGGTACTCAGCCTTGGGAAAGTCTCTTGTGAGGAAGGCAAGCTCTCCTCGTTTTTGTTCTGCGAGGGAGCGGTAGGATGAGTCGATGCGAGCAATGTTTTCGTATGCCTGGGCTGCTTCGTCGTAGTTGGTGAGAAGAACGGAGAGTGAGGCAAGTTCAAGAGATGCTTTGAGTTGAATTTCTTTGTTTTTGGTGAGGGAGAGGAGTTCGGTGAGGGTAGTTCTTGCCTCTGGGTAGCGTTTTTGCATCTTGTAGAGAAGGGCAAGTTTGTAGTATCCATCTTCTCGGTAGTCGTTGGGGGTGTCGCCGAATTTTTCGTATTTGATGAGGGTGGAAAGGTAGGATATGGCACTAGAGAAGTCTTGCATCTGGATGTCGACCATTGCTCGATAGTAGATGCCCTCAGCAATGAGGGAGGCAGGGGCATTGGAAAGGGTTTGCATAATGAGGGAGCGGGCTTGAGGGTAGTTTTTTTCGGCGAAGGTACACTTGGCGAGAAGAAGGGTGGTATGGGGTACAAAAAACGAAAAGGGATAGGATGAGAGGAACTTGTTCGCCTTTTCACGCGCCGCGCGGTAGTTTCCATCATAATAGTAGACAAGGGCGAGTCGGTATTCTGCGTTTTCCTTCCAGGGGGTTTGTGGGGTAGCGAGGACAGTTTGAAATTCATCAATGGCAGAGCCGTATTTTCCCTGAATAAGGTAGACAGAACCAAGGAGGTAGTGAGCGTCGTCGGTGTACTCTCCTTTGGGAAATTGTCTTAAGAAAAGGGTGCCCTGCTGAATAACCCTGTCCCAGTTTCGCATCTGGTAGTAGGATTCAACGATGAGGTAACTCACATGCTCTCGGTAGGGGGAGGTTGGATAGAAGCTTAGAAACTGATTGCAGAGCTGGATGGCACGTTGGTAGCGTCCGTCTTCGTAGTAGGAAAGGACGCGGTAATAGGCGGCATCATCGGCGTATTCCCCGAAAGGGTCGCTTGTCAGCACACGGTCAAAGAAACGGATGGCAAGCGAATAGGCTCTGTCGGTGTAGGCTGCCTTTCCAGAGAGGAAGTAGCGTTCTGACTCTTTGATCTGTGCCTGCATACAGAGGGGAAAAACAATAAAAAGAAAAAACCATTTCTGCATAACTCTCATCCTCGCTTTGTTTTCATTCTATAGTATGCCATAAAAATGTTTTTTTTGCAAATCAGGGGGTATTGGGTGTGCCAAAAAAATTTTTCTCACAATCTTCTTTTTTCGCTTTTTTTGTCTGGGGGTGCAAAAAAGATGCCCTTTCCCGCTCTTATTTTGGGTCGATGACTCCTTCATTTCAAGAGGCGGGAGAGTTGCTATTTCCTTGGCTCAGTTTTTTCACCCTTGGGCAGATTTTAGCTGAGGAAGAGCGGCTTTTCTCAAGGTGAAATAGCTGAGGAGCAAAGCTTTGTTTCGCCAGGGCGGGTGTTTTTTTGTTTCAGATTTTTGGCGTGGCTGAAAAGAGCCCTTGATGGCGAGGTGAGATACATAAGGAGCAAGGGGGCTTGCGACAGCTTTTTAGCCTTTTTTAGAGAAAAAAAAAACAAAAAATTCCCCTTTAACCTCTTGACAAAAAGAAAATGTTGTGTATAATATACGGTAGAAAACCTTAAAAAATAATCCGAAAGGAGGAGGTATAAGGTTATGAAGAGATTTTTTGGTGTTGTTTTGGTGTTGTTGGTGTTAGGTGTTGTTGGGTGTGCCCAGATCGATCCCGCTAAGACTAAAGAGGTTCCGCTTGTATCGGCTACCAAGATTACTGTTTACATTGCTGCTAATGCTACCGTAAGTGGTACTCTCCCTGGTGGAGACAATGTTGTTTGGGCTGTTGGTGAGCTGGGTACTGCTCTTGGTGGAACTATTGAGTTCTGGGGCGCTAGAGCCAAAGCGCTTGGAAGTTATGGTACTGCTCTTACGGCGGTAGCAACGGATTTTTCTGGTGCAAGCCAGTGGGGTAATGCCGATAAGTTGGACTTTAAGTTTGTGATTACTGCTGATAATAGTGCTCCGGCTGGTGGTGTAGAGATTAATGATGGCGGTAATAATTTTTCAGTGGAGTTGACTAAACCCCTTATTTATCAGGGCACGACTTTTTCAACAGGTAATCCCGGTGTGACCTATAAGTGGGAATAAGATAGGTAAAAGGAGGAAGAATATATGAAGAAGAGTGTGATTGCAGGCTTGCTTGTGGTGAGCCTTGTTGGTTTTGCTTTTGCTCAGACTGGAGAAGTTTATACCAAGATTAAGGGTGGTGCAGTAGATGTGGGTTCTACAGGGTTTAAGGTGAATTTTGATGCCTTCGGACTTGAGTATAAGTTTGTAGCAAAGTCCACAGTATTGGATGTTGCTACCTACTCTCCTGGGTATATCAATATTACCGGTATCAAGGCTGGGCCTGTAACCCTTGGCGCTGGGCTTACTCTGAAGCTTGGGTATGATACCTATGCAGTAACCAAGGATTCAAATAATCTTGTTATTAATTTGAGTGATGGTGGGAAGACCTCGTTTGCTTATGCTATTGATCTTCTCCCTCGTATCGCCCTCAATGTGGGTACTATGAATGTTACCACATCTGATCAGAGTGAGATTTACTTTGCTGAGTCTATCCAGAAGACCTTTGTTATCTCCAACGCTGGAACAAATGTTGTAGAAAATGCAGATATGGCTGTCTATCAGAGAGAGCTTCGTACAAAGATAGGGGCTAATATGAAGGGGCTCTGGAATGGCGAACTCGGTGGTTATGTAAATCCTCACTGGACTTGGAAACAACAGGCGGGTTCATATGTGGAAAGATTTGATCTCGAGATCAATACATGGGGAGATTTTGGAATGGCTCTCAATCCTTCCATGGATCTCTATATCAAGGGTTGGTTTAAGTATAGTACTTATAACAATCTCACCAAGGCAGTTATGCCTGCTAATACTAACATTAGTGGAGACAGGGGTTCTGAGATGTATTTTGGACCAGAGGCTCGCGTGCAGTATAAGATCGCTGGTGGTCAGGTGAAGCTGAACCTCGGTATTGGTCTTGCTTCACTCCTTATGAAGGATTCTTATAACTATGTTACTATGCAGAACAATGTTGCCACCAACATTGAGACAACGAATGCTGTTGAGAGTTGGTATACGCTCTATGGTGTGAAGCGTGATGACAACCGTGCTCTCCTCCAGTTTGGTGGTTCTACCAAGTTTGGGGATTGGGAGTTTGGTATGGATTCTCGCCTTGCCTTCACTGTGGCTCTCTACAGAGAGGCAAAGGATCCGGTGACGGGGATTGTGGGTAGTCAGTGGTTGAATGACACTGCTCCTTGGAGTGAACCTCTCTTTATTCCTATCGTAAAGAGTATCTACCTGAAGTACTCCAAGCAGATGTTTAGTGTACAGTTTGACATCATTGGTGATCAGGAAAGAGGTTCTTACGAGGATACTGGTATAGGGTTCGGTACCGATGCTACGAAGCGCTGGTTCTATGCTGTGAGCTTCAACTACAAGTTCTAACCAGATTTTGCAAAAGGAAAAGCGGCAGGGATTCCCTGCCGCTTTTTTTGTTTTTGTGGGTCGAGAGGCATGATTTTGATCTACTCTTTTGAGAGGGGGATGAGGGTGTTACTATTGGTATCAAAGGCATAGCGTTTTTGACTGGTGATTTTGCCTTTGCTGTCGTAGAAATATTCTATCTTGTGTATGTGAAAAAAGCTATAGTTAACGGGGTTTCCTTTTTCGTCATAAAAAGAGGTGGATGTTCTTCGGTGGTGAGAATCATAGGTATAACGCACAATCGCAAATTGCCATAAATTATCGCGTGCAAGATTGGTGTATTTGTTGTAGAAGCGTTGTTCGACGAGATTTCCTTGATTGTCGTATACCCACTCAACAATGGCGACACCCAGGTATTCTTGGAGGTTGGTGTTGGTGTCATAGCCTATGGCACGGATGAGGCGGTGCTTTTTGTCTCGTTCCCATCGGTAGGCAAAGACCTTGCGCTGATCTAAAGCGGGGGTGTTGGATGGACTATAATAAGCGACACTGATAGGATAACCATACTGATCATATTGGAGGATGGCTTTGGCGTGGAGGTAGGAGGGAGAGGTGATGATATTACTCTGAGCGTCGAGGAATGTCCGTATTTCATTGGTAGGGGTATAGGTGATACTAATTTGTGCCACACCAAACAAGGGATCAGGCAAGAGATTTGTCCCGTCTGAATAGGTGATATGGGTGATTTTGCCTTTGGAGTTGAAAAAAAGGGTGTAAAACCGAGAGGGTTTTTGTTTGGGGTTTTTAATTGGGGCTTGACCGACGATGTTGTAGTTTTCGTCGTAGCCTATAGCCATGTATTGGCGTGGGGCTTTATTACACGCTACTATGGCACCAAGCATGGTGAGAAGAATAATGGGTTTTTTTGGGGGCATACTGTTCCTCCTTTTATGGTAGAATTTGTTGAAGAAGTTTTTCTTGATGATGAAGATGGAAGTAGCTTATGGCATTGGAGTTGATTTGTTTGTTGGTTTTTTCTGAGAGGAGAATGGCTGTTATCCAGTAGTGAGCAGCATCTTCTGAGAAGCTATTGCTTGATGAGAGAATGAGTGCAAAGTTGTAGTGGGATTGGGGATGGGCTGGTTGGGATTGGAAGATGCCTGTAACGAGGGAGAAGAGAAGCTCTCTTTCATTGTTTGTGGCGTGGAAGATGAGTAAGTTTTTGACATCTTCGTTTTCATCTGTGGAGAGTGTGAGGAAACGATAGCGGGAAAGGGGGAAATTGTTTGTGGGAAAGGAAGAATGGTAGGGAAGAAGCATGGTAGCATAGGGGGGATTTTGTTGGAGGGATGCGATGCGCTGGGAAGCAATAAAATCAAACCAGAAGTGCCAGCCAAGCTGGCGTGCAAGAAAATTTTCGTTGGTAAAGGTGGAGATGAGGCTTTGATATTCTGTGGGGCTGAAATGGAAATAGGAGGCAAAATATTTGCAAAAAACAGTGGAGAGGAATACTTGGCCTTCGCGGTTGAAATGCAGGTGATCAATGAAAAGCTTGTTTCCCAAGGCGTTGGTTCCCAGAGTGCTCATGATCTCTTTTTGCAAGGGAATGAATACGAAGAAGGGATTGTCCTTTTGTTGACGGGCATAGTTTTCAAGTGCTTTGAGAAGGGTATTTCGGGCTCGGAAGGGGACGGTGTCATAGTCCTTGGCTTTTTCGAATTCAGAGAGGGCGAGAGTGTTTTGCCCTTGTTTGAGAAGGGATATACCTTTGAGGTAGAGAATGTGGGCATTGGATGGATATTTGTGTTCGAGTTGGAGAATGGTGGTGTATGCGTTTGTTGAGCCTATGAACTGGGGAGTGAAGAGATTACTATACCGAGAGATAAGAAGACGGATTTCTTCTTCGTTTTCACTTCCAAAAGGCGGCATATCAATCAGGTTGGCAACAGGCTCTACTACGAAAACGGGGATATGATGTTTTTGAAAAAAACGGACAACTTCATCAATATTCTGAATGAAGTGAGAAGCTATTTGCTCATCTCTTTGCAAATTATAAGGGATACGTTGTTGGGCAAACTGTTGAGCCATGAGAGAAGTGTCGTTTTTTTGGGGTTTTGTTTCAAAAAAAGCAAAAGCGAGTTGAAAAATTCTCCATTCTTTGAGGGCAAGGTAGAGTTTCTGGATCCATCGAGGGCGTTTGAGAGAAGTGATGGTGCCATAGTATTCATTATGCCCCGAATAAATAATAATGGCATCGGGCTGATAGCGGAGGAGTTTTTTTGCCACATCGGCAACATAGTAACTAGAAAGGGCACTGAAACCAAGATTGATTACCTCAACTTGGGAATAACGGCCACTTTGTTCCAGTGCTGCTTGGATAATTTTTGACCATGCCACGTTGGCATCGTAGGGAAAGCCTTGGGCTGTTGATCCTCCCAGTATGAACAATCGTATGCTTGATGGTGGTTTTTGTGCGAGAAAAATGTTTTTGAACTGTTTTTGGGGAGGGTATATGGGAGATGAGGGGTAGTATTTGTTGAGAAAGCCGTCTGCATCTTTGTAGTAGGAGGGTAGGTATCGAAGGCGTTCAAAAGGAGAAGTGGAGTATCCCTGTTTAAAGAGGTGAAGAAAAGCTTCAACACTGCTGAAAACCATTATAATAAGTACGAGGTAGAGAACCCAGAAAATGAGTTTTTTTCTTTGCATAGAGAGCTCCTTGTTGAGGATGAGGCATAGTATATCATTATAGAGAAAGTTCTTTCTTTTTTCAAATATGGCAAAAGGGATTCTTTTTCTTTATAATTATAGATGAGAATTGTAGGTGGAATTTTTGCTAAAAGTGAGTGTAAATCAAGGAGGCAAGGAATGAGGTATTTTCGTTTTGTTTTGTTTTTGTGTCCTCTGCTACTGTGGTCGGAAGTGGATTATCGCTGGATGGTTTCTCTTTGGGGAGGAGGCAACTGGCATAATGCTGGCTACGCCTTTGATCTGAGGAATCAGTGGACAGTGGTGCCAACAGCTCTGGCGATTGGTTCTTTTGGTGCAAGTTTGGAGTATGATCTGGATGAGGTGTGGACTGTGTGGGTGAGTGGGGGATATTGGCCTCTTGAGGAGAATTTTTATCTCATTGGTGATGCTGGGGTTCGCTGGTATGGGAACTGGAGTGCTCCCCTTGGGCCTGGTATTGGTTTGGGCGTTATGGCGTGGGGGACAAAGGACTTTTTTGCTCTCTATCCAGCCGCTACCTTGGGCTATAAGGTGGCGTGGGGAAGGTTTTTTGTTGAACCTGATATTGTGTTGTATGTTCATAATCTCTCAGGATATCTTGGTGTGGGGGCGAGGGTTTCTCTGGGTTGGATGTGGTAGAATAACAAAGCCACCTTTTGGGGTGGCTTTGTTGTTGAAGAAAGGGCTCCTCATTTATTTCACCTTTTGAAATTGACGAGAGGGAATGGTTTTTTGTTTTTGTGGTGGGGATAGTGCATTTGATCGGGAAGTGAAACAAATGAGGAGGGGAAATTTTAGCTCCTGTTTTTTTATTTTGTGGGCATGAGATCAAATTCCTAGAATGGGAAGGTCTCGTCAGGAAAGGGTTTTGTAAATAGTGTTTTGCAACTAAAAACGACTCTGAAAATAAAGATACAGAGCATGTGTTTGATAGGTGTGATAAATGAAAAGCAAAGCTTTTTTGTTTTCGAGGTCGCGATGAAGGGGTTTGTTGTACGGTTTTCTTAGGGAAAGGGGGTGGCTAGCGTAAAGTTGACAAAGTGAGGATTTTGTGTTATCATATAATCTCTTGCCGGGGTGGCGGAATTGGCAGACGCGCTAGATTCAGGTTCTAGTAGGTTAACAGCCTGTGTGGGTTCAAGTCCCGTCCCCGGCATTTCTTTTTTAGAACTTTATTCCAAGATCAAAAGCAAGGTAAAGTCCCCATCCCATCTCAAAAGGTTTTTCTACTCGTGTGTTGTTGAGAGAAAGCACTTCTCTGTAGCGGTGGTTGAGTGCTTTGAGGATGAATGTTGCAGTGATGTAATCGGTGAACTGGTAACGGGATGAGTGGTTGTAGGTAATTTCGTAGATGGGTTCGATGAAGGAGGGGAAGAATGGCTTGTCGTAGGTGGTTGTTCCCCACCTAAGTGAGAGATTTTCACTATTTTGGAGTGTGGAACCACGGAGATTGATTGTCCAAAAGAGTAGTTTTAGTTCTTTGAGGTTGGGGATGTTCCAGTTGAACTGACAGGAGAGGGTGTGGTTAAGGGAGCTTTTGAGGGCGGGGCTGCTGTCATTTTTTGGGAAACCGTAGAGCCCTTCAAAGGCATACCAGTTGCTGATTCTCTTTTCACTGCCGTACTGGAGGCTGTAGCTTGTTGAAATGCTTGTGTCTTTGGTGAAGAAGAGAGCCTGTCGGAGTGTTGAGGCATAGGTTGTTGTGGCTATTCGTATGAGGTAGTTCTCGCTGAATGAGAGGGAGAGTTCTAGTTGGAGAGGATTTATCTGGTAGAGGTTGGAGATGGGAAGATATCTTGCCCACGGGAAGTCGGAAAGGGTAGAAAAGCCGTGGGTCAGTGTTTGACTGTATCCCATGTCAATACGGGAAGTGGAAAGGATGGTTTCGTATCGGTAGCGTTTTGGGAGGAGAATGTCCCAGAGGTTGTTGTACTGGGGAAGGAGCCATTCCCATCGCCACTGTTCGTCAAAGAGAAGCTGACTCCCTGGGAGATTGGTATAGAGCGATGTGAGGAGAAGGGCGTTGGAACGGGCTGAGATGCTGTCAAGGGTGGGGTTGTACACCCATGGGGGGATGAAGTAAATGCTTCCAATATTGGTGAAAAGCTCGCTATAGGTGAGGGGGTCGTTGTTGGTTTGGTACCAGAGGCGGGATTGTCTTTGAAGGGAGATTCCCAGTGTGTCGAGGAAGAAGAGTCTCGGGTAGAGGTTGATGTTCCACTGGTTGGTGAGGGTGTGGGTTGTTTGGAAGGACAAAAGGGAATTGTTGGCAGCGTAGGAGAAGGACTCTCGCTGTCGTGCCCAGCGGTTTTTGTTTTCTGCGTAGAGCCAGGGGAAGGGTTTGTCAAGGTTGAAGGAGAGTCCAAAGTTTTCGTTGTCCTTTGCCCAGAAGGGATCATTCCAATCGAAGCCTTCTATGAGTCCTTGCTGGGCGAAGATATACCTTCCAGCACTGTTGCCATTTTCTCGGAAGATGGTTCCTGCAGGGTCGAGTGGGCTTTCAAGGTCGTAACGGCGGTATTTCTGTTGGTTTTTGTTATAATTTGCGGAGATAGTGAGTGGGCCTGTTGTTTGCATAACGGAGAGAGAAAAGATTTTGGCTCTATTGAGGTTATGAGAACGGTTGGATATGCGGCTGAGGGAAGAGGTGTATTCTCCTACATCAAGGGTTGCATTGTGTTCGTACGAAGAGCTTATCTGATGGGAGAAGGAGCGGTTCCAGGGGAGTTTTTCTTGAAGGGTATATTTTGTAGCTGCAGACTGGACAATGGTCTGTTGAGGTGTTGCAGAAATGTAAAATTGTCTCCACTGGAGTTTTTCGCTGTAAGAATGGAAAATGTCGGGTATCCATTGGGTGTTTTTGTAGCGGATGGTGAAGCCGCCATTGTTGCGGATGTATCGTGATTGGTTGTCGAGGGGAAGTTCTGCTTCGTTGGTTGTGGTTGCCTGTCTGAGCCATGAGCCATAGAGCTGGTAGTCGAACAATCGGAAGAGGGAAGATCGAATATCCATGGAGTGGAGGAGAGTATCGGCGTTGTTGAGGGTGTTGGTATTATTCAATGAAGATTGGAAGAGGGAGTTGCGCCATTCGGAGCGAGCCATGAGAAGGAGAGGACCAAGGATTTCTGTTCCGTTGTAGATCCAAAGGGGCTTTCTCCAATCGATGGTGGTTGTGGTGAGGCTAGCCCATCCTGTGGTGGTTTTGTCGTTGGAAACATGGATCTCGTTTACCCATACGGTTCCTTCGTTATAGGGTTCAGTGGCATCGCACCGTATCCCCATTCCGATGGTGCGGGTTTGATAGAGGTAGGGTGAACCGTTTCGTAAGGGTTTGTATACTGTATTGCCAATGGAGAGGTCAAGATGAGAAAGGGAGAGGGTTGCCTTGTACCACTGGTCTTTTGCAAGCGACTGAAGGGGGATTTCCCATGTGTAGAAGTCGTTGGTGGAGGAGCCGATAACCAACACGAAGGATTCGTTGTCCCATGTGTCGGGGGATTTTTTCTGTGGGGTGCCATCCTCTCGGCTCGAGGGGACAAAGAGGTAGAAGCTGAGGCTTTCGTAGGCACCTATGGGGAGGGGAGTGTTGAATTGTTGCCAAACCATGGCTTGAAGCCCGCCTTCTTGAAGGGAGGGGTTGTAGGGGATGTTACTCAAGGAGTAGGAAAGACTGAGGGATTTTTCTTCGTATTGGAGAACTTCTGCCTTGCTTCGCATTTTGTGGAGTTGTTCGAAGGTGGTGTAACGTTCCTGGGCGTTGGCATCCGATGACCAAGGATCGTAGAAACGGTATTTCGCATATTGGGCATTGGCAAAGGTAGTGAGGATGGATGTTTTCCATTGGGGGGCGGTGGTAATATTGTAGCCGTCAATACTCATTCTCTGCCATTTTGTTTTTTGGAAGGTAATGCCGTCGATGAGAACTCGCCCTTTTGTGCCGTTGACTCTCTTGAGGTAGATGGCAACGGCAGTGGCCTGTTGGAGTGCCTGAAGCTGGTCGGAGGAGAGTTGGTCGATACGGATATGGTATTCTTTCCAGCCGCTTCCTTCGAGGCGGATATTGGCTGGGGAGGAAACGCCGCTTGATGGAAGGAGAACCCATTTGCCAGTGGTATCGAGGTTTCCATTGCCGTTAAGATCTTCTGTTTGGATGAAACCGTCTCCTTTGCCAAATCTTCCCTTGCCTACCCATGTGTTGAGGGCATTATCCGTGGGATGGTTAAAGAGGAAGCCTGTGTCTTGGACGCTGGTTTCTCTGTCCAGAATGCCATCCCCATCGCTATCTTCGGGGAGGTTTCCAACAGCGAGGTAAAAATCGAGTTGGTGGGAGGTGTTTTCACTGAAGTTGCCGTCTCCGTCATCGTCGTTTTCTATTTTTGCCCAGAAGACAATCTCATCGTAGGCGCTCAAATCGATTCGAAGACCGCTCGCAAGTGGGGAGGATGTCCCTATCCATTCCCCGGTGGTAAAATCGTAGTCCCATACGAGCACATACTGAACAACACCGGGATAGTCGGAAGCGGGAAGATGACCACCAAGGGCTGTGTAGGGGCCAGGTTTGTCGTTGTAGGGGTAAACGGCATAGGGAGTGGCATAATAGGGAATGAGGGTGCCATTCTCGTCGCCACTGTACTGTCGGTAGTCTCTGTAAATGAGTCGAGCACGATTGGTAGTAGTAATACCGGGGATGTTGGTAAGCACTGCAGCAAGAATCCAGCGGTATTCACTTCGGGAAAGGGAGAAATTCTCTCCGGCTGTTTCAAAATCTTCTACAATACCCATGTTGGCAGTGTTGGGATCGTAGAGTGAAACGGCTCCTTCCATTTGGAGTGTCCAGCGGTTTTGTTTCGACCATCCCAACATTTGTCCGATATCGAATGTCTGGTCTATACCAGCGAGAATGATGCCGTTTGGTGTTTGAGGAAGACGGGCTCCTTCTTCTCCCCTCTGGGCAAGTGAGGCAAGGAGGGTTCCTCCGATGTTCCACTCGGGAAGAATGGGGTAATCCCATCGGTTTGCCCAGGTGAATTTTTGCACTCCAGAACCATAGAAGGGTTTGTACTCGTAGTACACCTCAATGACATCGTTTTCTTGTAGGGTGGAGATTTGATTGAGGATGAGTTCTCCTGTAGAGGGAATGAGGATGTATTCCCAACTTGAAAGTTTGCGGCCATTGATGTAGACACTTTCACTTTGGGGGATGATATTGTAGTCTAACTGAAAAAGGGGAACGGATTCATAGTAGGTGAAAACGAGACTGTAAAGCGAGGCTGAATCAGAGGGGTCACTGTAATTGGTGTAGAGAGAGGGATTGCCAGGGATAGGCATTCTCTTGAAAAATTTGACAGTCCCTGTTGTTGGAAAAACCAGATAGTCCTGGCTTGTGAACTGGAAGGGGGCTTCTTGGGCAGGGTTGGCAGTGAAAACAATGCGGACATCAAAACCTCTCCCTGGGTCAAAGTTTTTTGCCCCGATGGCATAAACACCATAGTGCATGTAGGGAGCGTGGGGCTCGTCTTCTCTCCAGAGATAGAGGAAAGTTTCTCCTGTGTTGTCGTCAGTGCCCTGCCATGAAGGCCCTGCTGGATTGGAAAAGGGAAGGCCGCTATGGGTGTAGCGGATAATGAGGCGTTTTTCACGTGGGGGGGAGAACTGGAGAACGAGCTCGCCAGAGGAGGTGTTGATGTTGTAGTCTTGCATGGGAAGAAGGCGTTTGTAGAAGTTGCCGTCGATCTGTCTGTCTGCAGGAACATTGGTCTGGATGAGTATTTCCACACTTCCATTGTCAATGTGCTGGTCGGGAAGAACAAAATATGTTCGTTTCAGGTATTGGGTGTCTCTGATGGTAACGGATCGGTATTGTTTTGAGCCGATGAAACGCTTATACCCTTTTTGTGTTCCAGAAAAATGGAGGAGGCTTTGCCAGGTGAGTTTTTCAAATTGAAACTGCCCCAGTACTCCAACCCCTTGTTGGGGCATGCCTTCCATAGAGAGGAGGCTGCTCTTTTGGGGAATTTGCATCGCTACATTCCCTATCATTACTTCTCTCACAACGCCTTTGTCGCTATCGAGGGCTTTGTATTGGAGAGAGTAGGTGTTTTCTGGGTTGTCTGACTGATGGGAAAGAGACACATTGACGCGTTGACCAATCTTTCCTGTGAGGTTGAAACGGAGGTTTTGTGAGAGTGAAAATCCACTCTGGAAATCTCCTATCGGCTGAAGAAATGTTGGGTCTTTCCATGTCCAACCATAGCCCGTACGAAAAACGAACCACCCGCTGAGTACGAATTCGCTTTCCCATTCTTCTACGCGAAAGGCGAGGGGTTTTTGCTCTCCACGGAGGGCCATGCCTTGGCTTTTACGTTTCTCATTTCGGAGGGATTCGAAGAGTTCTGGTGAAAAGTGGAGAAGCGATGCTGTGGGGATGAGTTGGGGAGATGTTGCTTTGAGAGTTTTTCGTTTCCAACGCAGGTAGGATTCTTCGACAGGGAAGTGGTACCAATCAGAAGGAAGTATCATTTCGGCTATTTCTTTTTCCCATTGGGCAACGGGGTCTATCTCTGAGAGTTCATCAAAGGCATCCGAGAAAATGTAGACCGTTGTTACATTGGATGTTTTCCAGTTGGTCACATTGGCGATGACTTCTGCGTTGGAAATGGTAATGGTATTGGTAATCACAAAATGAAAACGCTTGGGAATGGAGTTTTTCCAAAAGAGGGCTTCTCCTTCAAAGGGTTCCTCTATGATGGAGGAGGCGGTGTTGATTTCTCCCCAGAAAAGGGCTGCGGTGAACCAGAGGAGGATACCCAATTTCACTTGACTACCCCTTATCAGTGTTTTCTCTGTTGTAAAGTATAGCGAAAGAGGGGAAAAAATACAAACAAAGGGGTAGCTCCTTAGTTATTGCACCTTCGAGAGGGGTGGGACGCTTTTTCCTCCTCACATATCACACCACGGGGGAATCCATGCTTCCTCTCAATACCTCCTCACATATTGCACCAAACAAGGGGTTTGGTGTGATAGCTAAGGAGCGAATAAAAAGTGGGAAGGGAGGATAGTGGAAAAAAGAAGTCTTAAACAGCTCCTCACTTATCTCATCTTCGTCATAACAAAACCACAAAATAGGTGTAAAAAATGAGTAGCCAGAGGTTCACCTCAAAAA
>Ga0209809_1000537_pt1 | contig 34864 bp, 25 predicted proteins | sample YNPMSTMetaG_FD_186172 | JGI IMG/M metagenome (GOLD analysis project Ga0209809, IMG submission 186172) | Anoxygenic and chlorotrophic microbial mat microbial communities from Yellowstone National Park, USA - YNP MS-T MetaG (SPAdes) (version 2) ...
GGACAAACCCAAGCTTTGTAGCTTGCGTTGGAATTGTTTCCACATTTGCTCGGTGAACAACCTCAGCCGGGGTGGGTCAGCATGTGCCTGGGCAGGAAATCTCCCATGGTAGCGTGTGTTGACTTGGCTGCGAGGAAGGTGTATATTAAGGGGGATTAAGGTTCCAGGGGGCGCGTTTCTGCGACGCATCCAAACGGCAGCCGATCGAACCCAGCAGAGCCGTCCGGGGTTTCTGCCTGCCAAAGGAGGTAAAACCATGAGCAAGTTGGCGCAGTTCGGGATTACAAGCGTCTTGGCTGCGGCGAATCTGTTATGGGCGCAGCCGCGGCTGAGATCGGAGAACCCGGTTGTCAATGGCGCCAGCTATTCCAACCGCATCGCGCCTGGTTCGATCTTCGTCATCTTCGGGACGGACCTGGCGGGCGATACGATCGTTCAGGCCACCACGCTGCCGTTGAGGACGACCTTGGGTGATGTCTCCATCCGGTTTACGCCGGTGGCCGGCGGCCCCGCCATTGACGCCTTGATGGTTTATACGACACGGAATCAAATTGCGGGCCTCTTGCCCTCGACGGCAGCGCCCGGAGACTACAACGTTACCGTCACTTACCGCGGCCAGACGTCCGCGCCGGGTCGGGCCCGCGTCGTGGCGCGCAGCATCGGAATCGTGAGCGCCGACGCGTCGGGCACCGGGCAGGCGCAGGCCCAGATCTATTACACGGCCGATCGGTGGAGCTTGAATCGCTTCACTTCGGGCCAGTTGGGTCCTTTCAGCACGGCCGTGGCCCAACCCGGCGACACGCTTGTCTTGTGGGGCACGGGTCTGGGCGCCGATGCCGCCTCCGATCTCAACGGCGGAACAAGCGGTGACCGGACGGGCGCCGCCCGGGTGCGCATCCGCGTTGGAAATGTCGAGCACACGCCGGTCTACGCCGGCCGGGCGGGCGGGTTGCCGGGGACGGACCAGTTCAACTTCACGTTGGCCGGTAACGTTCCCACCGGCTGCTTCGTGCCGGTTCAGATCGTGGTCGAAGGCGGCGCCAGCAACGTGGTGATTTTGGCCATCGCGCCGCGCGGGCGGAGCGCATGCAGTCATCCTTTCCTCGCGGAGGCCGAGCTCCGCCGCTTGTCCGAAGGGGGAACGGTCACGGTGGGAGACTTTACGTTGAGTCGCTCGACCACGGAGATGACGCTGCCGGATGTCGGCTCTTTGGAGATGACGTCGGAGGATCTGAACGGAGGGTTCGCGCGTTTCACCGTCGGCAATCTGGGCGTGCTGTCTGATTACCCCGGACTGATCACGCTCCAGATCGGCCAATGCTATGTCGCGCGCCTGCAATCCACCCAGACGGACTTCGATGAGTTCGGCCTTTTCCTCGATCCCATGAAAGACCTGGATGCCGGCAGTCCGTTGCGATTGAACGGCCCGAACGCCAGCAACCTCGCGGTCCCGTGGGAAAGCAAAACGGGTTCCTACACGCTGTCGCTTTACAACTCGGGTTTCCCCGGCGTGCCGGGCTCGGGCATCGGACGTCCGGTGATTGCGCCGGGCGAGTATACTCTGGCCGGCACAGGCGGCCGCCACGTAGGGGCGTTTACGGCGCGAGTGCGCGTCCCTGCGATGCTCAGTTGGACCAACCGCGCCGCCATCACGAACGTAACCCGCGCCGAAGGCGTCACCGTGACGTGGACTGGCGGCGAGGGCTCCGTCAGCATCGCGGGATACTCGGCAAACCGCGTGGGCGGCACGCCTGCTGACCCGATCATGGAGTTCGGTCTGTTTGTTTGTGAACAGCGGGCCGCCGAGGGGAGGTTCACCGTGCCTGCCTCGGTACTCAACCTGCTGCCGCCGTCGGTTTCGATGGACGGCGTTCCGGTCGGCATGCTGAGTTTGTCGAACGAGGGCTGCGAGCGTTTCACGGCGCCGCTGGTGGCGGGAGGCAGAATTGACCACGCCGAATTCTGTTACTTGTTCAGCAGCGGAAAGATGGTCGGCTATCGCTGAGCGGCGCCGCCTCTCGATGCCAGCGCTGTTTTCGTCGAACCGTCCGGCCGCCTGGACAAAGGCCACGCGGACCATTCGCGCCGCCGGCGGGCAGGGCCTTGAAGGCAGTAGCGGCGAAAATCGTCGAGGCGGCCCGGAGGCGCCCGTTTACTGCGCTTCGTAGGCCATCTCGCCCGCGGGGATGGCGATGGGCAGGCGGTTCTGCGGCGGCGGCAGCGGGCACGTGGTGTAGGGCGTGTAAGCGCAGGGCGGGTTGATGGCGCGATTGAAGTCGAGCACGACCCGCCCGTCGCGCGGCGCATCCGCATAGAGGAAGCGGCCCGCCGCATAGGTTGTCTTGCCCGCCGTGGCGTCACGGAAGACGATGAACAGTCGCTCGCCTGAACGTGCGGCTTCCAGCCGCCAGGTCTTGCCTTCGCGTTCGAACTCCACGAACCCGGCGCTCTCCATTTCTTCCGTGGTGCCGACGATGGTCTCCAGCACCAGCTTGCGCGGGCCGGGCACCGGCAGATAGCGCGCTTCGATCCGCCACTCCTCCTGGATGGGGAACCACTTCAGGCCGCGAAAGTTCCTGCGCAGCACGCTCTCGGGGTCCCTCATGCGAATGGCGTAGCGGGTTCCGCGCTTGATAAGCAGGAGCTTCAAGCGGCCAATTTCGAGTGCGTCCGGTTGACCCTGCGCGTCGGACCGCAGCTCTGCGCTGCTGACGGGCTTTCCGTTCAGTCGCGCTTCCACACCCGGAGCCGCCGTGAAGACGGCTCGCCCTCCTTGGAACCGTATGACGCCCGCCCTGGGCGGCGCCGCATCCGCGGGCAACAGGACAGCGCTGCCTTGCGCCGATCCCACCACGTTGTCGCCTTCCTCCAGCCAGAAAAGCCCCGCGACGCTGAGCCATCCGTCCTCGGAACTGAGCGAGGCTGCCCGTTGCTGCCGCCACTGCTCGATCGAGGCCGGGTAGTCGGCCCCTGCCGCGGCCACGGCAATCAACACTAGCGCCGAAATCCAGGAGACGCGCATCACTATGAGTGTAGGCGTGGGAGGCCACGCGGCGCAAAACGGCTGGTGGTGGTGATCGTTCTTGAAACGTGTTAATTTAGGACGGTAGTCATAGGCGGCGGGACTTCCGGGCTGGCAGGTCCGATTTTCCGCGGGTGAAAGGTGAGCTTTATGGATTATCTGCTCCTCATACGGGTGCTCCTCATTTTGCTCCTGGTTCTGGCGGCTTATTTCCTGAAGCCGTTCGGCTTGAGCGGTCTGGCCGCGGCGGCCGTGGGACTCGGCCTGGGCGCCGCCATCGTGCTGTTCGAGAGCCGCGTCAAGGAAATCAGTATGAAGCGGCTGATCGGCGGCGCGGTAGGCTCGGTCTTGGGGATCCTGGGCGCCTACCTGATGTCGCTCGTGCTAGGCAGCGCCATGCAGGGCCACGCCAGCCTGCCCTTCTTGCAGGTGGCTTTGTTGCTCTGGATGACTTACGTGGGCCTTGTGGTGGGCGCGAGCAAAGGCGACATGCTCAACCTGTCGGCCTTCGGGGGCATCTTCGGGGGCGAGAAAGCTGCGCAACAGTCCTTCAAGATCCTGGATACCAGCGTGATCATTGACGGGCGTATCGCCGACATCGCCGAAACCGGTTTTCTGGACGGCACGCTGGTGATTCCGCAATTCGTGCTGCGCGAGCTGCAACTGGTGGCTGACTCGCCCGACGCTCTCAAGCGCAACCGCGGCCGGCGCGGTCTGGACATCCTTCAGCGTCTGCAAAAAATGTCCCACCTGAACGTGCAGATCCTGGAAGACGATTACCCGCACGTGCGCGACGTGGACATGAAGCTGATCGAGCTGGCGCGGGAGTACGACTGCAAGATCGTCACCAACGATTTCAACCTCAACAAGATGGCGCAATTGCACGGCGTGGAGGTGCTCAACATCAATGAGCTGGCCAACGCCCTCAAGCCCGTGGTCCTGCCCGGCGAATCCATGCGCGTGTTCATTCTCAAGGAGGGCAAGGAGCACAACCAGGGCGTGGCGTACCTGGATGACGGGACCATGGTGGTGGTGGACAACGCCAAGCGCATGATCTCGAAGACCATTGACATCACGGTGACCAGCGTGCTTCAGACCACCGCGGGCAAGATGATTTTCGGCAAATTCGACGAGCGGATTCACGCGGTCTACGACAAGTCTGCGCTCCCGGAGAAGCCGGAACGGCCGGAGCGAGCGACGCATCGCGAGGCCGGCGTTGCGCCGTCGCAGGGCGGGCGGTCGCAGGGCTGAGCTCTGTTTCGCCCGCGGGAATCCGCGGCTGCCGGGCGGGGCTGTTGTCGCAGCCGGCCCGGCGGTACAATCGTAAATTCCGCGCCCGCCCCGTGGGGAAGCGCTCGTACGATTCGCCATGAAGGTTGCCGCCATCATCCCGGCTGCCGGGCTCGGCACCCGAATGGGTCGCGGCTCGGCGGAAACTTCAGGGGTCAGCCGCAAGCAGTTCATGCTGCTGGACGGTTCGCCCATTCTGGTTCACACCCTGCGCAAGTTCCTGGCCTGCCCGCTGGTGGACGAGATCCTGATCGCGCTGCGCAAAGAGGACATGGGCTGGTTCTCGCAACTGCTGGAGCGCGAGGCGCCTTCCAAACCGGTGCGGCTGGCGCCGGGCGGCGTCAGCCGCCAGGAATCCGTCAGGAACGCGCTGGAAGTTGTGGCGCCGGACACGGACCTGGTCGCCGTGCACGACGCCGTCCGGCCATTCATTGATCCGGCCACTCTGGAAAGGGTGATTCTGGAAGCCGCGCAAAGCGGAGCGGCCATCGTGGGCATCGTGCCGGTGGACACCGTCAAGCAGGTGCGGGGCAACAAGATTCACGGGACGTTGCCGCGTGAGCGGCTGATCCTGGCGCAGACTCCCCAGGTTTTCCGGTATTCCTTGCTCAAGGAAGCCTTCGAACGAGCGGCCCAGGACGGTTTCATCGGCACCGACGAGTCCAGCCTGGTCGAGCGCCTGGAGCGCGTCGAGGTGAGCGTGGTGCCGGGCAGCGACCGCAACATCAAGATCACCAGGCCCTCGGACATGGAACTGGCCCGGCTCTTCCTCAGCGAGGAAGCCGCGCGACGAAAGGCATCCTGAGTGCAAACCGCCGCCTTCGTTTCCGGCATCGGTTGGGATGTGCATCCGCTCGTGCCCGGGCGACCGCTGATCCTGGGCGGCGTCGCCATCCCCTCGGAGCTCGGCCTGGCCGGGCACTCCGACGCCGACGTACTGGCGCACGCCATCACCGACGCCGTGCTGGGCGCCGCGGCGCTCGGCGACATCGGCCAGCATTTTCCCGACAGCGATCCGCGCTGGAAAGACGCCGACAGTCTGGCGCTGTTGAAACAGGCGCTGGAGATGGCCGCTGCGCGCGGTCTCGCGGCGGTGCACGTGGACGCGACGGTGATTGTGGAACGCCCGAAACTCGGTCCTTTCCGCGAGGCGATTCGCCGGAAGTTGGCGGAAGTTCTGGGACTGCCCGTCGAGCACGTGTCCGTGAAGTTCAAGACCGCCGAGAAACTGGGTCCGGTGGGTGAGGGACGCGCCGCCGAGGCGCTGGCGGTAGTCACGCTGGCGCGCCTTCCCTGAAGCCCTCCGGTCTGTGCCAGCATAGCTTGACGATGCGGATCGAGTTTACCGGCGACGGGATTCATTTGCCCGATCTGGATCTGTGGCTCGATCCCCGGTCCGAGTGCCGTCGCGCCTGGATTTCGCACGCCCATCGCGATCACGCGGGCGCCGTGCATCAGGAAGTCTTCGGAACCGCGGAGACGCTGGAGTTCTACCGCCTGCGGCACGAAGGCGCCCTGGAGAACTCGACGTTGCACGCCGTGCCTTACGGGCAGTCCTGGGAGCTGGCAGGAGCGCGCCTGACTGCCTACCCGGCGGCGCACATCCTCGGCGCCGCCCAACTGCTTGTCGAGTGGCGCGGCGAGCGCCTGTTGTACACCGGGGATATCAAACTGCGATCGCCGCTCTGCGGGCGAAGCACCGAGATCGTTCGCGCCGATAGGCTCATCATCGAATCCACCTTCGGCCTGCCCGTATTCCATTTCCTGGACCGTGAGCCAGCGCGCGACCGTATCGTCAGCTTCGCGCGGCAGTGCCTGGAGGAAGATCGCGTGCCCGTTTTTGTCGGCCACGAGCTGGGCCGCGGCCAGGAAATCGCGCACGTGCTTGGACAGGCCGGCGTTCCTTTTCAGGCGCACCCGGCGATCGCGCAGCACCTGCCGGCCTACGCCGCGGCGGGCTTTCCCGCGCCGGGCTGGAGCCTTTATGAAGGGGACGTTCCTTCCGGCGCCGCGTTGATCCTGCCGCCGCGCCTGCGACCCGCGTTGACAACCGGCAACCGGCGCGTCCGGGTAGCTTACGTTTCCGGATGGGCTGCGCTGGACAATGCCCGGGCCCGCACCGGGGCCGAGGAGCTGATTCCCTACTCCGACCATGCCGATTTTGAAGAGCTCATGGCGCTCGTCAAGGCCGTGGGCGCCGAGGAGGTGGACGTCGTGCACGGCTACGCCGAGGCGTTCGCGCGTATCCTGACCCTGCGCGGATGGCTGGCGCGCGCTCCGCAACGGGCGCGCCTGGAGCAACGAAACGGCTGATGGATGAACTGGCGGCAATCGCGGAACGGGTAGCAAGCCGCAACAGCCGGCTGGAAAAGATCCGTTGCGTCGCCGAATATCTGCGCTCGCTCAGTGACGAGGACCTCCGGCGGGCGCTGCGTTTTTTGAGCGGGCGTCCGTTCAGCCCGGGCGATGCGCGACGCCTCGCCGTCGGCCACGTCAGCCTGCGCGAGGCCGTCATCGCCGCCGGCGGCTGGGATCCGGAAACGGTGCGGCTGTGCATCCGGCAGGTGGGCGATATCGGGGAGGCCATCGGCCTGCTCCTGCACGGCAAGACGGAAAACCGGCCGCTTTCGCTGGCGCAAGCCGAGCGCCTTTACGAGGAGCTGGCCCGAACCCGGCGCTCGGGGCAGAAAGAGGACCTGCTGCGCGAGTGTTTCCTGCGTTATCGCCCGCTGACGCTCAAGTACTTTGTGAAGGTGATCACGGGCGATTTGCGCATCGGCTTGCAGGAGAGGATGCTGGAGGAGGCGGTGGCCGCGGCTAGCGGCGCAAGTCCCGCGCTGGTGCGGCAGGCGGTCCATCGCACGGGCGATTTGGCCGAGACGGCGCTGGCGGCGCGACGGGGCACGTTGGAACAAATTTGTCCCCATTTGTTTCGGCCGCTGGACTTCATGCTCGCCCGTCCCATCGCCTCCGCCGCCGAGGTTCCCGATCCCGGAAACTGGCTGATCGAGGACAAATACGACGGCATCCGCGCCCAAGCCCACGTGGCAGACGGGCGCGCGGCGTTGTTTTCACGCGGATTCGCCGAGGTTACGGCCGCGTTCCCCGAGCTGGCGGCGGCGCTGGAGCGGATGCCGGGCAGCGCCATCCTGGACGGCGAGATCGTGGCCTGGCGCGAGGGCCGCACGTTGCCTTTCAGCGCCTTGCAGCAGCGACTGGCGCGCAAGGAGGTCCCGCTGTTTCTGCCCCTGGAAGCCCCCGCCGCCTTCATCGCTTACGATCTGCTGTTGCGCGATGGCAGGGAGCTGCTCGATGAGCCGATCGAGGCGCGGCGCACCGAGCTGGAACGGCTGCTGCTCGCGGCAGGCGAGCCGCTCCTGGTCGCCCCGCAATGTACCGCCGCCGACCGGGACGAGCTGGAGCGGCTGTTCGATCAGGCGCGGGCGCGAGGCAACGAAGGTTTGGTGTTGAAGCGGCGCGGCAGCCGTTACGAAGCGGGTCGGCGCGGCGGCGCGTGGTTGAAATGGAAGCGCCCGTTGGCCACGCTGGATGTGGTGATTACCGCCGCCGAGCAGGGCCACGGCAAGCGCGCCGGAGTGTTGAGCGACTACACCTTCGCCGTGCGCGCGGGCGACCGCTTCGTGAACGTGGGCAAGGCCTACTCGGGCCTGACCGATGAGGAAATCCGCGAGCTGACCGGGCGCTTGCGCGAGCTGGCGGTGGCGCGCGCCGGCCCCGTCCTGCTGGTGCGCCCGGAGATCGTGCTGGAAGTAGCCTTCAACGGCGTGCAGAAGAGCACGCGGCACCAAAGCGGCTTCGCCTTGCGCTTCCCGCGCATCGTGCGCTGGCGCCGCGACAAGCGGCCCGAGCAGATAGACGATCTCGACCGCGTGCGGGAGATTTACCAAAATCAGGCGCCCGCTTCCGGTTGCTGATTTCTCGCCCGCATACGCCGGCGCGGGAGGTCCGGGCCGATCACCACGCCAGCCGCAGGGCCAGTTGCAGGATCCTCGGGTCGAACGCCGAGGAGATGCGGTTGAAGTTGCCCGAGCTGCGATTGGAGTCGGGCGCGCCCAGGTTGACGCGGTTGAAGACGTTGAAGGCTTCGAAGCGGAACGTCAGCATGATCTGCTCAGCCAGCGGGAAGTCCTTGTGCAGGCCCATGTCCGCGTTGGCCAGCCCCGGCATCCGCCACATGTTTCTTCCCTGATTGCCGAAGGTGCCCAACGCATTGAGCGCGAAGGCGTCAGGGTTGAGCCACCGCAGGATTTTCTCGCCGCGACTGCGTCCCTCGGGCAAGTAAGGGTTGCCGACCAGGTCCGCCCTCTGGCCGGCGGCGCCGGTCGTGGCAGTGCCGGAGCGGGCATTGTCTGCTCCGCTGTAGACGGTGTAGGGCGCTCCGCTTTGCAGGCTCAGGATGAAGTTGGTCTTCCACCCTCCCAGCAGCCAGCGGGCGACCCGCCGGTTGTAGCGGCCAGGGATGTCCCACAGCCCGGAAACGCTCACGACGTGAGTGTGGTCGAAATCGGATGGCCCCTTGTCAAACCTCTGGTTGAAGGGATGCGAGCGGTTCTGGCCCGTGATCTTGTTGGCCGTGGCGTCGTCAATGCTCTTGGACCACATGTAGTTGGCCAGGAGGGTGAAGCCGCCGCGCAAGCGTCGCTCGGCGGTGAGTTGCAGCGAGTGGAACGTGGAGTTGCCGACCGGCTCGACCAGGGTCACTCCCGCCAGCCACGGATACAGCGGGCGTCGCTGATTGGTATCCGCCGTGGTTGCGCCCGGCCGGTATATGGCTGGGTTCATCTCCCGCCCGATGGTGAGACGGGTGCCTTTGGAACCGGCGTAGGCGATCCGCCCGAGCACGCCGCCGCGAAACTCCCGCTCCACAGTGAGGTTCCACGCTTGCAGGTACGGATTTGCCATGTGCTCCTCGTACAGGAACGCGGTGTGCGGCAAGATGAAGCGGAAATCGCCGGGCGGATCCAGGGGAGCGGGGAAAGGATTGACGGCGCCTGCATAGGGATCACGGAAGCTGTTTTGCACGTTCCCGAAGACCACGACGGTCGTGGCGAACGGCGCCTGATTGGCTTGCGAGTTCGTCATGATGATGTTCATGCGGTCGAAGAAGATCCCGTAGCCTGCGCGCAGGCTGGTACGACCGTCACCGAAAACATCCCAAGCCAGGCCCAGGCGAGGGCCGAGGTTGCGCCACGCCGTCCCGAAGCCGCCGCGGGGGATGCCGGGGTCACCCGCAAACAGCACGCCCGGCGGCGCGTACTGGAATCGAGTGGATTGCCGGCCCGGTCTCCATACCGCCAGTCGGTCCCTCTTGTCCCAGTACGGCACGAAGGGTTCCCAGCGCACTCCCAGCTCGAGGTTCAGCCTTCGCCGGAGCCGCCAGGAGTCCTGCACGAAGAGCGCAAAGACGGGATAACGGTTATCCTTGTATTCGCCCGCGCCTTGCACCAATTGCTGAAACTTGCCTACCATAAAATCGGCCAGCGAGTCGGTGGTGAAAGGTGCGGCGCCGCTCCAGGTAAATTGACCGTTCGCCCGGAAGTTGTTACGGATATCCTGCTTGCCCCGGCCCGCCTCGCCTCCGAAGGATACCTGGTGCGCTCCCAGCGACGCCCGCACCGTGTCCTGGATCTGAAATTCCCGGCGCGGGAATACATTGGTATCTCCGGTGTTCAAGCCGAAGTAACCGGAGACCGTCAGGTGATACTGGGGCTTGTCATCGTTGTAGATATTGACGCCCAGGCTGGCCAGGCTCTTTTCGGGCAGAATCGGCCGGGAATCTCCGTCCGTCTCCGAGTAACTCAGCAAGAAAGTGTTGGTAACTCGCGGCGAGACGATATGAGTATCGGTGAGCGCGGCGCTCCGATTCCGCCAGACGCGGTTCCAGACCACGGCTTGCGAGAGATAATTTCTCGGGTTGAGATAGCCGGGCTGTTTGGCGCCCGAATGCCAGAGCCGGAGACTGAGACGATTCCGGTCCGAAAAGTTCTGGTCGCCGCGGATCAGATACTGGTTCTCGTCAAAGGGGCTGGGTGCGCTCACAGCGATACGATCGCTGCCGGGAGGCGGGGCAGGGACATAATTTCCCAGAATGGTCGCGGCGATCGGGTCCAGGTGCGAACGCGGGATCTGGTTGTTCGGATAGAATCCTCCACCGAACGGATCGCGCAATTGGCGGCGCAGGGCGGAGAAGTCTCCCCGCCGCTGTTCCACGGTAGGCGTGATTACATTGACGACAGTGGGGCTGCGCCGCAGGCGGGTCCCCTGATATGCGAAGAAGAAGAACGTCCGGTTGCGGCCGTCGTAAACAGAGGGGAGCAGGACGGGGCCGCCCGCGGTCAAGCCGAACTGGTTACGCCGCAGGCCGTCGTCCTGCTTCTTGCCCGGCCGGATGGCGGGCGCAAAGAAGTTGGCCGCATTCAAGGCGCTGTTGCGGACGTATTCAAAAGCGCTGCCGTGAAATTCGTTCGTCCCCGAGCGCGTCACTGCGTTCACCACGCCGCCTGCCTGCCGTCCGAATTCGGCGCTGAAGTTGTTGACGATCACGCTGAACTCCTGAAGCGCGTCCGGATTGGGCATGGGGTTGGGCGCGTTGCTGTAATGATCGTTGTGTTGGGCTCCGTCCAGCATGTAATTGGTGGTATTGGCGCGTCCGCCGTTAACGGAAACGGGAGTAACTCCGGGGTAAGTGGTTCCCGAGGTGACGTCGGAGCCGGGTCCCTGATTGGCCAGTTGCACGCCCGCCGCCAGGCGCATCAGTTGCAGCGGATTGCGCCCGTTGAGCGGCAGTTCCTCGATCCGCTGGCGGTCAATGACCGCGCGCAAGGTGGCGGTGGTGCTGTCCACGGTGACGGCCGCTTCGCTCACCGTGACGGTCTCCAGCGCCGTCCCCACCTCCAGCCGCACGTCCACGCGCAACACTTCGTTCACTTGCAACCGGAGGGATTTCGCTTCGAACTTCTTGAAGCCGGGCGCCTCGGCCGACAGCTCGTATAACCCGACGGGCAGACCGCGGAGCACGTAGCTACCCTCCGGGGAGCTGACCGTCTGGAAGCTCGCCTTGGTTCCCGCGTTCATGGCGCGAACTGTCGCGCCGGGCACGACAGCGCCGGTGGGGTCGGTGATGGTTCCCGTGATGGTTCCGTAAATGTCCTGGCCGGCCAGGGGCAGAGCCGCGAGACCAAGCCAAAGCAATGGAATCAAAGATCTTTTTTTCATATGGCCCTCGTGCTTGGAGACTGACCTCCGGCCAGCATAGCACTGGGGACTGCTGCGTGCAAGTGCATCCATGCCCCGCCTCGGCGTGCGGCCCGCAACAGCCGGAGGGCCGGCGGGCCTGCGGTCAGGTCTCCGCCCTGGGTCTCACTCGCTCTGCGGCACCGCCGGCACGGGCGAGGGCGGGCGCGAGACGCGGCCCTCCAGCGCTTCTTCGATCGAGATGTTGTACGCCTCCAGAATGCGACCCGTGGCCGCTTCCAGTTGCACCCTCGCCTTGGCGTACTGGCTGGCCGCCGCCACTTCCACCGAACGGGCCTGGGCCAGATCGCGCTGCGCCTGAATTACGAAGAAAATGGTCGAGGCGCCGAGCGCGTATTTCTTCTGCTCGGCTTCCAGCGTCTGTTCTTGCAACTGGCGGGCCTTGACCGCGGCCTCGTGAGCGACGCGCGCCTGCTGGAGCGCGGTCAAGGCGTTGCGCACGTCCACGCGGATCTGGTTCAGCAACGCCTGCCGGCGCAACTCCTGCTGCCGCAGCGTCAACTGATCGAGCACCATATCGGCCTGAGCCGAACGATTGCGCAGCGGCACCGTGAGCTGGAAGCCGATGCCGTAGTCCGGGAAGTTGCGCGCGAACAATTGCGAGAGCGCTTTGCCGTAGCCGCCGATGAAGAAAGGATCCACGGCGGCGGGATTGCGCGGCTGCGGCCCGATGCCCGTGCCCGGGATGGCGGGAATGGGCAGCTTGTTGATCTGTCCCACGAGCGCGTTATTGCGGAAGTCGGCCACCACATCCAACTGCGGCAGCAGATTGTTGCGGCTGCCTTTCAGCCCGATCTTTGTGTTCTCCATTTGCAGCTCGATTTGTGCCAGATCCGGCCGGTTCCGGAGCGCGGCTTCGATGAGGTCTTGTACCGGCTCGATGGCTTCCGACGGCGGCACCGTGATGCGATCGGTGGGCACGATGCGCGCATCGGCAAGCAGCGGGCCGGCCACGCCCGTGCGACTGAGAGCGTTCTTGAGCAAGGTTTCCTGCTGGAGCAACTGGCTTTCGGCCTGAACCAGCGCCTGGCGGCTGGAAGCCACCTCGGCTTCGGCGCGCACCACCTCGATGGGCGCCAGCGTTCCGATCTCGACCTGCTTCTTGTTGTCTTCGTACAGCTTCTCGGCCAGCGCCAGGGCCTGCTGCCGCACGCGCACGTTTTCATTGAAGCTCACCAGATCCCAGTAGGCGCTGACGATCGCCGAAACCGTCGAGATCACCTGCTGGCGAAAGGCCAGGTCGCTGACGCGCTGGTTGTTCTTTGCGATCCGGATGTTGCGATTGTTCACCGCCAGGCCGAAGCCGCGCAGCAGCGGCTGCTGGATGGTCAGCGAAAAGCTGGCCGTGGTCGAGGGATTGAAGTCGGTGCGACCGGCGTTGGTCTCGACCCGCGAGTTGTTCCAGCCGAAGCTGATGGAGCCGCCCGTCAGAAAGCCCTTCTGAATGCCGAAATTGGCCACGTCGTTTCGGATGATGAGCGAGTTCGTTCCGGTGATGAAGGAGTTGGTCTGAGGATTGGTGCGATGGCTGAAGTTCGCCTGCGTGAAAATGACCGGGTCGAGGTTGGGAACGGCGGTGCCGGTCTGCACGATGATGGCGCCGCCCGCCTCACCGCCGCCCGTGGCGGGCGCGAACGCCGTCGTGGTTGCTCCTCCGGCGCCGGCCGCGCCGCCGGTCACCTGGGCCAGGGCGCCGGTCGTCGCGCGTTGCACCGCCGTGGGCACGCCGCGCAGCAAGCCGCCCGCCTGAGCGCGCAGCAAGGCTGCGTCCGCGATCATCGGCCCGTAGCGCTGCACCGCAATGTCGAGGTTATTCTCCAGCGCCAGTGCGATCGCGTCCTGCAAGGACAGATAAATGCGCCCGGCGCGCAGCAACGATTCCAGGCGGGACGAGTTGGCCAGGTCAACCGGCGGCACCTCCTGCGCCCGGTACGGTCGCGTGAAGCCCGACAGGAAACCCCCGCCGTCGCGTTTCGCCGGGCTTTGAGCGGGTGCGGGAATGGCAAGCTGCCAGCAGCAAACAATGGCGAGCGCCCCTCGAATTGTTCTCATACGACGAATCCTTTCCCCTCGGTCGGTTTTCCGAGCCTCAATCAGACTATGACGATGCCGGACGGCTCGATGTTCCCGAACCTCCATGCTAGCGCGGCCCCGGGACGCTCTGCGCGCTTGAGCTATAGTAATCCGGTAGCGATGGAGACCCGGGACTCCGTTCTGGAACTTTTCGAGCGTACAGGCGGTTATCTGCGAGGCCACTTTCTGTTGACCAGCGGGCTTCACAGCCCGGAGTATTTGCAGTGCGCGGTGGTGTTGCAGCACCCCGACCATGCCGCGCGGCTGGGCGCGGCGCTGGCGGCGGCGCTGGCGCCGCTGGTTGCGGACCGGGTGGATGTGGTCGGGTCTCCTGCGCTGGGCGGGATCGTCATCGGTCACGAAGTCGCCCGCGCGCTGGGGGCGCGTTCCATTTTCACGGAACGCGACGCCGCCGGCGTCATGACCCTGCGGCGCGGCTTTCAGGTGCGGCCGGCAGAGACGGCCGTCGTGATCGAGGATGTGGTGACGACCGGCGGAAGCACGCGCGAGGTGATCGAGGTGCTGCAAAGCGCGGGCGCCCGCGTCCTGGCCGCCGGTTCCATCATTGACCGCAGCGCAGGCAGGGCCGATGTCGGTGTGCCCCGCGTGGCCCTGGCCACCCTCGACGTAATCACCTATCCGCCCGAGGACTGCCCCTTGTGCAGGCAGGGCATCCCCCTTGTCAAGCCCGGATCCCGACGCTAGCTCACGCATGCGCCGCATCCGCGTCACGCTGGCTTACGACGGCACGGAGTTTCATGGCTGGCAGGTGCAGCCCGGGCTGCCCACCATCCAGGGAACGCTCCAGTCCGTGCTGGCGGTCATCGAAGGAAAGCCTGTGCATGTGATCGGCGCCGGCCGGACGGACGCCGGCGTGCACGCTCTGGCGCAAGTGGCGGCCTTCGATCTGGAGAACCGGATTCCTGTCGACAACCTGCGTCGCGCCATGAATCGGCTGCTCCCCGACGCCATTCGCGTCCTGGAAGCCCGCGAAGCGTCGCCTGAGTTTCACCCGCGTCGCCACGCCATCTGGAAGACTTACGAATACCGGATCTGGCGCGGCGAGATCTGTTCGCCCTTCGAACGCCGCTACGTCCATCACTTTCCTTATCCGCTGGACGAAGAGCGTTTGATGCGCGCTGCCCCGTTGCTCGAAGGCGAGCACGATTTCACGGCGTTCGCCGCCGCGGATGAGAAGGACCGGCTGGGCGGCTCCAAGGTGCGCCGGCTTTTTTCCTCGCGGGCCTTCCGCGAGGGCGAGCGGCTCATCTACCGCGTCACCGGCAGCGGCTTTCTCAAGCACATGGTGCGCAATATCGTGGGCACTCTGATCGAAGTGGGGCGGGGCAATCGCGACGCCTCGGACGTGCTCGCGCTTCTGAAATCGGGCAAGCCGGCTTCCGCGGGGCCGACGGCGCCGGCCTGCGGTTTGTTCCTGATCGAAGTCCGCTACCCGGAGGGACTCTAGTCGCGCCGTGCCTCCGCCGCACGGAAGTGACGCTCGGGCAGGAGCAGGTAAATGAGGAGCGCCGAGAGGGGATGCATCAGGCCCGCCAGCAGGAAAACCGGCGCGTAAGAGAACCTGCGCACCACCCAACCCGTGCCCAACGCGGCCAGCGCCCCGCCGATGGCGCCGCCCGTGCCTGAAAAACCGGTCGCCGTGCCGATCTCCGGTCCGCGAAACAGATCAATGGGCAGCGCTTGCAGGTTGGCCACCCAGAAGGCGTGGCCGAAGGTGACGAAGCAGGTGGCCGCGATCGCCATCCATGCCGCCGGAACGTGAGGCGCCAGAACGGCGACGGGAAGGAACGCCGCCCCCACCGCCATGACGAACTTGCGCGCTTGGCCCAGCGGATATCCGCGGCGCATCAGATGACCCGACAGCCAGCCGCCCAGCGGATAGCCGATGTCCCCGAAAATGTAGGGCACCCACGCGTAACGGCCCACCATCGCCAGATCGAATCCCCGCTCCCGACGCAGGTACTCCGGCAGCCAGAAAATCACGAAATAAATCACCGGATCCGTGAAGAACCGGGCCAGAATCAGGGCATAACAGCCGGGCTTGCGCACCACCTGGAGCCAATTCACGCCCTCGCGCGCCGCACGCGCATCCTCCGGCGGGCGCAGCTCGTGCTTCATTCGCTCGTACTCGGCCGGGTCGAGCCAGCGGTTGCGATGCGGCGGCTGGTAAATGATGAGCCACAACACCAGCCATGCCAGGCCCAGTGCGCCCGTGAACAGGAATGCGAAGCGCCATCCGAAATGCAACGTCAAAAACGCCACCATCGGGCTGGCGATCGCCGACCCCAGCGATGAGCCCGCATTGAAGATGCCCACGCCCAGCGCCCGCTGAGCCGGCGGGAACCATTCCCCGATCGCTTTGGCGGCCGCCGGCCAGTTGCCGGGCTCCGTGAGCCCCAGCGCGAAGCGACTGGCGGCCAGCGACCACTTGCCCCGCGCCAGCGCATGCGACATCTGCGCCAGCGACCAGCCGGTGATGAAGGTCGCAAACCCCCGCCGCGTGCCCAGCCGGTCCACGATATAGCCCGATCCCGCATACATAATCGCGTAGGCCACCATGAACAGGCTGACCACATGCGAGTAGTCTCTTTCATCCATCGAAAACTCGCTTCGGACTTCCACGGAAACCACCGCCAGCGCCAGCCGGTCCGCGTAATTGATCATGGTGGCCACGCAAAGCATTCCCGCAATCACCCAGCGCAGCTTCGGAATCTTCATGGTTGTTCCCTGGACAGGAATCCGAAAGCGCCTACCGCCAGCCCGAGCGGTCGCACAGGATCGGCCACGTAAGGCGGCTCGACGCGAATCTCCACGCGCACCGGACCGGGGGATCCCTCGGGCACGGGCCATCGGATGGTGTGCCATCCGGATCCGCGCCGCAGCTCGGCCGAACCGATCCACCGGCCATCGAGGGCCACACTGGCGCGTACCGGCTCGCCCTCCGGGGGCGGACCCATGTTCACCACCAGCTCGAAAGATGCGGCCGCAGGCGGGCGACGCAGGCGCGCGGTCGCGTACGGACGGCACCAGCGAAAATGCCCGGCCAGGAAATACCATCCCTCGCCGAACTGCCAGACCGGCGTGCGGCGACTTACCAGGATATAGGAGGCATCCGGTTCACCGGGAGCGCGTGCAAGAGAAGAGAGCTCGCGGAAGACCGGATCCCAGCTCAGCAGCACCACGCCGCTTCTCTCTTGGAGCGTTCTTTCCAGATCCAATCCCTCCGCTGGATAGAAGCTCAGATCGCCGCGGCCGGCGAAGAGCTTGACGGCGGCCTCGATGCCCCAGGGGCGCAGCGCCTGGGGCACGCCGTCGTAGATATACGCTCGCGCCTCCGGGTTGGCTGGAACAATTTCCCGCAGTTTTGTCACATAGCGGCGGTTCTCGTCCGCCAGCGAGAGGGCCTCCCGCCGCTGCGCGCGCAGGGAGGCGTGGTGGCAGGGCAGCCAGAGCAGAAAAAACGCGGCCGTCGCTGCCGGATGGGCCTTGGCGGCCACTGCGGCGGCCGCCACCGCCAGGCCCGCCAGCGGCAGGTAAAGATAGGCCCCGAAGAGGCGTCCCGAAAGCAGCAACATCGGCGTCAATAGCAAAACCGCAAAAACCAGCCCGAAGTTTACCCGGCGGTCCCGGACAAGCAGCGGCAACGAAAGCAAGGCAAGGCCCGCGTAAGGCAGGAGAAATACTTTCGATGAATAAAAAGCGACCGATTTCCAGATTTCCCGGGGTGTAAAGCGTAACGTATATTCGGACTGGCGGGAGGTGTTGACCGCCAGCGCCTGCAAGCCCAGAGCCAGCGAAACAACCAGAAAAGGCGCCAGCCGCCACCAGCGTTTTCCGCCGAACCAGTATTCCCAGGCGGCCAGCGCCGCCGGCAGCATGACGGTCATTTCCTTGGATTTGATCGCCAGCCAGAAACAGAGAAAGGAAACCGCAAGCGCTCCTCGCTTCGGCGAACTGTAGGCCAGCAGGCAGAGCAGCGAAAAAGTCGTCGCCAGCAGGTCGAAAACGTACATGGGCTTCCACAAGGCATCGAAAACGCCCATGTGGAAGCCAAAAAAAAGCGTGCCGGCGGCCGCCGCCCGCCAGGAAACATCCAACCGCCGGCGCAGCAGCCGCCACAGCAGCCAGACGTTGACCAGATGCAGGGCGTGAATGCTGAACACGTACCAGGAGAAGTCCAGGCCGGCCTGCCGCCCCATGAGATTGAAGTACAAGTGACCGACAGGGCGAAAATTCTGAGGGAAGTACCTCGGCGTCAGCAGCCCATGGAGCCAGTCTCGCGGGGACAGGTACCGCGTCCACTGGATGTTATCCAGCTCGTCTCCGTGAAAGTAACCCTCGTAAGCGCCGCGATTGACGATCACAAACAGCAGGGCAAAAAGGGCAAACGCGAGGATCGCCATCACGCGACGCATACCGGCCATTGTAGCGGGGGCCGGCCGGCGCCCGTCGTCGCGTTCCGGCTCAGGTCGGGGTGCTGCCTGCGCGCTCGCCCTGGCGGTACTTCTCGCGGCAAGATTCCGAGCAGAAATGCAGGATTTTCCCTCCCTGAGTCAGCTTTACGGAGGCGCCGGCGGGAACGTAAACGCCGCAGACGGGATCCTGCTTGAGCTCGCCGCCCATCTCCACCCGGCGGGCGGCGGCACGCGAGCCCGGCAACAGCCACTGCGCAGCCAGGCGGAGGAAGATCCCGATGAAGGAGCGCAGCAAAGTGATCAAGAGAACGGCCAGAAGCAGATAGAGAATAAGTCGCACCATTTTCGACTGTCTGCCTTCCGGCCGTTCCGCTCGAAACTACTTTTTCCGCGGCGTGGTCTTCTTTTTCTTCTGCTCGGCTTCGGGATTGACGTACTCGGTCTGAACGCCCGCGTCGAGAGTGGCGATCATGCCCTTGGCTGCTTCGGCGAACGGCCCGTCCGGTCTGAGCTGCAAATATTTCTCGAAGGCCTCGCGAGCGCCCGGCGGCGGAACCACTTTACCGTCGGGTGTCACCTGCGCCTTGGCCATCAAGGATACGCCGTACTGGTAATGGGCGTCGGCGTAGCTGGGATCGGCTTCGATGGCTTTCTTGAAAGCTTCCGTGGCCGGTTCGTTCTGACCCGAGTTGACCAGGAGCGCCCCCAGGTTGTAGAAGTAACGACCGGCGTTGGCCGGATCGAGCTGGGCGGCCTTGGTGAGCTCGGCCTGGGCCTCTTCGAACTTCTTCGCCCGCGCCAGGGCGAGGGCGTAGTTGTTGTGATAGGCCGCTTCCTCGGGCTTGATTTCCAGGGCCTTTTGATAGCTCTCCAGCCCCTTGTTCAAAGCGGCTTCCTGTTCGGCGCCGGTCTTGGTTCCGGCCAGTCCGATGTAGGCATCGGCCAGGTGCGCCCAGACCACGTGCTGCTTGGGGTCAATTTCAGCCGCCTTGGCGAATGAATCCACGGCCTGATCGAACTGCTTGGCCTGGAGAGCCTGCATGCCGGCGTTGAAAGCGTCGTTCAGCGCCTTGTTGCGCGCCAGTTGCGCCGCGCGCTCTTTGGCCGCTCGTTCCATGGCCGCCCGTTGCTCGGGCGTCAACTCGCGCATCTGCTCCTGCGTGAGCTGCCCGGATTCGGCTGCCCGTTGCAGCGCCTCGCGACGCTGCTTGAGCCGCTCCATGTCGAAGTTGATTTCGGTCGGATCACCCAGCCGCGTGCGTACGTTCTCCACGCGATCCACTTCCTTGCCGTCCACTTCCAGGATCACGCGATAGGTGCCCAGCGGCAGCCCGGCGTGGAAGTACTCGCCTTTCTTGTTCGTTTTGACCCGGTAATTGCCCTTGATGTCCAGGCGTTCGATTCGGATAAGAGCACCTTGCAAAGGCTTGCCGTCTTCTCCCTTGACTTGCCCTGCAATGGCTGATGTCTGCGCCAGGCTCACGCCGGCCACGAGCAGGAACGCGGCGCCAAGCCAGGCAAGTCTGCGCCCTGTCATAGCGAACCTCCGTCGTTATGAACGATCCTACTTCAGCATACTACACGGTCGCGAGGGTGGTCAGGTTACCGCGGACGAACGAGGAACGGTCAGGGGTTGCGCAGGCCCGTGATCGTGACCGTGCGTTGCAGCTCGCCCGCGCGGATGCGGAAATCGTTGCGTCCGGCTTGCGGGGCCAGGCGCACGCTGACTGCCCAGGCGCCCGGCACTTCACTGTCAATCAGGGCCAGGTCGGTCACCTCGGCGCCTTCCGTGACGGCGTTGACTTCCGGACGCATATGCCGCACGGGGATGCCCGTGGCGTCCGTCACGCGGAAATAAATCGCGCGTCGCAGAGAAGCCCCGGCATTGCCTTCGCTGCGCGCGTTCAGGATCGTCAGGTAGGCGGGTTCTCCGGTCGGCGCCGCATACCAGTAAGGAACCCGGATTTCCACCGGCGAGCGCGTACCGCGGATCAGCAAGTAGCCGTCGTATTCTCCCGGCGTCAGCCCGTCCGCGCTCCAGCGCACCGAAACGCTGGTGGAAGCTCCCGGCCCCAGTTCCACGGTGTTGGCGCTGACGAACGGCGCCGGTCCTTCGCGGCGCGGCTGAACCAGGATGGTCAGCAAATCGGCTTCGCCCGCTAGGTTGGTCAGCCTGATCTCGCGCACCGAGTCCACCGTTCCGCTCCCGCTGCCGAAGCTCAGCGAAACGGGGTGGGCTGCGATGGTACTTTCGACCGCCGCGGCCAGGTTCAGCCGCCCGGAGCCCGCCCGCTGCACGGAAGCCGGGCGTTCCGCGCCCGGCGGGAAGGGCTCCGCCGTGTTCACCAGCAGCGAGCGGTAATGCTGGACCGTCAGACCCGGCCGCGCGGACTTCAACACGGCCGCGGCTCCGGCCGCCAGCGGCGCCGAAAAGCTGGTGCCTGACACCGTGGTGTAACCCGACTCGTCGTACAGCTCGCCCTCGGCCGACCAGGCTTGCGTGGCGCTATACACGCCGGCGCCGACGGCCACCAGATCAGGTTTGATGGTCTCGTCGGAATTGGGACCGGCGCTGGAGAACGACGCCAGCCGGTTTGGGTTCGCGGGCAGAGGACCCGGCCGGAAATTGACGGTGGCGTTCAGGTCCGGATTGTCCCCGAGACGTTGCTTGATTGCCAGCCCGTCGGCATTGCTCACCATCACGCCGGGCAGCGTGGCCGAGCCGACACTCATGACGGCGATGGGCCGGTCGTCCGTGTACACGATGGCCGCCACCGCCCCCGCACGCTGCGCATGGTTGAGCTTGTCTTCGAACAAACAGGCGCCGCGCAGGATCAGGGCGATGCGTCCTTGCAAGCTTGCTTCGGGGAGCGCCTGGCACGCCAGGCCGTTCCCGTCCCACCGCGCCACGTCAGCCAGCGGCGCCCGAATCGGCTCTTCCGGTCGAGGACCGTTGCCCGGCGTCGCCGGATAGAGGCCGCCCCCATCCAGCACGACCGCGGTGCCGAAGATACGGTCGCTCGCCGCGGCACCCACAGCGAGGGCCGAGGGCGCCGTGGCGTAGGAGCTGATGGTGAACGGATCGGGACCCTGGTTGCCCGCGGCCGCCACCACGACGACGCCCGCCGCCGCGGCCCGCTCCACAGCCCGGACCGAGATCGAATCCGAAGGCCGCGGCGTCAACGGCGTGCCCACGCTCAGGTTGATGACGTCCATGCCGTCGGCGACCGCGTCGTCTATCGCTTTCAGAATCACGTCCGTGCGTGTGGTTTCACTGCTCGCCGTGAACACCTTGTAGTTACCCAGCCAGGCCCTGGGCGCTGCCCCTACGATCTCCGCCAGCGGACCTCGGTTGCGCACGCCCGCCGCGGCCATCGCCACCGCGGTGCCGTGGCCCATGTCGTCGCGCGGCGTGCCGCCGTCGTTGCCCAGAAGGCTTTCGTATGTGCGCGCCACGATGATCTTGTTGTTGGTGTACTGGCGGTGTTCCTCACGCGCCACCCGCGGATAACCCTCGGGCATCTCCAGCCATGGATCCTGAAACGCTGCGTGTTGGTGATCGATGCCCGTGTCAATCACCGCAATCTTGACGCCGGCGCCGGCTCGCGGCTCACCTCCGATTCTCTCCCATGCTTCCGGCACGCGCGACAAGGGCAGCGCTCGATCCAGCAGGAGCCGCACCTCATGAACCGGGTGCACCCGCACCACACCCGGGATCGCCGTCAGGGCGGCTGCGTCCACCGAAGGAGCGCGCACCAGGAGCGCGTTGGCCACCGTGTCCACCGATTCCATTACTTCGATGCCGCGCTCGGTTAGCGCCGCGCGCACCGCACGCTGTTCGGCCTGGATCTGCGCGCGCCTGTCCGCCACTGCTTCGCGCCGCCCTTTGATCCCGCCGATCGCCACCGCGGCCGCGGGCTCGCCCGCCAGCTCCACGATGTACAGATCGGGGACGACCTGCGCCCCGGCGATCGCAGCCCCCAGCAGGAACCCGAGCCAACCCTTCTGTCGCCTCATATGCCCCTTATCGGATTTTATGGCAGTGATGCACGTGGTGCGTCCTGCATCATTCCACCGGCAGCAACGCTGCCTTGGAAGTTACGCCGCCGATGGTGATCCTCACCTCTTGCAGACCCGTGGGAGCGTCGGCAGGAACCACCGCGTTGATCTGGTACAGGCCCACCAGGTACGGCGCCAGCCCGCTGAAGCTCACCTGCGCCCTGCGCCCGCCGACGGTCACTTCCGGTTGAACCCGCGTCAGGTGCAAAGGTTGCGCCGGCGTCGGCTCGCCGGTGGGCGGCGTCGGATCCACCGGACCCAGGCCGTTGGCATAAAGCTGCACCACGCGGCCGCGACGCGCCGGGTTACCGCTCTCCACGACCCGGAATCCCTCGTCCAGCGCAGCGATCACCCTGCGCCCCGCGGCGTCTACACGCTCGAAGAAAGCGGGCGAGTAATCCGCCAGCGGCAACGTGTACAACGCGCTCGAAATCCATCCGATGCGCACTTTGAGCAGCACCGAATTCAGGCCCTGAAGCTCCCAGGGGACCTGCACATTGATTTGCTCCGGACTGACGAAGTGGATTCTTCCCGGCAAGCTCAGATTGCGCGCAGGCGCATCGAAGCTCACGCTGACTCGGGCCAGCGAAAGCGGCAGGTACGGCGTGGTGAACACGCGCGTCGCATCGCTCAAGGCGGCGCCGAAGATCGCAATGTAGGATCCCGGAGCTACGGGGACGCCTCGCTCGAAGCTGGCCGCATTGACCACGCCCCCGGTAGCGATCGTCGGCCGCAGCCGCGCCCAGCCGTCGAAGGGAAGCACCAGCCCGCCCGCTTCCGCGACGAACTGCTGTTCGCCCAGCAGCGGCCCCAGCACCACACGCGCCGCGGCGATCCCGTAGACGTCCGTCTCCCGATCCGCCGCTTCGATGTAGCCGCCGCCGATGGTGGCGCGGAAACGAACGGGAACGTTGGGTACAGGCGCCCCGTGGCGGTCCGTCAGTTTGAGGGCGATGATGCGCTCAGGGATGTAGGAGTTGACGACGCCGTCGAAATCGTAGCCGATCAACGGGAACGCGTTGTACGGCGTATTGTCGCTCACAAGGTACAAGTACGGGACCCGCAGAGTACGCGGCCCGCCCTCGATCCGGATTTCGCCTTCGTAGCGGCCCGGGGCCGGCACGCTCCCTTCCAGCCTCACCGCCACCTGCGCCGAGTCGCCCGGATCCAGCGTCACGCTGGAAGGCGAAACCGCGATGCGTGCCTGCGGATCCTCGGTCCTCGGGGCGACGGTGAGTCGAAGCGTCAGCTGCGAAGGCCCCGTGTTCCTCAGCGTCAGGGTACGCGAGCTGCCCAACGTCGCCTGTGTCACGGTGCCGAAGGAGATCGTCGCAGGCTCCAGAGTCACGGCGCTTTGCAAGGCTGCGTTCGCGTCGAGCTTGCCTGCGCCGGCGGCGCTTGGCCCCGCTGGTTGACCGTCGTCCAACACCTGAGGATTAGCGGTGTTCACCAAAGCCGACTTGATCTGGACCGGAGTCAGCTCAGGTTTCTGCTGCTTGACGAGCGCAGCGGCGCCCGCCGCCAATCCCACAGCGAAGCTGGTGCCGTCCACAGCCGTGTAACCGGTGGGATCCCACAGCTCGCTGTTCGGGTCATAGCGCTGCGTGCCCGTGAACAGATCCGTCCCCACCGCCGCCAGTTCCGGTTTGATTCCGTACTCGCCGATCGAGGGGCCGCGCGAGCTGAAGAACGCTATTTCATCGGCCGGCGCATCCCAGGCCGAAAGCGTGGGATCGAGCGTAACTTGTGCGCCCGGATTGCCGGCCAGGAAGCTCTTGAGTTGCTTGCCGGCGCTGTTGGGGATCATCACCGCCGGAATGCTCGAGCCGGCCAGGCCTGCGGGGCTGAAGATTCCTTCTACGCCATCGAGCTGGTAAATGACGACGGCCACTGCGCCGGCGTTTTCGGCGTGGAAAACCTTCAAAGCGAACGAGCAGCCGCCGCGTTGAACCAGCGCCACCGCGCCCGTCAGGGATCCGGCGGCGATGGGGCGGCAGGCGCGCCCGTCGTCGCCCAGCCTCTCGACGTCGCTGAGCGGCGCCTTGACCGGCTCGGGCGGTCGGGGACCGTCGCCAAAGCGCGCAGGAATGTTGCGCAACCCTGCGGGCGCGTTGTCTGCTTCCAGGCTCAGGCGCGAGAACCAGACGTGTGCGTTGGTGATCGCGCCGACGGTGAGCGCCGACGGGGCCGTACCGGGCGTGTTCACGCTGCTCAGCGCCGGATACTTCAGGCCCGTGTCGCCGTCGTTTCCTGCGCTCACCACCACCAGCATGCCGGCCTTGACCGCGTTTTCCACCGCCAGGGCTCGCACGTCGCACGGTTGGGAGGCGCGAGCCCCGCAGAGGTCCCCCGTATCTAGAGGACCGTACACCGCCGGGCTGCCCAGCGAAAGCGTGACGATGTCCATGCCGTCGCGCAGGGCATCTTCCAGCGCTGCGATGACGACGTCGCCGTAAGTCGTATCGTTGACGCCGGGTGAGCCGAAAATCTTGTAGTTGCCCAGGAAGGCCTTGGGCGCAACGCCGGAGATGGTCGCTGAGGGCGTGGTGACCTGGCGGCCGGCAGCGATCACAGCCACGGCTGTGCCGTGACCCACGCGATCCCGAGGCGTGGGATCGTCCGGGCGGGAATCTTCGGCCGGATTGGGCGGCGTGCCCGCGGCCAGCATCTCCACGTAGCTGCGCGCGACGATCACCTTGTTGCTGGTGTACGGGCAGTCGCGGGGCGCGCATTTGGGATAGCCCGGCGGCGGGCGCAGCGAATCGTCTTGCAGGGCAGGGTGTTCCTGGTCAATGCCGGAATCAACGATCCCGATTTTCACGCCCGCGCCGGCGTTGGCGAAGCCGCCGATGCGGTTCCAGGCGGCCCGGGCGTTGCTCAGGTCGAGGGCGCGGTTCAGATGCCGGCGCAGCGGCGGCAAATATTCGACGCGCCGCACGCCGGGAAGCCGCCGCAGCTCTTCCACGCGGTCGGCGCGGGTCCGCACGAAGACGGCGTTCACCAGCACGTGGCTGGTCGCCGTGACCGGGATTCCCCGGCGCTCGAGCTCTTCCCGCAACGCCCGTTGCCGGTCCAGCAGGCGCTCGACGGCCTGCCGCGTACGGGCGCTTTCCAACTCCTCGCGCGAGCCGATCTGGGCCGCCAGCGGCGGCTCTTCCAGCAACAAGGCGTAGCGATCGGGCTCGCGATCAGCCGGAGCGCCCAAAGAAACCAGTGCGAGCAGCAGGGCAAGGAGCGTCCAAAGGCGGCTCATGGCGGCTCTTTACGTTGCGACGCGGTTTGCGAGCCGCGGGTTTCCGCCAACCCCACAAATCGTGAAGATTTTGTTATATTTGAAGGTAGAGAGCAACTTATCATGGGCGTCAAGGCGCTGTTCCCCCAGGGTGCTCAGGTCGAGCACGGCAAATTCGGCTTCGGCACCGTGATTTCCTGCAACGAGGAGCACATCGTCATTCGCTTCGACGATTACGGTGAGAAGAAATTCGTCACGCCGATCGTCTTGCCCGCGCTGAAGAAGAGCGACCGCCAGCCGCCGCCGGAGAAGCGGTCGTCGCGTCGCAAGAGCAAGCCGGCCGCCGCCGCCACCGGTTGAACCCGCTCGCGGCGCCCCGCTCGTTGGCGCCTTGCTTTGATAGACTGAAAGCTCCATGAAGTTCGGGGTAGTGGTCTTTCCGGGCAGCAATTGTGACCACGACGCCTGGTATGCGGTGACGCACAACCTCGGACATCAGGCCGAGTACCTCTGGCATGATTCCGAATCGCTGAACGGAGTGGACGCGGTCATCCTGCCCGGCGGCTTTTCCTACGGCGATTACCTGCGCTGCGGCGCCATCGCCAAGTTCTCCCGCATCATGCGCTCCGTGGAGCGCTTCGCCCGCGACGGCGGCCTGGTGCTGGGCATCTGCAACGGCTTTCAGATCCTGGTGGAGTGCGGCCTGCTGCCCGGCGCTCTGATCCGCAACCGCGGTTTGAAGTTCATTTGCAGGCAGGTCGAACTGAGAGTGGAGACCGTCAACTCGCCGTTCACGTCGGAATTTCAGAAAGGTCAGATCGTGCGCATCCCGATTGCCCATGGCGAAGGCTGCTACGTAGCCGACCCGGGCACGCTGGAGGAACTGGAAGCCGAGGATCGCGTGGCCTTCCGCTACGTGGATAACCCCAACGGCTCGCTGAACGATATCGCAGGCATCCTCAATGCCGGGCGGAACGTGTTGGGCATGATGCCCCATCCCGAGCGCGCTTCCGACCCGCTGATGGGCTCCACCGACGGCCTGCTCGTGTTTCGCTCCATGGTCACTCTGCTTTCCCACGCCTCCCGATGACTGCCATTACGCCCGAGCTGGTCGCCGCCCATCAACTCACCCCGGAGGAATACCAGCGCATCGCAGGCCTGCTCGGCCGGGAGCCTACGTATACCGAGCTCGGCATTTTCAGCGTGATGTGGAGCGAGCATTGCTCGTACAAGAGCTCGCGTCTGCACCTGAAGAAGCTGCCGACCAGGGGGCCTTACGTGTTGCAAGGCCCGGGCGAGAACGCCGGCGTCATTGACATCGGCGGCGGCTACGCGGCCGCATTCAAGATCGAATCGCACAACCATCCCAGCTTCATCGAGCCCTTCCAGGGCGCAGCCACCGGCGTGGGCGGCATCCTGCGGGATATCTTCACCATGGGCGCGCGCCCCATCGCCGTGCTGGACTCGCTGCGCTTCGGTCCGCTGGATGATCCGCGAGTCGGAGCGCGCAACCGCCGCATCCTGCAAGGCGTGGTCTCGGGCATCGCCCACTACGGCAACTGCTTCGGCGTGCCGACGGTGGGCGGCGAATGCGTGTTCGAGCCCTGCTATAACGGCAATCCGCTGGTGAACGTCTTCGCTCTCGGCATCGTAAGCCAGGACCGCATCTTTTACGCTCGCGCCTGCGGGGTCGGCAACCCCGTCGTATATGTGGGCGCGAAGACGGGACGCGACGGCATCCACGGCGCTTCGATGGCTTCGACGGAGTTCACCGAGGAATCCAAACAGAAACGGCCCAACGTCCAGGTCGGCGACCCATTCATGGAAAAGCTGCTGCTGGAGGCCTGCCTGGAAGCGATGGCAACCGGTGCGGTGGTGGGCATCCAGGACATGGGCGCCGCAGGACTGACCTGCTCGACCTGCGAGATGGGCAGCCGCGGCGGCGCGGGCGTTGAGATCGAACTCTCGCGCGTGCCTCAGCGGGAAGCCGGCATGACGCCTTACGAGATCATGCTCTCGGAATCGCAGGAGCGCATGCTGCTGGTGGTCCAGCGCGGACGGGAGGAAGAGGTCTTCAGGATCTTCCGCAAGTGGGGCTTGGATGCGGTCGCGGTGGGGGAAGTCACCGGCGATGGCTTGCTGCGCGTCAGGCACAACGGCGAGGTGGTCGCCGAGATTCCCAGCCGCGCGCTGGCCGACGAGGCCCCGGTCTACGACCGCGCGCGCACGCGTCCTTTCCGCACGGCACCCATGGAGGGGCCCGATTTTTCCAGCCGCGACCTCGACGCGGACCTGATTCGCTTGCTGGCTTCCGGCGATCTCTGCGACAAGCGCTGGATCTGGGAGCAGTACGACTACATGGTGCGCACCAACACGGTGCTCGGGCCGGGCGCCGACGCCGCCATCCTGCGCATCAAAGAAACCGGCAGTTCACTGGCCATGGCGCTGGATGGCAACGGGCGTTACTGCTATCTGGATCCGCGGCAAGGCGCGCGGCTGGCCGTGGCCGAGTGCTGCCGCAATCTTTCGACCGTCGGAGCCTTGCCCGTGGCCGCCACGAATTGTCTGAACTTCGGCAATCCCGAGCGGCCGGAAATCATGGCCCAGCTCGTCGAGGCGATCGAAGGCATGGGGGAGGCCTGCGCCTTCTTCGAGACGCCGATCACCGGCGGAAACGTGAGCCTGTACAACGAGACGCTGGGCGAGGCGATTTATCCCACGCCGGTGGTGGGCGTGGTCGGCATGATGAAGACGGGGCCGCCCGTCACGCCGGCGTTTCCGCGCGAGGGCCTTCACGTCATGCTGCTGGGCGGCCTGGGGCACTGCGACTTGACGCGCTTCGGCTCCACGCAGTACGCCAAGGTCATAGTGCGCGCGATCTGGGGTCTGCCCCCCGCTCTCGATCTGGATTACGAAAAGCGCGTGCAGGCCGCCATTCGTGAGATCGTAGGGGAAGGCCTGGCGGAGTCTTCTCACGATCTGAGCGACGGCGGGCTGGCCGTGGCGCTGGCCGAATGCTCATTGAACGGCGTGGGTGCCGAGGTGGATTTGCCCGGCGACGATCGCCCGGAATTTGCTCTGTTCCACGAAGGCCCCTCCCGCATCCTGATCTCGACCGCGCAGCCGGATCAGGTCGAGCGCATCGCGGCCCGGCACGGCGTCGAGGTCTTGCGTCTCGGCCACACGCGGCGCGGCGCTTTGCGGATCCGCCGCCGCCGGTTGCTGGTGGATTGTTCGGTGGATCAGTTGAGGCGGCCCTGGGAATCCGCCCTCCCGGAGGCGCTCGAGGGGTAAGCGACGATGTGGCGCGAGGAATGCGGCGTGGTGGCGGTTTACGGGCATCCTGAAGCGGCCAACGTGGCCTATCTGGGGCTCTACGCGTTGCAGCATCGGGGGCAGGAATCCGCGGGCATCGCAGCCAGCGACGGGCGCACGGTGCGTTGCGTCAAAGGCATGGGCTACGTGGCCGACGTCTTCCCACCCGAGCAACTGGCTCGCCTGCCCGGCTCGCTGGCCATCGGCCACACGCGGTATTCCACCGCCGGGGAAAGCTCGGGCGAGAACGCGCAACCTTTCGCCGTCGTCTGCAACAAGGGTCACATCGCGGTGGCCCACAATGGCAACCTCACCAACGCCGTTTCCCTGCGTCGCGGGCTGGAGCGCGAAGGCTCCATCTTTCAGGCCACCAGCGACACGGAAGTCGTCCTGCACCTGGTGGCCCGCTCGCGCGAATGGGATCTGGCGGCGGCGCTGCGCGAAACCCTGCTTCAGTTGGAAGGCGCCTTCTCCATGGTCTTCCTGGCGCAGGATCGCATCATCGTGGCCCGCGATCCGTGGGGCTTCCGCCCCCTCTCGCTGGCCCAGATGGAACTGTCCGGCGGGCGCCGCGGCTACATTTTCGCTTCGGAAACCTGCGCCTTCGATCTGGTAGGCGCCACGTACCTGAGCGAGGTTGAACCCGGGGAAATGATCATCGCCGGACCCGAAGGCTTGATCCGGCAGCGCTATGCTCCGAGCCCCCGCACCGCGTATTGCGTCTTCGAGCACGTTTACTTTTCCCGCCCTGATTCGGTCATATTCGGGCAGCCCGTGCACGAATCCCGCGAGCGCATGGGCCGGCTGCTGGCGCGCGAGCATCCGGTGGAAGCCGACGTTGTGGTTCCCGTGCCCGATTCCGGCGTCTCGGCCGCCATCGGTTACGCAGCCGAATCAGGCATACCCTTCCGTCACGGGCTCATCCGCAATCACTACGTCGGCCGCACGTTCATCGAGCCTTCCCAGGCCATCCGCGACTTCGGCGTGCGCCTGAAACTCAATCCCGTGCGTCACCTGCTGGAAGGCAAGCGCGTCGTTCTGGTGGACGATTCCATCGTGCGCGGCACCACCAGCCGCAAGATCGTGCGCATGGTGCGGCAGGCCGGAGCGCGCGAGGTGCACCTGCGCATTTCCTGCCCGCCCGTCATCTCTCCGTGCTTTTACGGCGTGGACACGCCCACCAAAAAGGAGCTGATCGCCGCCAACAGCACGATCGAGGAAATCCGGCGTTTCGTGGACGCCGATACGCTGGGCTATCTCTCGCTGGAGGGCCTGCGCGTGGCGGTGGAAGACCTGCACGGCGCGTACTGCTACGCCTGCTACACGGGCCGCTACCCCACCGAGCTGGTCAACCTCGACGAGCTGATGGCCGAAACCCGGAGCCGCCGCTGATATGCCCGCTCGCGTGGCTGCCTCGGCCGAAAGCGTTCCGTACTCGCGGATCCGCGAATTGGCCGAGCGGGCCATGCGCATGCCCGGCGTGCTCAAGCTCTACTTCGGCGAATCCAACATCCCCACGCCGGACTACATCAAGCAGGCGGCCTGGGAGGCCCTGGAGCAAGGCTACACGTACTACACTGAGAACGCCGGCCTGCCCTCCCTGCGCGCGGCTCTGGCGCGTCACTATCGCCGCCTGCACAAGGTCGAGCTGGATCCCGAACGGGAAATCGTGATCACGGCTTCCGGCGTCCAGGCGCTGCACGTGGCCATCCGGGCCGTGCTGGATCCAGCCGACGAGGCGATCGTTCTGACGCCGGCCTGGCCCAACGGCGCCGCCAACGTACGCCTTGCCGGCGGCACGCCCCGCGAGATCCCGCACGCGCTCTGCGGCGATCGTTACGGGGTGGATTTCGATGCCCTGCGGTCCGTGTTGACCGACCGCACGCGCCTGCTGATTTATACCTCGCCCTCGAACCCGCTGGGCTGGGTGGCGACCCCGCAGGAGCAGGCCCGACTGCTCGAATTCGCCCGCGAGCACGAGCTGTGGCTGCTGGCCGACGAAGTCTACGAGCGACTGTACTGGCGCGCGCCTGCCCTGGGCGAGCCGGCGCCCTCGATTCTGCGGCTGGCCACGCGGGAGGATGCCGTCATCGTCGTTCAGTCCTTCTCGAAAAGCTACTCGATGACCGGTTGGCGCGTGGGCTGGCTGGTCGCGCGCGCCGATCTGGCTCAGAAGGCCGCCCAGCTCAACGAATTCATCGTGTCCCACGCGCCCAGTTTTGCGCAGAAGGCCGCAGAAACCGCCCTGGAGTGCGGCGAAGCGGAGTTGCGCGACATGCTCGCTCGCCTGAAGGAAAATCGGGATCTCGCCCTTTCGGCCCTGCGCCGCATGCCCGGAGTCCAGGTTCCGGAACCGGAAGGCGCTTTTTATTTGTTTCCGCGCATCGAAGGCGTGCGGGACTCCTTTGAGTTCTGCGTGCGGCTGCTGGAAGAAACCGGCGTGGGGCTGGCGCCCGGCGTTGCCTTCGGCGCGGGCGGCGAGGGATCGGTGCGGTTGTGCTTCGCCGCCGAGCGCGGGATCCTGGAAGAGGCTCTGGGCCGACTGGAGCGATATTTGCACCGCCGCTAAAAAGATCTTGGGGTCCGGTCGAAGGCGTGTTATGATGCAAGTGGAGCGTATCCCGGGTCTGTCCGGACTCCAAAACTTGATCCAACACCAACGTTTTGGGGTTCCGACTCGTAGGTTTGCGCCGGTGAGCAAGCTCCGGCCCGACGAGGGCGCGGGAGAAGCCTGAAGGCGCACGGGGGATCCCCACCCTGTCGAGTACGGGGTCAATGAGGGAGCCGGCGACTCAACAGGAGCGCTCCTTTTTTCTTTTCCTCTTTCGATGAATCTGCTCTTTATCGGCGATATCGTGGCTTCCCCCGGCCGCCGTTTCCTGGCGGAGGCGCTCCCGGAACTGGTTTCCGAGTACCAGATTCACCTTACGGTGGCGAACGTGGAAAATGCGGCCGGGGGTTTCGGCTTGACCCCGCCCGTAGCCGACGAAATTCTCTCGATGGGCGTGGATGTGCTGACCTCGGGCAATCATATCTGGGACAAGAAAGAGCTGATCGAGTATCTGGATCGCCAGCCCTGCTTGCTGCGTCCCGCCAATTACTCGCCCGGCCTGCCGGGTCACGGCGTTTTCACCGGCCGCGCCCGCAACGGTTCCCCCGTGGCGGTGATCAACTTGCAAGGCCGGACCTACATGCCGTTGACCGATTGCCCCTTCCGCAAGGCGGACGAAATTCTCGCCGCCCTGGATCCGTCCGTGAAGATCCGCATCGTGGATTTTCACGCCGAGCTGACCAGCGAAAAGATGGCCATGGGCTGGTACCTCGACGGCCGCGTCTCCGCCGTGATCGGCACCCACACTCACGTCCCTACTGCCGATGCCCGGATCCTGCCGGGCGGAACTGCTTATCAAACCGACGCCGGCATGACGGGGCCGTACGACTCCATCATCGGCATGGATAAGGAGATCGCCCTGCGTCGTTTCCTGACTTCCACCCCAGTGCGTCTGGAAGCGGCTCGGGGTAAAGTAGAACTGCACGGCTTGGTGGTGCGCATTGACGATCAAACCGGCAGGGCGCGCGAGGTGCTGCGCATTTGCCGCGAACGAGCCTGAGTGAGGCTGCGATGGCGACAGTCCTGTGGCTGGCCTCTCTGGCGATTGCATGCGGATTTGCGATTTACGCGCTCCGCCTCCGCCGCCGGCTCGGCCAGTTGCGCCGGCAAGTGAGCCAGCTCGAGGCTCGGGCTGCCGCCCAGCTTCACACCGACGCCCTGACTGAACTCGCCAACCGCGTGGCCCTGGAGCAGTGGATGGACGAAGTGCAGCCTTGCGCCGGCCTTCTGGCCGTCTGCGACCTCGACAACTTCAAAGCCCTCAACGATCGCTACGGCCACCTGGTGGGCGATCAGGTGCTGCGCGACATCGGCCAGCTCATCCGCAGCTCGATCCGCCAGGAAGACCGGGCGTTTCGCTGGGGCGGCGACGAGTTCGTGATTTACTTCCGGACCGAAGACCAGGCGCTGGTGGAGGATCGGTTGCGGACGCTCGAGCGCCGGCTGGGGCATTTTTACGTCCGCAACCACGGCCCTGCCTCCGTAGGCCTGAGCTGGGCGATCGCCGCCATCCGGCCCGGCTCCCCCCCACGCGTCAGCTTGCACGAAGCCGACCAGCGCATGCTCGAACGAAAACGCCAACGCCGGGTGACGACCACCGGCAGCCCGGCCGTCTGAACCGGGAACGTCACTGGCTGCAGAACCTGCCCCCAGCCATCAGGAATGCGGTTTGGTCTGAGGCTTACACAACTCTCACGGGAACTGGCCACCGACCTTCATGGCGAGCCAGCCGTGCAGGGGGCAAAGGTCTTATGGCGCGAGTCGCGCCCAGACGAGCTGTAGCTGTTTGCCGCGGCTACCATAGACCAGAGCGTCCTCGTCGCTGCCGACTACCCAGGAGAAGGAGGGCAAGCCCCTGCCCTCGAGATCCGCGGTCGGCACAGGCTCCCAGCGTCCCAGCTCCCGCCTCAATCGGAAGAGCCGCTGCTGGTCTCTGCGGCCAGCAAAGCTGGCGTAGACTTCCCCATCAGGCATCATGACTACCCCCGTGAGCAGTCGTCTGCTTTCGCCGTCCAGCTCTTGCGAGGGGCCCGCCGCATGGGGCATGCCATGCACCTTCCAGCGCCCGAGGACAGACCCGTCAAAGCTCAGTTCTAGCCACTCCGGACACGCCGGACTGGTGAGAATGCCGATGCGATGAGCCGAGGACAGAATCCAGGCGCGGCCCCCTTGCTGGTGGGCGGGGTGCCAGTTTCCGCAGTCAAACTCAGAGCGGGGCAAGAGTTGCCTCAGCAGCAAGCCCCGGGCATCGTATTGCTGTACGATCATGTGTTCGGGCGCCCGGCGCAGCGAACGATCCGCTCCCGTTTGTAACCCCAGCACCCAAATCGTGCGATCAGGGGCGAAGGTCATCGCGGACCCTTCAAACGGCTCCGTTCGGATCACCCTGCTGATCGCGCCCGCCGGCGACATCAAAGCCAGGAAGCCGGCAAACTCTCCGCTGACGCTTTGGGCGACTCCGACGGCAGCGAGGACATCACCTTCCCGGGAGGCGGCGGCGTCGTTCAGCCACAATCGGAACGTATCCGGGAACCACACCCGTACCCGAGCCACGACGCTGCCATCCGTTCGGTAGGCCACCAAGTTCGGTCGCTGGTCAGCAGCCTCGCTCAGGGAGCGGAGAGAGAACAGCAGGCCGCTGGTCCATTTCGGAATGGGGGCGTGCTCCAGCGTTCCGAGTGGCAGCGTTCGATGGCTGACTGGGGAAAGTCGCGGCGTCCCGTCATTGGGCATCGCAACGTTGACTGTCAGGGCGAAGGCAGCACACAGGCGCCCGACGCCCGGTAACCTGGCCGCCAGATCAAACATGGCCCAACCTCCTATCCGCACCCTTCATTGGAGCATTCCGAGGCGCCCCAACATTGGCCACCCCGCTCACATGACTGCAAAGTGCTTTTGCAACCCGTTCCCCAAACGTAACCGGCTCCACAGAGAGTAATTGCGCAATCACCGCCACACGTCGCCCAAGATTCCCGTAACCAGCAACCGCTACAGTCGCCCTCCTCATCGGGCGCGAGACGGCCCTCACGCCAGACGAAGAGGACGTCCGTACTCTGTTGAGCAGCAGCGCTCCTGGCCTTCCCACGGCAATCCCCGGCCCCCAGGGAATCTCGGGAATTAAGCGCGGCGGGAACGATCGGCGCCCCTGTGAACAGGGAGGCCAACCTTACCCCGTGGACATCCACAAACTGGAGGCCAGCCTGTTTGCCCGCGATGGGCTGGGAGAGCCCAGTTCTCGTGCTGAGGCCGGCAATCCCTGCCACGATACCGACGCCAATTAAGCCCGCATTCATCGCGCGAGCCACCGCGGTCCACTGCCCTTTGCGTTCCATGCTCGCCCCCCGCTTCGGGCATCCAAACCAAATGTCTTCTGATTGGGAATCTCGATTTTGGAGTCCGAGTCGCCCTGATTTTACCACACCCCCCCGGTCACGTCAAGCGCCGAATTGGGTCATCGAAAATGTCACCGAAGGCGGGATCGTTGGGTCAGGAAAAAAGTAACCGTAGCGGACGCTCGCCTGCCCTTTTCGCCGAGGGCGATTTTGGGCAGC
>Ga0209809_1000539_pt1 | contig 34841 bp, 17 predicted proteins | sample YNPMSTMetaG_FD_186172 | JGI IMG/M metagenome (GOLD analysis project Ga0209809, IMG submission 186172) | Anoxygenic and chlorotrophic microbial mat microbial communities from Yellowstone National Park, USA - YNP MS-T MetaG (SPAdes) (version 2) ...
GCGCGAGATGCACACGCGAAAGGGAAAGGGGGAAACAAGTCCGCCGCCCGTCGCGCACTGCCGACCCCCAGCCGTGGGCGTAGGATCAGGCTTAAATTCAAGGCTGCAGCGTGAATCAGCGACCGCTGGGCGATGGTGTCCTGGCCGCACAAGCCCACCCAGCGCAGGCCGCCCGTGTCGTGCGGATGGGCAAAGGTCTCTCGATCAGGGTCCCCCGCCGTCTCATCAGGGCCTGGCCGCTGCGGCTTTTCAGCCGCCGCCGGTTGGCGTATCCCGCCGCCTGCGCCGCCCTCTGTCCCGCCCAACGTTGCCGCCTGCGTTCCGGCTCGGCGATCAGGGTGCGCACACCTACCTCGACCAGCTCCTGCAACCGCCGTTGGCTGGGATAGCCCTTGTCGGCCGCAACCCGTTCTCAGCCCACTTCGCTCACCGCCTTCACCGGTCCGACCGCCTCGGCTACAGACGCCTGGCACGCCCTCTCCGTCAGCACACTGCCGGCTTCACCTAAAGTCACTCTCAGACTCTCCGGATCGCCGCCGTCGGTGGGTTGCACCGTCAGCGCCACCACCACCCCCGTGTCCAGATCCATCGCGTGCTCGGCCTGGCAGGCCAACTGCGTCCGCCCGTCCTTCAGCTGGGTGATCCGCGCTTCCGGATCGTGCGGATTCACCCACTCGCGGTGGGACAGCGGCTTCTTGCCCCGACGTTCCGAGCGTTGTCGGCGAGCGGGATCGACTCCTCCACTCCGTCGTTGGCTCTCAGTGTGGCGCCACGGAATCGTCATAGCGGGCGCCGTTGTCCTGCCGCACGATCGCTTCCATGCCCCGGGGGCTTGCCGCGTGGTGGCGTCCACCCGCAGCTTCTTGCCGCTCCGCAAGCCTTCTCGTGTCAGCCGCCGCAACACCCAGCGGAGGACCGCTTGGTGTGTGCGCAGGCTCGAGCGCCGTCGCGTTTTCGACCGCGTCAAGTGGTCCCGCGGGGGTTCCTCCAGGCTCAGAACCAAAAACTCCCGCAAGCGGAGCCGGTCCGAAATGCGGCAGGCGATCTCGCGCTCGGAGTCGATCCCTTCGAAGTAAGCCACCCGAATGCAGCGGAAATAGACCCCCGGCGCAAGGGAGGGGCGGCCCATGGTGGGGACCTAGTACTAGCGGCAGAGGCGCTCCAGGTCGAGATCGAACTTGGCCCGCTGCGGGCTCTCATCGAGCCGGTGATAGAACGGGTGGGCGGCGTGAGCTTGGAACTGGCGGGCGTCGACCCACAGGGAGATCTGCCTGGGCTTGCGCTTGCCGAGCGTCATGCTCTCATCGCCGGGCTAAAACATTCTGCGGCCGAGATGGTTTGTCTCCGCATTCCCTGCAACTTTGTCCGCGGACTGCTGGTACACAAGTCGCTTGACATCACCCTTCGAGCACCTGCTGCTTGGCCTCGGGTAGGGTCTTGCAATCGTGATGTGTGCGGCGCTGTGACCCCGCCGAGGGGCAACGAAAGTCGTGCTGCGTGGGTGTGGCCTCGCGGCTCGATGCCAATGCCCTCGGTCTCCAATGATGGATCCGAACGCTTGCAGCTTGCGTTGCAACTCCTGCCGGATTCGGTCCGTGATCAACCTGAGACGGGATGGGTCAGGATCCCCTTGTTCGGAAAAAGGCTCAATTTCGGGCTTGCCATCCCCAATTTCCCTATCTGATCGACTGGACACTAAAGAATGGCCCTGAGATAGGGCCGCCGGCCGGGGCGATCCCTTAGTACCTCGTCAGCTAGCGCGGCACCCAGCGGGTTGCGGCTAACGGGGTACGGCAGCTGTAGTCCCGGCGTAGGGTCAAGAGGGGTGGCGGGCTCCGGCCCCGGGCAGAGCCAAGCGGGCGGGCGAGGGTGATCCAAGAGGTCGTCTTGGGGCGCCCGAAGGCGGATCCGACACGCGCAAAAAGGCTCGACAGTGGGAAAAGAATCTGTTTCACTTGTATCAATGAACCGTAGAGACCTCAAAAAGACCCGGCAGCGCCTGGCCCGCGAGTTGTCCGCTCCCACCCAGATCGTGCGCGGCTCCCTGCTCGCGCGACGGATCTGTCACCAGCACGGCTATGCCCGCTGCGCCCGCGACGAGGTACACCGGGTCTGAGTGCTGACGGTCAGCGACCCGAGAGAACGTACCCGGCAGATCAGCCCGTCGGAGAGGAAGCAGTCCGTGGCCGAGCGCTGGTTGAGCAGCTACCGGAAACTTCGCCAGAAACTGGGGGCGATCGGTGAACTCAACGGGCACTGGCTGGTCCAGACTCACCAGGACTGATTTTTGTCCTGGTTTCGTTTCATTGTGAGGAGGCGAAACGGAAGTGATCTTGGTCTCGCTGCGGGACCTGCTGGACCGCCACTTCCGCCCCCTGCGCAAGAGCGTGCACCGCAACTTGGCCCGCCTCACGCCCGCCTTCCTGGTGCCGGCGCACAACGTCCGCTTCGGCTGCGGCAGCCTGCGCTTGAACTGGGTCCTCCGGGCCTTGCCCGAGGGAAACGCTTTGAAGAGGAACTACTAGTGGCTGGCCCACTTGCTGCGCTGCCGCTCCTCGGCTTCCCCCCGCATGGCCGCGTGCCTGCGGACCTTCGTGTTGGGCCGCCAGCCCTCCCCTTTGGACTCTAGTGCTGTTAGATCAGACCACCACCGGCGATGTGCAGCGCCTCGGCCTCGCAATCCCTCTCCAGCCGCGCTGTGCCCGTGGCTTAGGCGGGCTTGCAGCATCCTTGGACCACGACCCGCCCACTGTCGTAGAAGCTCATGCAGCGCGATCTGCCGGCCTGGCTGGTGGAGGCGGCCCCACCCTGAGCCGGCCTCGTGCCGGTGAGGGATCCCGGCTACGCGCGCATGGCCCTGACCGCCGAACTCGATGCCATGCGCCAGCCCGATATGCTGCGCGCCAAGGCCGACGTCCTCCTGCGCGCTAAGGTTAGGGGCAAGCAAGCGCGGCATTAGCTGGGCCGCCTACCGCATCGCACCGGCGCCGCCGTGCGCCACTCGCATGTGCTCTACCCCGGCAGCCAGCAAGAACCTGTGGAAGTCATCGTCTACCGCGGCCCGGGCTTTCAGGCCCCTTGGTTTCCCGTGCTGCCGCCCGAATCGGAATCCTGGCTGGGGACCGAGCCGGTGGTGAAGCTCGACCGCCAGCGCATGCAAATTGAGCCTTGCTTCCGAGATCGGAAGAGTCACTTAGTGCTGCTTGGTTGGTCCTATCGGGTAGCCGAGGCCGAGCGTCTGTTGCGCCTGTTAATGCGTTTTACGCTGGCTTGCCTGCTGGTTCTGCTGTAGGGGCAGGATGCCGAGGCCGAGAAGCTGCGGGCCTGCTGGGAACGTCCGCGGGCACGACCCCGGCAAGGCACACGGTGCGCGCTCGGAGTGCTGTCGCTGGTCTTGCATTGGTTGTGCAGCCCCCAGCGGCACGTTCGGCCTGGCCCCGACTGGCCGAGATCTTGCACCGATTGGCGGCGGGGAACGGCATCGTGGGAGCGACGCCGTCCGGTCAAAGCGGTTTGCAGCAAGTCACTACCACATGCATCTCCCTCTGCCCGGCGAGCGGTGCCGCAGTGTCTCTGTCCGTACTGAGACCGAAACGGAAGCGCCGCGAGCCGCTCGCCTGACATCTCCTGAACCTCCGCTCGCGCAGGGCCGAGCGCCCACTGGCTCTGTTCCGGTTTCGTAAGTTTGCTCACGCCAACCGGGCCGGCAGGCGACGCCAGCGCGGCCCAGACAACGCGACTGGCGCCTCAGCCAGACGGGATCTTCAGCCGCGAGACCGCCTCAAAAACCGACGATGCTAAGCGGTCGAGAGCATTGACTTCCAGATTGCAATCAGGATTTAATAGAGAGGAAATGCACGCGCGCACTGCGCGTCGGGGAGGCAAAAATGAAAAAAAGTAAATCACGCTTCTGGCCCAAGCCCTTGCGGCCGGGGGAAGTCTTGTTAGTTTTGCTCGGTTTCGCGTTCCACCTCACACTGAGCGCTCAGGAATACCGTGGCGTGGTGACGGGCCTGGTAACGGACCCTTCCGGCGCTGTGGTTCCCGAGGTGGAAGTGAGGCTGGTGAATCTCGATACCAACGTTGCGTTGCAGACCCGGACGACGGAGGCCGGGGTTTACACCTTCCGGCTGGTGCAACCAGGTCGTTATCGTCTCGTGGCTCAGAAAACCGGGTTCCGGCAGGCCACGATCGCTGAAATCATCGTTCAAACCGGGGGCACCGTCACGGCAGATGTGCGCCTGGAAGTAGGCGACGTAATGCAGTCTGTGGAGGTCACCGCGGAAGCGCCTCTTCTCAACACGGCAAACGCGGATAGTGGTCAAGTGATCAACGAGAGCAACATTGCATCACTGCCGATGAACGGGCGCTCCCCGTTCGCACTGGCTCGTTTGTCACCGGGCGTCATCGCTGCCGGCATGCTAAATGAGACCAAGCCGTACGACGTCGGCGGAAACAGTTACATTTCCATCGCAGGCAGTCGGCGTTACACCGTGGAATTTTCGCTCAACGGCGTTCCCAACGCTGCGAATGCGGGCTTGTTCAGCGGTTTTCTGGCGTATTCGCCCCCGGTGGATGCCACACAGGAGTTCCGTGTGGTAACGAACGGGTTTGACGCGCAATACGGCCACAACGGAAGTGGTCTGGTCAGCGTTACCACGAAATCCGGCACCAACGAGTTTCATGGTTCCTTATACGAATTTCTGCAAAATGACCGCCTGAACGCCAACAATTTCTTCTCCAACCGCAGCGGCGCCAGGCGGCCGCCGCGACGCTTCAACCAATTCGGGGGCAGTCTCGGCGGACCGGTAATACTGCCCGGACTGCTACATGGGCGAGACAAGGTTTTCTTCTTCTTCAGTTATGAAGGCATTCGCAACGCGCAGCCGGCGGCGACTTTCGCCACCGTCCCGACCCCGGCCATGCGCAACGGTGACTTTTCGGAAATCCTAGCCCGCAACGTCACCATCTATGACCCCTTCGCCCTGCGTCAGGATCCCGGGGGCGCTTTGGTGCGGACACCTTTTCCCAACAACCGCATGCCCGCCGACCGGATCAACCCGATCGCGCGCAACATGCTCAATTATGTGCCCTTGCCTAACGTCGGCGGTCCAGGCACGCTGGAAAACAACTACTTCGCGAACGTGGGTACGTACGACAACTACAACAACGTTCTGGGCCGCCTCGACCTTTACGCCTCCAGTCGCAGCAGGATGTTTGTGTCGGTTGGCCATTATGACGTGACGATCAGGAGCGGTGACCTGTTCAGGACGGTCGCCACCGGGGCGTATGAAGAATGGCCGATGTGGAACGCAGCCCTGGATTACACTCACACGCCCACCCCAGCCTGGCTGGTCAATGGCCGCCTTGGGTTTATGCGCTACACGCAAGACTACATCCCGAAGAGTCTCGGGTTCGACCCGGCCTCGCTGGGGTTCCCGCGCGCTTATACCAGCCAACTGGTCGCAACCTATTTCCCGCGTGTGGATCTGGTTTATTTCACCGGTTTCGGCACCGGAGCGCGGACCACTCACTATATCGAGCACGATTACGTGTATTTCGCCACAGCGACCGCCTCGCATTTTCGCGCCCGGCACGGGCTCCGATTTGGCTGGGAGGTTCGGCAGAAACGAAACAACGGTTGGGACCGTGGCAACGCCAGCGGAGGCTTCAGCTTCAGCGGGCAGTTTGCGGCAGGGCCCGGCCTGACGGCCGGTACGGGTTTCGGACACGATCTGGCTACGTTCTTGCTCGGCTTGCCCAACGATGGTTCGGTGGAGATCCGTTCGCCCGGCGACGTGCGCGGAAACTACCAGGCGGTGTTCGTTCAGGACGACTGGCGAGTCAGCCCGAGCCTGACCTTGAACTTGGGCTTTCGGTATGACTTCGAGAGCCCTGGTTATGAGCGGCACAAGCGGGCTATTGCCGGTTGGTTGGAAGGGCCGAACCCAATCGAGGCGCAGGCCGTACAGAATTATCGCGCCAATCCCGATCCGGCGCGTCCGGTCGGGGAATTTCGCGTTCCCGGTGGCCTGCTTTACGCGGGCCAGCAGGGTCTGGGTAAGTACCTGTGGGACCGGGATTGGGGACGCTGGCAACCCCGTGTGGGTTTGGCCTGGGCGCCTGAAGTCTTTGCACGCCGCGTATCTTTCCGACTGGGCGCCGGCATATCCTACTTCACGCTGACGCCCCCGCCGGGCATTTGGCAGTACGGCTTCACTGCCTCGACTCCCTTCGTCGCCACGGTGGACAATGGGCGCACGTTTCTGGCAACCCTTTCCAACCCCTTCCCGGGCGGTTTGAACCAGCCCCGCGGGGGCGCGGATGGGCCACTCACGTTCCTGGGCCAGGGCGTTACCGCCATTAACCGGAAATCTTTGCCGCACCGCAACAATCGTTGGCAGGCCAGTATCCAGGTGCAAGTGACCCGGAACGACGTCTTTGAGATAAATTACACGGGCTCCACCCAGAACCATTTGCCCGGTGTGATCCAATTGAACTATGTTCCGAGCCGGTTCATGGGTACTTCGGTAACGCGCGATCAGGCGGCGATCGATTACCTGAGCGCGCCCGTACCCAATCCCTTCCAGGGGCTGATCCCGGCCGGCACTGCCCTGGGACGGGCTACGATCAGCCGCGCGCAGCTTTTGTACGCCCACCCGCAATTCACTTCCGTGGGTTACGGATATGACAACTGCGGGAGCATCACGTTCAACTCTGTCTATTTCGCCTGGGAACGACGCATGAGCGCCGGGCTTGCGATTATGGCCAACTACCTGATCTCCAAACAGTTCTTGGCCAACTCCAAGCTCAATCCGCAAGATACCCGCTTGACCCGTGCACTGGGCCCCGAGGACCGTCCGCAACAATTGACGGTGAGCGCCACTTGGGACGTGCCCATCGGTCGCAACCGGACTTTCGGCAACGACCTGCCTGCGGTGTTAGAGCACATCGTGGGAGGCTGGCAACTGAGCGGCATCTTCTTCAGCCAGAGCGGACCTGCCTTGGCCTGGGGCCCCATGGTGTTTTTGGGACGCACCTGGGACGATATCAAGAATGTTCCCGGGGGACGTACCATCTATCGTTGGTTCAATACTGAGGTCTTCGAGCGGGCGCCGGCTCGCCAGCCGGTTGTTGCGTACCAATTTCGCTATTTCCCGCTGCGCGTCAGTCCGGTGCGCGCGCCCGGCGTGAACTCCCTGGACCTTGCAGTAACCAAACAATTCCGGTTGAATGAAGCCATCAGACTGCATCTGCGCGGAGACTTCTTCAATATCCGCAACCACCCGAACTTCGGCGGCCCGAACACCAGTCCCACGAGCGCCTTGTTCGGTCAGATCACACGGCAGTCGAACCTGCCGCGAGTGATTCAGCTGGGCTTGCGCCTGACTTTCTGACGGGACGGGTCGCGTGAAGAGTGTACTGAAGCTGGCTTTGCTTTTCGCAATGAGCGCGCCGGCGGCTTCGGAGGCCGCCGGCGCCTCGATTCTTGCGAGCGGGGTCATCGTCGAGCGAGAAGGTTTCGAGCGCAAAGCGAGTTTGCTCGAACAAGGCATTCCCATCCGTCCCATGCCGCTCACGGCGGTCAGGGAGCTGCGCCTGGTCGGGGCTCCCGGTTGGGTCGAACCTGAGGCGTACAACGAGCGGGGTGAGGTAAGCTGGCTCCGAGTGACCGCGCTGGTGCGTGTCGGTCCTCGAGGACAGGTCCCGGTACGAATCGAGCGCGGCGCCTCCCAAGTACCTGAAATTGAGCTCCAGGAACTGCGCGATCGTATTGTCGTCAGAACTCCGCATTACGAGCTGGTGTTGAGCCAGCCCGGGCACATTCGGCTAACCGCAGGCGGGCACGAGCTCCTGAACGGCGTTTGGTCAGTTGAACTCGTGGGAGATGCGCGCGCCATCCTCTGGGGGACGTATCTGCGGGAGTTCATACCGGACTCAATCGCCGTGGAAGATCGCAGTCCATACCGGGCCACGCTGTTGCTGAAGGGGCGTTACACGAAGAACTACCGCAAACAACGCATGGTCGAGGAGCCTGGCAAGCGTTTCGACTGTGACTTGCGTCTGCACTTGAATGCGTTATCCCCGCACATACGTTTTCACTGGCGGATCACCAATCTGACCGGTAACAAGACGTGGCTGCAGCGCTACGCCTTGAAACTGCCGCTTGGCGCCGACGGCAAGCGAGTCATCGCCACGGCGAATTTCCTGGAAGACCTCGGTCCCGGGGCCGGCGTACGTCGTTCCGATGACGGGTGCTTTCTTCTCCATGGCGGGCTCGATATGCCCCACGACGGCCCGTTGCTGGAGGGCCCCGCGCCGCGAGTCTGGCGCCAGTTTCATGATGGCATGTCGCGGACCTTCGAGGGAACCCTGATTACGAACGGTTCGGAGGCCGACGCCCGTGAGGAGACGGCAGCTCTGGATTTGGTCCTGCCCGCGCAGTATTACTCCGATGTCGGTGCATTGCCCGAGGAGGGGGATCCGGTCACCTTTGGAGAGTGGCGACAGGCGGTCGAACGTTCCGCAGAGTGGTTGTTACGACATCAGTGGCGCGGGACGCTCTGGTGGGGCGAGTGGTACCGGGAATGGGACGTGACGCGGAGCATGGGGGTTCAGGACACCGCGAATGGCCACAGTTCCTTGGCGCCCCTGTATCATTACTGGCGCACGGGCGACGGCCGTTTTCTAGCTTGCGCCAGGCGGGCCGCGCAATTTACTTACGACATCCAGCTTTGCAAGTCCGAGCGGCCTCCGGGCTGGATGTTCCATACGCGCCGTAACTTGTTCGACGAGTTGCGCTGGATTCACCCCCGCTACCAGCGCGCCAAGGGAGCTCTTGTCACCAGTCACGTGATCCTCTACCCGTGGGCCCGGCGCGAGGTGATTGAAACAATTCGCAACTTTTATCGCAAGATTTTCGATGAGCAGGGAATACCGCGTGGGTGGGACACGGAGCACAATCGCCGCTCCGATGATCCCGACGGAGTGGACACCTCCAACTTCATGGAGGCGCTGGTCTTTTGTTATCGCGAAACCGGTGATCGTGAATTCCTCGAGGGCGCCCTACGAATGAGCCGCTGGACAGCGGAGCGCTGGCAGCAACGTCATGCGACCCCACAGGATAATTGGAATTGGAACCTGTCCCAGTACGCGTTGCGCGGGCTGGTTAGTTTCTATCAGGCCACTGGGGACGCGATCGCACGCGACACCGCCGTGGACATAGTCCGTGTGACCCTGAACAACAAGAGCCCTCGCACTTCGGTCGTCCAGGACGCCATGGGAGGGCGCAAGGTGGATAACGCTTTCTATCACGCTTGGATCACCACCGCCGTCACTCGTTTCGCAACACAGGGCCGATCCATGCTGGATGAGCTGTATCAGGTCGTGCGCAGCGACGTGGCCTGCCAGCGGGAAGACGGGTCCTTTCTGCTCGACCACGGGCCCGAAGCGGGTCTGCCCACCCGTTGGACCAGCTTTTACGACGCCAAATCGCTGGTGGCCTATCTGCCCGTTTTGGCGGCCCGACGAGCCGCCCTGGGTCTGCCGCCAAGTCCCGAACCCGCCGTCTGCGGCGGCCTCTGGTTCGAATAACCACCCGGCCCGCGAGTGTCTGTGGTCTGGGCCTCGAGGCGCGGACGTCCAGTGTGGTCGCAAGCGGCGTGGCAGGGCAAATGCCGGACCTGCTTGCCGAGGCCGAAGGACGGCCCAGTTGCGACAGACCGGTCAGACGACCCTCTGGAGAACAGCGGTGAGATGGGCCAGACTGCGCTCCGCTTGTGAGACAGAGCCGCACTCCACCGACAGGACACCGTCATAGCCCACCTCCCGCAGGATACGAACCACGCGGTCCCAATCGATCACCCCGTCCCCGCAGGCGCAGCCCACAGGCGTGCCTGTCACCTTGCCCCGTTCCCGTTCGGCGTGCTCCAGGCTGATGTCCTTGGCGTGGATGTGCACGAGCAGCTTGCCGGCGGCCTTCAGCCCCTCGTAGGGATCCTCCCCCGCTAGGAAGGCGTTGCCCGTGTCGTAATTGATTCCGAGCAACGGCGACGGGACCAGCGTGCCGATGCGGAGCAGGCCCTCGGTCCGCCTAGTGATTTCTTGATGCGGCTCGATGCCCACACGAACCCCGTAGCGTTCGGCGATCATCATCACACGAGTCAAGGTATATGTCATGATGGAGAACGCCTGATCCATACTGACCCAGCGCGGCCGGATTCCCTCATCGGTATTGACTACAGGCGCACCCACCACCGCGGCGAAGCGGATGGCTCTTTCCAGGTATGGGACGCTCACCTCCGGTCGCATCAGCGGACAATGCGCGCTCAGGCCTGAAAGTTTAAGGCCATGCTGGTCCAGGATGTCCTTCATCTCATAGGGGTCATCCTCCATCGAGAACGAATGATAATAGCCACCCTCACTGAGTAACTCGCGACCGGTGTGGACCAGCGGCTCGACGAAACGATAACCAATTCGTGCGGCCTCGGCAACCCCGACGGAAAAACTCTTGTCCTGCGAGCGGATGAATTCGAGATTCAGACCCACCTCAATAGCCATGCTTTTTCCTCCATGAGAGTCGATGAATTTGTTCTCCTCAGCCCTGGGGCGTCGAGTCCTCTGCCCGCAGCGCCCGATGAGCTCCGGGCGGGCCCAAGCCCCAGCCCACCGAACCTGATACGACCGCAACCAATTCACGTACCGCTTGCGCCGGCCCCAGCCGCAGAGGCAGTGCCCCAGGTTCCACCCTCTGCCGCGGAGTGCAAGATGCGCCCCCCAGCAGCAGCGAGTCAGCCACGGGGCCTAAAACTGATAGCGTAACGCGAACTGGATGTCGCGCGCATCCGTGCTGGTGCTGTTGATTTTGCCAAAGGCTGCGGTGTTCATGGTTGCGCCCGGAAGTGACAGGTTGACTGTATTGAAGATATTGAAAAACTCGGCGCGGAACTGAAGGCGATGACCCTCGGCCAGGGTAAACGTTTTGTACAAGCCGAAATCGAAGTTCACAAATCGCGGTCCCGAGAAGGCGTTGCGGCCCAGATCACCGAACGTATAGATGGGTGGCATCGCAACCGCCTGCGTGTTGAACCAACGCTCGGTGGTGCGCTCCCTGGCGGGTAATTGGAGCCGCCCGACGAGGTTGGGACGCTGCCCGCCCGTAACTCCCGTGCTGGCGTTGTCTGTTGGGATCACGATCTTGATCGGAAAGCCGCTGCGCAGCGATGTAATCCCGCTGATTTGCCAATCCCTTAGCAGCAGCCGGGCGAACCGCCCGGTCCGGTTAAAAAGCCGCTTGCCGGGACCCACGGGCAGCTCGTAAGCATAGCTCAGAACGACACTCTGCTCGACGTCATAATCGGATCGGCCGCGTTCATCGCGCAGCCTGAAAGGATTGTGCTGGCTGAAAGACAGGTAAGCCGAAGCGTCGTCAATCGACTTGCCGTAAGTATAGGCGGCCAGCAAAGTCAGGCCCCGCGAATAACGTTTTTCGGCCTTGACCTGCAAGGCGTTGTAGTTGGAGTTGGCGCGTGAGTTCGTCTCCGAGATGGTACCGAATTGCGGGAAGCGGCGTCTGGGAGCGAGGGGCCCGGGACCGGGCACGGCTGCGTTCTCGCGCCAGAGCGTGAATAGCTTGTGCGCCGCGGCGCCGACGTAGGCCGCCTCCAGGGCCAGATTCCCGGGCAGCTGCCGCTGGATCGCCAGGTTCCACTGGTGGCTGTAACTCGCACGGGCCCGGATGTTGGACGTAATGCCGAAAGAGATGACGCTGGCGGGGCTCCGCGGAAACAAATTATCGAAAGCTCGTTCCGGAAACTCGACGTTGAGTCCGGTTTCGTTCTGTTCGAGGGCGAACGGCCACTGGCCGCGAGGGCCCTGTAACTCCCAGAGAAAATTGGAGTTGTAGAACACGCCGTAGCCGGCGCGGATTGTGGTTCTTTCGGCCAGTGTGTAGGCGAGTCCGAAACGCGGGGCGAAATTGTTCCAGTCCGGGTCGATCACACTGGGCCGGACGTTAGGCGGCTCGCCCGTGATGGGATTCGTGGCGGCCCAGAACAGGTTGCCATTGCGCAGATCCACGCCACTCAAGCGGCCTCGCTTCTCGTAGGGAAGCTGATTGTATTCATAGCGCAGCCCGAGGTTCATCATCAGCCTCGGCGTGAGCCGAATATCGTCCTGCAGGTAAAAGTGGTAATTCGTGCCGCGCATGCGAACGCTGGTGTCACCGACAATCCGGCGAGCCGACGAGGGCAAGCCGAGCAGGAAGCTCGCCAGCGACTGGCCGGTGCGGCCCGGATTCTGAGGGTCCCGAGTGGGCACCGAATCGAAGCCGATGGTGCCCGCCCGGTAGCTGGCGCCGAAATACTGTTGTCTGCGGATATCGAATCCGGTTTTGAAGGCATGGCGGCCGGCGATTTTTGTGTATGCAGCCAGGTACTGATAATTGTTGAGCGGCCCGGTCAAGCCGGCATCCTGGGCAATGCTGGCGAATCCGGAAATTGTGATGATCGGGAACATGGGGAACTGGTTGCTTTGTATGACATATCCTTGGATGCCGGTTTGACGGAACAAGACATCCGGATTCTGGGGCGTATTATACGAGGCGATGTAGGTGCGATTGAAAGCGAGCTTGACGTCGAGAATGCTGCTAGGGCCGAACAGGTGGGTATCGCTGAGCAGGAAGTTGCGGTTCCGATTGAAGAGCGTGGTATCCACCCGGGGCAGCGAAGTGGGGGCCGCCCGCTCGCGGTTATTCAGGGAGAACCGCGCGAAAAGATTATTCCGGGCGGAAAGGCGATGGTCCACCCTCAGGTGCCACTGGTTGTCATCCTGATTTTGGTTCTTGGGATTGACCAGATTGACGCCGGGGACACCGAAGAGGTTCGGTTCCGGATAGAACTGCTCGGCGATGATCCGGGAGGCGCGGTGGATCCGGTCGGCGGGAATTTGATTGCCGGGGAAGGGCGTGCGAGTGAGCACAGCAGGATTGGTCGGACTTCGTTGGGTGGTCCAGGGGTCGAAGATAGCGGGACCGCTCGATAGATCACCACGCAACTGGGCCGGAGTAGGCACCGTGGTTTGCGGCGGCGTCAAACCCTTACGCTGGCGGAAGCCCTCGGCTGCAAAAAAGAAGAAGGTTCGATCCCTGCCCTGGTAGAGCCGGGGGACCACAACCGGCCCTCCCAAGGTGCCGCCGAACTGGTTCTGCTTGAAGGCGCCGCGGACGGGCTGAAAGGGATTGCGAGCGTCCAGCTTATCATTGCGCAAATAATGGTAAGCCAACCCGTGGACCTGATTGGTCCCGGAGCGAAGGGAAACGTTGATGTTGGCGCCGGCCGCCTTGCCGAACTCGGCCGAGGCGATATGCGTCTGCACCTTGAACTCTTCCAAAGCATCCACCGAGGGCGAGATGGCAAAGCTGTTATAAAACGACTCGTTGTTGTCGGCCCCGTCCAGGGTGAAGTTATTGTTCTGGGGGCGGCCGCCGTTGACGGAGGGAGAGATGCCGCTGAGATTGTTATCCGCGGCAGGGCCCTGACGGGGCGTCGTGCCCGGTACCAGCAACAGCAACTGGGTAAACTGGCGACCGTTCAAGGGCATGTTGACAATCGTGGCGTTGCTGATCACCGTGCCCACGGTCGCCGAGGTGGTGTTCAACAATGGGACCTCACCAGTGACTTCGACCGTTTCCTGCACCGGGCCCACGCGCAGGGTGAAATCCACCCGAATGCTCGCGTTCACGGGCAGCCGCAAGCCAGTTCGCACCTGGCGCTGAAAACCGGGAGCTTCGATGACGATGCTGTACGGGCCCGGCAACAGGGAGGGTGCGAGAAAGGCGCCATCCAGATCCGTCTTCACTATTCGGACGGCATTGGTGTCCTGGTTTCGGATTTCCACCAAGGCGCCAGGCACGGAGGCGCCGCTGGCGTCGGTCACCGTGCCGGTGATCGTGCCAAAGGTCGTCTGGGCGGCCGCCAGGCCGACCAGTGCAAACCACATGACCACGAGCAGAGTCATTGATTTCCTTGTTTTCATTTTTCCCGTCCCTCCTTCGGCTCTCGCCACATCAATGCGCCCCATATGGTAGCATATTGACGCTGGCAGCGTGGCCGTCGACTGCCTGCTGGAAACGGCCGTCGAACATTGGCGGCGGCTCGAGCTTTGCCGCGGGGATCGTTGTGACGGTCCTGCTGATTTGGGCTGCCGTCGGGCCGGCCGAAAAAGCTTGAGGCGCGTAGAATCACAAACAGATCCAACGCCGCCTTTTTCCGCGTGTTACAATTCGGTGCGAGGTAGGATAATAATGAAGCCTTTTATCGCCCTGTGCCTGCTGGTTGCTTTGACGCTGCAAGCTGCGGCCCCGGTCCCCAATCGGGAGCCTCTTCAGCCCTCCGCGTTCATTCCTTTGCCTCTCGGCTCAGTCAAGCCCCGGGGCTGGCTGCTGCGTCAACTGGAAATTCAAGCCAGCGGATTGAGCGGGCATCTGGATGAGTTTTGGCCCTCTCTGGCCGATGACAGCGGTTGGCTGGGCGGCGCCGGGGAGAGCTGGGAGCGCGGTCCGTACTACACCGACGGGATCGTGCCGTTGGCCTGGCTGCTGGAGGATCCCAGGCTGATTGCGAAAGCTCGTAAGTGGGTGAGCTGGACACTGGACAACCAGCATCCCGACGGCTGGATCGGGCCCCGCAAGAACACCGACTGGTGGCCCAACATGGTCATGTTGAAGGCACTTACTCAGTGGCAGGAAGCTACCGGCGACCCCCGCGTCATTCCGGTCATGGAACGGTACTTTCGCCACCAGCTTGAGCGCATGCCTCGGGATCCTTTGCAAAGATGGGCGATCTTTCGCTGGCAGGATCAGGTATTGAGCGTCATCTGGCTGTATAACCGCACCGGCGAGCGTCGCTGGCTTGAACTGGCGTGGTTGCTCAGAAAGCAGGGCCATGATTGGCGCTCACAATTCGATCCTTTTCCGTTCTGTCGGAAACTGAGCGCTTCCGAAGTCAGCATGCGCACCCATGTGGTTAACAACGCCATGGCTTACAAGACCTCTCCGGTCTGGTGGCTGATTTCGGGCGAGCAGGGGGATCGGGAGGCAGTGTATCGCCAATTTCGCGAACTCGACCGTTGCCATCTGTTGCCCAACGGCGCGCACTCCGGGGACGAGCACTATGCCGGCAACAATCCCACGCAGGGCACGGAATTGTGCGCTATCGTGGAGGGCATTTTCTCACTCATTCACGTGACCGCGATCCTCGGTGATCCGGCCTTCGCCGACCGCCTCGAAAAGTTGGCTTACAATCCGCTGCCCGGCACGTTCAGCGCCGACATGTGGGCCCACCAGTACGACCAGCAGCCCAATCAGGTCTTGTGCAGCATCCATCCCCGGGAGTGGACGACCAATGGTCCGGAATCCAATCTGTTCGGCCTCGAACCTCACTTCGGTTGTTGCACCGCGAACATGCATCAGGGCTGGCCCAAATTCGTAGCCAACTTGTGGATGGCTACGCCGGATGGGGGTTTGGCAGCCGTGGCATACGGCCCGAGCCGGGTGACAGCGCGTTTGGGCGAGGCCACGGTGGTGCTGGAACAAGAGACGGAGTATCCTTTTCGCGAGGGCGTTCGGATCCGGGTGCTTTCTCCGACAGCGGTAACGTTTCCCCTGCACCTGCGCATCCCCGGCTGGGCCGAGGGCGCGTCTTTACGCGTGAATGGCCGCCCGCAAGGGGGTGTCCGAGCCGGTGCCTTTTACCGCATCCAACGGCTGTGGAAGCCTGGCGATGTGGTCTCGCTGCGCCTGCCCATGCGCCTGCGGGTGACACGCTGGTTCCGCAACTCGATCGCCATCGAGCGCGGCCCCCTGGTGTTTGCTCTCAAGATTGGCGAAGACTGGCGCAAGATCCGCCAACACGGACCCGCAGCGGATTGGGAGGTGCACCCCACAACGCCGTGGAATTACGGCTTGCTCGTGGATGAAGGCCGTCCGGAGCGGACGATTCGGGTCATCGAGCGCCCCATGGCGAAGACGCCCTACTCCGCCGATGGAGCACCGATCGAACTCCGCGTTGCCGCACGCAAGCTGCCCGAGTGGACACTGGAAAACGGCTCGGCCGGCTTGCTGCCCGAAAGCCCGGTGACCAGCGACCAGCCGCTGGAAACGGTGACCCTGATACCTTATGGCTCAGCCAAGTTGCGGATCACGGCCTTCCCCCAACTGGCCAGATAGCCAAGAACGGTCGAAGAGACTGTCTGCTGCCCGGCGCCAAGCCGTTCGGAACCTCAATAATCAATGCGGACCGTATACTTTCCCGGTCGCGCCGGCAGGAAGACCAGCTCCCTGTCGGCATCGAAGGCAGTCGGGGCCCCGTTCACTTGTGCCTGCTTGATCCGCCGGGTGTCGGGATGACGCACCCGCAGCAAAACTCGGCTCCCCCGAAAAGATTCCGGCAGCTCGACGTGGGCCTCCACGAGGCCCTCGGCGATTCGGGAATGAATTTCGAAGCTCACCGGGCCGAAATAAGTCGCCGCATTCCTGACCTCGATCCGCTCGCCGTGACGCAGCCACCGCCGCGGGACGCCGGAAGCAATCCACAAGCCGTCCGGGATTTCGCGGACCAAAAGCTGTCGGAGCCAGATCAGGAAAGCTGCCTCGTCGGATGTCTTGTAGAACGGCCCCCCGCTGGTTCCGAAGGACGGGACCCATTCGGTGAAAGCGATGACATCAGGATAGAAACTCACCGCAAAGGTGTTATAAAAAGCACGCAAGGCGTGCGGAATCTGATCTCGCTCCAAGTAAATCATCGGGGTGTTCACCAAATTCGGTTGCAGCGTAATCCCGCCCCGACTGAACCAGTCGCTCTCCGGTACGGAAAACGACCACGGAGCCATGAACAAGTTATCCTCCAGATCCCTCAGAATCCACTCGCTAACCGGTTCGTCCGGCGAAAAGACCTCAGTGTCTATCAGTACGATCGCTCCGTAAAGAATGTTGCGGATCCAGCCTACGTCACGACCGTGCAGATGAGTCCGGGGCGGCACGGTAGGTGTCCACGTCCCGTCACGCAATGCAGCTACCGGCGAAGACTCCATTGAACGCAGCGCCGCCTCCCTGATATCCGCCCGGTAAGCTTCAGCCTCCCGGGCGTAGCGCCGGCTTGCTTCTGGATCCACATCAGCCAGAGCGCGAGCGAAATACTTCAGGCCTTTGTAAGCATAGCCGTTCACGGCGAACCAGTACTGCCACTCCTCGTTGTCCTCCAGCTGTCCGGGCGGCAAGAGGCCGTACTCCCAGACCCGATCGCCAGACGGCCCGGTACGCATCGTTGCACGACGCTCGGAGATGATCCAATCCGCCGCCTTTTTCATGCCAGGCAAGCGGGCCTCGAACCAGGCCCGGTCGCGACTGAAGAGGTAATGCTCGGCCAGCGCCCACAATGTCCAGCCGTGATTCAGGTTGTAGCCCGAGTGCGTATAGTCGCGGTCCGGACCGAAAAACACGCCGTGATAGATCGCGCTGCCGTCGCGGAATCGGCCGGGGAACGGCTTGGAGCCCTGACGGGCGACGAATGGTTCCAGAAAGCGCGCCGCCCAGTCGTGCAAGCCTCGCATGTTCAGCAATCGCGCCTGGATGGCGGTTTCGTTGGCGAACATGTTATAGCGCAGAGTGCCGCAGGGCCCCATGTACAGGCCGCTAGGGGGATCGCGGAAAACCGACAACAGGATGTGTTGTAACGCCGCACGATGAAACAGATTGAACAACCGATCCGGCACGTGCAGCGTCATGCCCTGGTCGAGCTGCCGCCTCCAGTAGTTGATAATCCGATGCCGCTCATGCTCGTAATCCAGACTTGCAATGTCACGCAAGACCGCGGGCTCCAAAACACTGAACAAGGAAATACGGATTTGCCACTCCACCGCCTGCCCGGGCGGAATGTCAACCACCCAGCGAACTGCCTGGCCCTGGTAGTCGGCCCCGGGCGGCAGGTGGGCGATCGTAATCTCCCCCGACGGCGACCGCAGAGCTGCTCGGAAACGGCCCTGCTCGCCGCGCAGAATGCCCTCGCTCAGACTCAAAGTTTCGGCGGGATCCACATGCAGCCACAAAGTGGTGCGCTGCGCCCGCGACGTCGGATTCCTGCCCGTAATCTTCATCAGCAAAACGCCGTACTCATCCCCGCGGGTCAAAAGCGGATCCAGGGGCGAATTAACCAAGGTCACGAAGGCTTCCTGGCTGAAATGGATCGGGCCGTGGGTCCACTCGGTGATCGCCACCGGGAGCTCCTGATCCAGCATCCTTTGCCGGGCCGCTTCCTCGCGCTCCCGGAAGTCAGGCTTTTCCCCGGCGCCGATGCGCCAGGTGATGCGGTCGCCCTCCCATTGCATCCTGGCCAGTTCGTCCCCGAATAACTTCGACTCCCGTTTGCTGATGAAAATGTTGCCGTTGAACAACAGGGCGTATTTATGACGGTTGCCAACAAAGCCTAACGGGATGTAGCGGTAAGGCGATCGGTTCGTCATCTTCAGGGCGGGGATCTCGGCCAGCGCTCGCTCCAGAGTTTGCTCGGGACTCGAAGCCACCTGGCTGACAATGTCTTTGCCGGGACGCATGCGTCCGGAAGCCAAATAGGTGGCGAAATCGTACCCGACCGTTGCATCACCGACGAAGATCCCGGCATCCCGGACATAAATTCCCTTTTCCCGCATGAGGTCGTCCAAGGCGACGCCAAAGCGCACGTCGGCGCTGCGGACGCTCAAGATCGTGCGGTCATTGGACCCGGCCTCATGATCGGCATACAGGACCGTTGCCCGGACGGTATTCCCGCTCTGCCTGACCTTCGGGATGAATCCGTTATAAATCGCCAGCTCGATCGGGCGTGGAGGCTTGTTTTCGCAGCCGGTTTCGACCGACACTTCTCGCACCGCGGCCCGGCTAGTCCCATAGATCCGCAGCGCTGTGACCCTCGGGGGTCGTGGCGACCGGAATCGCAGGCGGACTTTGAGGGCCTGGCGCCATTGCGGCGGTGTGCCCGAAAAATGCGGGGCGTTAGGATTTTCCTCGGCGTCCAGTGGCAGAAAACGAAAACGCAGTCCGTCAGGCAACTTCTCGGAGACGGCCTTGATCGGCCTCCAGTGCCCGTTCCAGGGGCTGTCGGTGCGCGTCCAGCCACCTCGGCCTTCGGGCGGCGGCCAACTCGATACCCAGTACTCCGGGATAACCTCTCGGGGCAAATCGTCGCGGCGGAACCGGACTTCGATTTCGCGAAATTGCCTGGGCTCATCCCATTCTACTCCGAGGTGCCAGTCGGCCTCGCCGTTTGCTTGGACGGCTTCCCAATCCCCTTTTCGATCCGCCGGATAGACTTTGGCCTCGCTGTTCGTAAGCCAGCCTTTGATGGTTCCAAAAGACGCCAGATCGAGGCGCCCTCCCGGCATGGACGTCACCAGCCAAAGCGCAAGCAGCATATCTCCCTGCATTTCCCCTGACTACCTCAGATGTTCAGAGTACCAGAACACCACGCCGCGGTAAGGGCCGATATATTGATTATTTTCGCCGTGTTCGAATCCCAGCGCCGCCGATTTGGTCCAGTTAACCCTGTCCGCTACGTGAAAGCGGTAGGCAATCCTGGGCTTGGCGGTGTCGAGCACTCCGTAAAGCGGCCGGGTTAGCGGACCCCCGAAGAAGTACCAGCCGCAGCGAAAATAATCTTCGGTTCCCGTGCCATGCCAGGCCGGCGGAAACCCTTCGCCGTCTACATAGAATCGCTCATCTCCCTCCATGGCCTCGTCCGGTATCTCCAGAATGACACCGACGTAATGGCCGCGGCCGCGGGCCTCGAGGATGCGCAGGTCCCGCCCCGGTTCGGTGCGATCTTCTAACCTGCCGGCGCGAAAATAAAAATGTTCTTTCTCCGGCCAGCCGCGCTGAACGCGAGCCGCAATGCGGGCTCCGGGCGCCGTCTCGAGGCGAAACTCGCGTCGAAAGGGCATGGGGAAACGACAGTAGTACACGCCATCATCGTCCCCCCCCAGCAACAGCGATTGCATTCGGGCCTGCGGTCGGAGTCGGCGGGAAAAACCCCAAAACTCGGCCACGGTGAGGTCCACCGTCACCCGTCCGTCAACCTCGATGCGGAGGGGCGCGTCGTCCGGGTCGGGCCCCAGATGCAGGCGTAGTTCATTGACGATCCCGCGCCGGCCTCGCACGACCAGTCGGGACTCGGAGGCAAGGCTCTCCCCGCTGGTCTCCGGCTCCCACGACCGGAAGCGAGCCTCGCCCGGAGGCGTGGTCTCCACCGGCCGAGGGAGACTCTGATACGTGAATTGGTGATACAGATGGGGGATCAATTCGCCGCGGCCATTCTTACGGTGGGTATAGGCATCCCCGTGATCTGTGAGCGTGATTTTCAGAGCCTTTGAATAATAGATGGGAGCGTAACAGATCCAAGCGCCGCTGGATTTTTCCGCCAGAGGCCGGGGAAAGACCTTCCCATCCTCGAATAACTCGGGCAGGCGGTAGCGGAACCGGGCGGTCTCCTCGCCGTCGAAATAGAAATTCAGTTGCCCTCCCAGGTAAGGTCGGCCACTTTTGTTCTTCGCGGTGAACCACATGCTCGTCAGCACACCCGGTCCTGTGGCTTCAAACAACACCCACTCGGAGGCCGGATCCCAAAATGGCATGTCCAGAGGTTCGACGCGAATCAGGTTTCCCGAATCGTAGTTGCCGTCATTGTAGTCATAACCACTCCGCATCAAGGTCTTGGTGGGATCGGGTACGCTCAGCCATCGCAAATGCAGCGGATCGGGTCGCAGTGCGATCTGCGCGGCCAGCAAGTGTGGCATCAGAAAAATTGCCAGTTTGCATCGCATGTGGGCCTCGAAGCAAGCATTATGCCATGCGTCGGACCATCATCGGAATCGTCCGCGCGCGGAGCCGATCCGCTGCACCGGGGCCGAGTGCAGGCAATCGTCATAACTCGTCGGCCCACCTCGGCTGTCTCACAGGGCCCCCGCGGCGGGCCGGAGAGCTCGAGTGGTCAGCATCCGTTCCGGAAGCCGCTCTCCGATAGATCTCCTTGCCACGAAGGCGTTTGACCGTGTCAGCGATAAGAGGTGGGAATGGCTCTGTCCGGGCAGAGACGTCTGCCGAGCCAGAGTGGTTCGCGGGGCGGCCACTGGGAAGACTGGTCAGAACTCCGAGAAGTTCACGGTCGGCACGGCTCGATTCGAGGCCGGGCTAGCGACGGCGTCCCGCCCTGTCAAAGGCGCTTCCTCTCAGTCCTCGGAGCCTGCCACCGCTGCCCACCTTCACGTAGAGCGAATCCCGCGGCCCGCACGCCTTGGACCCAGGCAAGTTCCCCTGGGCGCCAGAGCAGGCACGCCCGCAGGCAAAAGCGTCGTCCCGTCCGCTCGATCCAGCAAGCATCCGGGATGGCGCCGGCTCATAGGTAACGAGCCACTGCCATTCCGCGGCGCGCTCCTGACGGCGGCACGGGCCACCGGAAACGAACTGCGCCGCACCAGCACTCACCCCTCGATCGAGGAGTGCGAGCCGCCACCGGAAATGGTCAGAGGGCTCGAGGCTGGGTCCGACGACGGAATTACCGATATAGGGTCGCACGGACGACCGACGGCAGCGAGTCCGAGTCCGGCCCCCGATGCAACTCAGTCGCGTTCACAGCGAGTGCAAGCCAGCCAGCCTGCCCGATCGCCCAGCCTCTCAGCGTCGCCGCCAACTGAGACGGGGCCAACCGAACGCCGGACACCGAAAACCGAGGACCGAGTTCAGGCCGGCAAGGCCTAGCCGCATCGGCGAGCAGCGCCATCGGGCGTTTCCGCCGCGGCTGCTGCGCCGCATTGTATCTTCCGGCTAGCGCCAGTTACTCCTCACCCCGCGGAATCTACCGCCCCCTGTAAGTTACTCCTGCTCGAGACCAAACCTTTTCGCACCCGGCACGATCGAATTTTTTTCAACCAGGCGGACCATCTGCCCAACGATCGCCGCACGAGACATAGCGCGCCAGCCCCGGCACGAAATCAACCTGGCTCACCAGCGTCGAGGGCACCATTTTTGCTTCGTTGATCTGGCCTCGCCCCCCCAAAATTGTGAGGCACTACTCCCCGGGCGTGGTTGCGCTTGCTGCCTGGCCTTCTGCAAGCCCCGAGACAGTCTCCATCGGTCACGCGGATTTGCGGAGGATCACTCGAATTCTCATGGGAAAAGTACCAATGAGCGTCGGGGACGCATGTTGCCCGAGGTCGTAATCCGCGGGTTATGAGAAGTTATTCCCCACCGGTTAAAATGACGGGTCACCCGATCAGCGTTAGCCGGAAACCGCAAAAATCCGCCGGCTATCATGCTTGCGGGGTGGCGGAACACCAACATCTTAGAAACGAGGTCGGCTAAAAGCCTTAATCGTTGCGCTCTGCCATCCTTCGAAGGAAGACTCAAAACCGTCTGAGACAAAGCAGCGATCAAAATTCGTGGATTCAGGCGACGAGACGGCATGAAAAGCCGAGCGGGCCGTGAAGACGACGTGCGTTGGTAAGCGCCGGAACAGTTGCTCGGCGCTAAGTCATTTGACTGATTTCACTTGCCCGCAGAGTGCGTAAGGGCGCACGATCCCGGCAACGTACAGAATCGGCAACCGGCTTGCCAGGTATCCGCCTCGGCCAGTCTCATCTGATGTATAAAGCCAGGGGACGCAAGGGAGTTAGGAATGGAGGAAGGTCTTTTTTCGTAACGAAGTTTTTTCTTGAAATCGTGCGCCAATACTGCTACTGATAAAAGGGAGGCGCGCTGCCTGCGCTGGGGACGCACTGTCCGAGGAGAGTGCGCGATGAGGAAGAGGTTACGAAGTTTGGTTGATCACGGGAAAGTTCTACCAGTTGTCGTGTTGTTGCTGGCACTGCCGCTTGGCGCTGCGGACTGGCCGCAACTGCAAGGCGACGGAGCGCGCAGCGGGTTCCAGCCGGCGATGAGGCTGCACACAGGGCGGCATACCAACTCGAGCCCACCGGGTTACGGAGCAGCGGCGTGGTCTTGGGATGCGCCCGAGCCTCTTTCCGGTCAGCCGGTCACGGTGGGGCGGCTGGTGGTGATCGGGACCACGGCCGGTCGCGTTCACGCATTGGATGCCCAAACCGGCGCTCTTCGCTGGGTGAGGGATGTCGGTGCTCCCGTGTTGACCACTCTGGCCATTGCGGATAGCAAGGTGATCGTGCCGACACATGGGGGAGAGTTACTCGCTCTCTCGGCGAGCGATGGTCAGACGGTCTGGAGCTACCGGGGAGCACGAAAGGGGTACGTAGCGGCGCCCGCCATCGCGGGGGGCTTGGTGTTGATCGGCGACAAAAGCGGTCGTTTCCACTGCGTTCAAGTACAGACGGGCTCCGCACGGTGGGTTTTTGACGTCGGCAGCGCGTCGGACGCGGGAGCCGAGCCGGCTCCCATCACCGCTTCAGCGGCGGTCCTTGGAGATCGGGTGTTTTTCGGTGCGGAGAACCTGTTCGCCTATGCTCTCGATGTTCAAACTGGCGCCCGACTCTGGCGGCGGCGCCTTTACGGGCAGTCTTTCGGGCGGATGTGGCCTGTGGCGAGCGCGCAGGCGGGAGGCGTGGTCATTTTCCGGACGGCCCCCGTGTACCAGTTCTCCCAACTTCTCATTGACGATGAACGGTTTCTGAGCGAAGTCACCGGCACGGGCGGACAAACCACCATCCTGGGCTCCCCGCAACAATGGCTCGCGGAACAGCGGGCGATCAGCCGTCGCTTGCGCGAAAACCCTCACCGCCAATCTTTGTGGGTCCTGCGTGCAAGCGATGGCGGCGACCGTTATTCGGAGCCGCTCCCGGTGCTGTACACGGGGGGAAGTGGGGACGTGCCCGCCGCGCCGGTTGTGGACGATATCAACGGGCGCGCCTGGATCACAGCCCGCTCCGCCTTCGCGCGTTTCGATGGCACCGGCGTGCGGCCCTACGGCGACTTGGTGCGCCTGAACCTCAATTTCGATCCGGCCGTGTACGCTGATGGAACCGCGATCGAAACTCGTCTGGGCATGCAGTTTTTCGCCTGCGCGAACCCGTCCTCCTCATGTATGGAGGCCTGGGAGGATTTCCACAAGATTTCGGACGAGGCCGAAGTCCTGACCGCGACCCCGAATGCGGTGGTGGTGTCCAACTGGGTTGCCGTGGGCGGAGTGGATCTGGTGACTCACCGAACTTTTAACATCCGTTATTACAGCTCGGACGACACGGGTGCCGCGGGTCTTTATGGAACCCACGTGGGCGCCGTGATCGCCAACGGACAGGTGATCCTTCGCGATACGCGAGGTTTGAAAGCGTATCGCGTGCCGCAGTGAGTCTGGTTGGGGGAATCATGATGCGCGCTCATCTGATCTGCTTGTCATTCGCTTGGACGCTGGCGCCCGTCCTCGCAGTCGACGAAGCGGCGGCGCGGCGCTACGCCCTGGAGCGGCTCGTGGTGCGGGACTTGCGGCCGCCCGCCGCGGCTCTGCAAGCAGAACTCGAACGCGATGTCCTGCGCTACGTGGATTTGGCGGAACGTCATGGCAGGCCGGGCCCCGCGTATTTCGAGATCGGGGTTACGGGCAGCTATATGCTGTGGGGAAATCCCGGGGAGACTGCCTATGTGATGGCGGAGGCACTTCCGTACTTGTCGGCTGCCGCGCAGGCCCGAGTGAGGACATTCCTTGCGGCGATGCTTCGGGCAGCCGATCCGACCGAGGTGGCTTTCGAGCATTGCGGAGGCTGGGGCGCCTGCGAGCTGCGCCCGCCGCGGCGCGAGTTCTATTTGCTGCCCATGCCGCCCGATCGGGAGCCGCTGCGGCCCAACATCTGGCCGCCGCCCGCGGTCCCGGCCGAAACCTTGTACATGCTCTGGCGGTACGCCCACGCCACGGGAGACTGGGATTTCATCGCCTCCACTCGTCCGCCCTCGGGCCCACGTTGGCAACGCCTCCGCAATCTGTTCCAGGCCATTCCGGCCACACCGTCGCGCTACGGAGAGGTGGCCGGCGCCATCGGCTGGTTGCGTCTGTTGCAGCAGTTCGGACTCACCTCCGATCCCACGTATTCCTCGGCTCTGGCGAAGATCCGCGCCGGACTGGCCGCCGGCAACCCGTTCAGCCGTTTCCTGGACGCCGCCAACCAGAGGTTCATCGGGCCCCACCATCACGACTGGAGCTTCCCTCCCTTCCACTGGCACCGCGACCAGAACGCGATCGGCATCTTTTTCGCGCCCGAGATCGGTCGCTTCCTGGCGGACTATAGCCTCGCGGACGTGCGCCGCCGCGTAACTTTCAATCCGCGCGAAGGACAGCCGGGAGAGCCCAACGCCATTGAAGCTCACTGGCCGGAATGGTTCCTCTACCGTGGCGAGTATCCCCCCACGGAGAAATGGACCGGTCATTACGGCGAGAATCACATGGTCACGCCCGATGTGCCTTGGGCGCTTTTCATGATCCATGGCTATGTGTACAACGAACCGGGCGAGACCCTGACGCGCTATCTGGACGTGCCCTATGCCATCGGGGATCTGTGTCACTGGCAACGTCTGGTGGCGACGATCCAGGCCTACGGGACCAAAGAGTGGAGGCCGTTGAGCGGCGACGGCCCGCCTCCCAACCAACCGCCTGTCGTCACGCTCACGTCTCCCTCGCATGGCGCCTCCTTTACCGCGCCCGCCAGCGTGGATCTCGTAGCGACGGCATCGGACCCCGACGGGAGTATCGCGCGGGTGGAGTTTCTGGTCGACGGCAGGGTAGTTGCAAGCTCCACGGCAGCGCCCTACGCACACCGGACAACATTCGAAGCCCCCGGCAGCTATCAACTCGCGGCGCGCGCTACCGACAATCAGGGGGCCACGAGCACTTCGCCCGCCGTGACCATTTCCGTGCAGGCGCCGCCTGCCGACACCACGCCCCCAACGGTTCCGCAAGGGCTGTCGGCCACCGCTGTGAGCCCGAACTCGGTGCGGCTTTCCTGGCGTCCCAGCACCGACGACGTGGGCGTCGCCGGTTATGAGGTGGAACGCAACGGATCGGTGCTGTCCGGATTGGTAACCAGTACGGAGTTCACCGACACGGGTTTGTCTGCGGCGACGACGTACACCTATCGGGTGCGCGCCACGGATGCAGCGGGCAATCGCTCCGCCTGGAGCGCTCCGGCTACGGTCACCACGCCGGCCTCCGGCGGTGGAGGCGGCGATCCGCCTCCGCAGGTCACCAATCTGCTGACCAACGGCAGCTTCGAAACCGGCAATTTTCAGGGCTGGAACAATGAGTGGGGCTTTCAAGTCAGCGCCGCCGCGGCCCACACCGGGCGCTTCGGAGCAAAAATGGCGGGCGAAGGCAGGCTGACCCAGGTCTTTCGCACCTCGCGTGGGCGCCGCTATTACGTCATGGCCCGCGTCCGCATCGATCGCGAACTTGCTCGTCCCTCCTGGGGCGGCGTGCGCGTGCAGATCACCAGCTACGACTGGAAGGAGCTGGCGGTCCAGACGTTGACGTTGCAGAATGCGCCCGCGGGCGAATGGAAGCGGGTGGATTTGAGCTTCGTGGCGTCGTCCAACCAGTCCCGCATCGCGTTCGAGAACTTCAGCGGCGGGGGGCGCTGGGAAGCCAGCGGCGATGAGTTTTACGTCGCCGAAAAACCTATACCGCCGGACGGAACGCCCGCGAAAAATCAGCCGCCAACCGTCACCCTGACCGCACCCGCCAACGGCGCCACCTTCACCGCGCCGGCGACGGTGAACATGAGCGCCACCGCCTCGGATCCCGACGGCAACGTGGCGCGCGTGGAATTCCTGATCAACGGATCGCCGGCCAGCGTCGTCACAGTAGCGCCGTACACGTATCGCGCGACACTCAGCGCGCCCGGCGCCTACGAGCTGGCGGCGCGCGCCATTGACAACCTCGGGGCCTCGGCTACATCCCCTACCGTGAACATCCGGGTCCAGGCGGCGGATACCCAGCCCCCCTCGACGCCACAGGGACTCACGGCCGCAGCGCAAAGCGCCTCCAGCATTCGCTTGCGCTGGCAACCTTCCACTGACGACGTGGGGGTTGCCTACTATGAGCTGGAACGCAACGGCGCTATCCTCCCGGCCAGGCCGTCGGTCACCGAGTTTTTGGATAGCGGATTAGCCCCCTCGACCGCTTACACGTACCGCGTGCGCGCCTCGGACGCCGCCGGCAATCGGTCGAGCTGGAGCGCCCCAGCCGTCGCCACGACGCCGAGCGCCGGCGCCGGCTCGTCGCCCACACCCAATCTGCTCGTCAATGGTGGTCTGGAATCGGGCGATTTCCAAGGCTGGCAACACGACTACGGCTTTTCGGTCTCCGCTTCAGCCGCTCACACCGGCCGGTTCGGTTTGAAAATGCTCGGCGAAGGCAGCATCTCTCAGATCGTCCGGCTCGTACCGGGGCGCCGCTACTATGTCACTGCCCGTGTGCGTATTGATCGCGAGCTGGCCCGCGCCTCGTGGGGCGGTCTCCGGCTTCAGATCACCAGTTGGGACTGGAACGAGCTGGCAGCGCAGTTCCTGACGCCTTCCGACTCGCCCATCGGCGCCTGGAAGCGTGTGGACCTCGCGTTCACCGCGACCACCGCGGAAACGCGTCTGACGTTCTCCAACTTCAGCGGCGGCGGCCGCTACGAGGCCAGCGCAGATGAGTTTTATCTCGGAGAAAATCCTCTGGCGCCCGACCTTACTCCGCCTGCCAACCAGCCGCCCCAGGTTGCGCTTACGGCGCCCGCGGACGGCGCCTCCTTAGTGGCGCCTGCTTCCGTCGAGTTGGTCGCGGCGGCGTCGGATCCCGACGGCAGCGTCGTGCGGGTGGAATTCCTCGTCAACGGCGCCGTGAACGGATCCGTCACGACTGCCCCGTACGTCTATCGCGTCACGTTGCCGGCCGGCAATTATACGCTGGCGGCACGCGCCTTCGATAACCAAGGTGCCTCGATGCTCTCGGCGGCCGTCACCATCACCGTAAGGCCTCCCGCCGGCGGCGGGGATGGCGCACCCTCGGTGAATCTGCTCAGCAACGGGGATTTCGAATCAGGCAACCTCAACGGATGGTCAGGAATCGGACAGCCGACGCAAGCCGATCGCCGCAGCGGGCAGTGGTCCGTGTTGCTGACCAACGGTTCGATCAGTCAAGTCGTCAACACCACCCCCGGCCAGCGCTACAAGCTGACCGGCTGGGCGCGGATCGCCGGCCAGAGCGGCGCCGATTGGGGCGGGTTCCGATTCGAGGTTCAGTCCTACGATTGGACCACGCTGGCGCACTCGGGCTTCATTACGCTGGAGTCCGCAGGACAGAACTGGGTGAAGTACGCCCTGTCGTTCACTCCTACTACTCCCCAGACCCGCATCCAGGTAGGCTTCTTCGGCGGATCGGCGCTGCGGATGAGCGTATACGCAGACGATCTCGCCGTGCATGCGGTCACAGGCGACGGTCTGGCCCCGGCTGTGACGCCCGTGCTGGAAGTCTATCAGGAGGGCGGGCAACCCATGCTTCGTTATCGCATGGAGGGGGATGATCCCGACGGAGCGGTCGTGCGAGTGAACTGGGACTTCGGTGACGGCGGCCGGTCTCAATGGCCCTCCGGCACGCGTCGCGTGGGCTTGCGCGGCAGCTTCACGGCGGTTTTCCGCGCCGCTGACGATGATGGCCACCTGGTCACGCGCACCCTGAACTGGAGCGTGCCGGCCCCGCCGGATCAACCCTCGATCACGATAACCGAGCCTGCCGAAGCGGCAACGGTAAGTTCGCCGCAACTGACGGTGCGCGGGAGAGCCGGGGGCGCCGTGGCCGAGATTCTGCTCAGCACGGATCGGGACACGATGGCTCAGGCACTGAGCTCGTCCGACTGGAGCGGCACGCTCACGCTGCGTCCCGGCTGGAACCGTATCCTCGCCCAGGTGCGTGACCTGCACGGGCGAGTGGCCACGGCGGAGCGGCGCGTCAGGTACGTCCCCTCGACGCCACTGGCTATCGTGGATATCGCCGAGCATGGCCTGCGCGAACGCTGGGAGCCGCTCGAGATTCGTTTCCGCATCATGGGGAGCGCGGCGACGCATCCTCAGATGCCTTACGATCCGAACCCGCCCCGAGGACTGGAGTTTCTCGACGGCATCAGCGTAGAGGCGCTCTTCAGCCGCGACAATTGGAATACGGTACTGCGAAGGCCCGCCTTCGTACAGCAGCGGTACGAGCGCGTCCTCAAATCGGGCCAAGAATGGATGTACCCTGTCGGCGAGCCGTTCTGGACCGTCCGTTTTGCGCCGCCGGAGCCGGGCCCATGGCAGTACCGCATCGAAGTCCGCGAGGCCCGGGGCACGGCGCAGAGCGAAGCTCGGTCGTTTGTTGCCGCTCCGCCTTCCAACCCCTACAATCGCGGCCCGGTACGGGTTTCGCCGACCGACTGGCGCTACTTCGAGTTTGCCGACGGCACACCTTTCCTCGGCGGCGGCAGCGGCATCGGGGCGCACACCCACAGTTTCTCGTTCGACTTGATCGAGAAGCTCAACCAAGTCGGGCCCGGCAACCAGCAGATGTTCCGCTGGTGGATCTCGGGCCAGATCTGGGGTTCGGCCTGGTATGCCTGGACTTCGCGGACGCTGCCTTATGAAGGCACCGTGCCTGCCACCGGCCTGTCGCTGGAGAGCGCATGGGCCGACGGGTTGGCCTCGCTGCTCTTGGACAGCCGCAATCCGCTCATGTTCCAGGGCTTCTCAGCATCGCACCCAGGTTTGATTCCGGGACGCCGCTACCGCGTGCGCGTCCGCTGGCGCACCGAAGGCGTGGCCGGCCCCCAGCGCGCGGGGCAACCCTACGGCGTGTGCCTGAAATTCACCGGATGGCCGGAACCCGGGCAAACCGGGAACCTGCCCGTGCTCGTGCCCCATGTCGCCGGAGACACTCCCTGGCATCTGGCTTACGCCGATTTCACCGCTACCTCGGACTATTTGCCGAACCTGGCCGTGATCCTCGAGAACACCACCGCGGGACGCGCTTTCGTGGACGAAGTCGCCTTGCACGAATTGCTGCCCGACGGCTCGCTGGGGCCGCAACTGCTGCTGACGCCCCGCTTCAATGCGCACCTGACGTTCGACCTGCGTCGCAGCGCAAGCGTGGACGCGGTCCTGGAGGAGGCGGCTCGACTCGGCATCACTCTGCGTCTGGTGGTCAGCGAAAAGCAGGAGTTCCTGCTCAACCACCTCGGACCCGACGGGCTTGCCGACCGCAACCCCGGCAATTTCAACAACGGCCCGGGCACTCCCAACCGGTGGCTGCATGAGGCCTGGTGGCGCTATTTGTTCGCCCGGTTTGGGGCTTACCGATCCATCCACAGTTGGGAGCTGGTCAACGAGGAGGCCCCGGGTCCGACCCCGCATTTCCGTCTGGCCGCACGCCTGGCGGAACTGGCCGGCCGCGACGGCAACCCGCACCCGGCTACGACCTCCACTTGGGCCACATTTGCCGAAGAAGCCTGGAAGGCGCCGTTCAGCGCGCCCATCTCCAACGTGGATTTCCACGTCTACGTTCGCGCCGGCTGGATCGAGCCGCGCGAGGATCTCGCCAACGACTCGGCTCGTTTCTTCGCCGAATATGATAGGGCCTCGCTCGCCATGCAATGGGGCAAGCCCGCTACCTGGGGCGAGCAAGGCATCAACGCTCCAGGGGACACCGATGCCGAGGATCCCGGCCTGCGCAAAGACCGCCAGGGCATCTGGCTGCACAAGATGATTTGGGCCCGGTGCGGCCCGGGTGGCGTGTACCCGTTGTATTGGTACACCGACAACATCTTCGACTATCGCCTGCACCATCTCTACGGCAACTGGAATCGCTTCATGGCGGGCATTCCGCTGAACAACGGACGCTACGTGGACGCCGCAGCCCGCGTCTCCCACTCCGAGCTCCGTGTCTTCGGGCAGAAAGACGTCGTTGCGGGCCGAGCTCACCTGTGGATTGATAATCGGCGGCATACCTGGCGGTCCGTTGTGGACGGCGTCGCGATCCCCCCGGTCAGCGGCACGGTGACTGTCAATCTGGGTGCGCCCGGAGCCAGGTACCGCGCGATATGGTTTGACACCTATTCCGGCACTGCGATTCGGAGCGAATCGGTGGTCTCTGACGGGGCCGGCGATGTCGCGCTGTCGGTGCAAAACCTCTCCACTGATACCGCGGTGCGGCTGGAACGGCAGTGACGACCAAAGAGGTTGCGCGGTACCCTCCTCCCGCAAGTGGGGCCTTGCTGCGCGGCCATCGCCGCCAAAGATTCGCACCCGCTGGCCGCGTGCAAACGCCAGAGCGCTGCTGCCGTCGCCAATGAGAGGCGCACCTGTCAGCCAGTGGCGTTCGCAGCCGTAGGGCCCGTCGGGCAAGGGCGGTGTGCAGCAGTCGCGCGTACTCCTCCGCCTGCTGGGCGCCGGGCCCGTCGGACAAGGGCGGTGTGCCGGGAGCGTGATCCCGACTCGCAAGCCCGGCGATTTCGCGACTCACCTGACGGGCTGGACCTCCAAGTCGCCGAAACTGGCATCGGCATGATGCGCCACGAGGGCGACACCACCACGACTCAAAGCGATCGCGCTGCGCTGTACATGCTGCCAGCTCCACGGCTCAGGCTCAGCCGACGCCGCATCCCAGATTTTGAAGCTAAAGCGGCTCACGTTTTCGCCCCGCACGTCCTCGTCGAGGGTTTCGCAGCGAGCCCGGAAGGCGTACCGCCGGTTCTGTTGCACCGGGAAGCGGCCATATTGTGTCGGCCGGTCGGAGTCGCCCGGGTAAAACTCCAGTTCCGGCGCCAGTGAAGGATTCCGGCGATTCCAGCGCAACCAGGCGATCGCACCGAAGGGTTGATAACCCCATTTGGGCTGCCCTGAGGGAAAGGCGCGTGGACCGCCGGTCACGTGGCCGGCGAAACGCAGTATCAACCCGACGCCGTGTCCCCCGCTCGCGGGTGTGGTGTGATCATCGAGTCCGTGAACCATGAGCGAGGTTTTCACCTCGTAATCTCGCCACGACCGTTCGCCGATCAGGAACAGTCGGTCGTAACCGGTCTCCGCTGTTCGGAGGCCGGTCTCGCTAAGTTTCCATTTCCCGTCCACGTACTGGCCGACATCTTGCGGATCACGCGTTCGGTTCCAGTTCACTGAATACGGCAGTTCACATGTGCCGGACTCCCGGCGCACCGTGATCGTTCGTCTCAGCGATTGGCCGTCACGGAAGTACGCGCGGATTGTGACCGCATTCGGTCCCTTGTGCAACCGCGCCACGGGTATATCGGCGTTGAAATCGCCTTCGGCGGCAAGTCGCCGCCAGGCCCGAAAGCATAACGGGAACTCTTCGCCGCCATTCAGCGACCAGGTCAGGCGATCTACCTGCTGCCACGGTCGCACGCGGCCCAACAAGTTGAAGTCGTCTTGCGCGTCACCCAGATGGCCCACCCGCTGATGCTCGCCGTGCCAGATTTCGATCTCCCGAGCGAATGTCTCCCGCTCATGCCGACCAGCCAGTTGCAGCCCCATTAGAGACCGAAGCAGAAATCCAGCCCGCGTCATCGCTGGACCGTCTCCCTTTTCGATGATAGTTGTCTCACTCAAGCATGCGTTAACCGCGTCTGGTCACCTTGCCGGGGGGTGAGCTCGACACTGTCCGCCTGACAAAGGGCGGGGCGTCCTGATCGCGTCGGTGCAAGTCATCCGGCAACGCCTTCTCCGACGTCTGCACCTCCCGCTCGGATACGGCTTACGGGGCACCCGGACCCCGCCCTGCCTGCTCGTGGGGGATCGCTCATGACGCAAGGGGAGCCCCCTGGGTGGTTCCCGCCGCTCCTCAACGAACAACACAGGGGCGAAGGCGCCACGTTCGTGCCACTCCACGCAGTGCGGGGTAGACGCATCATCCCAAGGCGCCGAAGCCTCGGCGATCTGGTATGGGCAACGCGGAAAACGGCAAACTTTCGTGGGTGCTCGCCCCGGAAGAGCGCTTCGCCGCTTTCGAGCCGGCCAGCGCCCGCCCCGCCGGGAGTCAATCCACCACCGGCTCTTCCGCGGGCGCCAGAGTCGTTTGGTGGCAGCCACGATCCCGTCCAACTTCTGCTCCGCCGCCGCGATCAACTGCCGGCGCTCGCGGGCCCGCCCCTCGGCCGGCAGCGGGGTGCGGCACACCACCAGCCGTTCGCACGCACAGCCCGGGTGGGCAATTTCATCCGGGCCGCGCTCATCCCAGAGCGAAATCGGTAATGCCCCTTCAATGCCCCTTCGATGGGCGGCTTCCGGATCTGCGGCGAGCGCAGGGTGATGATGCAGGCGCGACGATCCGCAGGGCGGACACTGCGCGGCCCCCCTCCTATTTCTCCGCACGAACAGGCTTACCTTGCGTCCGCAATCCTCGCCCCGGTGCTCGTAAATCGGCGCGTTCCGCCTCTTGGCCCCGCGCTAATGCTCAGCCTCGATCCAGATATGCGGTCAGCCCTTGGATCGTTTCCAGAACATGTTTGTGCACCGCGTCGTCCAGGCGACTGTTTTCCACCCGACCCGCCAGTCGCCTGAATCTTTTCGGGCAGCAAGGGCCGCACTTGGGTCGTCCAGGATCCGGCCGGCACGTGCAAGGATTGGGCGAGCTGACGGGCGCCAGGCGCGGCGCTTCCCCGGCTCAACGTGACCACGCGCACCGCCCTGCGATCTGCCTCGGGGTACTTGTTCCTGAAGAGCGCGGAGTTGCGGCGATAAAGGCGGGTAGCACGCCCATCCCGTTTTTGGCAGACGGCCGGCCGCTGCTGGAGGCAGTCACCAGCCAACGCTCGTGATCCCAGTCCGGCCTGTTGGGCAGCGTCCCGCAGCGGCCGAGAGCTGCGACCTCACTTGCCGCAACACATGCCGGTCCTTGACAACGGCATTGGTCTCGAGCATGACGGTGTAGGGTCACGTCATCCTCCTCGGCCGGAACTACCAGACTTTCCCCAGTTCGGGGATGCCGACACAACAGAAGCGCCACGATAGCAAACCCCGGCTACCTCCGTACACGATTTTTCGCGGCAGAGCCGGCGCAGTCTCGCAGTCGCCTGCCTCGAGCAGCCGGCGACCCGGCGTTGGAAACACGCTGCTGCGCCTGGGTCCGAGGTGTCTTCGCGCGCCACTGTCACAAAGCCTTGGCAAACCGTTCCCGTTCAGCCCGATCGGAATATCCACGACGATCACTGCCGCTTCCGGAAACCGACTCAACAACTCCGCGAATTGCCTTGCGAGGCCGGGCACGAGCACACCGGCTCCGGGATCCTAGCGCAGCGCGAGCCGGCCTTGCCGGCAGCCGCCGACTCCCGCGACGCAAGGCAGCACGCGGTTGTTAGGCCGAGGCGCCTTCAGCGGTCCGGGATTTTACGGTTGGTGCCTCGGCTGCGCGATGAACGCAGGCCGGGCAGCGGTACCTTATTCGATTTACAGCAGGACGATCCCCCGGGGGTTCGCTCATTGTGGCCCGGCCTGTGGAAGTGCGATCAGCCAGCGAAGTGAGGCAAGCAGGCGGCGCAGTGCCTGGCGCAGTCGTGTGCTGGCCGATCAGCGGCTGGCCACGCGGTAGCAACTTGCACAGCAGGCCCAGCTTTGCGTCTACCGGTACCACGCGGGGATTGAGCAGAATAGCGCCAGCGCGCCTGGTCGCTGAAGCTCCCGGGACGAGGTGGGAAGGGGGAAGCCAACGCGGTTGCCCCTCCCCACCCGTGCTGGGCAAGCGGAGCCAAGTCAAGCACTGGCGCAGCGCGCCGCGGCGAACAACGAAGCCAGGACGGCGATCAGCAGGCGGCGCGCGCGTCAGTCC
>Ga0209809_1000540_pt1 | contig 34805 bp, 23 predicted proteins | sample YNPMSTMetaG_FD_186172 | JGI IMG/M metagenome (GOLD analysis project Ga0209809, IMG submission 186172) | Anoxygenic and chlorotrophic microbial mat microbial communities from Yellowstone National Park, USA - YNP MS-T MetaG (SPAdes) (version 2) ...
TTCAAATGCAGCGTGGAAGATTGGAACTAGCGCGTGAAACTCATCAGCGTTCAGCCCAGTCATAATTTTTTCAGATTTTCAATAATGGATCGATGCTTGCACATTGTTTTTCTCCCTTTTTCAGATTGCACAAAAATAGTATATCATTAAATCTTGATGATGTCTATTGTCAAGGTTTATTTTGGCTTCTAGAGAACTCCTCGTAATCGGAGTCGGTTATGCAATTCCTTAGCATGTTTCCACCATCCTTACTAAATTCAGAACGGTTCAAAAAGTATAACATTGTGAGAATTCGGGGTTAACGAGCGAAACTAGTCGGCCACTGGTTTGATTGCGGTAAGTTACTTCTCCGTTTGATGGATTAAGGCGCACACTATGGATCCATTGCGAACCATTGATCAAGACATATCTTTCGGGTTGAGTAGGGCAGATATGCTTCTACTCGTGCTTTTTTCGGTATTAGCGTTGTCTTTCTTCGTTCCGTTGTCCAGCAACTCTTTTTGGCAAGATGACTTTGTCTTTCTCTCTTCCTCCGGCGATAGTAGCATAATTGATATTGCCGCCAGTTTTGCTTTTTGGAACACAGGAGAGCTCGGTTTTTATAGACCTATATCTACAAATTTATATTTTTGGCTAGGAAAATACATTTTCGGACTAGAAGCATCTCGTTTTCTCTCTTTCAATATCTTTGTTCACTCAATAAACTGTTTTCTAGTGTATGTTATTCTGAAAAACCTAACCTCTGATAGATTTCTATCTTTCGTCACCTCCTTATCCTATCTTCTCTCCCGCGTGCACGTGGAAAGCCTAATGTGGGTCTCCGGCTTCCAAGAAATTTCGATGACATTCTTTGTTCTGTTATGTGTTGTACTCTACGTTTCAATTCCCGACTCGAAAAATGCCACTAGATCAGTTTCGTTATCGATCGTTTACATCATGTCTTTGATGTGCAAAGAAATGGCTATTATCGTGCCTATAATCTTATTTATATATGATGCTCTGTACGATCGTTCTACGGGATTAAAAGGATTTGTGCTGCCTTTCATTCGTAGAACTTGGTATTTTTGGTCTATATCCCTAGTTTACCTGGTTTTCCGTATTAATTCGATCCTGAACGTTTCAACCGAGACCAGTAGTGGTTACAGTGTCATTTTAGATTATTTCGTACTAAATAAGTACTATTGGGGTACTTATTGGTACTTCGAGGTTTTTTTAGACCCAATAAAAAGATTTACCGATGAGATATGCGAAGATTGCTTCAAAATCATTCTACTGATATCCTGGTTTCTCCTCGCTCTAATTTGGTTCATCGTTTTCTGGCTAAAAGCCGACGAGAGGGTGATTAGTGTTCGGAAATCACATATTCGTATGTTTGTATTCGGCATCGCGTGGTACGTATCGTCCTTCCTTCCGGTTTTGTTCATAGGAAATTTTGCCGCTTATCTTTTCATGCTGCCGTCAGTTGGTCTTACCGTCGTGCTCTGCTCTTTACTTGGTTCATTCTGGTTTATTATTGCTGAGAAATACGGGGCTAGTCGAGTTATTATCGCCGTGATTATCAGTCTATCTATGATTGGATCTTCATATCTTTCCACTCCAAAAATCATCCAGTCAAGTGCAGTGTTTTGGGGAGGAGCAGACGCGAGGCTGACACTGGATAAACTGATGCTAGTTTGTCCAAAACTTCCTCCGGACGCAACCGTCGCTTTGGTTGGCTTCCCAAGAGAAGTATGGTGGGAGAATAGGGCAGAGGCAGCGATTCGGGTCATGTATCGAAGAAACGACATAAATGTGCGCGAGTTTCCCGTCGGAGCATTTACTGGTGATGTGCCCACGCTGCTCTGGGAGGAACCAGGAAAGGTTGTTGTCGTAAAGGGGTGTCGTTGAATAGAGCGAAAGGCCTTGCCAGAGCATGATTCAGAGACGAGGTGTACCTGTGGTTCAAATAATGCGCACGGCCTTAGCAGATAGCATGGCAGTGTTTGCTTGGAACGACCAGTAACATACGTCCCCGACGAGGTGGATGGCATGATTGATTACTGGTGCCTTCATCGAGCCTCAGGAGCTCGAGCTTCCATCCTCGCGCTAGACGTTAGACCGTTTCCGCGCATATCTGAATGAACATAAAGTCACCCTCACTCAAGCGCCCGTGCATTGACTAGATCTTGGTGGCTGAAGGGTTTGCGCTGGCGACAGCAAGATAGCTGGTTTTGCAAGCGGGCAGACCCTGACCTCACAAAAAAGGCATATCAAATCGCTCTCCAACGCCCTGCCTGAACACAGTGCTGTAATCTGTCTCGACTAGACGCGGCTGGAGAGCGCCAGAGCTATCGGGTCAAGGAACTAGTTTGTCCGGCGGTTGCAGCGCAGGGATATGGAGCCGCGAAGCCAGCGCGGGGTGACAAACGAGAGACTTAGTGACGGACATTATGGCAGAGACTCACGCTGGACGAACAACCTCCAACTGAGTGACGTTCTTGGGCATGCCGAGCGGTGGGTACCGTTGGGGATCGCCTGGATGCGTACGATTGCGGATCATCTCACTGTGAATCGTGACGCCAACGTGTTGCCATTCGCGTCAACACACCCGCAGTAGGAGTTTGTCTCCCAGCCACAGTTGTGCAGTGTATTTGAACCTGATCAAGCTCTTACGGAAGACACTGCGTTTGTCGGCGTTGACATGGCACTGCTTCGAAAGCCAGGACTGGTTGCGACAGTCCGCGGAAGCTGCGACTGCTCACTGGGACAAGCACGATTACCCGTTCGTCTGGGGCAATGCTGCCGTCATTGGCTCAGGTGCAAGCCTGGAGATCGTCGCTGATCCGAGCGTCAGATGATTGACCGGATGAACCACACAGAAACTTTCTTTCAGATTTGCCATACTTACCACAATACCAGTTAGCGTTATTTCATCCGTTACTGTTACGATACAAATGCGATAGACATCTGGAATGATGCATATGAAACATACGACTACTACAGTGGTAACTTGCGTCAGTGCTCCTGGAATTATAGCGGTTTTCCTGCGTCTTTTGCGCACAATGCGCTGGCGCCAGTCGGTTAAGAATGCTTGCGTTTTTGTAGATTTGGTATTTGCGGTAGCTCAGAGGAGTTGGTGCTACGCAGTGTTCCGCTCGTCGCCAGCATAGTACTCTGAGGTCTGTCAGTGCTGACTATACAATTCGTGTTTCGCGCAGTGTGATGGCAGTATAAAGGACCAGGACAATGGCATCGAACGCGACAAGTGGAATGCTAGTGAATTCCTGGGGTACAGTGCGTGTGGCAACTTCTAGTCGCATCACGGCTATCGACGCGCTGCGCGGCATGGCGCTGGCGCTCATGGCGCTGACCCACGCGGCGTTTTTCATTGGCGTCGGCATGCAGGCCGAGTCGTATGGCGGGCAGCGCGTGTATCTCCAAAGCCCGCCCTACTGGATCTCCGGCCTGCTCACCACCCTGGCATCACCGATCTTTTTCTGCCTGGCGGGCGTCAGCCTGGCGCTGCTCGAACAGTCGCGGGTGTGCAAAGGCGCATCGCCATGGGAGGTGAGCCGCTTCATTCTGGCGCGCGCCGGAGTGATCATGGCGCTCGATCTGACGATCTGCGCCTGGTTGTGGCTGGGGAAGATGCCGTACATCCACGTGCTGACCGCCATGGGGCTGGGGATGATCATCCTGGTCGGGTTGCGCCTGTTGCCGACCCGCGCGATTCTGGCAGTTGCGATTGCAACATTGCTCGTTCACCAGGGCATTATCGAGGTCCTTCGTCCGCAACTCGAAGCGGGAGCGCCGCAGAGCCTGGCACAGGCGCTCTTTCTGACCTACAGTTATGAGACGCATCCGCCGGTCGGGTTCCCGGTGCTGGGATGGGGTCCGGTGATGTGGCTGGGATTTGTGCTGGGGCGGAATCTGAGCCAGCCGATGTTGCGTCAACCACGCACGTGGATCGTGATCGGGGGGGGACTGTTGCTGATCTGGCTGGCGTTGCGGCTGATCGGCGGCTACGGTGATCTGGGAGCATACCGGGCTGGCGAACCGATCCAGTATGTTCTGGTGATGAGCAAAGCGCCGCCGAGCCTGAGCTATCTGGCGTTCAAACTGGGCATCGCGGCGCTGATCTTTGCAGCGCTGGTCGCCTTCCCAACCCTGGTTGACGCCAGTCCATTGCGCATATTGACACTTATCGGGCAGACCTCGTTGTTCTTCTACGTGATGCACATCGTTATCTATCACGTTCTGGCGCAGTGCTTCTTCCTGCTTAATCCGCCCGAATTGCCGGGCATTGTGTACGGATATGCGGTATGGGCGCTGGGAATGGCGGCGCTGATACCGCTGTGCGAGCGCTACCGCGCGCTGCGGAAGCGGTATCCGGAGAGTGTGCTCAGATATTTGTAGTGCGCGATTGAGCGCTATCGTTCAGCAGAAAGGGAGGCGTTATGTACCTTCTGTATGCCAGGGATGGAGAGGTGTCGCAGCAAAGACAATTTGCGATTGCAGTGTGCAAGCCATTGTGATGCAATAATGCAAATCAGAGACGATGGAGCGTAGGGATGCGCGTTCTAATAGTTGCAACCAACGCAACACCGTCGGGACTCAGTGATGAGGTGCGCGTCGGACGCCACCAGCGCGTCGATTATCTGGAACTGGCGCAGCGCTTCGGTACGATGTACCACGACTATAATGCACTTCGCTCCAATCGCCTGCTGCGATGGTTTGAGGATCTTTCTCGTTTCGACATCCATCAGGCGCTGGCAGTAGCGCATCTGGCGAAGCGTGGCGGATATGATGCAGTGGTGAGTCTTTCTGAACGGGTTGGCATTCCGCTTGCGCTCCTACTCGACCGGCGCATCTGTCATATGGTCATGTTTCACCATGGCATGTCCCGATACAAGTTGCGCCTGATCAGGGCGTTGAAGTTGCAACGGCGCTGGAATGTCATCGCTGCCATCAGCCGTGCCGAAGCGAAAGGGATGCAGGTGGCGCTCGGGCTTGACGAGCAACGTGTGGTCGCGCTGCACACGCCTGTCGACATCGATTTCTACAAGCCGACACTGCCGTCAACCGGTCAAGAGGCGTTCGTCCAGAGTCTGGGGCTGTCACACCGCGACTATCCGACGCTCATTCGCGCCATGCGGCGCCTGCCGCACATTCCCTGTCACCTGCGAGTGGGCAGCACATGGGTGCAGTGGCACGGCGGGCACAAGCGTGAAGCGTTGCCGCCGAATGTGACGCTCCAACCCTTCGTTCATCCTGACGAACTGCGGCGGTGCTGCGAAGAGAGTCGCTTCATTATCGTGCCGATCAAAGCATCAACACAGTGGAGCGCAGGCTGTACGTCCGTTCAGGCAGCCCAGGCGATGGGCAAACCGGTCATTGCCACGCGCCGACCGGGTCTGAGCGAGTATCTCATCAACGGCGAGACTGGCATACTGGTCGAGCCAGGTGATGACCGGGGCATGGCAGAAGCAATTGCGATGCTGTGGAACGATCCACAGCGTGTGGTGCGCATGGGACGCAGTGCACGCGAGTGGATCGCAAGTTGCCATTCGCTCGATCAGTGGCTGGATCGGGTCGAGACGCTGGTTGAACAGATGGTGCATCCTGAGCGGTCGGAACCCGGCAATCAATACGCAAAAGCGGCACCTTCTCTGCACGAGTAACCGACGACATAACCGAATCCTTATCGGCGACGCACATCGCTATGAACCAACTCGCAACCACCGTGCTCCGCAACTCGATCGTCGGTGTGGCGGCACATATCAGCATGAAGCTCCTCTCGTTCGCCTTTTCGGTGCTGATCATCCGCAACCTCGGCGCGACCGATTTCGGGCAGTATGCCGCCGTGCTCGGTTTTGGCAGCGTCTTCCTGTTCATCGCCGATCTCGGGTTAAGCCCGTATACGGTGCGCGAAGTGGCTCGTCTGCGCGACCAGCCCGACGGGAAAGAGCGCATTCGGGAACTATACGCCGATGTGCTGACCATGCGCCTGATCCTGTCAGTCATTGCGGGGATTCTGGTGGTCAGCGCGGCAATCTTAACCGGACGACCGCTCCTGATGATCGGGGCGATTGCGATTAACTCATTGACTGTGCTGATCTACGCTGTTCATGGCAGCAGCGAAGCGGTGTTGTCGGGATATGAGCGCCTCGATCTGGTGTCGGGCATGCAGGTTGTCAATCAACTCGCGTTTGTACTGATCGGCGGGCTGGCGCTCTGGCTGGGGTTCGGCTACTACGGTCTGATCATCGCAACGATGATCGGGGTGACGCTCATGACCGCGCTGGTTGTTCGCGCGGTCTGGCGATTGGGGGTGCGTCCTGGTCGCGTGACCTGGCGACGCTGGCTGCCGCTGTTGCGCGCTGCATTTCCGTTCGGCGTCATCGGTCTGACCCTGGGGATTTCATACCGCTTCGATACGGTACTGCTCAACATTTACGAGGGCGACGCGACGACTGGCTATTACAACGCTGCGTACAATCTGATCTTCTCGCTGGTGACGCTGTCGAATGTTCTCAACACCGCTCTCTACCCCTCGCTCTCGCGGCAGTCGGTAATGGCGCCGGAGACGTTGCCGCCAGTGTACGAACGGGTGCTGCGCTACCTGATGCTGGTGGCGCTGCCGATTGCAGTCGGCGGGTTCATCGTCGCCGGTCCGCTGGTGGAACTCCTGTTTGGCACTGCTTACGCACCATCCGCTCCGCTCTTCGCCATCCTGATCTGGGTACTGCCGCTGATGTTCCTCTCCGAATTTCTCGGCTATGTTGTCGTCGTAGCGGGGCGCGAGGCGCTGGTCGCACGCTCGATCATTGTTAGCAGCAGCCTCAATGTCGTTGCCAACCTCCTGTTTATTCCAATGTTCGGTGTTGTGGCTGCGGCGACCGTCACAGTTGCAACTGAGGCAGTGCTGGTGATACAGTATATCTGGTTAATGCGCGACCTGCTGGGGCGAATGCAGTGGAGTGCATTTCTGCGTTCAGCGCTGGCAGTGGTTATCATGGCAGTGCTTGTCTACTTGACGCGCCATTTACCCGTGCTGGTGACGATTGCCGCCGGCGGGGCGCTCTACGGCGGGTTACTGCTGGCAATGCGGGTTGTTGGTCCAGATGAAGCAGCATTTGTGCGCGGCATTCTAGCGGCGCGGCGCGCGGCAGCCGAAGGGCGTTCATGAAACGATGGGGGACATTGTGAAGATCGTTCTGCCAGTTCACCATTTTCTGCCACGATACACTGCTGGTGCTGAGCTGTATACCTATCGCCTGGCGCGCTGGTTGCGAAACCACGGACACCAAGTGGAAGTGGTTGCAGTGGAGGCGGTCGATCATCCAGTGGTAGGAAGGCTCGATGTTACTGCCGATATCTACGACGGCTTTCTGGTTCATCGGTTGCGGTTCAACCGGGAGGCCGGAGCGCAATACTGGGAATATGATAATCCCTTAATTGGGGAATGGTTTGCACAGTATCTTGAACATACGCACCCCGATCTCGTTCATTTTCAGGCGGGCTATCTGATAGGAGTTGCACCGCTGCGCGCTGCGGTTAATGCAGGCGTGCCAGTCGTCCTTACTCTGCACGATTATTGGTTCATCTGCCCGCGCATCACCCTGCTGCGTAGCGATGGCGCCCTGTGCCATGCCGTTCCCGACGATCCTGCAGTCTGTGCCTGGTGTCTGCAACTTGACCGGCGCCGCTTCCGGTTACCGGAGCAGGCGACCGGCGGTTGGTTTGGAAAGGTCGTGCTGCGTGCCGGACTGGATATTGGAACGGACTCGATAAGAGCACGTCGCGCCGCATTGCTCCCAGCACTGAGATTGCCAGATGCCGTTATTGTGCCGTCCCACTTTCTCGCCAGTCACGTGCGCGCCTATGTTGCAGCAGATCGTTTACATGTGGTGCGAATCGGTCTCGATCTCTCACGATTCGCAGGAATAGAGCGGCGCAACGATGAGCGCATTCTGCGGATCGGTTGTATTGGTCAGATCGCACCGCACAAAGGCGTCCACCTCTTGATCCGGGCATTTCGTGCCTTGCGTCCGAAAACGCAACGCCTTGAGTTGCACATCTACGGCGGGCTGACGGCACATCCTGCATATGTTGCCCGCTTGCGCCGACTAGCTGGCAGTGATGATCGCATTTATTTTCATGGTCGAGTCGAGAATGTCCACATTCCTGATGTGCTTGCAAGCCTGAACGTCGCAGTTACCCCTTCAATCTGGTACGAGAATTCACCGATTGCCATTCTAGAAGCGCACGCGGCAGGCACTCCGGTTGTAACCGCTGGTATTGGTGGAATGGCAGAACTGGTGCGCGACGGCGTAGATGGGCTGCATTTTCGTTGCAACGACTCAACTGACCTGGCACGTGTCCTGCAGCGGTTGATCGATGATCCCGATCTGTTGCCTCGCCTGCGGTCAGGCATTCGGCAACCGCATAGCGTCGATCAGGAAATGAGCCAGCTGCTGAATATCTATCGTCAGATCATTGCTCAACGCAGCACGGCGATCAGGGAGACGATCTGATGCCGCGCGTCCTGATCATCATCCTCTGCTATAACGGAATCGCCGACACGCTGGCATGCCTGGAGTCGTTGCAGCGCGTGGAGTACCCGTCATTTGATGTGCTGGTCGTCGATAACGCTTCGAGCGATGGCACGCCGGAGGCGGTGCGTGCGCAGTTTCCACAGGTGACGGTGATAGAGAACGGCGCAAATCTGGGATTCGCCGCAGGAAATAATGTCGGTTTGCGCTACGCGCTCTGTCACGGCTACGACTATGCGCTGCTGCTGAACAATGACACCGAAGTTGCGCCTGATTTCCTGACGCGCCTGATTGATGTTGCCGGATCAGATCTGGCCATTGGTGCAGCAGGACCGACGATTGCCTACTATGAACGTCCTGACCTGATCTGGTCGGCTGGCGGCAAGATCGATTGGGGGCATGGCATTGCACGAATGCGCACAAATGAAGTCGATAGCGGACAATACCGCGAGCCAGCCGACGTCGATTTTGTGACCGGATGCGCGCTGCTGGTGAAACGCGCCGCGCTGGAGCGCGCTGGATTGCTCGATGAACGCTTCTTTATGTATTTCGAGGAAACAGAGTGGTGTGTCCGCATCCGGCGCGCCGGGTTCCGAATCGTCCACGTTCCACAATCGCGCGTGCTGCATAAAATACCGCTCAATGCGCGCTTCGACAAAGAGTATCTGGCGTACTACATGACCCGCAATCGGCTCCTGTTCCTGCGCGCAACTGCTGCGCCGCTCAGTGCGTGGCTGCACGCGCTGTTCGTTCAGGATTTGCGCACCTACCTGAGCCTGGTGGTTCGCCCGAAATGGCGCACACGCCCCGGACGCGTCGGTATGCGCCATGCCTGGATGGACTTCTGGCGCGGACGGTTTGGGAAGTGGGAGATGATGTGAAATTAATAACATTTCATCTGGGGGTGTTAAGTGTTGAAGGTTGAACGTTGGAACGTCGGAAGGTTGAATGTTGAACATTGGTAAGGTTGAGCATCGAACGTTGGAAGATTGAACGTTGAACATTGGATGTTGAGCGTTTGGGCGTTGATGTTTGGAGAACGTTGAACGTTGGAACGTCGAACGTTGAACACTTATTTGACAATGACAATATCTTCAGTCACCCTTCCTGCCCATTTAGTGCACCGTCACTCCTGCGTGCTATAGTCTTTTCAGGTCTGCCTGTCAGGAATGCAGGCACAGCATCCTGAAAGGAGAGTGCGGTTATGCGGAAGATTATTGCTGGCTTAGCATTGATTGGGAGTATTGTTCTCATTGCATGCGGCCCACTGGCGTCGGCGCCAGCAACCCCCGAGACCTGGACGCCTCCGCCGACTCCGACGACGCCTCCAACGCCAATCGCAACCCCGACGCCAGCACGTCCGGTGCTAACAACCTATACTGTGCAGCGTGGGACGATTGAACGGCGCGTCGAGTTGCAGGGACGGGTCGCAGCCGTCGGTGAACGCGAACTCTCCTTTGCCATCGATGGCGTGGTTAAAGCGGTCTATGTGACACCCGATGCCGAAATTGCTAAAGGTCAGGTGCTGGCAGAACTACTAGAGGTGGGCGAACTGGAGGATCGCCTAGCACAGGCGAAGCGGGAATACGCACTGGCGCAACAGCAACTCGACCGCGCGCTTGGCGAGATGCGCTTTCCACTGCGACGCGCCGAGATCGATCTGGAAGTGGCGCGCACGGCGCTGGCGCAACTGCTCGCCCCGCCCGATGCCACCAAAATTGCTGCAGCCCGCGCTGCGCTTCAGCAGGCTGAAGCAGCGCGCGACCGTGCGCGCAATGATGCATCGGCAGTCAAAACGCGCGCCGAACTTGCGCTTCAGCAGGCGCAGAAACGTCTGATCGCCGCCCAAGCGGAGTTCAGCGCCGCTTCACACGCCGCAGGGCAGGATAAAGCTGACCACAGGGCGCAGGAACGTCTCGTTAGAGCAAGTGATGCGCTGCGCACAGCGGAAGAAGAAGTCGCGCGGCTCCAGATTGAGTACGATACTGCACGTAACAACGAAATCGCTGCAGTGCAGGCAGCCGAAGCGCAGGTGATGCTGGCGCAAACCGCGCTTGACGAGTTGCTCAAAGGTCCCGACCCGCTCAAAGTTGCCGAAGCGCGGCGCGCCGTCGCCGTGGCAGAACTGGCGGTCGAGCAGGCGCGCAGCAATATTCGTGTTGATCCCCAACTTGAGCGCGCAGTCGAAGAAGCGAAACGGGAGGTTGACAATATTCGGCGTCAGATCGAGGCGCTCAAGCTTGTCGCTGGGTTCAGTGGGCGCATTCTGGCAGTAAATGTTGCGCCTGGATCGGTCATTCGCGCCGGAGAACCGGCCTTCATCGCGCTGGATCCGTCGGTTGCATCTGATGCACTGGAAGTGCTGGTCACGAGCAGTTCGGTACCGCTGGTTGCCGGGCAACCTGTGTCGATCTCCTTCGCACGCTATCCGGGTGTGACATATCAGGGCACGGTCACCGGCATTCCCGGCGGCGGCTCGAACAGCGCTGCGGCCCGGAGTGGCTATCATATTGCCTATGAGCCAGCCGACCTGCGACTCGAGACGGGAGACACGGCAACAGTGACGGTCGTTCTGGCGCGGCGCGAAGGCGTGCTTTGGCTGCCGCCAAAAGCCATTCGCGCTGACTCACGCAGTTACGTGCTCGTACAGCGTGGGGATCGCCCAGAGCGCGTTGATGTTGAGACAGGGTTGACCACAGCGGATCGGGTGGAAATCCTTAGCGGTCTAAATGAAGGCGACGTTGTCATTGGGCAGTAGGAGCGAGGTATGCGGATCGGCATCGATGTGCGCTATCTGTCGCACGGTTTGGTTGGCGGCGTTCATACTTATATCAAACATTTCGTCGCAGAATTGTGCACGATCGCTGCCGATCATGAGATCGTTCTCTACGCTGACACCAAATGTCCTTTTGAACTGAGCGATCTGCCGCCTCATGTAACGCTGCGATTGCTGCCGTACCGGGGTCCGCAATCGAGCGTGTATCTGGACTACATTGGTCTGCGGCGCGCAATGGCGCGCGACCGCCTCGATGTGGTGCATTATCCGGCAAACTACGGTTTTCGCGTTCCCGGCGCGCGGGTGGTGGTGACGCTCCACGACGCGCTGACAATCATGCCGCTCCGGGAGACGTTGTTCAGTTCCGGTTCGCGGCGCACACTCCGTTCAATGGCGATGACGGTCTATCTGTATGTCGGTTCGCGGTTAATGCTGCGTGATGCCGATATGATCCTGACCGTTTCGCAGCACGCAAAGCAGGATATTCTCCGGTACTGCCGGTTCGATCCGCGGCGCATCGTCCCCATTCCTCACGCACCGACGCCGGATATGCGCCGGATGAGCGACGAAGCCGTCCTTACCGCCGTCCGTCGGCGTTATGGGATCGATCAGCCGTTCGTTCTTGCGGATGCGCTGAAGAACCCCGGCGTGCTGGTGCGCGCCTGGCGGCGATTGCCAGCGTCGCTGCGTCAGAGCCATCGAATCGTCTTCTTTTCGCGCCATCCCGCGCCGCTGCCAGTAGTCTTCGAGGCGGTTGAGCACGATAACGCGCTGCTGCTGATCAACCCGCCGCGCCCCGACCTGATCGCCCTGTACAGCATGGCAGAGGTATTCGTCTTTCCGTCATGGTTTGAGGGTTTTGGCATTCCCGTGCTGGAAGCAATGATCTGCGGCGCACCGGTGATTGTTTCGGATCGAGGACCGCTGCCAGAGGTTTCTGGGGGAGCAGCGCTGGTGATGGATGCCGAGGATGATGCTACCCTTGCCGAGTATTTGGAGCGATTGCTGACCAATCCGGCAGAAGCATTCCTCTGGCGCGAACGTGGTTTCGCTCATGCGGCACGGTTCAGCTGGCGCAAGACTGCGCAGCGCATTCTGGAGAGTTATGAACAGGCGGCCCAGATGGCGTATCGCGCTTCTGCCACTGTGAAAGCGGGGCGTTGAAGGAATAACAATGCGCATCCTTGCACTCACATCCTGGTGGCCCGAACCGGCAGACAATGGCATCAAACTGCGGATTCGTCATCTTCTGCGTGCACTTGCCCGCAATCACGACATCCATCTCGTAGCGCTCACCCACGATGGCACCAACACTTCACAACGCCAGGAAATCGATCAACTATGCGCATCGGCAATGGCGCTGTCGGCGTCACTAAGGAACCCGCGTCGCCGTGATGTGATCGCCAGTTTGTGGCACGTGCAACCGGCGTCCGTGCGAGTTCGATGGAACTCGCAGTGGAGCGCTGTCGTGCACGCACAGGCTGCAGTGCTGAAGCCAGACGTTGTTCTGTCCATCGAACTGGCGACTGCCGTTTACGCATATAAGATCCCCGGCGTGGCGCGCATCCTTGACGATCCCGAACTGGTTGGACTGTCATCCTGGTATCGGGCATCTTCCGTGCCGGGTAAGTTACGCGCCTGGTTGACCTGGCAAAAGCAACGTTCCTATGTTCGCTATCTGTTGCGCTCGTTCGATGCCTGTAGCGTTGTTTCTGAAGCGGAGCTCGATCTCGTGCGCCGCCTGGCGCCTTCGGAAGCACGCCTTGCCGTGGTACCCAACGGTGCAGACATCAGCGGATGTATGGGCGATTGGGGCGAACCGCAACCTGACACGCTTATCTATCCGGGTTCGCTCACTTATCATGCCAACCTGGACGCAGTACAGTATTTTCTGCGCGACATCTTTCCGCAGATACGTCAACGACGCTCAGGCGTTCGACTGCGTATCACTGGACGTGTTGAACCGGAGCAACTTGCTGCATTGCCATCTTGCGACAGCGTTGATGTCCTAGGTTTTGTGTCTGACGTTCGGGGTGAGGTAGCGCGTGCGTGGTGCGAGGTAGTTCCGCTGCGTGAAGGAAGCGGCACGCGCCTGAAGGTGCTGGAAGCCCTAGCGCTTGGCACGCCAGTCATTTCGACGTCGAAAGGTATTGAGGGATTGGCGCTGGAGCATGAGCGCCATGTGTTAGTCGCCGACACGCCAGAGTCGTTCGCTGACGCCACGCTGCGCGTCTTGGCACAACCAGAGTTGCGTGCACGTCTTGCAGAAGCCGGGCGGTGTCGAGTCGCCGAGTTGTACGATTGGCGTGTCATCGGCGAGCGAATGAACAATCTGATCAATGAAGTTGCAGAGCGCCGTCGGAGAGTCGCACCGGGACTCCAGCGCATTGGGAATGCGTGATATGAACACATTGTCGATCATTATTGTCAACTGGAACACGCGCGATATTCTGCTCGATTGTCTCGAATCAATAGCAGCTCACCCTCCGTTGCGCCCGTATGATATCTGGGTGGTAGACAACGCTTCGAGTGATGGCAGTGTTGCAGCGGTGCGCGCCCGCTATCCGCACGTGCAGTTGATCGAGAATACTGCTAATCGAGGATTTGCCGCAGCGAACAATCAGGCGATCCATGCCTGTCGCGGCGATTATCTGCTGCTGCTCAATAGCGATACCATTGTTTGCGAAGGCGCGCTTGAGCGTCTGGCGCTATTTCTGGATGCACATCCGCGCGCTGGCATTGCGGGTGCGTATTTGCTCAACGCGGACGGAACGCTTCAACCGTCATGGGCTGCCTTCCCGTCGTTCTGGTCTGAACTGCTGGGGCGCAATATGCGGGTGCGTCGACCGTATCGCACAGTTGATGGAAGCACTGCGTACGCGGTTGACTGGGTCGGTGGCGCGGCACTCCTGATCCGTCGGACAACTGTGGAACAGATTGGCGATCTCGATGAGGGGTACTTCATGTACTCCGAGGAGACCGACTGGTGTTTCAGAGCACGTCAAGCCGGATGGGATGTCTGTTACGTACCGGATGCGCCGATCATCCATCTTGGGGGACAGAGCAGCAAGAAAGCCAGCATACGTATGAAAGCCGAGCTGTACCGCAGTAAGTTGCGATTCTATGCCAAACATTACGGTCGATTCCAGGCATATGCGCTGAGCACTGCGCTACGCATCGCATTCTACGGAAAAGCGGTCATCGAACGGATAAAGGGGCGTGTCGACTCGTACCACGATCTTCATATCCTAATGCAGGCATTGAGCGTCCCTACAGTTCGCTGAGGTGCATACACATGCGAATCGGAATAGATGCACGTTTTCTCACCCATCCGCAACCGGGCGGTTTCAAAACATACACCGAGCAGTTAGTTCGCGCATTGCTGGAAGTCGATCCCGACAATGAGTACGTCCTGTATGTTGACCGTCCGCCCGAATCACGCATACTATCGGCAGTGAATGCAACCGTGAGGATTGTGCCGGGAACGGCGCCGTTCGTCGGTATGCCCTGGCGCGAACAGATAGGTCTGACGATGTATGCAAAACGTGATCGCATCGACGTGCTTCACTCGCTCTGCCTGACGGCCCCCTTGTATGCTCCATGCCCGCTGATTGTCACTATTCACGACACAATCTGGATGTTTCCCCATCGTTTCACCCAACAGCAAAAACGACTCAAGCGCTCCTTGATGGATATATACTACCAGTATGTGCCAAAGGCAGCGGCCAGGCGAGCGAGCGCCGTGGTAACTGTGTCTCAGGACGCACGTGCAGCGATCGTGCAGCATCTCGGTATTCCCGCTCATCGCGTGTTTGTAACCTACGAAGCGGCAGCGGCGATCTATCAAAGGCTGGATCGGCAATACGCTATCGACGCTGTACAGCAAAAGTTTGGCTTGCGTGAAAGCTTCATCCTGGCGATCGGCTCGTCCGATCCACGTAAGAACATTGCGACCCTGTTGCATGCCTATGCGCTCCTGCCAGAAGCGATACGTACAAGGCACAACCTTGTTATTGTCTGGACGCATCCTTTGCTCGCAGAATCGATAGCAAACCAGGCGCATGCGTGTGGCATTGAAGAGCATGTCCGCTTTTTGCACCATGTTTCAAACGATGATCTGATCATGCTCTACAACGCCGCTTTATTCTTCGTATTCCCATCGCGGTATGAAGGGTTTGGTCTGCCAATCCTGGAGGCAATGGCGTGCGGTACGCCGGTAATAGCTGCGAATAACTCGTCTATCCCAGAGGTCGCTGGCGATGCCGCAATACTGGTGGATGCTGAACTTCCAGTGATAATCGCCCATGAGATGGCGCGCCTGCTCGAGGACGAGGCATTACGCCGCGAGATGAGCGCTCGCAGCCTCAAGCGAGCAGCAGCGTTCTCGTGGCAGCGCTGCGCCCGTGAAACGCTCGCTGTGTATCAATCTATCGCCACTAATCAGGCAGGGTTGCGTGATGCGCACGTTGCTTAATCTTACACGTATTGAGCATCCTTTCCTGATATGGCGGCGTCTGGCGCCAGCTACACGCGGTCGCATCATAGTAGGGATGGTGGTGCTGGCAGCGGCGGTGCTGAGCATAGCGACGGGTTACATTATCATCGGCAACCGGATGCGACTCGCGCTGCTGATCTTCGGTCCATTGCTTGCCATTCCCGCTATCCTGTGGATCAGTCGGCGATTTGAATATGCTGTGCTGGCATTGCCGGTAACTGCTCTGGCGATCCCTTTTGAACTGCCAACTGGTACCCATAGCAAGATACCAGCTGCGACGATATTGGCGCTCACGCTGTGCGGCATATGGATCGTTTCAATGGGTCTGCGCGGAACGTGGCATCTGGCGCCGTCGCCGCTGAACCGCCCAATGCTGGTCTTCTGTATCGCGTGCACCATCTCGCTGGTATGGGGTGTTGTCTGGCGCGATCCCATCTTGAACATGAGTCTGTTTAAGAACTTTGAAGTCGTCCAGGTTGCATCTCTCTTAACCTACTTTATTTCTATTGGCGCAGCACTCTTGATCGGTAACTTTGTCCGGAGTGAGCAGCGGCTTAAGTATATTGTTGGATGTTTTTTATTCTTTGGTTCGATAATGACACTATGCCAGGTCTTTTCGATACGCCACGGCTTTCTCAATGACAGAGGGTTGTGGGGATTATGGACAGTCGTTCCAGCATATGCGCTAGTTATTGCTCATCCCGGCCTGAAATGGCACTGGAGACTGCTTCTTCTGACGCTGATTGGCTTGAATCTCTACCAGACGATCTTGGTTAACCTTCTATGGAAATCTGGATGGGTTCCGACGGTGATTGGAATTTTTGCGGCGACCCTTCTTCGTTCGTGGCGATGGTTTCTTGTGCTTCTGGTTGCTGTTTCGATGCTGGTTTACACACAACAAGAGTTTTTCCACCGAATGGTCGAAGCAGAGATAAACGAAGGAGCGGATGGGCGTATTGGAATGTGGGAGATCAACCTGCGTGTTGTTGGCGACCACTGGCTTTTTGGCACCGGACCGGCGGGGTATGCTCCTTATTATATGACATACTACCCCTATGATGCGCGCTCTACACACAACAACTATCTGGATATTCTTGCACAGTTTGGGTTGGTTGGAAGTCTTATCTGGCTTTGGTTCGCCGCTGTGAGCACTACTGAAGGGTTGCGCCTGTTTCGAGAGGCGCCGCCTGGTTTTCTCAAGACGCTGGCACTGACGGCGACAAGTGGCTGGATCGGGGCGCAGGCGTCAATGTTCTTCGGCGACTGGATTCTGCCGTTTGCGTACAATCAAACGATTACCGGCTATAGGTATACCGTGTATAGCTGGATTTTTGTCGGTGTCCTTATCAGTCTCAGGCAACTTATCAATCGTCAACACGCTGGCGAGACTGTGGGCGAGGTAGTATGAAGCGTCTGTTCTGTTGGATAACCGGCTTCGTGCTGATTGTCGGGCTTTTGCAGCCTTTCACCGACGTGTACGCACAGCAGAGTGGCTGGACGACGCCGTTCGAGGTGTCGCCGCCGGTGCCGGGCATTTCGGATGCATCGCTGCAACCGTTTCCCACTCCAGCTGCCAATGGGAAGGAGATCCGTTATGGATCATCCTGGTTCCCCAGTATTGCCACCGGTCCAAAAGGGAGCGTCCACATCGTCTGGTACAGCGGCATCGCAACAACTGCGGACAGCAGTGGGAGCATCGACTTGCTCATGTACCGTGAGTTGCGCGATGGTGTTTGGTCGCCAGTGAACAACGTGGCAGTCACTGCGTTTGGCGGTCTCACGGTGCGTAACAGTATTGTGATGAGCCGCGACGGGCGACTGCACGTACTGATGCGCACTGGAACGCGCATTCGCCATACGAGTGCTCCCTGGGATCAGGCATTCAGCGCCGTCTCCTGGTCGGAACCGCGCAGCGTAAGCGGTGATGGCACGTACTACACGGCGCTCGGCGTTGATCAACGAGGACGGTTGCATGCCTTCTGGTCGCAAGGGATTCCCGATCCGCCAGGGAAACCACGTCCGGAATGTTCCGGGTGCGCAAATCTGTTCTATCGCTTCTCTGACACTGGCGGCGATACCTGGTCGGAACCGGTAAACCTCTCGAACTCGCCATACGGCGATAACCGGCCGCAGGTCAAGGTGGACAGCAATGATCGGGTGCATGTCGTGTGGGATCAGGGTTTTGACTGGTACGCTGGTCAGGGAAAGCCGAAGCATGGGGTCTACCGGCGTTCCGATGATAGAGGCACAACATGGCGCCCACCCGTCTATTTCACCGTTCCCGGCGATGCAGTGCAGCAGACGACGTTGGGAATTGCTGGAGGCGATCTTCCGATTGTCGTGTATCGCACGCTGAAAGGTGACGTGTTTTATCAATATTCACGCGATGGTGGCGATACGTGGAGTCCGCCAGAGCGGGTTCCCGGAGTTATTGCCCGTGATACGCAGGGAAACAATCTTGACCAGTACACCATGGCAACCGATGGCGCCGGTCAGGTGCATCTGTTGATGGTGGGGTATCTGACAACGCAGACGAACATCATTCCTGATCTATCGCCGCCGCCAGCGCTGCTACACCTGACGTGGGATGGATCGCGCTGGAGCGCCCCTGAAGTGGTTGTAGCAAATGACCTCTTCCCGGAGTGGCCGGCGCTTGCAGTTTCGAATGGAAATCGACTCCACGCAGTCTGGTATACGCGCAGCCTGGAGGATCGCTATATGAGTGATCGCGCGCGTTACCGCGTCTGGTATAGTTCGCGTTCGCTCGGCTTGCCGGAAACGGCGCCGCTACCATTGTTCACCCCTGTTCCAACCGCTGCGCCCACGGCAACGCCAACGGCGACCCCTGTTCCACCAACGCCAACCCCCCTTCCAGAAGATGTGGCAACAGCGCCACCGATTACCGGTCCGCCACGCTGGGAGACAGCGGCGCTGCCGGTTCTGGCGCTTGCGCTCCTGCCATCAATTGCCGTTGTCGCCATTGTGTACACCATTCGCCGATGGCGACGATGAATGGAGGACGTTCGGCAAAAGCTCACACTTCTGCGTCTGATCGGGAACGGCGCTTACCGGTCTCGTTCAGATGGCGTCGTTTAGTCATACTGCTCACGCGGGCGAGACGCCCGCGCACCCAGGCGGTGCGAGAACGCGCACCATGTCCCGTGATGGGTCACACTGCTGTCTGCGGGCGAGACGCCCGCGCACCCAGGCGGGCATCCCACCCTCATGAGGCGACCCAGGGCACGATGCCCGCGCACCCAGGAGGCGTCACACTGCTGTCTGCGGGCGAGACGCCCGCGCACCCAGGCGGTGCGAGAACGCGCACCATGTCCCGTGATGGGTCACACTGCTGTCTGCGGGCGAGACGCCCGCACTCCCAGGCGGTGCGAGGACACACACCACATCCAGCGCGTCAGGAACATCCCGGAACGACTGCGCGGCACCCCGGCAGGAATGCATCCTATTGATCAAGATCTGGTATCAGGCGGTATACGCCAGCGAGTATGATTGATTGTCGTTTTCTGGAATTCACACCCTTTTAACTGCATCCGGTTCATTGATGTACTATGATAATTATGCGGTCAGGTTCTCTTGAAGATTACGTTTGGCTATCTGGTTTGCATATGAGCAAAAAAAGCTATCTCGGGTGATATGGAAACGATCATGAGGTCGATGCGGTGTTTTTGGTGTCGATTATGATATAAAGAATGAGGTGCACTATGGATCTTGAAAACAGCATAAAACTAAAAACACTAACGTTTTTCAGTTTGGTGATGGTGACAATTATCGTTATTTCATCGTGCTCAATAACCGGTCAATCCACGGCATATACGCTAAGTCGCGTCGATTACTCCACTCCTTTGTCGGTCCCTGCACGTACGCAGGTTGTCTATCTGCCACTGGTTCTGGGCGGTAGCACGGCGGCGCTTGAGTGGACCCAACTAGCGGGCAATCCGCAACGCACTGCCTATGTGCCAGCAGATTTGCCCAAACCGTGGCGGGTTCGATGGATCTGGAACGGACCTCCGAAAGGAAGAGACGGAGAGCCGATGCCTGGACATCTGCAGCTGCTGCGCGCGGTGCAGCCTGTCACAGGCGATGGCAAGGTCTATGTTGGTCACTTTGATGGCATCGTTCGCGCGATCTCCGCTGCGACCGGCGATCTTGTGTGGTCAACTTCTGTCGGCGGGCAAATCCTTAATACCGCAGCATACGACCCGGCAACCCGGAGTATCTATGTGGGTTCCACGAATGGGCATCTGTATCGCTTGAACGCCGCTAACGGAGCGATTCTGGGGAATTTCAACACGGGCGGCCAGGTTCATATGGCGCCATTGCTGGTGGATGATACCGTCTACATTGGCTCGACAAACGGAACCTTCTACGCGCTGGATAAGGTCTCATTGCAACAACGATGGTCGTATGCCGCTGGCGGTGCGCTCTACGGCTCACCTGCGTACTCGACCAGGTATGGAGGGCTTGTGATTATCCTGGTCGAAGGATCGCCCCGTCCTGCCGTCCATGCGCTGCAAGCCAGCACCGGGGCGCGCCGCTGGCTGCAGAATGGTGTGCTGGGCTTTGATCGCGAGGAGTTTGGGTCCAATCTGGCTTTCCTGGATACCTACCCCGTGGTATCGGATGCAAACGACGTTGTGATCGTCCGAACGTATCGGTCGCAGGAGCGACAATACATCGGGGCAGGAGGCTCGGGCAATACCGCACCGCGCATGGTGGAAGAAATTCGCACCTTCCTGACGCAGAATCCCGACTTTGAGTCGTTCTACGTCTTGAGTCTGGACACCGGCACCAGGAAGTATGTCGCTCCTGTAGCGGTTGGCGGGATTGGCGACGGTATCTGGACTATTGGACCACAGGCGGTTATCAAGCGGATGGGTGATGGGACAGAAATCGCATATGTTCTCTGGCGCACACGCCAGGCGTGCGAAGCTTTGGGACCGCAGAACTGTGATGCGCGGGATGACACAACTCTGGGAGAGATGAACCTTGCGACCGGTCATATCCGATTCGTGCAGGACTGGCGGAATGAGGGAACGATGCGCATCCATACCGATGAGCAAAGTCCGTTGTCCATGGCAGGAAATACAATTCTGCATGCGCACTGGATGACGCTGGGCGTTCTTCGTATTACTGATCGTTCATCCGGGTATGGCAGCAGTTATACCAATCCTATCCGCACTGAGGAAGTGTATCCGGTCGTTACCGGGATCCGTATAGGTTCCTGTCCGCAGCGGAGCAATCACTTCTGCCCGGAAGCGATGCTACTTCCCAACAATGAACCCAACCAGGACCCTGGTTTTTATGTCTACTATACAAACCAGCCGCAGTACGACTTGTGGTGGCACTCCTCTACAGGTGATCCAAACAACCGCGACCTCCCCTCCGCCAGCCCGGTGTGCAGCGCCGCCATCAGTAATAACACGATTTACTGGAAAACGGTAGACGGCGCGATTATCGCTGTGGGACCATAATTGGGCGCTCGGGGGAGGGGTGGAGACGACGCCTTCACCCCTCCCCTGACAGGTTGCATACTATAGCAGTTCTCAGATACGTTGACCCCTGTCTGGATCTGCCATGTCGCGCGAGGCGCCCGCTTCCGGCAGAGTGTAGACCGAAATTCATTTCGGTCGCCGCGTGGGGAGCGCGATGATGATTGCAGTCGTCCGAGGAGTGTTCAACCTTGTCCAATAGGTTCAACCTTTGTGAGAACTGCTATGGTGTCGCATCGCGCTATCCATCCGGTGACTGATCATATTTGAGAAAGTGGTGCACTCAGTCTGCGCAGGCGGGCTTCGCGTCCAGGCGCCGCGCCTTCAGACGCCAGGCGAGCGTGCGGACAGCGGAATGTGTAAAAACGTCTATTGATCGCCGCATCTGAGACTATGCTATCGCGACAGCAGCGGCAGGAACACTCTCGACCGCACCTCTACCGGCGTGCCCCAGGTGACAATGAGCGTGGGACGCGCTTCATTAACGAAATCCCCTGCTTCCGAAGAATGTAAGTACTTGCTGGTATGCATTGGCTCGGCTGCCGTGTAGAGTGCAATGTTGAGCGGCGTTCCAGCAGCGTATGCCTCAGCAACAGCGATCGTTGCATCCCACGAGTAGGGAACGCCTGGGAAGAGCGGTTCACGTGGATTGCGCGGGGTGACAGTCACGCCGCCGTAATTCCGTCGCGCGAGTGGTCCGTTGTTCCACGTCACGCCTGTCTCCGTCCAGTTGGGATCGACAGTGAAGAGCTGAATGAACGAAGGTTGAGGGCGATCATCAGGATTGGGGGAGCTGCTGTCACCTGATTGACCCCAGTGGGTGATAATAAGCCGCGCGTTGATGATCGTCTTCCCTCGCGGAATCTGGTCAAGACCGAAGCGCAGGTAAGCGCGCGCAAAGCAGGGGAAATCAGCGATTCCAGTCTGGCTGGCGACCCAGAGACTGGTATCTTCACCACGGGTGATGGGTGGATTCGAGCCGGGCTTAATCGGCGAATCCGGATCGCCTTCGTGACCGCCGTTGCAGTTGCCATCAGCGCCAACGCTGGCATCAATGACATTGCTGCCGGGCAAACCGCGGCGGATGATTGTTGTGCCTTCAATGCGTGACAGCGGAATGTTCATCGTCGCCGGACCCAGCACCAACCCACCCTAGGTGTCGGGCCGGGTCGTGGTGAGCGTTTCGGGCCATGTCTGGACTGGCGCCACACCGCTGCTGCCCGGTGCGTCACGATCGAAGAGTTGCATACCCATCCCCATCGTTCGCCCGTGTGGTGGTGCGCTCAACCCGATGGTTTGCCAGGGAATGCGGAACGTGACAGCCCAGCCAAAATCCAGGCCACAGTCGTTGCTGTTTGGTCCGGGATTGCACGACCATTGCGCACCTGGAAGATGTCGCCAGGATCCATTCCACGCGGTATTCCAGGCGCTACCGTTGCCACGCGCCTGACGCTGGTAGGGCTGGCTGTATTCTTCCCCACTTGCGCCCCACTTTGCCAGAAAGACATAGTCATCAGTTCCGGGTGCGGTTGTCCGGTCGCCATTGATATCCAGGTAGAGGGCTACACCGTCGTAATCGTAGCTGGTCGGGTTGCTGCTTGTGTTCGGGTTGTATTCGTGCCATAGGTAATAGTCGATAACGCTGACGAACACTTGCAGCTCAGACGAAGTGTAGGCGACGCGCACGTCGGCGTAGTTGCGGCCGGGAATGGGTGCAACACCGTTGGCGACATCGGCGCGACCAAACCAGAAGATGGCGGCAGTTCCCCAATCAATCCGATTGGCAAAATATGGTGCGTGCACCACCCGAAGCGGCTGTGTTGCAGATAGTGCCGGTTGAGCTGGTTGGAGCAAAGTCACGAGAAGAAAGCTTACCAGAAACCATAGTTTCATACGAGATCCTCATCTGGGAATACGACTTGCGCAAGGGAAACCTCGCACGAAAGTCGAGACAGGTAACAGGTCCTTCGCAGAAATACTAGCAGATCGATCCTGCGCACAACATGACAGGCGTATCACGGTTCCAACGGCGGCAGAAAGTTACAGAATTATCACCCGGCATCCACCTTGATATAGGGCGCCGTCATCCTGGCGTGCTACGGTATATCCGCTTGAATATCACATAAACGCCACGAGCAGCACGCATGGAGAACACGATCCTATGACGGTCACCACATCAGCAGCTGCGACAGACGTCGCAACATCAGCGACGCATCTACACGAGCGCACGTTTATCGCACTGATCTGTGCACTGGCGCTGATACTTAGCTCACTGCCGATCCTTGCAGGGCATTTGTTTGCAACTCCAGAGCGTCAGTTTGCTGGCATTGTGTACAACATGCCAGATCACGCACAATACTTCGCCTGGATGCGCGATCTGGCGCGTGCACCGCTGGCGCCAAACCGACTGACACCAGAACCGAATGCACCGGCATTCTTCAACCTGCTCTGGTGGACGGTTGGGCGGATCGGGGCGTTGACCGGTCTGGAGTATGCTGTGCTCTGGTCGGGGCTGCGGATTGCGGCAGCGATAGCTGTGCTGACAGCCGGGTATGCTTTCCTGAACCTGGCAGTTGCCGATGTGCAACAGCGTCGCCTGGCGTATCTCCTCTTTGTATTTGGCAGCGGTTTGGGGTTCATTTGGGTGATCGTCAAGTATATCTACGGACTGCCAGAAGCGCCTTTTCCATTCAACATCTATACCGCTGAAGCCAATACATTCTGGATTTTGACGGCGTTCCCCCATTTCGGTATGGCGCTGGCGCTGATTGTGGCGATGATGGCATTACTGCTTCAGGCAGTTCGTACTGGACAGTATCGCTATGCCGTCGTATGCGGCGTTCTGGGGGCGATCCTGGGGTTACAGCACGCCTATGACCTGATCACAGTCTACGCCGTGATGGGATCGTTTGGTGCGCTCGTCTGGGTGCGTGACCGGCGTTTTCCGACGTTTTTGTTCCGATGTGGATTGATCATCTTTGTGCTCTCGGCGCCAGCTGCAGCATACCTGTCGGCGCTGGTACTGCTCGATCCAACGTGGGGTAAAAAACTGAGCCAGTTCGACAATGCTGGCGCCTGGACACCGCCGCCGTGGCAGTTACCCATCCTGCTAGGCGTTCCGTTTCTGCTTGCGCTGATCAGTGTTCGCCTCCGCGCATTGCAGAGCCGAGACGATGCCGAACTCCTTGTCGTTGTCTGGTTTCTGCTCCATGCTGTCCTGGCGTACCTGCCGGTCAAGTTCCAGATCCACCTGCTCCTGGGATGGCAGATGCCGATAGCGATACTGGCGGCTGCAGCAGTCTTCACCCGTGTTACACCCTGGCTGCAACGCCGCCGTCCGGCGCTGCTGCGACCGACGCTTGCGCTCCTCGCGGTGCTGGCTGTGGCGACGAATGTGTATCTCGTTGCGTGGCGGTTTGTCGATTTTCATCGCCTCGAAGCCCCATACTACCTGACCCGTGGGGAAGTGGAGTCGCTCGCATGGCTGGAAGCGCACGTCACCGCCGATGATGTGGTGCTTGCAGATCTTGAGTATGGGCAGCATGTGCCGGTGCGCACCGATGCGCGCGCATTCCTGGCGCACTGGGCGGGAACACTCGATTTCCACAGAAAACGGGAGATGGTACGCGACGTGTTCGATCCCGCCGTCTCCGATACGCGGCGGCGGGAGATCCTGGCAGAGTACCGGGTGACCTATCTCGTCGTTCGTAAGCGGGACAATGCTGATGAGGCGCTGGCTGCGGCGGTCGGGCGCTATCTGACGCTGGCTTTTTCGTCAGGCGATACGACAGTCTATCGGGTGACAGCAACACATCTGCCGAATGGGTGACCAATGATAAGAATCGTTCGCCGCTTCCGTGTCGAAATCCTGCTTTTCCTCGTTCTGCTGGCATGCTACGCCTACTTCCCGCCGCGCTGGGCCGACTGGAACCAGAATTCGCGGCTGAACCTGACGCTGGCGATTGTCGATGACCGGTCATTTCAGATCGACCGGTTTGTTGCCAACACTGGCGACTATGCGAAGTATAACGGGCATTACTACAGCGACAAAGCGCCCGGCACGTCGTTTCTCGCAGTGCCGGTGTACGCTGTCGTTCGCCCGGTGTTGCAGACGACGCCAGTTCAGCGTTTCATCGAACGTCTTGGTTCATCGGCAGCGTTCGGGGAAACGCTGCATCCCGATGGCAGCGGGCTGGCGATGGAGAAGGTCTATTTCGCGCTGGTGTTGATGATTGTGTCGTTTGCGACGGTTGCTGTTCCCTCCGCGCTGCTCGGTGTCGTGTTGTATCGTTTTCTCGAACTGTTCGGTCTGGCAACCGGCTGGCGCGTGATGGTGGCGCTGATCTATGGGCTGGCAACACCTGCTTTCCCCTACTCAAATGCGTTCGTGGGGCATCAGCAGGTGGCTGCGATGCTGTTTATCGCATTCTGGCTGGTCTTCCTTATCGGGCGACAGCGCCTCTCACCGCGCTGGATGCTGGTGGTGGGCTTTCTGCTAGGATGGACGCTGATCACCGAATATCCGGCAGCGCTGATCGTTGCTGGCATTGGATTATATGCGCTCATCGTTCTCTCCGATAGACGCTGGATTGTGGGCGCGGCGCTAGCAGGCATTCCGCCGCTTGCGCTCATGATGGCGTATAACTATGCGATCTTTGGCACTGTGCTACCCGTTGGCTACAAATACTCGGAGTTATGGCAGGCTGAGCATCAATCCGGTTTTATGAGCCTGACAGGACCGAACCGCGAAGCGCTATGGGGAATCACCTTTGGCATCCATCGCGGTCTGTTCGTGCTGGCGCCAGTGTTGCTGACCGGGCTGGCAGGATTCGTTGCCTGGTGGCGTGCCGGAGTCTACCGCCGTGAACTGGCAGTCTGTATCTGGGCGGTTGTGAGTTTCCTGCTGTTCAACGGGTCATCGGTGATGTGGAGCGGCGGTTTCGGTGTCGGACCGCGCTACCTCGTGCCAATGCTGCCGTTCCTGGCATTCGGTATGGGTGCATTCCTTGCGATGTGGGGCACGCGCTGGCGGGCGCGGGTGGCGCTGGTCATCACAGGCAGCTGGTCGTTGCTGAATGTGTGGGCGCAAACGATCGGCGGGCAGAGTTTTCCACAGTATCAACCGAATCCGTTACTGGATTATTCGCTGCCGGAACTTGCTGCTGGCAATGTGGCGCGCAACCTGGGCATGGCGCTGAATCTCAGCGGTTGGGCGAGCCTGTTGCCGCTGGCGCTATTTCTGGCAGTGAGCATCACCGTGCTCTTTTTCGTGATCCGTGGCTCTGGCATGACGGAACACGCCGATCAGCCGTTTATGAGAGCCCAAGGGGTTGCGGGTTGAAGGCGCGTGTTGAACGCTGCGCGTTGCAGGTGCGTGCAATCATAGGGACAAACCCGGCGGTTGCAAGAAGTTCTGTCCCAGGAACGACCAGGAGGCAGGATGGTGCATATCTGACAGCAAATGAGGAGCACAAACGCAATGATCCGTCCAGAGGCGCATCGTATGCCACATTTTCAGACGACAATAGCGACCGGATCGATATACCGGATCGTTGTGATCGTGCTGTTCGCAGCGGCAGCATTGCTGGCGACGATTAACCTGCCCTATGCGCCGCGCACCTGGTTCGATGAGGGATCGCATCTGCACGTCCCCGAAACCCTGGTCCGATACGGCAAGTATGCCGACATCAGCGCCACTCCTGATGGCGGCGTCGAGTTCCGCTACCACGGTCCCACGATCGGCATCGGTCCGACGATTATGCTGCCGGTCGCGGCAGTCTATCAGGCGTTCGGCGTCGGTCTGACGCAGGCGAGACTGGTGATTGTGATCTATTTTGCACTCGCAATTGTTGCCGGGTATGCGCTTGCGCGGCGTCTCTATGGCGGATGGCCCGCACTCATCGCCCTGGCGTTGTTGCTGGCGTCGCGCACGGTCAACTACGAGGGCTTGATCGAGTATGGACGGCAGGTGCTCGGCGAAGCGCCGGGAGTCGCATTCGTTTTTCTGGGAATGCTGGCGTGGCTGACTGCGTTGAAGACGGCGGCAGAGCCTTCGGCGCGTCGGACGCATCTGATCTGGAGCGTGCTGGCAGGATTGGGGTTCGGGATGGCGCTGGTCACGAAGAATCAGTTCGTGCTGATTGTGCCCCTGGCGCTCCTGTTGACCGCGCTAGTCGACTGGCGCTACTACCGGGCTGGCAGTTGGGCGCTGCGTCTGGTTCCACTCGTCGTTTCGGTCGCATGCTTCGGCGTCTGGATATTGACGCTGTTTGCGCTCTTTGGTCCCGGAACTTTCTTCGAGAACATCCAGCAGACGCGGCAGGCAGCTGGGGGCGCGATTTTCGTCTTTAATGTCCGATCAACACTGCGCGCCGGATATTATCTGTTGCGTCCGGATCTGTACGGTGGGTTAATTGTTCCGGCGCTGGCATACACTATCTGGCGCGCACGCAGTCGTACCGTACAGGGATTGAGCGACGCACTACTGGCACTGTTGATCGGTCTGTGGCTGGCATGGTTCGTCGGCGCCTCGCTGGGCTGGCCCCGCTATGCATTCCCAGCAGTTGCGTTGAGCGCGCTGACCGTCGCGCGCCTGGTATTCGACACAGTAGCCTGGTTGCGACGTGTGCTGCCGGTTGCTGCGACAATTGCGGTTGTCTACCTCATTGCGATTATTGCGTTGCCGCTCGCTCTGACCGCGCGCGTCGTATTCACTCCCGACGACAGTGCGCAGCGGTTTGCGGCATATCTGAATGCCACCGTGCCGGAAACGGCCATTATTGCGACGTGGGAGCCGGAACTCGGCGTATTGACCGACCACAACTATCGTTACCCACCGCAAACGATGCTCGATCAGGCAGTGCGCTTCACCTGGCTGGGGGGTGCGCCGTTGCAGTACGACTGGTATGCGGAACGCCCGACGTATGTTGTGGTTGGCGGCTTCGGCAGTTACACTGGTGTGTACAATACGCCGGAACTGGAACGCCACTATATTCAGGTGGCGCAGATCGGAACGTATGCGCTCTTCATGCATCGTTAGCACGTTTCACTGCGCAAGTCGAACAAAGGAGATGGAAGATCCGGTATGCCGGACGTTCTGTCTGTGGGGCTGATGAAGATTGAGAATTACAGCAACGTGTAGAATGATTGAACTACGTGCGTCCTGGGTGCGCGGGCGTCTACGCCCGCATGCGGAGACTGCGGGCTAATATTGAGTATTTCATCCGGTATACGCCGCGTGTCATCGGGCTGAGGCTCCTGGCAATTCAGGGCGAAGCCTGCCTGCGCGGGCTAGGGTGGATTGTTTACTCAAAGACCATAAGCCCTTGGCTATGGGTGCGAAGCTCGCCTGCGCGGACTATAGCGAAATAATTACTCAAAGACCGTAGTTTCGGTCTATGAGCGGTGACCGAAACATTGGCTACACGAGGCGAAGTCCGCCTGCGCAAGCTAGACTGGATTTAATGTCAAACCCATTAACATCTGTGCTGATCCGTTGTATCCGTGTCGTTCCGTGTTCTCTTTCGGCCCTCCGGCTCGCGTCTGGATGGATGCTGCTGGTTCTGTTGCTGACCTCATGTGTGCCATTGGTCACGGATCGTGCAGCCCAACCAATGCCGCTCCTCGCTGATGCGCTGCCGACGCCGCGATTGGAAGGCATCGCCGCTGAACGTCGGGAGGTGCGCTTCGTCAGCGGCGACGTGGAACTGGCTGGCGAACTCGATCTTCCGATGGGTTCCGGTCCGCACCCACTGGTGTTCATCATTCACCACTCCGGTCCTGTTCCCCGCGACGCATACGGATACCTGGCTGAGATTCTGCTGCGCGCTGGATATGCCGTCTTCCGTTTCGACAAACGTGGCACTGGCGCGAGCGGCGGGGTGTACGGGTGTTGCGAGCGTGACGATGCACTGGCTGCCTATCGCGTAGCCGTAGCGCAGGCCGGGATTGACCAGTGTCGCATTTTCATCGTGGCGCAGAGCATAGGGACGCAACACCTTGCTGCGCAGTATCAGGCATACGTTCAGGTGCAGCGTCCACGCGGCGTGGCGCTCCTCTCGAACCTGCTGCGTGCCGACGATATTGTGCGCATCGATACACCGCTAATGGTCATCGTCGCCGATAGTGAACCGGAGTTGAACGCCATCGGTCCTGAGGCAGTGGCGGCACACAACGCGCGCCACACGGCGGGTTCGACACTGTACATTGCCAACGGCGCTGAACACACCCTCTTCGATATCCGCAATGGACCGATCAACTGGACCGATCCAGCATGGGTCGACCGCTATCACCGTGGAGCGATGCGAGCGCTTGTGCAGCAACTCGATGCGTGGGATGCTGTGCACCTGTCTGGACCATGCTGACTCTTGCAATAGAGTACCTGATAGCAAACCGCAGCCGATAGCATTGGACTAATGAAGCCTTGCCGCTGTCATCTCGGGCGCCTGATATTGGCGGTTCAGGCGTCTTTGAGGGTGCCTACTGTGATCAAAGTGTCATCTAGCGACGCGACACGCTCTATGCACAATCTGTACGATAAGGTTGGTAAAAGTTCTATTCACCCTGCCCTTCTATCGGACAGGAGGCGAAGCATGAAACACGACGCAGCGCCGTCAGTGCTCCCACGCGTGACGCTGATGCAGCGGCACACTGTCAAGCCCGGATGCGGATGACGGTATTACCATCGTAATTGCTACGGCGCCGGATTGCGGCGACGCTGCGCCGAGACGCACCTGTCGGGGCGCAGCTTGCCGTGCCGAGGCACGCCTGTCAGGGCACGGCATGCCGCGCTCCCAATGGGCAATGACGGGATGTGCGTCGTCTCGTCATTGCAACAGCGCATTGAGACACGTTAACGCGCAGTGACGTCTATCGCGCTGCCGAAGCGCCTGCGTCATCCCTGTCGTCTCCCAAGAAGATTTGGATTGAGGGAGATGTCTCAAATGTATTCAGAATGACTATAACTCGTGGAGGCAGTTATGAGGAGCAGCCGTTTCGGATGGTTGCAGATCGTAGCAATCTTAACAGTCATAGGTATCCTCCTGTCGCTCGCAAGTACCATGCAGTTGACACCGGCAAGAGGTGAGCATCTGGTACAACCTTCGAGCGCACCCAGGGTGCAGGCAACCTGGCAGATGAGACGCCCCGAGTCTACGACTGCCGTCTCTGTATCAGCACCAACAAATGCAGCCTCGCTGTACCTGCCGCTCGTGCTTAGTGGTCAGTCAGTCAGTGGGCCACTAGAAGAGTGGAGCCAGCACGCGCACAATGCGCAGCGCACCGGCTACACCTCCCAGACCGTCCCTTACCCCTGGCGCTGGCGCTGGTCCTGGAACGGTCCCAACGCCAGCGGCGGCATCGCCAAGGTCACCACCGGCGGCTCGCTGCCGCGCAATGTCCAGCCGGTCACCGGCGGCGGCCGCGTGTACATCGCCGCTGGCGTCGACGGCGTCTTCGCCCTCAGCGAAGCCACCGGTCAGCAACTCTGGCAACGCAGCGGCATCGGCGCCATTCAATCAACAGTCGCCTACGACCGCGACACCAACGCCGTGTTCGCCGTCTCCGCCAATGGGCGGCTCTACAAACTGCGCGCTCAGGACGGCGCCGTCCTCGCCGACTTCAACGCCGGACAGACCAGCGACCTGCCGCTGCCCCCCGCCGTCCTCGCCGACCGCGTCATTTTCTCAATGGGAAACGCCGTCTACGCTGTGCACAAGCGAACCATGCACCAACTCTGGCGGTACAACGCTGGCGCAACCGTCGCTACCCCCCCCTCCTATTCCCCTTCACGCAATGTCGTGGTGGTCGCCACCGAGCCGGACCTGTTCGTCCACGCCATCAACAACGCCGACGGCACGCAAAAGTGGCGCGTGCGCCCGGTCCACGCCAGTCGCACCTTCGACGACCCGACCGAGTTTCGCTACGGCTGGCCCGTGATTGCCGACGGCGCCGGGTATGCGCTGGTCAAAGTGCGTCTGGACGCGGACACCATATGGCAAGACTGGCCCCAGACCAACAGCGGGATGCGCCAGTTTCTGACCCAGAACCCCGGTCAGCAGGCGCTGTTCGTGCTCGACCTCGACGACGGGAGCAAGCCGTTCATCGCCAATGTCGGACACGGCGGCTATGGCGACGGCGGCTACGTGCCGATGGGACCGCAGCCGGTCGTCAAGCGGCTCGCGAATGGGCGTGAGGTGGTCTACACCATCATTCGCGCCAGACACGTCTACGACCCGCGCTGGGATTCGCACTTCGGCGAGATGATGCTCGACAGTGAAACGGTGAGCGGGCTGCAAGGCGGCGATGTGCGCTTCATCGCCTACGACCATCCGCCGGGCAGCGCCGACCCGTTCCTGCTGACCGACGAGCAGCCGAATGTGACGATGGCGGGCGACTATCTGTTCGGCGCGCACTGGGAAGCGGGTTTTGCGCTGCGCATCCTGGACCGCTCGGCAGCGCGCGGCAGTTTCAACAACAAGATTACGACCCAGCGCCTGGCAACCATTGTGACCTCGCAGGACAATGCGAACGCGTGTCCGTTCAGCGCGTCGCACTACTGCGCGCGCGGACTGGAAAACACGCGTCTGTATGACTTCGGGTTCTACATCTACTATCGGCAGGGCGCAGTGTACGATCGCTATTGGAGCGAGTACGCCACATGGGTAGTGAGCAACAATAATGTGTACTTCCGCAGCGTTGATGGTGCAGTGGTAGCGCTGACGAGCGGCAATCCGCAGGCGAGCGCGGCGGCGTCTGAGGCGCTGGCGCCCGCAGCGCCGCCACCGACGCCCGAGGCGCAACCGGCGGCGGTCATCCCGTACACCGAGGCGCGCGCCTGGGAAGGGCGGAGGGTGACCGTAACCGGCACGCTGCGCTATATCTTCAACAACGGCAAATATGTGTTGCTGGGGTTCAGCCATCCGCACCAGGGGAGTTTCAAGGCGCTCATTCGGAAGGCAGACTGGGAGCGGTTTGGAGGGCGACCGGAGGAGCGCTATCGGGTTGGGCAGGACGTGCGGGTAAGCGGGGTCATCGAGTGGTATCAGGGGGACCCGGCGATCTTTGTGACCACGCCAGCGCAGATTGAGGTGTCGGAGTTACTGCCAGCGCGCGGGTGAGCAACACACCGCCAGCGCTCGTGACGGTGACCGGTTGGTCGTGCGCAGCGTCGAGCGGGTCATCCTGTGGTGCAGCAAGCGGCAGTGCACCCATCGATGATATGGTGACACTGGCGCCAGGCGGGACTGTGACCTACACAGTGACCGGGGTCGTCCTCCGGCGAAGGGTTCGACACAGGTGTTGTATGTGGTGAACCTGTCGGTCATCGTGGGGTAAGCGTACACGGTGTACCTGTTTCAGTCAAGGAGTTGGGGGAGCGGGTTCTCGCTCCCCCGACTGTGATGTGGGGAGCGATGGCGCTCAGTGCGCGTTTCAAGATTGATTACGCATCTGAGAACAAATTGCAAACATACTGCAATCGTAATCAATGGCGACGTATCGTACATTGGGCATTGAGAGGGTGTGCAAGATTGCAACCCCGGTGAAATTCCTGAAAGCAACGTTTTCAACCTATGTCTCGTCGTCGTTCACGTCACTCGCCCGATGCCGGGTCTGCCATCGGCGCTCTTCTCCTGATAGGACTGATCGGATTTCGTCCTTTCTGGCAAACCGTAACGAACCTCGCCCTCCCCTGGCAGATCGTCGCTGCGGTGCTAATCTTCTCAGTTGCATTCGTGATCCTGTGGTTTTTACGTCTTTTGATACGTCATGCGCGCCAGCGGAGTCTGTTACGTAAGGAACTGTACGCACTCACGCCAGCGGAATTTGAAGAGCGGGTACTGCTCTTGTTGAAAGACCTGGGCTGGAGTCATCTCAGATTACGCGGCGGCAGCGGTGATCGAGGTGTTGATCTGGAAGGCGAGTTTCAGGGTCTGCGTTACATCGTTCAGTGCAAACGGTACACCAAACCTGTGCAGCCCTCGATGGTGCGCGATCTCGTCGGAGCGTTGCACATTCAGAAAGCCGACCGCGCATTGCTGGTGACGACAAGTTCGTTTACGCCGCAGGGGTATGCCGAGGCGCGCGATCAGGCAGTGGAATTGTGGGATGGCACTATTCTGGAGCAGAAGATAAGCGAAGCTGCCAGATTACGTGAAGACCCGACACGCAGACAGGCGGTGCAACGGCGACGCCTTGCGACATTCATTACACTGGTGGTGATCAACGGGTTGAGCGTTCTGTCAGCATTTGCGATTGCAGGTCCGCCATCGTCTGTGCCACCAACTATTCGCACAGCGCCGACGCCCCCTCCTGAAAGTATTGCCGGATCACCTCTGGGAAGAACCGCATCTTCTCTTTCCTTGCCTACCCAGGCTCCTCCTTCGGAAGAACCTCAACCGACGGCGCAGCCAACACCGACGGCAGCGCCGACTGAGCGCGTGGTTCCGACCACAACCGTTGTCAACGGCGGGAATGTGCGCGCTGCACCGAATATGCGGGGCACAGTGCTCGATCAGGTGCACGCTGGCGAGATCGTCGAACTGCTCGGTCGTTCGGCGGATGGAAACTGGCTCTATATCCGCAATCCGCGCGGTCAGGTTGGTTGGACGCACCGCACCCTGCTGAACCTTGCAACAGGCATCGATAAGCGTCTGGAGGTGGTAGCGCCGTGAACGACGAAACCGGGAGATCTCGCCAGGTCGCCCCGGACAGTTGCGGGGGCAGGTTTTTTGAAAAGCCTCTGCGAGCCGCTTCCCGTTTCAGGCATCAGGACGGGCAAACTCTCCCTTTCTCCCCTTGTGGGAGAAAGGAGCAGGGGGAATGAGGGGCAACGGTGCCTGGTGCAAAGTACTGACTGCCGCTCTTGGTCGTAAACCGAAATTGATGAAGAAGAATATCAGCCGTATTCGCTCTCGTACCGCGGGGCTGATGAAGATTGAGCGTTTACAGCACTTCTCAGGTACATTGACCCTGTCTGGGTCTGCCGTGTCGCGTGAGACGCCCGCCTCTAGCGAGCGCAGACTGAAATCATGAAGATTGATATTTGCCCTTGCCGTCGGGCTTATGGAGATTGGCAACTTAATCCGGTATGCGCCTTTTGCTGTCGGGCTTAAGCCCTCGGCTATCCAGGGCAAAGCCCACCTGCGCAGGATGTAGCGGATTATTTATTCAAAGACTATAATAAGCCCTCAGCTCTCTGGGGCAAAGCCTGCCCCCGCGCGTCACGCGAACTCCAACGTGACCCTATCGATCATCGGCTATCGACTATCGCCTATCAGCTACTATAAGCCCTCGGCTCTCCGGGGCAAAGCTCACTTGTGCAGATTAGACTGAATACGTTGTGCCTGACCCCCTGTAAGCATCTTCCCCTACCCCTGCGCACGGAGCGCCTGTCCCACCCAATCGAGATGATGCAGGCGCATCAAGCCATAGTGGTACACGTCCATGCTAGCAACGCCACGTTCGCGCAGGAGAGCGACTTTTGCTGTCATCTC
>Ga0209809_1000541_pt1 | contig 34624 bp, 38 predicted proteins | sample YNPMSTMetaG_FD_186172 | JGI IMG/M metagenome (GOLD analysis project Ga0209809, IMG submission 186172) | Anoxygenic and chlorotrophic microbial mat microbial communities from Yellowstone National Park, USA - YNP MS-T MetaG (SPAdes) (version 2) ...
GGCTGGTGACTGAACTTCCTGGCGAGTTAATTGCCATCAATGAGATCCCCAAGGCCACCGACTGGGGCAATGCCAGGCGCATGAAGGAAATCCGCGAATCCTTGCGCACCTTCAACCGCAAGGAATTCCAGGACTTGCTGTTCGTTTGCCACAGCATCCTGCGGGACGTGCACAAGATGGACCCGGGGCGCGCCTTTGACACCATCTCGAAAATTCTGCTCGTCAAGATGTATGTCGAGCGTTACGGTACCTTCACCACCGATTACCTAGACCGCCGCGCTGACGTTCGGCTGCCGACCGATCCGGCGGTGCATGATGGCCTGTTCGAGCAGACCAAGAAGTACTACGATGCCGCCCGCATTTTCGAGCAGGACGACAAGCTCGATATCTCGGAAGAAACCTTCCGCCGCATTGTCAAACAACTAGAACGCTTCGACCTCTCCAAAACCAGCGACGACATCAAGGGTTTGGCCTTCGAGAAATTCCTCGGGACCACTTTCCGGGGCGAACTCGGCCAGTTCTTCACGCCGCGCCCGGTCGTGGAGTTCATGGTCGATCTGCTCGATCCCAAAGAAGGTGAGCTGATCTGCGACCCGGCAGCAGGCTCTGGCGGTTTTCTGATCCGTGCTTTCGAGCATGTGCGCGCCCAGATCGCAGCCGACATCCAACGCCAGAAGGATGAGGAACGCTCTCGCATCGAAGCCTTGGGCTTGCCCGAGGAAGAGGAGGAACAGAAAATCGAGGAGGCATTTGCACGCCTGAACCGGCAACTGCTGCCCAGCGACGACAACAACAAGCCCATCGATACCCGTGTTGGCCGTCTAGCCTGGCAATGCATCTACGGCGCCGACGCTGAACCGCGCGCTGCCCGTACCGCCAAGATAAACATGATCATGCATGGCAACGGGCACGGCGGCATCCACTACCACGATGGCCTGCTCGACATCAACGGCATCTTCGAGGGCCGCTTCGATCTGGTGCTGACCAATCCGCCATTCGGCTCCAACGTGGGTAGAGACCAGAAGGTCGGCAGCAGCGACGAAACGCGCGTGCCCAACGACGACGCCTATCTCGCTCGCTGCCGCGAACTCTACGGGCCGGCATGGGAAGAAAGTCATCAACGCCTGCTCAACGCCGCCGCTGCCAAAACGCCCATCCTCGACCTGTTCGAGATCGGCAAGGGTAAGAACAACCGGCCCACCGAGCTGATCTTCATCGAGCGCTGCCTGAACCTGCTCAAGCCCGGTGGCCGTATGGGCATCGTCTTGCCCGACGGAAACCTCAACAATCCGTCGCTCTCTTGGCTGCGCCGCTGGGCCGAGGGCAAAGCCAAGTTGCTCGCCGTGGTTAGCCTGCCGGAAGAAACCTTTCGTTCCAGTAACGCCACAGTCAAGGCCTCGATCGTGTTTCTGCGCAAGTTCACCGAAGTCGAAGCCCAGCACTGGGAAGCTGTGTGGACGCAGGCCCATGCCGAACTCGATGGCGGTTTTATCGACCAGCGTAACGCCCTACATTCGCAGTACGCGCCGCGCATCGTCTGCGGTGATGATGCAGAGGTGAAACGTCTGCTGGAGCAACTGACCGCGTTGGGCATACGCCGCGTGCTGCCGGCCTGGCAAAGTGGGGAAGCACCGGCCTACCCGCGCCAGGCCAAGCCCACCACTCAGGGCAAGCCGATCTGGCAAGGCGAGGTTGCCAAGGAGCACAAGAAGGCCGCCGCCGAACTGAAGAAACAGGCCACCGTCGCGCTCGCCAAGGTTCAAAAGCGCAGCGACGCCTTATTATCGGAACTCAAGGCCAAATACCGCTCTATCGACGAGGCCCACACCGCCGCCCTCTGGGCGCGGGTGCGCGAGTTGTTCGATTACCCTGTGTTCGTCGCCGCGCCCAAGACCGTCGGCATCACCTCCACTGGGGAGACCGGCGAGGGGGTGCCAAGCGAGCTACCTGGCATTCTCAAAGCCTATCGGGAATTCGAGCGCTGGCTGGCGCAAGGTGCGCAGCCGGAGGCCACGCCAAATTTTCCGTCACCCTCCACTGCGTAATCCGGCGGTGGAGGGAGACCGAGCGCTGGATTGAAAACGGAGCGGGCGCGAGACGGGCCAGTGGCTTCCCATTACTACCGCTGAGCGATCTCGTTGTTCAGCGTCACGAGCCCGTGCGAGTCGATGGCGTGCTTGGCGAGTGGCGCGCCATCACGATAAAGTTCTCCGGGGAAGTGATACCCCGTGAGCGCGACAAGGCATTCAAGGGGGCGATGTTCGCGGCCTATCCCGGCGATCTCGTATTCTCGAAGATCGACGCGCGCAATGGTGCTGTCGGGCTGATTCCTGACAGCATCCCCAAGGCCGTGGTCACCAGCGAATACCTGGTATTCACACCAAAAACAGACAAGCTGCGCGCAGTCTATCTCCATCATCTACTGCGCGCCGACCATTTCAAAGCCGATCTGCAGCGCAAGGCATCAGGTACAAGCGGACGCAAACGTGTCACGCCCGAGGGGTTTCTGAGTCTAAAGATTCCTGTCCCGAGACTGGCCGAACAGGACGCCCTGATTACCATCTACACCGACGCGCTGGCCCGCGCTGCACAACTGGAGCAGGAAGCCGAAGCCATCGAACGGGCCGGATGGCAGGCGTTTGAAACCGCGCTGGGCGTGGCTCCGCCGCAACCGCTACCGGATCGGCCGGCCTTCGTGGCGCGGTTCAAGGATGTGGAGCGGTGGAGTCATGACGGTATCCTGCGTTCGCTTGAACAGATGCCAATGACAAGCGGCGTTGTTCCAATGGTTCCGCTTGGCCAACTAGGCAAGATCAGCTATGGCATTCAAAAATGCCCTGCCAATCGACCAGGGGTCCACGCTCGTCCGTACTTGCGCGTTGCCAACGTTCAACGTGGTGCACTCGACCTGCGGGAGATCAAGTACATCAATGTGCCCGACGATGAAATGCCGAGACTGCGGTTGGAAGTGGGCGATGTACTTCTTTGCGAGGGGAACAGCCCAGAATTAGTTGGGCGTGGCGCGATCTGGCGCGGGGAAATCGAAGACTGTGTTCATCAGAACCATGTGCTTCGTGTACGCGTTGACCGGGATAAGCTGCTTCCCGATTTCGTTTTAGCGGTGATCAACAGCAGCTACGGTCAAGCCTACTTCCGTAGCAAAGCCAAGCGCACCACAAACCTTGCATCGATCAACAGCAAGGAGGTGGCGAGCCTGCCAGTTCCGGTGCTGTCAATTGACCGGCAGCAAGAACTACTGGATGCCCTGCACGCGCAGGCACAGGCCGCGCAAACCAAACGCGCCGAAGCCGCCACCCTGCGTCAATCCGCCTGGGCCGCGTTCCAATCCGCCCTGTTCACCACGGAATCCCCGGCACGGTTGGACCAGGTCGAACCTGGCGGTATCCAAACGCATCATCAGATTAAAACTCTCCCCGGTCTGAAGAATGGAGAGGACCTCAAGGAACGGTGAGTTATCGCGCGTCTATGACAGCACATGGTAGGCGTCGGACGCCTTTGTGCTCGACAATAGCGACGCGATGACGGCCTGGGTCAAGAATGGCCACATTGGCTTCGAAGTGTTCTATGTCTATCGCGGGGTCATCCGAAAGTAACTTCCTCGTTCGGCTGCGCAGCAGCGACATGCTCATCCTGGAAACGAAGGACCAGGATACCGAACAGGACAAAGTCAAGCGTCAGTATCTGGAAGAATGGGTTCAGGCTGTTAACGCTCACGGCAAATTCGAGCGCTGGCGTTGGGCAGTGGCGCGGCACCCTGGCGAGATTAATCACGCAAGCTAGGTAAGCAAGTCTAACTTGCACTGGGCCTTCTTCCTATTTAGAGTTACTAAAGTTGGTTGACGGATAAACCGGCACGCCGAAGGAAACTCAGCAGCAGGTCATCGTAAACGGGCAAATCCATTGTCAATTCCACATCGGATTTATGCGACGTGATCGGGTGTCCAGTTCTTTGTGCGTGGAGGAGAGTCTGCCCCCCAATCGCGTCGAGCGATCTGTTGGCGATGTCCCAGATCGCAGGATGCATTTGCCAGCAGGGGCGACGCAGTACGCTGGGAGCATTGCCTTCCAAGCGGTCAAAGAGGCCGATGTGGATGCTGCGCTTTGTGAGAGGATCAGCTAACCGTGAACGTACCCAGTAGCCGCCGCGTCTGTCTGATAGAATCCATTTGCCATGTTAAGTAATCAACGCCGAGCAAACTCTGTTGGTGAAGGCGATTTCGGATATCGCTAGCGCCATGCCACTGGTGCGCACGAGACAACTCTATCAACTTGCCTGAGAGCTATCGGTTGAAGAAGCTGACGAAATAGACGAAATAATAGATGATCTGCCATGGAGCATTCAGTTCTTCAGAAACAGTGATTGTTACGATCGCCGCAGCAGTAGAGAAAGAGATTGAATAAGGCAGAATTATGCCGATGTTTGATGAGAAGTGAAATTTTAAAGAGTGGCAATCCGATATTGAACTCAGGACGCAGCGTTGTGCATTGTTAGATGAGCACTCATGCGAACCTAGGCTCACTGCAACCTCAAGCATGTATCGGTTACTGTGCGCGTTCGCGCACACGAGCAACCATGGCAGGCTGCTCGCCAGTAACAAGCGAAGGCGACACCTTCGCCTGCTCGGTACAACAAACCTTAGTGCTGGCTCAGCCTTAACGTTTATGATTGGGTTAAAGTCATGTCCAGATCATACGCACTTAACATTCCATCGCCTCGCACGGTCATTGCAACGCTTCTGAGACCACTTTTAGAGCGCTTGGTGCTCTGGTACCTGCACGACGTTGCAGCTCAGCAAAGCGAGATAAACGCGGAGGTCATGCGCCGCATCACATCCCTTGAGCGCGACTTGCGCCAAGACTTCAATGCCGCCCTCGATACCCAGGTCGCCTCCCTCGACGCAACCCTGCGCCAAGACTTCAAGGCCGCCCTCGATGAACTCGCCGCACAGACCCGTGCACTTAGCAACGAGTTGACAGCCTATTCGCAGCGCAGCACGCTGCCTTTCCAGATACTCGCCAACCAGGTCGCCTCTCTGGCTGATCTTGTCGGGAGCTGTCTAGTTGTGCTGTCGCGCGATAGTCATTCATCCAGCAAAATTTCTATTGTAGATAATATGAAAGATCAAGTACCACCAACTAAAGAGCAATGATTTATATATAATATATAATATAAACTGTTAATACTTAAATAAAATTTTTTGCATTATAATGCGATAAATATATTATTATAAAAGATGAAACTTGGTGTTGCACTGATCGTGTGGAACGGGAGTTCTTATCTTCGTGCTTGTATGGACAGTCTGCTCGCGCAAACGCGCCGGCCAGATGTCCTCTGCGTCATAGACAATAGCAGCACTGACCAAAGCTTAGATATTATTAGTGCCTACCTCCCTGCATTCGAGAGCTACGGCATTCAGTGTTTGGTCCGTACCAACAAGGAGAACCTCGGATTCACCATAGCCGCCAACCAGGCCATTCAGACGCTCATCAGGTCACTTGATCCTTGTGACATTGTCGTCTTACTGAATCAGGATGTTGCCTTGGACATCTTATGCCTGCAGGCGATTGAGGAACAATTTCGTTCACACCACGACGTCGGCATCGTTGGTTGTAAGACTTTCTATCCCGACCGAAAGACTCTCCAACACGCCGGAGGTTTCTTAGAACGTCCGCGCCTGCTCGGGCAGCATCGGGGGATCGGCGATACGGACGGACCAGAATATCAAGTGGCGTACGAACCAGAATACGTGACCGGTGCTGCTATCGGTTTGCGCACACAGGCCTTGCACCAAGTTGGTGTGTTTGACGAAATCTTCTCGCCGGGCTACTATGAAGAGACAGACTTGTGCCTTCGGATGCGCATGCACGGATGGCGCATACGGCTTGCGCCGGATGCTACGCTTATCCACCACGGGTCTGGCTCATTCCAAACACTGTCTGATTACCACGCAATCTCACACTGCAATCGCTTAGTCTTCGCTTCGTTTTGGCTGCAAAGTGCAGATGAATGGCGAATATTTGAGCAAACTGAGGTAGCGTGTCTGCACGCCATCGAGGACCTAGCAGCGCTACAAACTCTTAGCGCTGCGTATGCAAAAGCATCAGCAAAGCTAGCGCTCCAGAAGCCTTTACGTATGCACTCGGAGGCACTCCCTGTGTGCACCCGATTATTCGGAATAGCGATGCGACGAATGCACCAGGTCATCCTCAAAGGTTAAATTTTACAATAATGTCAACACGCCACCGGCAGTGACAATCACGCCCGCCATGAAGTCCGACCTCCCTTGCCTGATGCGCGCACACAACCTGGACGCGCTGGTGATCTTCGGCAGCGACGGCTTCGGGCCGGCCAAGGCACCCTTCATCTACTTCGTCGGCGATGCTCACGTCACCATCGGCCTGGCGACTGTCAAGGCGAATGGCGAAGCTTATCTGGTCCACTATACGATAGAGCGCGACGAGGCAGACAAGACCGGCTTAAAGCTCGTCAACAAGGCTGCGTATAACCGGCCGACCCTCATCCAGCAACACGGCAGCGACCGCCTGGCCGACGCTGATGCGCCGGATCTTCGGCAACCTAGGGATTCAGGGCCGCGTGGCCTTCTCACGTCAACGTCTCATTCAGCCAGGCTGGGATGTGCGAGGTGTTGGCTGAGCCGGAAGACGACGTGATCAGCGTCGCGCGCGCCACGAAGGACGCCCAGGAAGTGGCCTGCATTCGCCAAACCTGCCGGCTGACCATTGGCGAGACGCGCGACTACCTGCGGGGTCATCGGCTGGTCGGCAAAACACTATACACGCCAGCCGGCCAACCGCTCACTGTGGCCGACGTCAAGCGCTTCATCTGCATGCGAGCGTTCGCGCTCATGCGCGATTGCATCTTCGCCATTGGCCGCGACGCTGGCGTCCCCCACAGCAGCGGGACGCCAGACGCCCCCATTACGATCAGCAAGACGATCATCTTCGACATCTTCCCGCGCGACCTGGGCGGCTATCACTACGCGAACCTGGTCCCTGGGTCACGCGCCGACCCACATCGAGCAGGCCCACGCGCTGGTCAAAGCGCGCTTCAACACGGAGGAGCATACCTACGCCTTCAACGAGGCCGTGTGCGATTTGTTCGAGGCAAATGGCTAGCCCACCATTCGCCAGGACTACGCCACGACCCGCGGCTACGTGCATGGCTTCGACCTCTCCGTGCACGAAGCGCCGGTCATCAGACTGAACGCCCAGACGAGAAATTCCAAGTCGGGAGCGTCTTCTGTAGCGAGTATGACCCCGATGATCCGCGCGGCGGCTGGGGCGTGCGGATCGAGGACAACTACTATTGCAATCCCGACGGGCATTTCGAGCGATTGACGAATTTTGACCACAACCTGGTCGTGCTGTTGAGCTAGGGCAACCTCACCAGCCACAGGTTGCGGCCGCGGGCCGAGAGGAAGACCAGCTTTGCGCCATCCGGCGAGACTTCCCAGTCGTTGCTTGCTATCTTGAATGGCGAGCCGGCCACAATGAGCGGCCGCCTTTGCCCACGCGCCAGGTCAAGTTGCCACAGCTCATCGCTGGGCAACCCCGGCTTCATCGGGACGCAGAGCAGGCGATCACCGTCGCGCCAGCGGGAAGAGGTCCAAGCGCTGCGGTGCCCCCGGTGACTGGCTTAAGTCGAGCGCGAATGTCCTGTTCTGTGCTGGGTCGCTTGCTTGAATCACGAAGTAAACCAGCCACCGCCTGCTGGGCGAGACGGCAGTCCCGCGCAAGCGTTCGTAGAAGAGCAGCGCACGTTCGCTTTCGTGCACCAAGTCAAACAGCGTTAGTTCTGCGGTCGCCGCGTGAGGGCTGCGCCGTCCGCCGACCAGCAGGCCCATCGCGTCCAGCATCAAGCTGACGATCCCACCACCAAAGCGCGCGGCGATCATGCGCGCCCGGCGTTCGTCTGCATCCGCCAGCCAGGTCACCGTGCGCCGCAGGTCGAATTTGGCCAACCCATAAACCACCGACCAGGCGACCCGCCGACCGTCCGGTGAGAAAGACACCGGCCGCCCGCCGTTAGGGATAACCCAGCGCGCGCCGTTGCGCAGGCGCTCGACGATGGTTTGACCATCCTCCAGATCAACGACCAACGACAGGTCCCGGCTGAAAAGGCCGAGCCGATGAGTGAACAGCGTATAGCGGCTGGTTCACTGCTACTGACCAGATGCCCAGCTCGGCGTCTGGCGCTGGACAATCCAGAAACATCACGCGCGCCCCGTCGGGCGAGAAGAACAGGCCTGGGCAGCATCGCCTTGAAGTGAGCTGGGCGGACGCAACAACAGCAGGGTCGGCCTGACCCGAAGGCGTGCAGCATGCGTCTGGTTGAGGCAGCCAATGAACGCGCACGCGAGGGCGCATGCCAGCGCTGCCGATCTCCGGCCCAGACATCGGCGTCTGCCGATCATCGCTGGCAGTCCCTAGGCCAGGGGTTACTGAGCAGCAAAGCGCACCTCGGGCTGCTCCCAGACGCTTTGCCAGCAGCGCGGGTGGTCCAGGTTGCGCTGAAAGCCCCGCCCGAACGGTCCGACCAGCATCAAAGCCACCCAGTCGGTGCCAATCAACAGGTGGGGGTTGAAAGTAGACTGCGGTCGCAGATCTCCAGGTGTAAGTGAGGGCGCGATGTGCACGTTAGGTCTGGGTTGCCCACCCGCCCGACCATCTCACTCTGCCGCGCCGGCTGGCCAACTACCAGCGGCGGGCGCTCTAGCATAGAGCGAGACGTAACCGTTTGGATGGGCGATCAACAAATTGTGCGGTCCTGTGTCGTGCTCGCGCGCATCTACCTTGAGCACCACGCCGTTGCCGATGGCGACGACTGGAGTGCCACAGGCTGCTGCGAGGTCAACGCCGAAGTGCATGCCCTGGCTGGCGCGATTGGTACCGCGCCGGCGGGCAAATGTGCCAACCGTGAGGGCTGACCGAGCAACCAGGTATCTGGCCCTGGCGTCTCAGCAAAAGGCAAGCCGAAGCGCGCGATGGGGGTGGAGGCAGCCGGCTGGGCCATCAGCAGCATCAGTGCGCCCAGGAACAGCGCAATCAGCCAGCGGCTAGCCAAAGACGATCTGCCCATCATCCATGCCCACGATGGGCGTCAGCGACTCGATCTGCATGTTCAGCTTGCTCAGCGCTGGCTTCCGCCCTCAAAGGTCTTCTCGGTAAGCGCGCCAGTGTCCACCTCGCGCTGATTGGTGTGTGAGGCCACGGGGGTCAGGAAGACAGTGTTCGGCGTTGTGATCGGCTTGGTCTTGCGTGCATAGACGACCGGGATGCTCGGCGTGTAGCCGGTGTCCAGCGCCGGCGCGATGCCACTGATCTCTGCCGTCGTGGGATTCACGTGGCAAAACAGGGGGGCGAATTCCTAGCCACAGATCATCATCGCAGGCAAAGCGGCCGTGCCGATGGCGCAGACGGTGATCGAGTTGCTTGCGGGTCGCCTGACGCGTGTTGTCGTGGTGACCAAGCAGCGCGGGAGTGCGCTGGCCAGCGCTGAATGTCCCACTTACCCTTATCGAAGCCGGCCACCCGTTGCCCGAAGCCAGCGCGCCGGCGAGATCGTCAGCGAAGCACTGAACAACACTTCACCGCGCATGCTCATTGTTGTCTGCGTCAGCGAGGGTGCATCGGCGCTGCTCGTTATGCTGGCATCTCGATGGCCGCATTGCGCGCGGTGAACGAGGCGCTGAGGGCTTGGCATTGCCAACCCCTTTTCCAGAAGCCATCACATACGAAGCGTGGATAACATCACTTGCCCTCACATGTATTTCGATGTTTACTCCCTGAACACATCATCGGGCAACAGCTACCAGCATCACACCACGCGCTCATCGCCGACCACGGTCGTGTCGCTTATGGACGGCTTACATCTTCTGGCGTCAGCTTGGCGGCGCGCGAGCAAGTCTTGGCGTGACAAACGAGGCGCGGCGCGTTGCTCGTTCATACAGCGAATTTCCTCACAAACCTGTTCGCGCTCGCGCAGATAAGCCTCGATTTCCTCAGTGTGCTTTAGGTAGTACGCGATGAGGAGGTAGATGTCGCCCAGGTCGAGGGATGGGTACTGGACAAGGATATCCTCGGCGCTTGCGCCATCTTGAAACGCATAGATCACGCTGTCGAGGGTGACCCGTGTCTGCGCGACGCGATAGACACCGTCCTCGTCCTTGTGCAGTGGGATAGTCATCATCATCTACATGATTGTATTACACTCGCGCAAGCAGAGGGGGCATCCACTAGTAGGGACAACGCGATTTTCTGGACGCCCCGCGTCTAGGTAGCAGAAGATGCCGCTAGGTAGGCTGTGCCTTCTATTTTTCTCTGCCCTCTGCGTGGGAATCAACCTTGCCCCTAGCTGTGAACGCACCCTGCGGAGCGGGGTGCATTCACCAATAGGGGCAAGATGTCAGAGAATAGGGGGCATGGAAGCTAAGCAACTGTCGCTGATTTGGGGGCTGGTATAATATGGCTATGGCAGTCTCAGGTTCACCCGTGTTAGATAAAGCTGACTTTATCATTAAAAAGGCTCAACGCAATGCATTCAAGGGCGGTTTTCTTTTATTTATTGCAATTATATATTTATCTTTTTTTCTTTTCCCAGAGTTAGTTCGCTACTTGGATAAATTTTATAGTTTTATTAAAGTAGAGCGTGGGGTTGGCCTCATTCGCTCGATCGAGCTGTGTGGCCCATTTTGTAATCGCATTACAGTTTTTTATTACAATAAAGGAGGGGCTGGGGAATTTGTGTATTATCTCCCTTTTTCTTCCGAGCAGTTTTATAAATTTTACATAACAGCGAAGGATATATTTTACGAACTTAATAAATTTACCGAGAGAGCAAAAATATTTGTTTTTTCAAGTCCAAGTTATGAGGGGGGGATGCAATGGGAAACTCGCACGATGCCTGCCCGCGAAGATCAAGAAAAGGCTGAATTGCTCACACGCCAAGCGCTCTTAGAGTATATTGAGTTGGAGACTCCAACCGGGGGCGATAGCCCGTTTGGAGACGTACCGCGATGGTTAAGCTGGCTGTTGCCGTACGAAAATGGGAGAGTCACTATCCAATATTTTCACTATGGCCTCCCATGGTTGTATTTCCCTCTTCCTGTGCATATTTGGTACTTATCAAATTTATTGATAATACAAATTATTTTGTTTTTATTTTCTTTCAAATGGTTGCGCTTACCAATTCAAGTTGCAGTAGAACGGTATAGCTACTTAAGGAGGCAAAATGTCTGATGACGTGTTCCTGACACCTTCAGATCTCCAGTCTTTTAGCGACTGTCGGCGGATGCATTTTTACGCCCGTGCGTCGCTAAACCCTATGCGTTGGGAGCGAAAAGAGGAGACAGCAAGCGTCTATCATCGTCATCTATGTACAATATTTAATCTTTACGTGTCAGGTGATAAAGATTTACATGGTTTACCCACTGAGATGTCTTCGATGAGAGAATTGTTTCTTAAATATATTGCAGGTGATGTAGAAGAGTTGCTTAATCTTGGCGCTTCGGGATACGCCGAGGTAGATATAGAGCATAGCTTATCAACCGATTTAATTGAAAAAGATTTATTTGATCAAAGGCAAATTCGATTAAGGGCCCGTGCTGATGCAGCATTTACGTTGAAAGGCCAGCTTTTTACTATATTTGATTATAAATTTTTTAACAACAAAAAAAGTTTAGATAATTTTAAATATAACATCAAGAACAATAAACAGTTTTTGCTGTACAATATCATTTTTAGCGCAAGTTATGCACCCGCGCGCACAATAGTTTATTATTTAATATCAAAAGATAGTGAAGGTGGCTATAGCTTAACAAAAAACCAAATAAATGTAAATGAAGCTAGTATATCAGAATGCCTTGATTTGCTTAAACCGCTATTAGTTAAGTATTTAATAAACTGGCAATTTCATAGAGATATTACACCATCTCCGCGTGTCAGCGAAATTTGCGGGCGATGTGATTATTTCAGTATATGTGAGTATCCAGAAAAGAAATTAAATGAAACACAAGAAGAAGGTGATATTTACGAAAAATATATAATTTCTGAAAAAGAAGGGTTTGATTATTCTGTTGGTTTCTAGTATTAAATATATGAAAAATAATATTTTATATTTATTAGTAATTGAATTGTATTAATTATTTTTTAAAAATAATTAGCCTTTCTTCATCAATTCTATGATCGTTTAGCCCTGTTGCTGGATCTACTTTAGATTTAAATATTGCTATCTTTTATATTGTATCCAATAAAGTTATTTTATTTTTAAATCCGATATTTTTGGTGTTTCGACTATAATCTTTTATATTGGAACTTCTACTGACCTTATTATATAAATCTTATAAAATCTTCTTTTATTCATATAATATATTTTTATTTTATAAAAAATACATTTTAAGTAAAAATTATTTTAAATAAATATGCAGGGGTGTTTATATAAGCAATTTAAAATATAGAGCAAAAGTAAATATTATATTTCTTATAAAGCAACATAATATCTATGTTTATTAATTCTGTAAATAACGATTAGAATACATAAAAAACAATATAGCCCTAACAATAATACATGCTAAAATAGCCCTTCCTGTCCCTAACCCTGCAGATTCACGAACAGCTATCACCACACCAACTAAATAAAGTAAATCTGCAACAATTGGCCCAATGGAAGGAATAAAGGATAGCCACTGAAATATATATACATGCCCAAAGATACGGAATAACTCTCCAACGCTGCTCTGGCCACCCAACTCGTTTGCAATCACATATATAAACGTGCTGTCGATCAGCAAATTTATAAAATGCGCGATAACGGCTATGGCGATAATTACCCCTAACCCTATTTCTCCCATACCTTTAATAAGCATTGCTGCTATTGTAGACAGAATGTTCACAAAAATCACGAAGATGGCCGACTTAAAGGCCCCAGGGTCTTGTGCGACTTGGCGATAAGTAGATGATCTGAACGTAACGATCCCAGCAAGCGTGCTAAACATATCCAGCCTCCAATTATATACAAAGGGTCGAGTGGCCACGTGGTTATTCACAGCCAGAGGCAAGGCTGAGGTCATGCGGAGAACGTGGAAGGTTAACTTTCTGCCTAGAAGCGGAGCGTCAGGAAAATCACGTTGACCCTATAGAGGAATGCACTTGCGGTTGATTGCCAATTAAAACGCGCAATGGACAGGCTAGGCTCTACAAGGTGACCAACCTACCAGCAAAGCAATGCCTAAAACACAGGTAAGCACATCAAACCTTGTCATCAAAAAGCCGGTTTTCTACCTACGCTACCTTGAAGCTCACAGGAGCACACAATCTCAGGGCGCATCGGGCTTTGCCATGCCGATGGATGAGATGTTCGCAGCTTGTGATGAATCTGAGGGATCTGGTCATCAGCAAGTGCCCACGCGAACGCGCATTGTCAAAGCAGAGAATGACGCCTGACGAAAGGCGAACGCCAGGTAACGGCGCAGTTAGGTCCACCATGTTCGCTTGCCAACGACAGCGAAAGCGCGCCACCCTCATGCCCGCGCTCCTGCATTGCTCAAACAAGCGACGCACGCTCGCCTATCACAGCATAAGCGCATGACGACAGGATCGGCCAAGCCCCACACCTCATATCAAGCCCGCGGAGGAGCATGCTGCGCGTTGCGCATCCAGATCACCGTCAAAGGTTTGGAAGGGCGGGTCTGCGACGCATGTTTTAAGAATATTTGTTCTAATGAGCGCGCATTCCCCTCTTTGCTTGACAAACGTGTCCCCGAGGTGTATAGTCGTCTCACGGAGGTAAACAGATGAACAAACTTCCATACGCACAACGGCGTGGTGCCGTGATGACCGTCGAAACATTAATCAAACTCGGCATCGTCGCAGCAGGCATGTTCATCCTTTTCACGATCTTCAGGGCAGTGACTGATGCCGGAGATGCCTTCCAGAACAACATCCAGAATGCCCCATGGAAGAGCCCGTAGTCACCAACATAAAACGCCGTGGTGTGGTCACCACGGTCGAGACCTTCATTGGCCTGCTTCCATACGCTTGGTTGGTTGGGCTGGTCTTCGTCTTGTCCTTTTGGTTCTGGGTGGTGGGGACCAACGAGACAGCCACCATGCACTACACCTACGGCGGCAGGACCAGCCCGACCATTTACACCGACATCGTTGGCGCGTCGCTCGGCAAGCACGCTGAGTACTACCTGAACCGAAACGTGCGGATGGCCAATGCAGAATACGGTCGGGTCGTCGAGTTCCGCAGCGGCAAGGGTGAACTCCTCGAGCTGTGGTTGCCCCTGCGAAGCATCTATGGCCGCAGCATGACAACCTTCCTCGCCCGGAAGGAGGGGTTCTATAAGGACGTCGACCACGTGCGACGATGGGAGTGAAACGCCGCAGAGGGGTCGTCTACGTCATCCTGACCATCGTGATGCTGCCGGTCTTCGGCGCATTCATCGCGATGGCGATCGAGATGATGAGCTTTGCCCTATCATCTCGTGTCGCGTTCAACCTCGCAATGGTCGGGACTACGGCAATCACATCTGAGGTCGAAGTGGGTGGCGGCGGCTACCAGGTAGATATCAACAAGCTTTGCCGCGCAGCGCGCATCGCCATCTGCAGCCAAGCCGGTCGCGTCTGCGAGCACGACGATGGCGTTGTCTGCGTACGACGCGGTGACGAGATCTTCGTCCGCGTTCGCGTGCCCCGCTACCTATTCTTCGGCCCTCCCTTCCGCTTCCTGCCTGAGCGCGCAGACGGCTACAACATCCTCACATTGGAAAGCGGGATCGACGTGGTCGACGAGGAGTAGCGAGATACTCCTTCGTGGGTGCCATCGGCGGAACGCCGGGATTAAACACAATTTGATTAAAGCCGAACCCCGGCAACACCTCGCGCAAGGCCTGGTATAGGTGTTGCTGCGGTATGCGGCAGGGTTGCTTTCGCTTGCGCATCTATTTAACCTCCGCCTGTTATTATACCATAACAGCACAAGCGCCGACGTTACGCAAAGCATTCAATCACCTCGCACTGCCCGCTCCTCAGAGGTTGCTAGAATTTGTAAATTAACGTCGGTTCGGATTTATATAACTTATTTATTCTCACGAGGAGAACGCAGGAGAAAGCATTTCTAACAGCCTATTATGGGAAATTCTAGGAAATCGCATTTCGCCTAATATATAAAATAAGGTGAGAGAACTATGTGTCACGCACAAGTTAACTAAGTGATTTTATTGCCTTCTCTGGCTATGAGAACTACGATATGTATAAATCTCCGCGACTCTGCGCGAAATCAGAACTCACGTTAATGGTTGAAAGCGGCTACAACATCGACTTCATTCGCGCTGCTGCTCGGTATCGCTCAAATCCCGCCGGAGCAAATGCAGGCAGCAATTTGGGTCGTCTCGGATATGGGGCGATACGAGAGAAGTACTACCGGGCTGGCTATCCGATGCCGGTGCTGGTGTTTTGGAACGTCGCCAGCCACGAACTGAAGACGCCCGCGCTGGCCGCCCAGGAAGGCGTGGCGCTGGTCAAGCTCCAGCGCCTTTGCTGGAGAACCAGACTGTCACCCCGCACCAGGCTATGCTGCGGACGTTGTTGCTATGTGCTAGCTTTGACAGCGCTGGCGGATGTGGTAGAATGAGGGCATAGGGCGATAACAGCAAGCAATAGCCCTTAAATCGCCCTAAACCCTCCAACGAAAAAGCGCGCCTCGGCGCGCTTTTTCGTTTCCTTGCGTCTGTGAACACCTTTGGTAAAATCATGAGTAAAGAGTGCAAAATGTACTACCTATCAAGCTCTTTAGCTGACCGCATTCGTTTCGACCAAGCGGCGCGCGCTTATGCGTGGGAATGCATACGCGCCGCCGAGATGCCAATTTGGGAAATTGATCCCGTCGCGCTCGCCCATCATGTCATCGAGCTTGAAGGCCTGCCGGAAAGTGACGATCCTGAGGAGGCGGAGGCACGATATATTGATGCGTTTTGCCGGGAGCACGCGGAGATGCTCCAAGGTAAGATCGACGAAGCGATAGACGCGTTGCCCTACGACATCGGCGACATCGCCGAGTACATCAGACCGATTCAGCTGCTCTGGATGCCGAGCAGTGATTCGCTTGAAGCACTCGGCGCTGCCGCCGGGTGGTTCAGAGACGACGGCCGGAGTCCGGACGGCGACCTGTTACTGGAGGCCGTCGACGCATTTAGCGAAGACGAGATCGCCGCCGCGCTCGCCGCCGGCGGCAAGGTGATTGAAGGATACACCTTCTATTATCCCCGCGCCGTCAGCATCAACCCCCAACTGCAGTGCATTATCACGACAGGGGAAGTGGCGATCGGCAAATGGTGCGGATATAACTGCGGAGACAAAGACGTCGGAATGGGCTACGCGCTGCAGCGCGAAGTCGCCATCGCCGTGTGCGCGGCTTCCTTTGCCGCGCGGGCGAAGGAGGAAGATAACCAACGTCAGTTCGGATTTGCACGAGGTCAAGAGAACTTGTGCTGACAGTAAACAAGCAGCCAAAGAGCCCCAATGGATAGCTTACTCGAGCTGTTTTGCTACGTCGATGACTTTTTCACTGCCTCACTGGAACAACTTTTCGGCCACGCATGAGTGGTCAGCGTTGCGTAGGCCAAGGAAGCTGCGATCAATCTGTAATCCGAAAATTTTTCGGATTTATATAATTCAGTGATTCTCACACGGAGAGCGCGAGAGAAAGCATTTATGGCCGCCTAGCAGGGGAAATTCTAGGAAATTGTATACATCAACCTGGATGAGAGAACTATGATATAAATTTACTCAGTGATCTTATTGCCCTCTCTCGCTACGAGAACTACGATATGTATAAATATCCGCATCTCTGCGTGAAATCAGAAATAAATTAAATATCGCAAAATATGTTTTATTTTTTTAGTATAGTAATAAAAAGGTTGATAGAGGTATGCTGATGACATGCTGATCATCAGCGCAATCTTGATTACCAACAATTAGCCCAAAGGGGGCGCGCTTCTCACTCGCGGTGACGAAGGCACGCAGCGCTTCCCTCTTGGAAATCTGCGTTTGAATTGGCAAGTTCTGGCCTCCTATTGCTAAGACAAAGTCAATGCTGGCCTCGCTATGGAAGTAAAGGCGAGCGCACGATAACACGCTTAAAAAGTAGCCGACGATGTTCTTAGCCAAGTCCTCAACGACGACGTGCCTTCGTCCAAGTAAGCTGACGCACAGGCTGTGATCTGACACCACAACGCCGCTATCCCTCCCTAACTTCGTTGTCGGAATGAGGCGAACCAGCATCGTCTCATTCAATAACCGCAGGTAGTGTGCAATGCGCCTTGTCGAACCTATCACTTGCTTTAGCTCAGCGCGAATCATCTCATTCGTGATCTCCTCCCCAGCGCGCTGACAGCATGCAGATATGACTGCCTTAAGTAAGGTTGAGGCTCGACGATGCCTTTGCACAACTTTGCCGACAACCTCATCGCAGATTTCCTCCCAGCTTGTGTCGCTCATCTGCGCACGTGGAAATCCACCCCGCTTTATGAAGGCATCGAAAGCTGCATCGCGGGCGATGCGGTGCTTTTCGCCGAGCTCACGCAGGCTGCGCCAAAATTCCACATCGCGAAGCGCGCTGGCGCTGACTTGTAAGTCCGGGATATCGCCTAAGCCATGCCAACGCGCAATCTCACGCAGCGTCAGTCCCCCTGTCTCAATCACGGTGATTCGCCCTGCTAAGCTGTCACCGCTAGGACCAATCGGCAGCGTTGAGCTGCTGGTGATAAGCACGCGCACCTGATTGTGATCAACAAGATGCTTTAGTTGAGATGACCAGCTTTCTAGATGCTGAATCTCGTCAAAAAATATATACGCTGGTTGGCCTTCCTTTGCAGCTTCGTTAAAATTTTTACAAAATACTTTTTCTTCAAACCAATAGCATATTTCTAATAATTTTTCATCCTTTTCTTTTTTTATTTCATCAAAATTTACACGTAGGATGTGGTTCGGGTTGATATAATCTAGCAGGCTTTGGATGATTTGCATTTGAAGGGTTGTTTTTCCGACGCACGGTGGGCCACATACGGCAACGATCGGGACGAGACCATCGCGGAGTTTACGCAATACAGGCGCAAATAGCCAGCGCCGCTGTTTCGGTAGTTGGAAATCTACGTGGCCTTTCCACCAAGGGTTAATTCGATATAGATAGCTTTCGAGCTCTGCGGATATCATCTGTTGCCTAGGAGTGGGATGACCAGAAATCACATCGCTCCTCATGTACCCACTCTATTCATAAGTGTTCAGGGTATCGTATGTTCACTCCATCCTGGAATGCCTACCACCTGCGTTCTCACCGTGCCCTGAGGTAAGCGATAGGTACATTACTTCATACTCATTATATCACAGGTTATCTATTGTTTCCACGAGCAACTCAATGTTACGCAGTGCCCTGTCTGTGAAGAGATCCCTGAGCTTGAGTGATGATGCGCGAGTGGGTAAAGGCAGGCAGCTCGCGCAGGCGTTTCACTGCTGAAGCGGCTGGCTAGCTCGATGTCATGCAGATCTGGAAGTTTCTCCTGCCGCTTTCTTGAGCCGTGTGCTGCGACCTAGACTGCTTCTGGCCTGTCTTTGTGCCAAATATAGTAGGTGGCTGGGATACAGTGGATGGTCGTGTAGCTCGCAAGTATATCGGCACGGGCACGCGCAGCAACTTTCATTGTTACCAGCGGGTTAACATCAAAGCGACAGCCAAGCTGTAGGGCTGCGATAGCTGTTACACCGGAGACGACAAATGGGTCAATGACCAGCCCGTGCTCAGGTGTAGTGCGCGCGATCGGCGCTTGGATCAGTTCGTGTGGCTTCTTTCCTCAATACTTATGGATTATATATAAACCACGATAGTGCGATAGCCTGAAAGAATACTACCCTATTCAATTGAACGCGATTTATATTTTAAGTATTGTTCTTTAATTTGACTTATTTCTTGTTCTATAATATCAAAATTTTTTCCTTCTATTTTTATATTTTCTTTTAACTTAATTCTCCCATCCCATGGTACACTATTATATTCAATGATGGTATAACATATTTCATTTCTTTTTATAAAGAATGAGTGGATAACTCCATTTTGTTCTTTAAAAGAGCACTTTAAGATAGCATTTTCGTTGTTTGTTAAAATACCTAAACCTTCTATACCGTTTTCTTTTAATATTTCATTGACAATTTCTTTTGATTTAATTTCTTGATAAACACCTGTAAATTTAAAATTATCATTTGAAATTTGAATTTGCAGTTGATATTTTCCGTTAACAGCTTCTTTGCAAAAACCAAGACAAATAAATTTTTCATTCTCTTTAAGTTCTATATTATAGCTGTTTGGATTATATTTCTCTAGAAATTGAGATATAAATGTTTTTTGTTTTTCTTTAAGCCCTAAAAATTCCTTGTCTTTATTTTCAAAATTAAATAAATTTTCTTCTTTTTTACCCAAATTTATATCAGATAAAATAGTTTTTATTTCATCTATAATTTTTCTGTCTTTAATAACAAAAAAACCATCTTCACTGCTTTTATTTTCTGACTTGTTTTTTATATTTGTTTTATATTTCGCGTTGCCATTTTCAATTAAAAAATTGTGTTTAATATACCCTTCTGAACTTTTTCTAGATATAAAAAATAAATTAATTTTGATGTCATTTCTTTTAAGTATATTTTCTATGCTTTTAATACCTTCTCTTAATAACAGAAAGTTTAAAATATCCTTATATTTAATACTTTGATAAAACTTTCTTGTTTTAAAGCTCTTCGATCTTTTGTAAATTGAAAAACGAAATGGCTTCTCTTTCTCGCTGTCAAATCCTATATCTATATTAGATTCTTTATCTCTAAATTGTATGCTATAAACCATCGAATCATAATCTCTTAAAATTTTGCTAAACACCATCTTCCTCTCTCCTTTGAAATATTTTTCTGGTCAACACCATGGCCATCCATTAATCTTTCTAATCATCTCTCCGTGTTGAGCTCGCTTCACGCTCTAAGAACTCAAAAAGGCCAAGTCCATCAACCGGCGGCAATGTCCGCTCCTGTTCCTTCCCAAAATTCATCACCTTGCCGTCTTCAGTGACGCCCTCCACCGATAGCCCAAGCGCCTGCAATTCCTTGACCAGCACCTTGAACGAGGCAGGAAGATGTGGGGGCTTGATCGGTTCGCCTTTGATAATCGCATCATAAGAAGCTGTGCGCCCCTCAACGTCATCGGACTTGAGGGTAAGCATCTCCTGCAACGTATATGAGGCACCATATGCCTCGAGCGCCCACACCTCCATCTCGCCGAGTCGCTGTCCGCCGAAGTGCGACTTGCCGCCCAGTGGTTGCTGCGTGACCAGCGAGTAAGGGCCCGTCGACCTTGCATGCACCTTATCCTCCACCAAGTGCGCAAGCTTCATCATGTAGACATAGCCGACCGTCACCGGACGCTGAAATGGCTCGCCTGTGATCCCGTCGAACAGGCGAACCTTTCCGAGGGTTGGCAACGGCTCGCCGCGCTGTAAGCTGACTTGCGTCGCTTGGGAAAGGAGATCCTCGAAACTTTTCGCTTCCACTCGATGGCCGCGATCCTCAAGCCAGATCTGCAAGCAGGTCTGAATCGCACCCCTGTCCTTCTCATCATCCGTCTCGATATACTCCATCACCCGCGGGTCATGTCCCCGTTCGGCGAGCCACTTCCGCACAATGAGTCGCCTCACGTAGTGCTGGTCGGAGATAGCGCGATCGAAATCATACGCTTCATCCGCCATCCACACGCCCAAGTACGCCAGCAAGGCATCGTGCTCGTCGCGCAGCTGTGTCGTGTCTACCTGTTGTGCCTTCAGGGTTTCCCATGCGCGGGCGATGACCTCGCGATAGGCGCGATCGACTAACCATGCGCGGCAAAGGTCGGCCTCAATCTGCAACCTCGTCGCACCATCGAACGGCGGAGAAACAGCCCGGAAGCCAAGCTTCGCAGCCGCCCAGCCGACATGCGCTTCCAGCACTTGGCCTATGTTCATCCGGCTCGGCACGCCGAGCGGGTTCAGGATGATGTCAACCGGTGTCCCATCCTCTAGAAATGGCATGTCCTCGATCGGCGCGACCTTGGCCACAACGCCTTTGTTGCCGTGTCTACCCGCCATCTTATCTCCGACTGCTATCTTGCGCTTTTGCGCGACGATAACCTTCGCCGTTTTCAGCACCCCGACGGGGAGATCCGGATTCTCTTGCCGGTCAGTCACCCGCGTTTGAATTACCGTTCCATGCTCCCCGTGAGGCACACGCAAGCTGCTGTCCCGCACCTCACGGCTCTTGTCACCGAAGATCGCGCGCAGCAGCTTCTCCTCTGCCGTCAGGTCCCGCTCACCACGCGGCGAGACTTTCCCGACGAGGATGTCGTGAGGCGACACAGTTGACCCAACGCGCACCACACCGTCGAGCCCCAAGTTCGCCAAGGCATCTTCGCTGACGTTTGGTATGTCACGGGTCATCTCCTCCGGACCGAGCTTCGTCTCGCGTATGCTTGCCTCATATTCCTTTATATGGATGGATGTATACAAGTCGTCACGGACCAGGCGCTCGCTGATAATGATGGCATCCTCGTAGTTCCATCCCTCCCAGCTGATGAAAGCGACTAAGACGTTCTGGCCAATTGCGATTTGGCCATCCTTGGTCGCAAATGAATCGGCCAGCACTTGTCCTCGCTGCACGCGCGCGCCCTTGCAGACAATGGGCTGCTGGTTAATGCACGTGTCTTGATTTGTGCGCTTGTACTTGCTCAGGTTATACGTCTCTTTTTGTCTTCCGCTCTTCAGGACTATCTGGCTTGATGTGACGCTGATTACTTCACCGTCATCCTTGGCGCGCAGGAGGTAGCGATCGTTGTGAGAGATGCTTGACTCGACCCCTGTGCCCACAAGTGGCACGTCCGCCTTGATCAGGGGCACGGCTTGGCGTTGCATATTCGCACCCATCAGCGCGCGCGCTGCCTCATCGTGTTCGATAAAGGGGATGAGCGAGGCACTTACGCCGATGATCTGATTTGGTGAGATATCGATGTAATCAACCTTGTCTGGGTCAACAAATACAAATTGCTTCCTTTGTCTCGCTGCGACACGTTTTTCCTGGAATTCGCCTTTTTTGTTTAGCTTTGTATTACCTTGTGCGATAATATAGTGAGACTCCCTATCGGCAGTGAGGTACTCGACCTCATCCGAGGCGTACGGCATGACGGCGATCTCGGCGGCTTTCACTTTGGCGGCGATTTGCTTGGCCAAGTTTTCATCAACAAACGTCCCTGCACTTGCCAAGAGCTCCCCGCTTTTGTCGAACAGGTCTTCGCTGAGGGTATGGCCGGCAAGCTGATCATTCAGGACGTTGTGCTTGACTTTGCGATATGGAGTCTCGATGAACCCATAGGCATTTAGCCGCGCATAGTAGGCGAGCCTGACGATCAAGCCGATGTTTTGGCCCTCTGGCGTCTCGATTGGACAAACGCGCCCGTAGTGGCTTTGGTCGACGTCGCGCACGTCGAACCCGGCCTGTTCTCGCTTCAAACCACCCGGACCGAGCGCGGACAGGGTACGCTTCATCGTCAACTCGGTCAGCGGGTTGGTCTGCTCCATGAACTGTGATAGCTCGGAAGAGTTGAAGAAGTCCCTGATTGCCGAAGTAAACGGCCTGATGTTCACAATCTTTGACACTGAGGTCGCGGCCTCCGCGATGCTCATCCTGTCCTTGATGCTTTTTTCCATCCGCTTCAGGCCGATCCTCAGCTTGTTTTTGATTAGCTCGCCGTTTGTCCGCACGCGTCGGTTGCCCAGGTCATCCATGTCGTCCTCCTCAGCGCGACCCTCATACACCTCAATCAGGCAAGCGATTGTCCTTGCGATGTCCTGCTTGGTGAGGGTGCGGCGAGTCGGCGGCACTATCCCGTCCAAGCCCAGCCGTTGATTAAGCTTGTAGCGTCCGAACCGCTCTAGGTCGTAGTAGCGCGGGTCGAATAGGGTCTGGGAGAACAATTGGCGCGCGTTCTCATAAGTGGGCGGATCGCCAGGCCGCAGGCGCTTGAAACATTCTATCAGGACCTCTTTTATAAATTGTGCTTTCCCCTTGTTGCGCCATTCCGGCTCAAGCTTCAGCGTGGGCTCAAAATGAGCGCCCAACAGCTCGGCGATGTGTTGATCGTCTGCGCTTTCGAGGACGCCGCCAATGCCGTCGTCGACACCGGCCAAGGCGCGCAGGAAGATGCTGACCGGCAGCGTGCGGCGCTTGTTGAACCTTAACATCATGGCATTGTTTCGCCTGATCTCAAATTCCAGCCAGCTGCCCCGGTCGGGGATGACCTTCGCACGTGTGATGTTCAGCTTCTCGTCAGTTGCGACGTATACCCCTGGCGAGCGGATGATCTGCGAGATGATGACGCGCTCGACGCCGTTGATGATGAACGTGCCGTTTTCGGTCATCATCGGAAAGTCGCCGAAGTAGACCACCTCGACGACATGCTCATCCGTCTTCCTGTTGTGCAGGGCGACCTTCACATACAACGGAGCGGCGAACGTGAGACCACGGTCGAGACATTCGTCTGGGGTGTATCTCGGCGTCTCAAACCAGTACGTCAACTGGTATTGCTTTGATTGTTGAGAAAATGAGGGTAAATATAAAAAAATATCTTCATTATAACTAACAATTGGAGAAATTTCATCGAAAAGTTCTATGATATATTCGTTCTTCAATCGCTCAAATGATTGGAGCTGCAGCTCAATGAGGCTGTGCGATAGGGGATATGGCGCGTGACGACCATACTGTTTTATCTCGGTCATTACGGCCATTATACCATGCCTTAGCCATTCCAGCGCAAGACCACAACTTCCTCGCGCAGCTCGGCCCTTGTCTTGCTTGCGAACCTGGTGCGGTATGGGTCAATCCGCACCAAGTCATAGCCAAGCCCGCGCGCGATTTCCGCAAGCAGCCTGCCCGTCTGGATCGTGACCCTCAAGTACGAGCATTGATCGCCGACGACGTAGGCGAGCTGAGCCCCCGGACGCAGCGTCGGCCGCAAAGCGGCGAGGTGGCGTGCCATGCCACCGAAGTAGCGCCTCGTCACTGTTCCATACAATTTTTCGAAGCCAGAGTCCTTGCCCAGTGCAAGTCTCCTATATTCAATTTCATCAACTATTTCTTCTATTATTTCTATTTTATCTGCCCACTGCTCATCATCATCTTCTCTTTGCACATTTCTTGTGCTTGAACAAATTAAATTTTCTTTTATTTTCCTAATATCCCCATTATTTTTTACAAAACCAAGTAAGACGAGTTCTAGTCGTGTGATTCTAGTGTAGTCTTTCTCGTTGGGGTATGGTGGCGAGGTGATGACCGCGTCAATGGATTGAGGTGAAAGCAGCGCATCTGCCCGCCGTGCGTCGCCGAGATGCACTTTAGCCTCCGGATATGCACGCGGATCGACGCTGCGCAGGTCACGGGCCATCTCATAAATTTTCATCAGCCATGCCTTGATAACTGGCGCATCAGCTTTTATTTCTTTTACGCTTGGCTCTGGGCAAAATTTTAAATTACTCGCTATATGTACTGTTATATTAGCTAATGCTAATAATAGATTTTTGTAAAATTTTGATTCTTCAAATCTTTTAATAATATCTACAAGCACAAGTATTTTGCAAAAAGGTGCATAGCTTATAGATTTCTTTAAAATTAGATCCTCACTTATATCTAGTTTATATTTTAAATTATTGAAAAAACTTTCATCTTTATTTTTATATAAAATTTCTGACTCTGATGCAATTTCATTTGCTATTTTACAAAGCTCATCTGGGTTCACGTCCCAGTCGACCTTGGTTGAAGAAACAAAACAAGCAAATGGGTTTGCATCCAAACCTATTGCAGTAATCCCGTTCATCTTTGCCTCAACCAAGGTCGTGCCCATCCCACAAAACGGGTCAAGTAATACCGAGCTTTTGTTTAATCCAAAATAATCTATATAGTGCTTGACCAGAGCCGGTGAGAAGGATAGGACGAAGCGATGCCAGCCATGGAAAGCACTGCCGTTGTTAACGAGCATGCCGCTATTCTAACACACATCGGAAAGATGTTCGCGCTACAATAACGGCATGTCCCGTCAACCCATTCCCAGACCATTTTTGAAGTGGGCAGGCGGCAAGAGCAAGTTGACCGATGTGCTTGCTATGCACCTCCCAGAACACTTCGGATGCTACTACGAACCATTCCTCGGAAGCGGCGCGTTCTTCTTCTATCTCTACCGCAGGGGATTACTTAAAAAGGCTGTGATCTCAGATATTAACCAAGAGCTGATAGATACCTACTTGGCGATCCGAGATCGACCAATGGATGTCATAAAAATACTAAGTACATTCCCTAATCACAAGGATTTTTACTATCATATAAGGGAATGCGACCCGCAGGCGCTTGACCTCGCGATGCGCGCCGCACGCATGATCTACCTTAATAAGACATGCTACAACGGCTTGTACCGCGTCAATCGCCAAGGACGATTCAATGTCCCATTTGGAGGCTATCAGTCGCCGTGCTATGCGGATCCGGATAACCTTCTGGCCGTGTCCCGTGCCCTACAGGGCGTCGAGATTTACTGCGCGCCGTTTGAGGCAGTGATCGATAAAGCAGCACAGGGTGACCTGATTTACCTCGACCCACCCTATATGCCCATCTCAAAGACTTCGAATTTCACCGCTTATTCCCCAGAGGGTTTTCGGCCGGAAGACCAAGAACGGCTGCGCGACGCATGCTTACGCTTGACCGAGCGTGGCGTCTATATTATGTTGTCAAATTCATATTCGCCTTATATTGAGTCTTTGTATCATAAAAAAGCTTTCTATTTAAATACTATATTTGCTTCTCGTAATATAAATTCAGATTTAACGGGGCGTGGAAGGGTAAAAGAATTTTTAATTGTAAATTACAGAAAACAATCAAAAAATATGCTTTTTCAGGTCAAAGATGGGTTTTATTACATAAACTAGCATGCGCGCAAACCGTTAGCCAGCAAGGTCAAACACGCTAACGATTATCTAGGATCTCCGCCAATTTTAGCCAACCGCTCACCATCGCGTTGCCCGATCAGCAGATCGTCGAAAGCGCACCCCACTACCAGCGACTCCTCCTTGGATGCAAGCTGTCGGCCAATTGGATTGCTCAGGTCACCTGGATGCGCTGATTTACAGCGCCGGTCATGCCGACAATATACGTCCAAGCAAATAACGTTTTGCCCATGATATGCAACGCGGATGGTTGCCAGCCGCTCTGTGCGATTCATCCGGCGTGTGCTCGTTTCGATGCCGTTGAGGTTGCCGACGGTCAGAACTCGCTGGCAATCCTTGAAGCTGGCGACCGCTGCCAGCGCTTGGTTAAAACGGTCGAGGGACATGGCCAGGGCGGCGAGACCGCAATTTTGCGCTCGTGTGTGCCATCCATGAGGGGCACACCAAAGAACGCCTGTCCGATATTCAGTTCCCACTCGGGCAAGGCTTCGCTCTGCATGGGCTTTCCAGAAGTGATAGCGCTGCGCATCAACGTGTGCTGGGCATATGCCGAGGATGCAATGGCGCGAATTCCCAATCCTGCCGCGCGAGGCTCGTCCCGTTCCGCGCGCGCCCCATGCACGATAATGTCGTCGATGGCTGCGAGCGTGACCTGTTAAGTGGTGACGCTTCATGTCCCAATCATATCTTACCAAGATAGGGGCCGCCTAAAAAGATTGAGCGACGGGATTGCCGTCGCTCAATCCGATATTGGCGATGATTGGAGCGCCTGTTGATTACTGTCCCACAGGTGGCAAGGGTGGCAATGAGGGCGGAGGGGTGTCGACGTCGTCCTGTTCAGGCGTGGCATCTTGAGGGTGGAAGCGCTCTTCTTGCTGACAAACTTGCGCATATAGCGTCCAATTGACCTTGCCTGTCGCGTTCCCGGCGATCGTGAAATGGTAGGTCGCCTTTGGTGGCGGGCATGACACGCCATTTTCCGGCCTACAAACCGGCTGCACAATCAGAAAATCAGCATCCTTAACATGCAGATTCGGCATCGGCGCGTCAACCGCCGTCAGTTGCACGCTGATTTGGTCGCGGATGGGGATGGAGTTAGGCGGGAACACAACTTCCACGGCCACATCCTCCCCGCTCGTCTCCGTCGTCCCGAAGCGATTGTAGATTTTACAGGACATAAACCCGTGGTTGCTTTCTGTTGCTTGATCGCTGAAAACAAAGTTGGACATGTTCGTCGCTCCGGCGATGTTCAGGTTGCCTCGGATTGTCAAATTGCCAGAGACCACGACGTTGCCGTGGAAGTAGCCGGCGCGCCCGCTGGGATTGTGTCCGTATATAGCAATGCCGCCAGGGCCGCTGGCGTGGCCATATACGCCGTGCCCATGCGGTGTGTAGTTGAGGCCGGCGACGCCGAAGCCGCGATTGTTGGCATGGCCATCAACTGACTCGGCTGTGCCGACAACACCGAAGACGAATGAACCATTCCTGGCGCGCCCCATGCCGCGGATGCCGACGCTGTTGTTCGCGCCGCTCTCGTTGATGCCGACCACACCAGCTCCTTGGGGGGCAGCTGTCTGGCCATAGACGCCCACCGCTTGGCCGCTCGTTGCCGGCGCATGTCCCCAGACGCCGACGCCGCCCGGGCTGAGGCTGCGACCGACGACGCCGTAGTTCAGGCCGGTAGTTGCGCTCACCACGCCGACGACCCCGCGCCCTTGTGGGCTGAGGCTGCGGGCAAAGACGCCGAAGTTAATCCCGTTGTTTGCCCGTGCTTCGGCAAACAGCCCACGTCCATTCTGAGAATCGGTCAACGCCATCACGCCTGCGTTCTGACCCGCTGTATTGTGCGCATGGCCGTACACGCCTGCCCCTGACGGGCTGTAATTTCGCCCAATGACGCCATAGGTGTCACCCGTCGGTGACGTTGCAAACCCAACCACGCCGCGCCCGGTGGGGCCCGTGGATTGGCCGAAGACGCCGATCGAGACGCCCGATAGATTCGCAGGTGGCTCATTCAGTGCCTGGACCAGGCGGTTTGTCCCGCCGCGAACGATGACGGGGCCATTGAATGTGTGGCTTTGTGGCGATGTCGTCGTTGCCGAGACGGTCACAGGCGCAAGCAGTCCTCCACCGAGGAGTGCGCCGATAGTAAGGTGTAGGAACGTGCGTTTCATGAAGGGACCTCCGTTTGATCCTGTCATCTTAATAAGTTATACGGTTCTGCTCAGCGTTTTCAAATTGCCAACCGCGGGGGGTGCGTTCGCCAGTAGGGGCAACGCGACTTTCCGAAAGCGCTGCTTCTAGGTGGCCAGTAGGGATGCTGTGCTTTCTATAGCCTACTGCGTTCTCCACGTGAGAATCAGCTCACTGTGAATGCGCCCACCGCGGCGGCCTTGTGATATAATATCTTCTATGAGCAGCCATGTCCTTGATAAGCATGAGAAAAATTTTATTGAATATATAAAAAATTTCCATAAAGATGAAGCTAATTTTATAATTAATCATAATATAAGCGAACTTGCAAAAAAATTTATTATATTGACAAGCAGGTTTCTTGAGAAAAAAGAAAATTTTGATCGTGCACTGCTTGAAAACGAAATCAAAGCTGCGTTGGAGGGCACACCGGACAAAGAACGTCTGCACTGGATTGTCGTCATGACAAGCGTCTGGGATGCTTTAAGCGGCTTTAGGATATCAGAGCAGATCGTTAGGCAGACGTTTGATTTTGTGTATCAGCACGCTCATCTCAATCCAAACGCATTTCTTTTAGCTGTAGAGACATTGCGCTATCCGCACCCGATGGAAGCGTTGCAACGGCGATTGTTAGAACTGCCACTTACCCCAGAATTGATACTCAATTACTTTTTGTTTTTTAATGAATTATATTCTTATGAAAAACCAAGTTTAGAATTTTTAAATAAAATTATAGATAATATATATAAAAATAAAGACAAAGATACAATGAGAATGCTTGGAGATATAATATGGAGAAGATACACAGAAATTGGTGATACCGAAAAAATATTTAACAAGATATTATCAAAAGAAGAGGATGAAATAGAAAAAACCGAGATAAAATGTAGCTTTTTTATTGATTATCCTCCCACTCTAATACATAATTCAATTAAAGAAGATATTTTTGTTTTATTTCAAAGACGTCCCCCTCCCTTCTCGCTCAGTCAGATGACGCCATGGTCACTGAGCGAGGCGTTTTTTACGCCGTTGAGTGCATTTCAGGACAATCCACTTTGCCTAGGCTTGCACCTTGGCCGGCGGCGCAGGTTCATCCTACCTGAAGACGACCTGGCCCTCGATGAACTCTTCAGGAGTGAGCCGCTCTTTGCTGATGCACTGTTGATGTTTGCCTGTTCTATGGATCTGGAAGGGCGAGGTGAAGTTAAGGACATCATCCGGGTGGCCGATTTCTTAAGAAAAGAAAATTATATTTACCATGCATCGATCATCTCATCTCTGAGGCTCAATCGTGGAAACATACCGGTGGCAGTTGAGGGATTTGCGCATCCAAGCCCAGATGTTCTGTGCCATATTATCTTTAATTTACCAAATTTAAGCAAGATTAATTCGGAAAAATTTAAAGAATTTATCTCTTATTTACTTTTAAATATCAACGCAGAAGATTTTATTAGAACTGAAAATAAGTATGGAGTATCTATTATTGATCGTTTAATTTTGCATCGTAAGGATGATTTTCAAGACGCAATAGATCAGCTTAGCGGGTGGCCAATTGATCTTATAAGTAAAATTAGCACAGAGAATTCAATTGAAATTATAAAAAATATAGTCAAAAAAGCTATTCCGTGGAAATATGATGAAAGAGAGTTAAACAGATGGTTGTGCCAAGCGGCTAAACTGAATGGACACGATGTCAAGGACGGAGCGCGGTATTGGAGGGAACGCGGAGCGTTTTTTGATAAGCGCCCTGCTATCTTGCGAGAGATCCGCCAAGCGCCAAGCGGGGCCGTGCTCAACGACGTCACCATGTCGTATCTGGTAAAGGATAGGTCTTCTCCCCTACATCTAGCGATGGGCATCGCAGCGTGTCTGCGCAGGCCGGCGCTGTGCCATTACGATAATCCATTCCGAAAATACATGACAGCTGTTTCCTTAAATGAAAACTCGCTTATTTATCCCTTATGGTCACTATTTTCTAAATTTAATAGTAATACAAATGTTAACAATTTATTTAACATTACACAAAATTAAGGATATAAATGGTATTTAATTTATATATTTTAAAATGACATAAATTGCGGTTAAGTGAGGATATTAAATGAGAAATGAGCGAGGAAGAGATCGCTCGGGTCGCGGAGACCTACCACGCCTGGCGCGGCAACGCGGGGACATACCGCGACGTCCCCGGCTTCTGCAAGAGCACCAGCCTGGAGAAGGTGCGCACGCATGGCTACGTCCTGACGCCGGGGCGCTATGTGGGCGCTGCCGAACAGGAAGAGGACGACACACCATACCTGGAAGCGCGCTTATTAAAGGATCGGCGGCTTTTCTTTAATAGCGCGTTGGCTTATTTAAGCAGCAGAGAATAACGGTGCGTAGGGGGCTCAGTGACCCAAGTGGCAGGCAAAACGATGCGCGCCTTTACTCACTCCCGCCCGATCCGCCGCTGATTTTTGACGCTCAGCGTCAGCAACTGTTGGAACGTGCGACCTTATATGCGAGATCACAGGCAAGCGCCGTAATACATATCAGGCGTATCTCGATATCCTTAACGAAGGTACCTAAGCGTTGTGAACGCAAATGGTGCGCGAGCGGTAGGTTTCGATGCAAGGTTGAGTGAGCGCTGCGTTAGCCGATCCTGGCTCAGACAGACGTGGAAATCCACACCATCTGACATGACGAACAGACAGCAGGAGATGCGTTGGCAACAACGCCTGGACAACTTCGGCAGGGCGCTGAAGCAGATCGAGTGGCCAGGATGAATACACCGACCTGGAGCGTGCTGGCCTGGTCCAGATGTTCGAGTTCACGATGGAACTCGCCTGGAAGACGCTGAAAGCCCTGCTGTTCTATGAAGGATTCGAAGCCAAAATGCCGCGGGAGACCCTTCGCGTGGCGTTTGAGGCTGGGTATCTCACTGAAGATGAAACGCAAGCGCTGCTGGATGCAACGCAGCCTGCTTAGTTATACCTACGACGAAAGAACGGCTGAGGAAGCGGAGCGGCTGACCAAAAATATGTTCACACCAGCCTTTCGCGCGCTCTACAACCGGCTACATGACCGACGGACTTAACATCGGCAGGTAATCATCGAAACGCTTTTGGCCAACCTGAAAGTCGCACGGATCGTGCTCTGCGGATCCCGCAGCTATGCGCTCCTGATCTGCCCATGCTATTGGGCGGTTGGGGAAGTGTAGCGCAGAATAGATCTTGAAATTGGCGCGCCACGGCGTATAACTCACATATGCCCGACGAAACGCCTTATATCCCACCCACTCTTAACCTAGACGAACCGCTGACGTTAGAGTTCCTGACCCGTGCGTCGACGATATTTCCCGATTTACATGATTATTTAAATAAAAATCAAAAAGAAATAAAAAGCGTAAATGTCGCTGAAGGAGGAGAAGAAAACACAAATGACGAAGGATATAGACAAGGTGATGAAAATTGAAATCATATTCGAGGCAAGCGACGAGGGTGGTTACACCGTTCACGTGCCGACCTTTCCAGGTTGCATTAGTGAGGGTAATACCTTTAAAGAAGCACTAAAAAATATATTTAAGGCCATAGAATTATATATCGAAAATATAAGCAAATAGGTCGCATAATTATATAAATTTAAATCTCCTACGCCCTTTTCCGTCGCTACGAGGACACATCAAGTCAGTTATGACCACCAAGCGTATGGTATAATAACCAGGCCATGATCACGCGCTTGGTGGTTGAAAATGTGCGGACCTTCCCAACCCGCACGGAAGCTGAGTTCCACCCCCTCACGCTCATGCTTGGACGGAACGATAGCGGCAAGTCAAACTTATTACTCCCGCCACTGATGCTCAAACAGACCATAGAATCAACGGTAGACCATGGCCCACTTTGCTTGCATGGTACGTGTGTCTCGCTTCAGTGCGTCGACCAATTAACTTGGTCAAGCTCTCCGAAGAACGAGTTCACCATTGGTGTCCACGTTGACAACAAGACCGGTTACGAGGTGACTTTCTGCCACAATAATGTTGACGGGCTGTCCATCCAGCAGGCCACATACAAATATGACGGCAAGGAACTCCAAGTCGCAGCGCCGCTCACCCAAGCGATGAGGTCAGCATACCTTGATGTGTTGGCGCGCTGTGCGCCGGGACAGGACTTGTCCCTCGATGAGCTTGCCTCGTGGCCCCGACGAGAAAGATGCTTTCTGCTGATTCCACCAGCGCCACATCTGGCCAATCACCCGCTCTACCAAGCTCCCCCTTTCAAAACACAGATAGAGGAAAGCGTGCGAGGGATCGCTTATCTCCCCAGCCAGAGGGCGTGCTCAAACTCTTGCTATCCGATCTTCGCAATCACCGACTACAACTTCATCGGCCCATTCACCCAACACATAGCGAGCATCATCGACCATTGGCACACTACGCGCGATGAGCGCCTTGACGTGCTTAACGCCGAGCTTGAAACATTGGGCCTGCCTTCGCACCCGCGCATTCGCCGAGTCAATGATGCGCTAGCCGAGGTCATAGTCGGGAAGGATGTCACACTGAGCCAAGCCGGTCAAGGTATCGCACAGCTTTTGCCGATCTTGGTGGCATTCCTTGTTGTCCAGCCAGGTCAGACGGTGATCGTCGAACATCCTGAAGGCGCGTTACACCCACGCACAATTCGCGCCTTGGCTAAGCTTATTCCGTTTGTCTTAGACCGCGGCGCACAGCTGGTGTTCGAGACCCACAGCGACCTCTTTCTCATCACGATCCAAGAACAGGTCGCTCGCGGCAGAATTCGTCATGAGGATGTCATCCTGCACTGGACGCTGCGCGACGAGGGGGGAGCGACGAAGCTCTTCAGCTCGATGCTTGATACACGAGGCGATTGGTGCGACGACTTTCCAGCCGACTTCGAAGATATACGCATGGATGTAGCGTCAAGTTATCTAAAAGCTACATTCAAAATATAATATATTTAGCTTAATTATATATAATTTTTTTGTTTGGTATAGGCTGTATAACACATATAGGATTTTCGCTATAAACCTCTTGCTCGGTGACTGTCGCAAGAAGCTCAAGGAGATCGAAAGTGACAGCACCGATTTGGTATAACCTCGCCTCCGTATGCCGACAGGTGGGATCGGAGCTATCGCCCCTGACAAGTACGTGGAATGGTTTCTCCCAGTCAGCGCGGAGATCTTGAAGCCATCCGGAACGCTTGTATTGACATCAAGGAAGGCATCGTGGCCGGGGAGCGACACACATATGTGGCCGAACTCATCCTCGCGTTGAAAGGGCAAGGATGGCTGAGGAATTTATCTAGCACAAGATCAATAGTCATCTTGGCCGGTGGCAAATCGTTTCCGCGCCGCGTGGGAGTGCCTGCTCCAGTTTAAAAAATCCTACGGCGGCAAAATCAGCTTGACGAGTCGTGTTTCGAACTCGGCCAGGTAAGTGGCCGAGTTGCGCCAGAAGCGGCGTTGACAGGCCCGAGCGTGTTAGCGCTGGTCCAGCGAGACACGCAATGCGCGCCAAGCGTGCAGGTCGCACTGCGCCAGGTCATCGGCGCAGAAAGGGCAAGCGCGTTGGCGTGTGGCCACGGCAGCGACCAGGCGAGCACAACCACGCACGACCAGAGAAGCAGCAGCGCCCTGGCGACCACTCGCGCGACGTTCATGATATCTGAACGCGCCAAATCCAGGTTATTGTTCGTGCGGGGGAGGTCTTCAACGTCATAGCAGTGGAACAGACCCGGCCAGTAACTGCGGAATACCTTGAGGAAGTGTTCCACGGACGGCGCCAGCGCGTGAGCGCCACCGCCTCATCGCTCTCAGTAACCCGCGATAGCGTCGGCGCACCTGCTCAGCGGACTGATTCTCCAGCACGCGGGCGGCCTGCTGCACCCAGCCGAAGGCGCACGCGATATCGCAAGGCTGTTTCATCGCTGAGGCAAACTTCAGCAATTCCTTAGGCAGCGCCTGGGCTGGTTTTGCCGTCACCAGCGCCCCCTTTTTCGAGCCTGTTGCTCCTCCAAGCTGCTGACGATAAGCGCGCGTGCAGGCGCAAGCCTGATGCCTCCAGTGGTGGTCGCCCATCATCTGTCAGCGCGATCCACACCGCCGCGCAGTAGCCGCGCGCCACCTCATCCTCCCGCCTTTCCAGGCTGCGATCAATCGGTCGCCCCCCCGCCCCCGCTTCTTCAGTTCCTTCTTGGCATGCCGATCAGCCTCGTAGATCGGCAGCGCCGCCTCCCGCAAGTAGTGAAACTGGCGCAACTGGTGGGGCACGCCCGGAAACACGCGCGCCACCGCTTGGCGAATCGGGTGCTGCCCATCACTGATCACCCCCGCCACCGTTTAGCCCAGCCCGCA